>Ga0126371_10003869_pt1 | contig 13167 bp, 13 predicted proteins | sample PanSoiMetaPlot_4_FD_110145 | JGI IMG/M metagenome (GOLD analysis project Ga0126371, IMG submission 110145) | Tropical forest soil microbial communities from Panama - MetaG Plot_4 | ecosystem: Environmental > Terrestrial > Soil > Tropical forest > Bulk soil | place: Panama | collected 2016-02-17
CGCAGTGCAACTGCGCCCTGAGAGACGTTAATTCAGACTCACGGATTCGGTGAGTCTACTTCGAAACAGTGCCCAAGGAGACGTTTTGGCAGAAGCGTATTACAACGCAAGTAACCCGCGCAAAATTGGCGAATGAGGGCGACTCGGAAGGTAATCCTTTTCCCAGCCACTGACCATGCGACACGGGCTGCATCGTTGGCATAGGGCGACTGTCGCGCCCGCTCCTATCCAACGACCAACCCAAGATTTGTAGGGATCGATAACACCCTGGTGGCGAAGCTCCGAGAAAACCCGGCTGCTTCATATGTTTGCTTGCACTCGGCGACGATACAGCCATGTGCTTTGTGAACGTCGTTAAGAGCGTGGACCGGGTCATCCATTCCATCTTCCAGCGCTTCAACCTGGAATGGAAACCCGCACCCTCTGCGTTTTTACACAAGCAGCTTGACGTCACCGCTCGCCCTAACGACGTACGATCCATCAACTTCTGCGTGCTAGAATTGCCTCTGAAACGCGGGGAGAATTGTGTTTTGATCGAGCTAGCGCCGTCCATCTTGTCGGCTGATTTTGCGCATCTGGCGGATGCGGCTAACTCCGCCATTCAAGGGGGAGCGAGTCTTCTGCACGTGGACGTCATGGATGGGCATTTCGTACCCAATATTACGATCGGGCCTCCGGTTGTAGCGTCACTACGAAAGGCCGTGGACGTCCCACTCGACTGCCACCTCATGATCGAGAGTGCTGACCAATATATTCCGGCATTTGCCGAGGCCGGGGCCAACTGGATCTCGGTACATCAGGAAGCATGCGTGCATTTGAACCGGACTTTGGAGCTGATTCGCTCGCATGGTTGCCGCCCGGGAGTAGTGCTAAACCCGGCGACCCCGGTACAGACGCTGGGAGAGGTGCTCAATATGGTCGATCAGGTGTTGATCATGTCGGTGAACCCCGGTTTTGGGGGGCAGAAATTCATCCCCACTACGCTGGAAAAAGTCCGCAAGCTGGCGACCATGCGGACGGCCAAGGGGTTGAATTTCCGAATCGAGATTGATGGGGGCATTGACCTGGAGACGATTGGTTCGGCGGTCAAAGCGGGGGTGGAAATCTTCGTGGCCGGTAGTGCGGTATTTTCGCATGGAGACCCGGCGGTGAACGTCGAAAGTCTGATGAAGGCGGCCCACGACGCCACGTTGACCCAGACGTAAGGTTTTATTAGCAAGACAGGTTCCTCCTTGCTTCCAGCAGAGAAGCCTTGGCTGAGCTCATCTTTGCTACCGCATCGGCGCGAACTGAAAGGAATAGCAGCGCCCTGCCCAAATTGACTATCTGCCAGTCGAGCACCTTCCGTTCTCGCCTTCAGGACCTCCTCAGCGAGCCTGACCAACGTGAGCATCTGTTCAGCCTTGTCATACGCAATCTCAACCTGGACCGCGACCTCCTCCTCCACCTTGCCGGATTTATTCGGCTCTAGAGATCATTGTGCGCGCCTCGCCGATCTCAGCCTTGCGGCGTCCGCCATCGAAAAGTTCGTACGCGAAGATGGCTCCAAATGTGCCGAAGTTGTGCACAGGAAGAGGATTCCGCTTTGATAGCCCATAGCGGGCGAACGCACTCAGGTCCGAGACATATACGTATTTTGCAGCACCCAGTATTGCCTTGGCTCTTTCGACTGTTTGTTTGGCAGCCCTTACATCAGGGCTCTCCTGAGGCGCGATGCAGACACGCTCCTCGCGAGAAGCAATGGAGGAATGGGCAACAAGGGTTTGATCGCTGAGCTGTAGCTTCATGTGTATCGGCAAACCCAGCAGGTCATTAAGCTCAAAAGTTAAGTCGCGGACCTGAAGGTTTTGCTTCAGACCGTTTGTTTTGCGTCGAGGGCGGCCCGCTTCGGCGAGATAGGCTAGTCCTTTGCCAGCACTGACCATGCGGTACGCGCCGTTCTATTCGGCATACGGCGACTGGTCAGCTCCACTACGGCAGAATAACCAATTCGGGCTTGCTGCCGCCGCTCATGCCGTAAGTCGCGCCGGGATAGAAAGCACCGGCATCGTACTTGTAGCAGCCAGGAGTGTTGGCCCTACCCGTGATCTGGTTGTTGGCACCGCCAATAATCGGATCGTCGGGGTCAAAGGGATTGTCGGTGCCGAATGAGATCATGAACCCGGTGTTCTTGTTGGACGTCATCCAGACGACTTGTGTTCCCTTCTTGACGCAGAAGAACTGATTGTTTTTCGCATTGGGAATACTTGGCTTCACGTTGGACGAGTTTCCGGCCTTCGTAATGTCGACGGTGCACGGAGCGGTTGCCGAGCCGCAAGTGTTAGCTGAATTGCACAAACTGGCCGGATTTGGTTCGTCACAGGCGTACTTGCTCTTGGCAAGCGCAGCAGTGTTTGCCAGCACCAGGACACAAATCACCGCCAGAGCTGCTTTGCGTTGTTGTACAGCCTTCATATTTCCACCTCTCTTGATGTGAATATGCTGCCATGAATTTCCGTGTCAGATCACGGGGGAGGCTGAAGTGCGGCGTGATGCACAATTGCTGACCCGTACCTGACCAGGGAGCGGATCACCTAGTTTTGCGCAGTGCCCTTCCAATCGATAATGTTGCTGAGGCGCCAGGCATTCTGGTTCAGTTCCATCTGCAAGTCACCATCTTTGTTGATGGTTAATTGGCAGGCTGGATACAGAACCCCGGTGCTCTTGCTTTTGTCCTGGTCGTTCAACTGGAACTCGCCTGCTGTTAGATCGAACGACTGAGACTGGCTGTCGGTATAAGCTTCGGCGAACGCAATCTTACGGTTCGTAACAAAGCGAATTGTGCGGCCGGTTGGGGTCTGAATGAGGCGGATGAACGACAAGTCATATCCTAGCGTACCCGGAATCTGAATACGCCCCACAGCCTTCATCTTTTGGAGTGCGTTCACTAAACCCTGACTCTGACCTTTTTGGAAGGCCTCGATCAGAATTTGACGGTCTTCGGGAGTGGACCACTCGTATATGATGACGGTCACGCCGACATTTCTGCCAAGCTGTGTGCTCGTGCCATAGGCCGTAGCGTCAATGGTTTCGTATTTCTCGCGGGCGAACGCGGACACGCACGCCGTGGCAATCACCAACAGAACGGCTACTCTTAATGCTTTCGATACAGTGTTCATCAGGGTCTCTCCTGCTCTGGAAAGTATTCGTCGGTGGTCATGTAATACTTGATCTTGACCGCTCGCTGCGCACCGATCGGTTTGTTCGTTAACGACTTCCGTCTGGTCGTTGTAGGCTGGTGTCACTGGTTCTCCCTTAGTCGATGTGCCATTTAATTCCAAGAGGAGGCGGTTGAGAACTGTCAAGATTTACAGAAACAGTGGTGAGGCTAAACACAGCCTATTTCACGTCAACGCGACTTTAACGATATCGCAGGCGATACATACGGGAGTGTCGACATAAATGGCGATGTCTTCTTTTGCAATAATTTTGCAATTACCGTCAGTTCAGTCTGTGGTGCCAAGCTTCGCTCAGTCTAGTTTGCGGATGATGCATTACGGCGTGCTGGGGATTTGTAAAGGTCGTGTGGATGTCCACATACAGCCGGGCAACGATGGATGCGAGATTTTGGGTGAGGGCGATTATGCCGCCGAGCGCTGGAGGAATTGGCAAGCCTGATTGTGCGTAGTGCTGGCGAATCGCTTGCCGCAGCGCCGCAGCAGATTCTTGAACATCGGGAGCCGTGGTGGGAACCGTTCCGGCGACGTCGTCGGAGATGGTTTGGGCGATGATGGCCATGTCTTTTTCAAAGGCAGCCTGTGCTTCTGCGATTGGTTGGGGTAGTTCTGCGAACGGCCTTGCGGAAAGGTATTCCAGGAATGTGATCTGCAGCTGCAACAGGATACCGAGGGCAGGTTGCCAACGCCTGAAGTCATCACGAACTTTGAGTTTTCGTGCACGTGACGGCCCGAACTCAAAAAGCACGGCTTCCGATTGCGCCTCAACCGCATTGAAACCGTCATGGATCTGATCACGTAACTGCAGGCCCCGCCTGGCCGCTTCCTCGCGGTTGTCGTTACGCGATTGTTCAAAGAGTTCAGCCAGCATCCGCAAATTGCGGAAAACGCATCTTGCATCTTCCGCAAAGCATCCCCGACCCACAGTCGATCGAAGATCAGCCACATGGATACCAGGCCAAGCAGTATTCCAACGACGCGATTGCGGGCGATGGCCAGGGAAAACTGCGGAGCGAATTCCTGCAAATTGATCAGATAGAAAATCAGGGCAAGCTGCACGCCAAGATAGGAGAGCCTCGGGGTTGCTGTCAGGATCCAAGCTGTAATTGCAGTGACCACCGCAAATAAAACGGTGAAGCCCGTAATCGAATCAAGATAGGGAAGCACGCAGATCTGTGCGCCCATACCGAAGACGCAACCGCCGATGATCGTTCCCCCCATTCGAAGAAACAGCTGTTGCCGTGATGACCCAATCGTCGACAACCCTGTGATAATGCAGGCTGCAATCGAAGTGCCGAGACCCGGCCAATCGATCGCTTGGTAAAACACGTAGGCAACCATGGTGGCCAGCGTACCGCGCACCGCAAATTTAAGATGGTCGAGATTGGAAAAAGCGTCGGGGACGAACAGCCGTGAGCGGACTTCGGCGCCCATTGGCGCCGAAGGAAATAGTTCCTTTACGCTCTTTGCGCGGGAAAACGCATGCGGTATCAGGGCGACCGTTTTTTCCATTTCGGGGAGAAGTGGCACGTCCGACGGCTCAGGCTGACTGGCGATGTCGATTGCACGCGGCAGTTTACGTCGCTGTAGATCGCCGCGAAGACTGGAAATCTCGTTCGCTAGGCGTGAGCATCGGTCACGATCTGCCGCGCCGATAGCGACGGACTGGGTGGAGCGAGCAATGCCCAGACTGGCGGCAAGATCGACCAAACGCCCCAGCAAGGCAGCTGCTACGTTCATCTGCGCGATGAGCTCCGGCGGGTAACCGGAGGTGAGCAACTCTCGTCGCAGCTTGGAAGTGCCAAGAGTCGAATACAGGGAAAGCTCTTTTTCCACCCTGCTCCCGACAGGAAGATCGGCGGCAAGCTGCCGTACAAGATCTTCAACCGCCCGCAGTCTGCTCTCAATGGCCTGTGTTATATAAGTGATCGGATTCACGCAGCGAAAAACGTACTCCACGGCCGCCACAACGACTGCGCCAAGAACAACGGACGAGCCTAGCCAAAGAGTATCTTCGGTGCGTTGATAGACCGCGAGCAAGGTTTCATCCCACAGCGGAATCGCTACAGCAAGCATGAAGCCGAATCCAATCGCCGTGAAATAGTCGCGAATGATGTGGCTAAGATAAAACGCCAGAAAGAGCGACATCGTGATCCACAGAAAGTGAGTGAGCGGATCGTCGACCATCGTCATGATGCCGACGATGATGTACAGCATGGTGATCCCATAAACGACTACTGTCTTAACAGCGCCGTTAAAAGTTGCGGTGGGATTCTCCCGGCTGAGGAGAAGGGTGTAGATCGCTCCAAGGAAACCATACGGGATACGAAAGGTCATTACCAGCAGCATGGTGATGGTGGCTGCTGTAGTGATGCGCACTGCCAGCCAGGTGCGGCCTGGATATGGAGCTAACTCGGTCTTGAGAAACCGCCAGAACCAGGCGCTGGCGTCGTCCAGTGTCCTAAAGCCGGCAACCGCGGGCAGCGCTTGATCCTGGGATGACATTGCTACCGCTTGCTCCCGGATCGAGCCGGTCGCATAACCACGACCGCTGACTCGCTCACGCGAAACGGTTCGGTTTCAGGCGCCAGGATGCGCACCCGCACCGGATAACGTGTGGCCAAATGTACCCAGTTCAGAGTACGTTGCACATCGGGCAGCCCAGGCGAAAAAGATCCGACCAGGGTTGCGTCTGGTCGCACTCCAAAGCCGACGCTGTCGACTATGCCGTCATAGCGCACATTGGGGCGCGACAGCACATATACGTCGGCGTGCAGTCCTGGCTTGATGTGCCGGAGCTGAGTTTCGCGAAAGTTGGCTACGGCCCACCAGATACTTGTGTCGATAAGCGTGAAGACTTGCTGGCCGGTATGTGCATAAGCGCCTTGCGAAATGGTAAGGTTCGTGACCCGCGCGTCGAAAGGTGCGTAGACGCGGCAATTGTTCAGATTATATTCGGCGGTGCGGATGGTGGCGGCCTTGCCCTCGCGTTGTGCGGTGAGCGGCTCGAGCGTCAATACGCTGTGTTGCGACTGAGCCAGTTGCGCATGGCTTTGTTGCATAGCGGCTTTCGCCTGTTCATATTGCGCCCGGGCCGATAGCACCTGTGCCTCTGCAAGGGCTACTTGCGAGCGCGACTGATCTACCGCTTGCTGTCGTGCTATTACCGTTGTCCTGGCCTGGTCCACCTGGTCGACGGTTACAAACTGCTCTGCCAGCAGGGGCTCGATGCGATGAAAGTTGTTGGACGTATACAGAAGTTCCGCCTGGGCGCGATCCAATTCCGCCTTGGCGCCGGCGACGTGAGCCTGCGCCTCGGTGACGGCTGCCGCAGCGCGATCGACATTCGCAGCAGCGCTCTCGGTGTTAGCGTGTGCGGCACCGACCGCGCTCTCTTGCGATGCGATCGTCCGAGTCTCGTCGACGATCTGGCCCTCCAGTGTGCGCTGACCGGATCGGGCCCGCTCTAAGGCATATTCATAAGGCCGGGAGTCGATCTCGAAGAGCAGTCCACCTTGCTTGATAAATGCGTTGTCCTGCACTGCAATCGTGGTGATGGGACCGTCCACCTGGGGAGCGATACCTATGAAATTGGCAAATACCTCCGCGTCATCGGTGCGAGGGTAGATCGACGTCTCGTAGATGACCATGAGACCGGTGAGAAACGCGGCGGCAGGGATCGCCACGCTCACAATCTTTCCGAGACGCTTGCGCTGGATCGGGACGTCGTTTTCAGCCATGACATCTCCTCCCTAATTCAGCTGAAGAACAGCAGCCAGATCGAGAACGTGAAAAACGCAGCCAAACAGGGATATACCAAGATCAACGGCGACAGTTCTTGTTCGAAATTCGCACGCACAAACACAATCCGCACACCAACGGCCAGCACTATGCCGCTTACACCACAGAGGATCCAGGCGGGGAACAATGATCCTAGGATGTTAAAAGCGGGCGCCCGGGAGCACCCCGTTGCCAACAGAACTGACGAAGTACACACCGCGATTGCCGCAATCGGCAAACCACCGACTTTCCTTCGCAATTTTGTCCTCATGTCACGGGTTATTCGCATGGAGCAGCTCGCCAGTCTGGTAGCCCAGAACGGCCAACCCAGTTAATGATTGAGTGCGAGCGTTCACGTCCGCCGCGCGCGCATTTGCCAACGCTCGCTGCGCCGCCACCACGTCGATTTCGCTGCTCAGGCCGTAGGTGTACGACTTTAGGGCGGCATTGTAAGCTTCCGTTGCTGCCGCTAGCAGTGCGGCGGCCGCCTTTTGTTGATAAAGCGCAGTATAGGCTATGGAGTACGCCGACCAGACCTGGTTTTCCACTTGATAACGAAGCGAATCAACACCGGCAGCCGCTTGTTTCCGATTCGCCTGCGCTTCGGACACCCGTTTTTCCCTTGCCAATCCGTCAAACAATGTCCACGTCAAGCTTAGCTGGGCATCCCAAGTGTTTATAGTTGGCGAATAGACTCCTGGCAGGTGTATCTGGTCTCCGTACGAACGGGCTAGACCGTAGTGTCCGTCAATGCTCAAAATCGGGTAATAGCTTCTCTGCGCCGCTTTCACTTCGGCCCCCGCTGCACGGAGTTCAGCGAAACGTTGCATCAGGTCAGGCCGCTGTGAGAGCGCTCTGTCGATGGATGTCTCGACTGTATCGGCGATGTTGTCCGGTATTTTAATGTTTTGGATACTCTCCACGTGAAATTGTGTCGTCGGCGAAATGCCGATGGCTGCCGCCAGACCGCCGTGCGCAATCTTAGTCGCACCGATGGCCGCCTGCAGATCGTAATCGGCTTGTGCGGTAGCGCTGCGGGCTTCAAGCAGGTGGGGCAACGTTGCCAACCCATGCTGGAACCTGTCTTCTACCGCTTGCTGCAACGTCTTTGCGTTCTTCAGGTTCACCTCGGCCGCGTCCTGCTGTCCTTGGTTATTCAGCAGTCGGTAATAGGCCTGCATCACTTGGAAGATGATTTCGCGATGCGCGTCATTGAACTGAAAATTGGCGGCCAACAGATTGCTCTTGCTGGCGGCTATCTGCTCGGAACGTCGTCCGAAGTCAAAGATGATGTAATTCAGAAGAAAAACAGGGGAAAATGTTTCTATCGTCTGCCGCTGAAAGCTCGAGCCAAAGAACATGCCCAAACGGGTGCTTGTCGCGAGGGCCGCGGCTGACAGGGTCGGATACAGGGCGGACTGGGCAATTCCCACATCGGCAGCTCGCGCTTTGGCGTTCTCCCAGGCTACGCGGGTCTCCGGATTGTTCTCTTCGCCGATATTCACCAACTCGGATAAGGTGTAAATCTTTGCTGGATCTAGAGTGGAGGCTGGCTGCAGACGCGGGAGAGTTTTGAGGTACGGCTTTGCTAAGGAAGCGTCCCAAGGGTGGTCTGGAACGGAAGGCGCTTTTTGACCGAATATGATGCCTTTCGCGACCAGTATGCAAAGCATGATGATTAGTTGTTCACGAAAACGAGACATTCGTTTGCGAGATCCGTCGCCGGCTCCCCTTAGTCGATGTGCCATTTCATTCCAAGAGAAGGTGTTTGAGAACTGTCAAGATTTACAAAAACAGTGGTGGGGCTAAGAATAGCTCTATTTCACGTCAACGTGACTTTAACGATATCGCAGGCGATACATACGTGTGTCCTTTACAGAACTCACTAAAGATCGTAGCTATTCGGGCTAACGAAAGCTTAGGCCCTAACCGGCACCTGACACTCAAACAGCGCAACTGCCTTGGGCTCAGTTGCCTGATTCGCGAGCAAAGCTAATTCTCTTAATCCCAAGTACTTGGAGGGGGCGACTGATCGTTGTGCTTGTGAGCTGAAGACGATTGTTTAGACGGTGACGCAGCAAAGTAGACGGTGTGGAGAAAACCTGAAAGGTGCGACAGCTGCCGGATTTTTCGCATTTCAGTTGCTTGGAGTCCGTAGATCGGGCACGTTGAAGGAAATCCGAACCGTGTTCGTCCCATTTTGGAAGCCAAAATGTCCAGATTCAATAATGAACTCGAAGTTAATTTATGAATCGCTGGATCAATCTCAAACTGCGGTCACGAAGGAGCGAAAAACAAATCCTAGCTGCCGAGGCGTGGCACTTTCGGCCGCGGCAACATCACTGCTGTGCCGCTCGCTCTGCTGGCGTTTCTTCCCGAGCAAAAGCCGCCAATGCTTCATGCAGGCGCGGGAATAGGAATTGCAGCCCGATTACATCCAGGAGGCGGTGCCGAACGAGGTCGGCCTGCAGTGAAGCATTGCCCCTAGCGATAACCAACTGGACTCCCTGGCGCAACAAATAAGACTGAAGCTGACGCAGCATGCGGGCGGCTGTGTAATCGACATTCGTAATGGCTTCCGCATCCACGACGAGCCAGCGGATCTCAGATGACGAAGGTCTCGCGATTCTACGAACCTCCTGGGAAAACTGCTCAGCATTAGCATAGAAAAGCGAAGCTCCGAATCGATAGATGGCCAGTCCGGGCACGGTAACATTTCCCTCGACAGGTGGAGTTAACCGCCATGTTTCATGTTCATCCGCAACCAGCACACCGGTGTGGGGACGGTAGCTGTGTTTCACGACTCGGAGCAGGGACAAGACCATGGCCACCAAGATGCCCTGTTCGACCCCAACGAAAACCACAATGGAGGCGGTAAGCAGCGCTAGTGCAAATTCACCTTGGCTTTCACCCTTAATATCTTTGAGACTTCGAATATCGATCAGGCGGATTGCGATGAAGAACACGATGGAGCCGAGCACGCAGTGCGGGAGGTATTGAAGCGGCTGCGTCAGGAACAAAAGGACCAGCGCGACCACGATAGCCGTAGAAACTTGCGCCAGTTGACTGCTTCCGCCCGAACTCTCGACCATAGCAGTCTGGGTCGGACTGCCATTGACGACAAACGTCCCACTCAGAGCGGCGGTTGCATTGGCCGCTGAAAGACCGACGAGATCACTGTCTTCATCCAAGTGTTGCTGGTGACGCGCAGCGTAGAAACGTGCAGTGGCTGAGCTCTGGGCCACGATCATCACAAAGCAAGAGAAAGACAGTCCAATCAACGGCAAAATCTCGTGACGATGCATGTCGGGAAGACCGATATGGGGCAGCCCTCCCGCCACGGGCCCCACGATATTCACGCCTCGACCGTCAAAGTCCCACATTTTGCTTGCCGCGATGGCCGCAATAACGGCGATCAGCGGACCAGGCAATTTGGGGGCGAACCGTGCACTCACGAAGATGGTTAAAACGATAACGATTGAGATTGTTGCCGTCAGCAGGTGCACCTGAGGTAGGCCGCGAATCACATCGATCAGTTGAATTACGGTGCGGCGCGATTGAATCTGCAGACCGAGCATTTCTCCCAGCACGGCGATCCCGACTTGGAATCCGACGCCAGTGAGAAACCCAACGAGCACGGTTTGCGAAAGGAAGTCGGCAAGGAATCCCAGTTTGAGAATGCGAGCTAACAAAAGGAAGACGGAAGTGAGCAGTGCGACCATGCTCGCCAGCGCCATGTAATGCGGGCTGGCAATTGGCGCCAAGCGTGACAACCCGCCGGCGAGGATGGCAGCCGTGGCGGAATCCGCCGCTACTACGAGGTAGCGCGAAGAACCAATCGCTGCGAATGCGAACAGGGGCAGCAGCAAAGTGTAGAACCCGGTTACAACGGGAGTTCCCGCAATCTTGGTGTAGCCCAGCGCCTGAGGAATGTTCATCGCGGCCAGTTGGAAGCCAGCGACCGCGTCCTTGAGAGTCTGCTTGCGCTGAATCGGCAGAATCCCTTTAAGCAGGTCGAATCGCGATGTGAGGGAGGGGTTCCCATTCATTTTGGGTCACGCTGGGAACAGACTACTTCTTCTTCGTTCGTATTCTTTTTCGCTTTCTTCTTGTCTCTTCTTTGATTCCGTTGCTGCCCTCGCTTTTGTCAGCTGCGGCTGAATCTTATTCCTTGCCAATCACATTGAGAACCACAGTCGGCTTCGGTATTCATGCCGGCCCACTTCTGATGAACGACACCGCGCCTTCCAATGCCGCTACTTTGCCCAGGCGACGCAGATGCCGTTCGGCCTGGCTGTACTCGGCTGCGAGATAAGTTTCCACCAGGTCCCAGGCCACTTCCGGACCCACTGTTCTTCCACCCATGCACAAGATGTTCATGTGATCGTCCTCGACACCCTGTCGGGCAGAGAAGTGATCGTGGATCAGCGCAGCGCGAACCCCCTTGACCTTGTTGGCACAAACGGAAGCGCCCACTCCGCTGCCGCAGATGGCCACGCCGCGCTCGACTTGGCCCAAGATAATGGCGTTAGCCAGTCGAACGACGAAATCGGGATAGTCGTCGTCAGGATTCAGGGCGTGCGCGCCGAAGTCCGTGACCTCATGTCCGGCTGCACGCAACTTTGCCATCAACTCTTCCTTCAGAGCAAACCCGCCGTGATCGGTGGCGATACCCACTGTCATGCGAAACCTCCAACGTTCTCACCAGCTGCTGCTTGGTCTGCCAGCAACAGCGCTTGGTTTTGGCGAATCCGGCCGCTAGAAACGGAGAGGTTACCGCATGATTCCCAGTTCTTCTACTGTCAAAACTTACAATACTGAAAGCGGATTCTCGGTCTTCGTGCTCTTGAGAAGGGGACGGGGTTTTCGCGATAGGAGTGTGTGCAAGCAACACTGCGTCGCGAGCACTTGCCTCGCTAGGCCGTTACAGCAGCGCGCCAGCACAGAAGTCAGGTCGGACGTTTTGCGTTTCATTCCTTGGGGCGCCGGAAGAATTTCAGATTGTTAACGTCGAAGACGAGACGTCGGTCCTGGCTGGGGATGCCAGAACTCTCAATCTGGAACGATTGGCGATAATTAGATACAGCGAGTGATTGCGAGCTTAGTTGGGTTAAGGCGGGAAGTCGTTTCAAGTCATATGGCATCAACCACTTAACGGGAAAACAAAGCTCGCACGGAAGTGCCGTTTATGACACGGTACCCAGTGCTTGTTCGGCTCCACCACTGAAATTGGCACAAAAACAAGCCAGGCTCACAAATCGATGCCGGTCTCAATGAGTACTGAGGCGATTTCACTGCAGTATTGGAGTAGACCTTTGACAGCTCAGGGGTTGGTATATTCTCTCGGCCTACCCATGAATCCAAAATGTTCAATCACAGCGAACAGAAAGGCCGTCGTGAGTCCAAACAAAATCCATCCGTTCAATGCTTCCATTGCTCCCATGAGGTACCAGCGCTCTTCCAACTTTAGGTTCGTATGCCCGTAACTGGTCATTGCATTTAAAGAGTAAAGCATCGCGGACTTATACTCCGAAATCGCGTTTAGGCCGCAATAGACAGCGGCCCAGAGAGCCGCCTCGACTGCGTGCAGTGCAGTTGCCAAGAAAGTCGTTCCTCCCAAAACGACTGCGAAGAGCGTGGCTTGGTTACGACGGTTTGCGTGTCTAAAAGTGCCAACGAACTTCTGGCGTATCAGCGCCAGGCCCAGTACATGGATAATCACGGTGAGCGCGATCAACGGAGCACCCCATGCCCAGTCTGTGTACCAAGGGACAACGAGGGGGTTGGAAACCGATTCGACTATCATCATTGGGATTCTCTGTTCATGGTGCTCTCGGTAGAGCGAGCAGCGTGTGAACGGTCTCCGCTCGTGGTCTGTGGCTAACTTCTACCAGCATTATGGCTACGCGGCTTGCGTTCACTTAGAGCCGCGCTTGTGATATGCCCCTGAGATGCCGGTTACGGCTCAACAACCTCCCACGTCTTATCGGGATTGAACTCGGTTATCGCTGCAGCGATTTGATCTGTTGTCTTGCCGAGATCTTTCTCGAATACAACGCCATTCTGGCTGATGATGAATGTCATGATGCCGGAGTCGCCGTATTGAGCGGGATACGCCAGGACAGCAAATCCACCTGTCATCTTGCCGTTGACGATATAGCTCTTTGGTCCG
>Ga0126371_10003870_pt1 | contig 13163 bp, 9 predicted proteins | sample PanSoiMetaPlot_4_FD_110145 | JGI IMG/M metagenome (GOLD analysis project Ga0126371, IMG submission 110145) | Tropical forest soil microbial communities from Panama - MetaG Plot_4 | ecosystem: Environmental > Terrestrial > Soil > Tropical forest > Bulk soil | place: Panama | collected 2016-02-17
CCGGAATGTGGAGAGTAACCACATTGAGCCTGAAGTAGAGGTCCTTGCGGAATTGCCCTTCTTTGTATGCGGTCTCCAGGTCGCGATTGGTTGCGGCGATCACGCGCACATCCACCTTGACCCGTTGATTGCTGCCTACCGGCCGCACCTCTTTTTCCTGCAGGACACGCAGCAGCTTGGCCTGCATTTCCATGGGCAGCTCGCCAATCTCATCCAGGAAAATCGTGCCTCCGCTGGCGGACTGGAAAAGCCCTTCCTTGGATTTAACAGCTCCGGTGAACGCGCCTTTTTCGTAGCCGAAGAGTTCGCTTTCAATCAAGGTGGGCACCAGCGATCCGCAATCCACTGCCACAAATGGCCGCTGCGCAAACGATCCCCGATAATGAATGGCCCTGGCCACCAGTTCCTTGCCTGTTCCGCTTTCACCGGTAATCAATACCGGCGTACGCGTGTCTTTCAAGCGGGCAACCATGCGCAGGACATCCTGAATTTTCGAAGAAGAACCCACAATGCCGTTCAGTTCCATTTCAGAACCGACTCGTTCGCGCAGGAACTGGTTTTCCGCAACCAGCTTCACCTTGTCCTGCATGCGATTCAGGAGCTGCCGGAGCTCTTCAATGCGAAATGGCTTGGTAATGTAGTCATAGGCGCCAAGCCGCATTGCCTGCACGGCGGTCTCAATGGAGCCATGGCCGGTCATGATGGCAATTTCGCTGCGCGGTAAAACCTGCTTCACGCGCGGCAGAAATTCCAGACCGGTCATGTTGGGCATCATCAGATCGGCCAGAATGATGTCTGGCGAGTCCGTTTCCAGGCAGGCCAGCGCCGCCTCCGCACTTTCCGCTTCAAGGCAGTGCAGACCCATGGAGCCGCCAACGGTCATGCAGAGCTTGCGAATGCTCTGATGATCGTCAACGATCAGAAATCGTGCCTGGAGGTCGTCTGTCATTCTGCCTTTCCGAAAATTGTTTCCACGTTTGCGATCAGATCTTTTACCCGAAAGGGCTTCTCGATATAAGGGACTCCGGTATTGGTCAGCGCCTTGAGCGTCTCTTCGTTTACCGTGTCGCCGGTGACGAAAAGCATGCGATCTTTCAACTCAGGCCGGTGGGCGACGATCCAGGCATGAACATCTGCGCCGTTGGCGCCGCCCGGGGTCCGCATATCAGAAATCACTCCGGTAAAACTCCCTGATTGCAGCATGCTGATGCCCTGGGCCGCCGAATTGGCCGTACGGCAGGAATACCCGTGACGTTCCAGGGCCAGACGGATAAAGTCCAGCACCGAGCGCTCGTCTTCAATAACGAGGAGCGGCAACCTTTGAGTGCCTGGACTGCTCATGCATGCTCCATCGTCGCCGCAGCAACCTTCTGAGATGCCACTTTGGTCTTTACCGGCAGCCGCACGACAAACGTAGCCCCGGGAGTGGTTCTATTGTTCGAGCACACGATCTCCCCTTCATGCTCGCGCACGATGCCATAGCAGATGCTCAGCCCAAGACCAGTGCCTTTGCCGATTTCTTTCGTGGTGAAAAACGGATCGAAGATCCGCTCCGGATACTTAATTCCTTCGCCGTTATCGCGGAACGAAACCTCAAGCCAGTCCTCGCGCCTTAGCGTACTGATCTCGATCACACCCGCCCTGCCGGTTGTGCGAACCGCGTCAAACGCGTTGTTCAGGATGTTCAGAAATACCTGTTGCAGCTGATGGGAATCTCCGACGAGGTCGGGCAGATGCTCCTGAAAATTCTTGACCACTTCAATCCCGGAATTCGAGAGGTCATAAGCTCGCAACGCGACTGTTTTATCCAGCAGCGAGTTGACCTGCAGCGCCTGGCGATGCGGCGGCCGCTGCCGGGCAAAGCTCAAAAGATTCTTTACGATTTCCCGAGTGCGATGTGATTCTTCCAGAATCACTTTCAGATCTTTGCGCGCACTCTCCGGCAGATCGGGATTCTCCATGAGCAGATCAGAAAAGCCCATGATCGCCGTAAGCGGATTGTTCACCTCGTGGGCCACGCCTGAGACAAGCTGGCCAACTGCAGCCATCTTCTCCGTATGCATGAGCTTGGCCTGGATCATGGCTGCATCGGTGATGTCCGTCATCAAAACCACAACGCTGTTCACATCTCCCGCCTCGTCGCGCATGGGACTCAGATTCACAGAGAACCTGGCCTGCGAGCCGTTGCCACGCAGGATGGAAATCTCCAGGTTGTCCACCTGGCGTCCGCGCAGACTGCTTTCAAAAGCGGTGGCAAATTCTTTCAGGTGGTTGGCGGGAATGATCTTGTCAATGCGATTTCCCACGAGCGCCTGAGGATCGAAAGCCCCCGCTTCATAACAGCGGCGATTGGCGTAGCTGATCAGGCCGGCAGTATCCGCCACCATAATCATGGTCTGCGTATTGTTCAGAATCTTGCCGCTGAAATCGCGTTCGCGCTGCAATTGCGCCTGAAAATTCTTGACTTCAGTGATATCCAGCAAGACGCCCCGGTGTTGCAGAATCTTGCCCTGACCGTCGCGCACCACAAATGCGTTTTCCAGCGCATGGATCAGGCTGCCGTCGCGGCGGCGAAGCGAAACTTCGAAATTCCGGATCGCCCCGTGCTCGTTCAACATCTTGATAATCTTGTCTCTCTGCTCGGTGGAGATATAGACCTGAGTTGCGGGATCCAGCTTGAGCAGCTCTTCCCGGTTCTGGTAGCCGAGCATGCGCACCAGCGCGTCGTTCACCTCAATAAAGTGACCTTCCGGCGAGGAGAAGAAGACACCTTCCTGCACGTTATCGAACAACTCGCGATACCGCCGCTCCGCCTCTCTGCGATCGGTAATGTCTTTGAGGACGTGGACAGTCTGCAATCCTTCATTCAGCGCACCGTGCACGCGCGAACTGGAGACCAGGTAGGTACGCTCGAGAGATGGATGGACGTATTCATCCGAGTCGTGATCGTTACGGCAGAAAGGACAGGGCTGCACCGTGTCCGGCGACAGCGAAATCAAGGCGCGCATGTCCAGCCCGATCAACTCCGCCGGGCGGACGCCGATGAATTCCGCCAACGACCGGTTCACGCGGAGCACATGATATTGTTCGTCGTGCACCACGATGAAATCTGTGATGGAATCAAAAATCTCCGCCCACTGCCGGCTGGACTGGGTGATCCGGGTAAAGAGCCGTGAGTTCTCCAGCGCGACTGAAGCGTGTCCAATCAATGCCTGGAGCAGGTTGAGATCGTTAGGCAGCAGCTCTTTGCCTATGTCGGCGAGACACAAAATTCCGACCAGGTCGCCCTCTGTGCCTTCCAGGCGCACCAGGGCCAGGTTTTCCCAGCCGAAACTGTCTGTAACTTCTTTGCCCAGCGCTGGAATACCGCTGCCGGTAATCTTCAGGTCAGGATGTTTTTCCGCATATTGCGAAAGCGCAGCATTCAGCTTGCGCAATTGATTGCGTTCCAGCCTGGCGCCAAAGAAACCTACGCATTCCAGCCTGTCACCCTGCGCCAGAGCCAGAATGGCGCTCTTGGCCTGCATCATGCCTGCCACGCGCGCTGTAAAACCCTTCACAAATTCCGGCAGGCGCAGCGCCGACCCCAACTCCAGCGCCATCTCCATCAGGTTTTCCGCGCGCTTCCTGTGCTGTTCTGAGAGGTGGAGGTTATGTGCGGCTTCCAAAGCCACGGCAACTTCAGCCGCCAGGGCTTTGGCGTGGGCCACATCATCATTTCCAACTTTGCTGCCATCTTTTTTGTCGAGCAAACCCAGAATGCCGAGACTCAGCCCGTCGCTGGTGAGCAGCGGAATTCCCACGTACTGTCTCACGCGGTACTCGGACCGGATTTCCTCACTTCTTTCGTCGCCGGGAGGAAATTCGTTGATGTCGTCGGTTACATATGTCTCTTTGCTTTCGAGAATCCGGCGGGTGCTGGCAGTAGCAATCTCGAGATTCAAAGGATTGGCCACGCCGTTGATGCAGCCCCAGCGAACCCGACATTCTCCGGCTTCCACCAGGGCGACAAATACGCGATCGAACCCCAGAAATTCGGCTGCACGAACCACGAACTTGCTGAGAAAGCTATCAAGATGAGACGTGGCGCCCAGCTCGGTTGAGATGGCCAGCAATTGGTTGAGATGTTGCTGCTGCGAGTACGCCAGATTGGTGAGTTCCGCATTGTCCAGCGCCAGCCGGCCAATATTGCCGAGCAGGTCGAAAGCAGAGACTTCTTCTTCAGAAAAGTCCTCCGCCCGCAGAATCACAAGCACCGTGGCGGACTGGCATGTGATGAGCGGCGCAGCCAAGCCGTGGTAGGGAGCCGCTGATTTTCCGGCCGGGCTGAGCGTGAAGTTCACTACCTTCTTTTTTTCAATTGCCCGGACGGCGAAAGCTTTGGCGTGCGAGATGAGAGCTGACTTGGCCAGGTCAGGATTTCCGGCGGCTGAGATGCTACCCAGGACAAAAGTTTCGTCCTCCCGCACAAGCATCCCTGAAACCAAGGCCTGTAACGTATCTCTCGCCGTTTCAGTAATATAGCTGCGCAACCCGGGTTGGTCGCCACTCAACTGCGGCAACCGGGTACAGGCCTCCACCACCCGCTCCATGGTGCTGGAATTCAGAGTCGGTGCTGCGGAGCGTGCTCCATATCGACGTTGTGGGCTCATCTGGAACTTTTTGAGGGTCTGGGGGAAGCTCGAAAGTACTCTGAAATCTCATTTTGAGTCAACACAAATAAGGTCTAGAACCTTCGTGTGAAACGGTGAAGGCGGCCTACGTCTCAGGCTGAGACGTGACTGACATAACTTGGCCATCTTCGGTGAGACATCCGCGTCCTCGAGTTACTGAGATCACCGCTTACCGGGAAAGTCTTGCCTTTTGTTTTCATCGACTTAGACCGAGCGAGGTTCCGAAAGTACCTGAACCGCGCTTCATGGAACTGCCATTGCTTTTCTTTTGACGCGGGAGAGATTGTGTCCGCAGCCCTGCCTGCCGCGACGGGCAACAGTAGGCTGACGGAGCGCCGCCGGAAGGCTTTACCTGCAAGACGGCGCAGAGAGGTTCACAATGAGCATTCGCAAGAAGCTTTACTGGGGATTCGGTTCGATCCTGATTATTGTCTTTGCCCTGTTTGTGGCCAACATGGCCACGGTTCTGCACGAACGCAACGCCAAGAACCTGGCAGACAAGGTAATTGAGCTGGTCCAGGCCAAATCCAAGCTGGATCAGGTGAGGATGCAGAACCAACTCCGGCTGCGCAATTTTCTGCTCAGCGGAGACAGTGGCGAATCCAAGGCGCTGACCGATGCCGAAACCGAGCTAACCAACCTTATTGAGGTGGCCAAAGACAAGGCCAGTGCCCTGGGCACCATTGCCGCCCATGCCCGCGACCTGCTCGACCAGGTTAGTAAGGTGGAACAGAGCTGGCTTTCCGACTTCGCCTCTCCTCTCATGGAAAAGCGTCGCCGCGTTGATAACGGCAGCTCCACCGTCGCTGAATTACAGATCGCTTATCTCCAGGCAGAACCGAACTCCTGGCTGGAAAAAGAACTCGGGCCGCTCAACGAACTGGATACGATGATCCGCAACACGATGACGGAGTCTCAGAGATCCGACCAGACAGCAGGCATCGTAACTATGACGGTCATGATCGCCGGCTTCCTGCTGGTGCTGGCCCTGGGAGCTTCCATCGCTCTGCGCTCAGCCAAGACCATCACTTCTCCGCTGGCGCAGCTCATCTCCGTTTCCGGCCAAATCGCGAACTCGGGCGACCTGGATCAGAAAGTACAGATCGATTCGCAGGATGAAATCGGCGAATTGGCCCGCACCTTCAACAATATGGTGGACTATTTGCGAGAGATGGCCGCCACTTCAGAAGCCATTGCCGGAGGTGATCTCTCCGCAGAAATTCATCCTCGTTCCCAGCGCGACACTCTGGGTAATGCCTTCCAGGAGATGACGGCAGGGCTTCGCAGCCTGGTTAAGAATGTCCGGGACAGTGCTGCCCAGGTGGCCAGTGGCTCCAACCAAGTGGCCAGCGCATCTGACGACTCAGCCAAGATCAGCGTTCAGGCTGCGTCCGCCATTGATGAGGTCACCAGCACCATGCACGAGATGAGCATCAACGTGCAGAACATGGTCAAGAGCACGCAGCTTCAATCGTCGAACGTGAGCGAGACGTCGGCCTCCATTGATCAGATGGTTGCCTCCATTCAACGCGTGGCTGATACAGCCAAGGTGCTGCTGGATATTTCGCAGCGTTCGCGCGACGAAGTCCACAGCGGCATCACTACGATGGAAAAAGCCACGGACGGTCTGAATCGTATTAACTCCGCGATTGGTTCCTCCGCAGAAATCATTGCTGCCCTGGGCCAGCGAGCAGATGACATCGGCAAGATCATTGAAGTGATTGACGATCTGGCGGAGCAGACGAACCTGCTCGCGCTCAATGCCGCAATCGAAGCTGCACGGGCCGGCGAACACGGTTTGGGATTTGCAGTGGTTGCCGACGAAGTGCGCAAACTGGCAGAAAAATCCGCTCAATCCACCCGTGAAATCTCCGACCTGATCCAGAGCATTCAGAAAGAAGCTCGCAAGGCTGTAGAGAACATGGAAAAGAGCACCTCAATCGTGAATGAGGGACTCACTCTGGGCGGCGAGTTGAGCGGCGCGCTCAAGAAAATCTCCAACGTTGTGGCGGAAGTTTATAAGTTCGCGCAGGAAATCGGCGCCGCCACCAACGAGCAGTCGCGTGGATCGTCACAGATCGGCAAGGCCACCACGCGCCTGAACGAGATCACGCATGAAATCAATTCTTCAGTAGAAGAACAGGCTTCCGGGGCGCAGGCTGTAGTTCGCGCCATGGAAAAAATGCGTGAGCTGGTGCAGCGCTCCTCCTCCGGTTCGACCGAACTTGCAGCTTCATCAGAGCAGATGTCCAAGATGGCCCGTTCCATGCTGGAGTCCATGGACCGATTTGTCCTGGAAATCAGCCAGAACGGCGATGGCCGCAACGGGCATGCCCGGCGCGGCGGAGAACAACGAGCAGAGAAGGGGCCGGCGGAGCGGTATGCAGTGGCGCCTGCCTATAACCACGTATAGGTGCGGAGGATTTCCTGATGTCCAAGGAGCTACAGATTGTCGGCTTCCGCGTTGGCCGGGAGACTTTTGGCGTGCCCATCTCCCTGGTGCATGAAATCGTCCGCGTTCCTGAAATCACAGCCGTTCCCGAGGCCCCCGACTACGTGGAAGGCGTGATCAATTTGCGCGGCAAGATCATTTCTGTACTCGACCTGCGCAAGCGTTTCGGAGAGAAACAGATTACGCCCAACAGGAAGAACCGCATCCTGGTGGTTGAGGTGGAAGGCAAGATGGTTGGCTTGATCGTGGATGCAGCCTCTGAGGTCCTGAAAGTTTCCGACAGCGAGATTGACGTGCCTCCTCATATCTATTCGGAAGGCGAGTTGAACTACGTGACCGGGGTGGGAAAGCTGGACGGACGGCTGATCATCATGATCGATCTGACCAAGGTGTTACAAAACAACGAATTGCAGCAACTAGAAAAGCTTTCCGAATCCCAGGCGGCAGTGGCGTCTGCGTGATTCAACGGGCGGCAAAAATAACTGTGGGGGCAGATGGCCACACCGAGCGTTCAAGTCCAAATCACTGAACCAGAACTCAAGCTGTTGCAGAGCCTCATCTATCAGGAATGCGGCATGTATTTTGATGAACGCCGCTCTCACTTCCTGCAGGATCGCCTCTATCGCCGCTTGAAAGCCTGTAGCCTGGATTCTTTCTACAGCTACTACCGTCTGCTCACCAGTCATGAAGGCAAGGCGGAGCTTACTGCGCTGCTGGAAAATCTGACGGTCAATGAGACCAGCTTCTTCCGCAACAAACCGCAGCTCGATCTGTTTCACAAAGTGATACTGGAAGACCTGCTCCATCGCAAGCAGGAGCGGCGCGATTGGAGCTTGCGCCTGTGGAGTGCAGGCTGCTCCACTGGCCAGGAACCTTATACAATGGCCATGCTGGTTTGCGACGCCCTGGCCTACTACTATTTGCGCAATCCCCTCCCCTTTGAAATGCCCTCCCCTAAACCTTTGATTCCGCTTCCCTGGAAGGTGGAAATTCTGGCGTCAGACATCAGCTATTCCGTGCTGCGGGCGGCGCAAGAGGGCATTTACCCGGAAAATCAGTTAGAGCCGGTTGAATACGCCTACAGGCTGCGCTACTTCGATAAAGTAGGCGATAAGTACGCGGTGAAAAAGCCGTTGAAAGATCTTGTACATTTTGACTTCCACAATTTGAAAACCGAGTTCCTGCCGCAGCGCAACGACATTATCTTCTGCCGAAATGTGATGATTTACTTCGATGAGGCAGAGCAGAAAAGACTGATCGAGAAGTTCTACCGGTGCTTGAATCCTGAAGGATATTTGCTGGTGGGGCACGCAGAGAGCCTGTTCGGACTTTCAGACAAATACCGCATGATCCACCAGGATAACGGCACTGCGTACCAGCGGATGGAGGCGCACACGTGAGTTTTTTCTCTGACGAGCGCGCTTCCGAGCTTCGCGAACTCTTTTTTGAGAGCGCAACTGAATTGTTGCAGACGCTCAATGAAGAGGGGTTGGAGTTGGAGAAGCATCCCGGCGATGCGGAGATCATCCGCCAGGTGCGCCGCACGGTGCACACGCTCAAGGGAGACTCGGCTGCCTGTGGCTTCCAGGAACTGAGCGACCTGGCCCACCAGCTTGAAGACCTGCTCACTCCGGAAATTGCAGAATCGAGCGGCGGCGCTCTGGCCGAAGCGGTGCTCATTGCGGCGGATACATTCAGCTCCATGCTGTCTGCTTATCGCGGCAATCTGCAGCCGCCTTCCGGGGAAGAGCTTCGCCAGCAGATACTCACGCTTACGCGCAAGCCATCCAAAACTGCGCCTTACAAACTGCAGGGACGCTTTGCCTGGAATGAATATGAGCAGATGGTGATTGAAGATGCTCTGAATAAAGGCGAGACGGTTTACAACGTGGCTTTTGGCATCGATCCGCACTGCCCCATGCGCGGCGCTGCCATGCAGCTCATTCGCAACGTCCTGCAGCAGTGCGGTCGCCTGCTGGCCATTTATCCGGACCAGAGCACGCTTACTCCTGACCTGGACGTAGTCGAGGTGGCCATCGCCACTGAGCATGATCCGGATTGGCTCAAGAAAAAGTGCCGCATCCCTGCCGTCATCGCAGACATTCTGACCGAGCCGGCCACTGCGCGTCCGGAACAGCCGTCGGATGATGTGCTTGATATTTTCAAACATGTGGCGGACGCTTCGAAGTCCGTGCCTGCGGGTATCCAGGACGCCGCCTCCAATAACGCACATGCGAACCCGGCAACCTCCCCAGCTACCCCGGCCAGTGCACTACCCGCGCAGGAAACGCAAACACCGGGGCTGGCCAGCGTTTCAGAAACTGTCTTGCGCGTGGATGCTGAGCGCATTGATTCCGTGCTCAATCTGGTAGGTGAACTCGTCATCGGCAAGAGCATGCTCTACCAGACGGTGAATGAGTTCGACAAAAAATTTCCTAAAGACCCGCTGCGCTCCAAGTTTGCTGACGCCATGGCTTTTCAGGCGCGCATCATCAACGACCTGCAAAAGTCGGTGATGAAGATCCGCATGGTGCCAGTCGAACAGCTATTCCGCCGCTTCCCTCGCCTGGTGCGCGATCTTGCCAAATCGTGCGGCAGGGAAGTTGGCCTGGTGATCAGCGGTCAGGACACGGATCTGGACAAAAGCATCATGGACATTCTGGCCGAACCGCTGGCCCATCTGGTTCGCAACGCCGTGGATCATGGAATTGAATTGCCACAAGAGCGCATCAGCGCCGGCAAGCCGGCGCAGGGATGCATCAAGCTGGATGCTTACCATCAGGGCAACCAGATTGTGATTGAGGTCAAAGATGATGGCCGCGGGATTGACAAGAACAAACTGCTGCAGAAAGCCGTGGAACGCGGCCTGATCACCTCTGCTGAAATGGCCACTCTTCCTGATAATCAGGCCCTGAACCTGATGTTCCATTCCGGGCTGAGCACCGCGGAGCACGTAACCGCGATATCCGGGCGAGGCGTAGGCATGGACGTGGTCAAGGCCGTGCTGGATCGCCTTAAAGGCAGTATCAGCATCAATACTGAGCCAGGCAAGGGCACCACGTTCTTTCTCAAAGTGCCGCTCACTCTGGCCATCATCAAGGCTTTGCTTTTCCGCGTGGCAGATCGAATTTATGCGGTTCCGCTGGCTTCCGTAGTGGAGATTGCGCGCGCCGCAGCGAGTGAAGTTCACGTTGTAGATAGCCATGAGGTCATCCGCATGCGCGGGCAGGTTCTGACTTTGGTCCACCTCAACCAGCTCGCTAAGCAGGCGGAACGGCCGAAGCGGATGTTTGTGGTGGTGATCACCCTGGGTGAGCACCAGTTTGGATTAGTGGTGGACGAACTGGTTGGTGAGGATGAATTGGTGATCAAAGCGCTCGATGATCATCTTGTGGCGACTGACCTGGTCAGCGGCGCTTCCATCATGGGCGACGGCACCGTGGTGCTGATCCTCAATTTGAGCAGCGTCGTGAGCCGGCTGGGCAAAATAAGAACACTGGTGGGGGCCACTGCATGAGCGAAAAAGTCAGAGTCCTGGTGGTGGATGATTCCGCCCTCATGCGCAAGCTGATTTCGCAGATTCTGGAGCGCGACAGCAATATTGAGGTCGTGGGCACGGCCATGGATGGCGCTTTTGGACTGAAAAAAATCGAGGAGCTCCGGCCACAGGTGGTCACCCTAGACCTGGAGATGCCGCGCATGGACGGCATGGAAACCCTGCGCCAGATTACGCGGCGTTATCGCCTGCCGGTGATCGTGGTGAGTGCTCACAGTACTGATGGCGCTTCTGCAACGTTCAAAGCCCTGGCGCTGGGCGCTTTCGACTTTGTCGCCAAACCGCGCGATGCTGCCTCCGCGCACATGAACGCGATCGCCGATGACCTGATTGCCAAGATCAAGGCGGCGTCCGTGAGCCAGGTAATGCCGTACCAGCCGCCTGCCATGTTGGAGCCGGTCAAGGTGGCGCATAAGCCGGCACACCGTCCTAAAATGGAACCCACTAAGATGGTTGCAGTGGGAATTTCCACCGGCGGACCGAATGCCCTGCAGTATCTGCTTTCTGAGCTCCCCGGCAGTTTTGCCGGCAGCATTGTGGTGGTGCAGCACATGCCGGAAGGATTTACTGAGATGTTTGCCCGGCGCCTGAATGAGTGCTGCTCAATTGATGTGAAGGAGGCCCAATCAGGAGACCTGCTGATTGCGGGCCGGGCATTGATCTGCCCTGGGAATCGCCACATCAAGGTTCGCCGCATGCCTATGGGAAACATTGTGGTGTTGTCGGATGAAGATCGAGTAAATGGGCACCGGCCGTCGGTGGATGTGCTGTTCCGGTCGGTGGCGAGTGAGTTTGGATCGCGCGGAATTGGAGTTCTGATGACAGGCATGGGCGACGATGGCGCATACGGCATGGGATTGCTGAAGTCCGCCGGAGCGCTGACCGTGGCCCAGAGTGAAGATTCGTGCGTCGTCTATGGCATGCCCAAGGCGGCAATCGAGAGGGGGTATGCGACGCGTGTCGTGCCCCTGGACATGATGGCTAACACGCTTACCATTCAGTGCAGCCCACAGCGGGTTGCAAAGACGGTAGAGGTTTAACCTGAGGGGCTGTGGGAGGGACGGGCTTATAGTCCGTAAGTCTTAAAATTACCCGCTGCTGTACGGCGGGATGATGCTGGAGAAAAGTATGGATAGTTTTCCTGTTTTGCTTCGCAAGGATAGCAAACCGATCCGCTACCTGGTAGTGGACGATTCCGTCTTCGCGCGCAAGAACGTGGCCAAGATGGTGGAATCGTTTGGCGGCGAGGTCGCCGGTGAAGCCGGCGACGGCTGCACTGCCATCACTGAATACGATCGCATCGGTCCGGACATGGTGCTGATGGACATCACCATGCCGCAGATGGAGGGCATTGAGGCCTCAGAGCGCATAGTCCGCGCTCATCCTGACGCGCGCATTGTCATGGTGTCGTCCGTCGGTTACCAGGAGAACATTGTGGCCGCGCTGCAGAAAGGCGCTCGCCATTTTGTGCAAAAGCCTGTGAAGGCGGAAATCCTCTATGAAGTTATCAAGTACGTCATGGGAGATGACGCCATGGTGGGCACGCCTGTGGCTCAAGGGAGCTGATTCGCATGAAGATGGAGTTGATCCAACCCTTTATCAACGCCGCCGACGCCGTCCTGGCGGAGACGCTGCAGTGTCCCACACGCATCGGCGATGTCACCATGGATGAAGAAGCCTACCGCAAGAAAGGCGTGGCTTCACTGGTGATGATCAAAGGCGACATCGAAGGCCGGATCATCTTCGATGTTGATCCGCCCACGGCCACCAAGGTCGCCAGCTTCCTCGCAGGTGCGCCCATGGAAGAGAGCGCGGAAGTAGTGCGCGAAACCGTCTGTGAGCTGGCCAACATGGTGATCGGCAGCGCCGTGACTGCCCTGAACGATCAGGGCTTCCGCTTCAAGATCCACCCACCTGTATTACATGATGCCGAAGTCGGCGAGAAGAGCACTGAAGATCAGGAGGCACTGGTGATGTGCTTCGATACCGACAACGGCAACGTCTTCATGAACATCGCCATGCGCTACAACCGGAGACGAAGGGCGGATAGTAAGCCAGGGTAGAGGGGTAATTTCCGTCAGGCCAAACCCTGTCAGATGAAAACCCGATCACATCCGTTTGAACCCGCGAAGCCACTCTTTGTCAGTGATTCCAGGAGTATTTCTATTCTCCAGCCACGATCGTCCTTCTCTTCTCATGCGGAGGTCGATTATGCCCCGTATCTGTCCCCATATGCTGACTGCGCACTTCGATTCGTCTGTCGACCAAAGCACATCGACGCTGTCCTTTTCGATTTGTAAGTCCTCAGAACGATCATAGGCATGCACATGCGTGCTCACGACAGCTGCAGTTACAGAATAGACATACAGGTACCCTGTTTCCCCGTCATCCTCAAATACGGCTGCCCGCTCTCCATTGCTGTCTAAGGCCGCGACCAGAAAGCTGGTTTCGAGGAGCGAGATGGACCGTTCAGAAACAGATA
>Ga0126371_10003871_pt1 | contig 13159 bp, 11 predicted proteins | sample PanSoiMetaPlot_4_FD_110145 | JGI IMG/M metagenome (GOLD analysis project Ga0126371, IMG submission 110145) | Tropical forest soil microbial communities from Panama - MetaG Plot_4 | ecosystem: Environmental > Terrestrial > Soil > Tropical forest > Bulk soil | place: Panama | collected 2016-02-17
CCAGCTCGACGCCATGTTCTCGCCGGTCGTGCAGCTGCGCTCGGGCGGCTACATCGTGATCAACCAGGCCGAGGCGCTGGTCGCGATCGACGTCAATTCCGGCCGTGCCACCCGCGAGCACCACATCGAGGACACCGCGCTCAAGACCAACCTCGAGGCGGCGGACGAGATCGCCCGCCAGCTTCGCCTGCGCGACCTTGCCGGGCTCATCGTCATCGACTTCATCGACATGGACGAGAAGCGCAACAACCGCTCGGTCGAGCGCCGGCTCAAGGAGGCGCTCAAGCACGACCGCGCCCGCATCCAGGTCGGCCGCATCTCGCATTTCGGCCTGCTCGAGATGTCCCGCCAGCGCATCCGTACCAGCGTGCTCGAGAGCTCGACCGACAAGTGCCCGCATTGCGGCGGCACCGGCCACGTGCGCTCGGTCGCCTCGGTCGCGCTGCAGGTGCTGCGCATGATCGAGGAGACGATGCTGCGCGGCGGCACGCATAATCTCAGCGTCCGCACCCGCTCCGACATTGCGATCTACGTGCTCAACCACAAGCGCGCCCACCTGCGCGACCTCGAGGATCGCTTCCGCATCACCATCACGATCAACGCCGACGCCGCGATCGGCGGCCAGACGCCGTTCATGATCGAGCGCGGCGAGCAGGTGCACAGCGTCGAGCAGGCGCGCGCGATCGCGGCTGCGCAGCCGGCGCCCGTGGCCGAGATCGAGGAAGAGGACGAGCCGATCGCCGAGGAGACCGAAGAGGAGGCCGAGGCGCTCGCCGGCGAGGACGCGGAAGACGAGACCGCCGAGGGCGAGGACCAGGACGGCGAGGACGCGGCGGCCGAGGCCGACGGCCACGACGAGATGCAGGGCTCGGAAGGCGGCGACGGCGGACGCCGCCGGCGACGCCGACGCCGGCGCGGACGCCGCGGCGAGGGCCGCGAAGGCCGCGAGGGTGGCGCCCCCTATACCCACGAGACCGTGCCGGAGCATGCGGTCGCTCATTCCGATTTCGGCGGCAGCGACGAGGGCGAGCCGGGCGAGTTCGAGGAAGCGGAGGAATCGATGCAGGCCGGGGCGGCCGAGCCGCGCGAGCCGCGCCAGGGCAATGGCGAGCGCGACAGCGAGCGCCGGCGCCGGCGGCGCGGACGCCGCGGCGGACGACGCAATCGGCGCGAGCGCGAGTTCGTGTCCGACGCGCCGCAGGGCGCGCAAGGGATGCAGGGCGAGCACGAGGAGGACGGCGGGCACGACGAGCCGGGCGCGATCGAGCCCGCGCTGGCCGACACGGGATCGGATTTCGCCGCTCCGCCCGCGCGCGACGCCGTGACGGCGACCGAGGCGGACATGCGCGAGCCGGCCCCGCCGGCCGAAAGCGACGCGGCGCCTGCCGAGCCGGCGGCGCCGGAGCCGCCGCGCCGGCGCTCCACCGTGCGCGAGGCGGTGCCTCTCGCGAGCGACGACGGGGCGGCCTCCTACGTGGCGCCGAGCGCGCCGCCGCCCCCCTCCCCGACCACCACCGAAGACGTGCAGCCCGGCGAAGCGCCGCAGGACGAGGCGAGCAAGCCGCGCCGCACCGGCTGGTGGGCAAAGCGCGTGCTCGGCGGCTGAACCCGCGCTAGTATCCGCACCGAGGGCGGTGCACCGGCGCCGCGCGGCGGAGAGCCACCATGGAGAGCCGCTACGTCGAGCGCGACGCCGCCGCGATGGTCGCGCGCTATTCCGATGCCGGCGTGCCGCGTGATGTGGCGTTGCGCGTCTACACCACGCGGCTGCTCGGCCAGGATCCGCGCCTCGTGCTGCACGGGGGCGGCAACACCTCGGTCAAGACCGTGCTGCCCGACCTCGGCAACGCCGCCACGCAGGTGCTCTGCGTCAAGGGCAGCGGCTGGGACATGGGCACGATGGAGCCGCCCGGCATGCCGGCGGTGCGCCTCCTCCCGCTGCTCGCGCTGCGCGAGCGCACCGCGCTCTCCGACGAGGAGATGGTGCGCTTCCAGCGCGCCAATCTGATCGATCCGATGGCGCCCAATCCGTCGGTCGAGACGCTGCTGCACGCCTTCGTGCCGCATGCGTTCGTCGATCACACGCACGCGACCGCGATCCTGAGCCTCACCGACCAGCCGGACGGCGAGGCGATCTGCGCCGACGTGTTCGACGGCCGCTTGGGCATCGTCCCCTACATCATGCCGGGTTTTGCGCTGGCGAAAAAATCCGCCGAGGTGTTCGAGGCGGACCCGCAGGCCGCGGGGCTGATCCTGCACAAGCACGGCATCTTCACGTTCGGCGCGAGCGCGCGCGAAGCCTATGAGCGCATGATCGACATGGTCTCGCGCGCCGAGGCGCATCTCGCCAAGAACCGCAAGGCCGTGTTCGTCACCGCGCAGCTGGCGCAGCGGGGCGCCGCGCTCGCCGCCGTCGCGCCGATCGTGCGCGGCGCCTGCAGCCTCGAGGACGGCAAGATCGAGGGCGCCTGGCGGCGGCTCATTCTCGAGTTTCGCGGCGGCGACGCGGTGCGCGGTTTCGTCGACGGCGCCGAGGTCGCGCGCTACGGCCAGGCCGGCGTGGTCACGCCCGACCATACGATCCGCACCAAGAACTGGCCGCTGATCCTGCCGGCCGCGGAGGACGGCAAGGCGGGCGACTTCAAGCGCGCCGCATCCGCCGCCGTGACGGCCTTCATCGCCCATTACCGGGACTATTTCGCCCGCAACAACGCGCGCGCCGGCGACACCAAGAAGATGCTCGATCCGCTGCCGCGCGTCGCGCTCGTGCCCGGCCTCGGCCTGTTCGGCCTCGGCCGCTCGAAGAAGGACGCGAAAGTCGCCGCCGACCTCGCCGAGGCCGCGATCGCGACCATCACGGACGCGGAGGCGATCGGCCGGTTCGAGTCGATCTCGGAGGCCGACATGTTCGACGTCGAATACTGGTCGCTCGAGCAGGCCAAGCTCGGCTCCGCGAAGGAACCGCCGCTCGCCGGCCAGATCGCGGCGATCACCGGCGCCGGCGGCGCGATCGGCGCCGCGGTCGCGCGCGCCTTTGCGGCGGCCGGCGCCGAGGTCGCGCTGCTCGATGTCGACGCGGCGGCGGCACGCACGGCGGCCAAGTCGATCGGCGGCGCCGCGCTCGCGGTCGCCTGCGACGTGACCGACGCCGCCTCGGTGCGCGCGGCCTTCGACCGCATCGCCGAGGCCTTTGGCGGTGTCGACATCGCGGTGTCGAACGCCGGCGCGGCCTGGCAGGGTCGCATCGGCGAGGTCGATGAGGAGATCTTGCGCCAGAGCTTCGAGCTCAATTTCTATGGCCACCAGCGCGTCGCCCAGAACGCGGTGCGCATCATGCTGGCGCAGGGCACGGGCGGCTGCCTGCTGTTCAACGTCTCGAAGCAGGCGGTCAATCCGGGACCCAATTTCGGCCCGTACGGCCTGCCCAAGGCCGCGACGCTGTTTCTGATGCGCCAATACGCGCTCGACTACGGCGCCGACGGCATCCGCGCCAACGCGGTCAACGCCGACCGCATCCGCTCCGGGCTCCTCACCGACGACATGATTGCGCAGCGCGCGCAAGCCCGCGGCCTGAGCGAGAAGGACTACATGAGCGGCAACCTGCTCGGCCGCGAGGTCACCGCCGAGGATGTCGCGCAGGCTTTCCTCGCCCAGGCGCTCGCGCTCAAGACCACCGGCGACGTCCGCACCGTCGACGGCGGCAACATCGCGGCGGCGCTGCGTTAGCGCCGGCGCAACGATGCTGGAAATCGCACCGGCGACGGACGCCGACATCCCATTCGTGATGGCGACCGAGCGTCTCGACGGCTACGACGCGTATGTGGGCCGATGGAGCGAGCCGCAGCATCGTGCAGCGTTGCGCGATGGACGGCACGCCTATTTCGTCGCCCGTCTCGACGGCGAGCCGGTCGGGTTCACGATCATCCGCGACTGGGCCTCGCCCGAATGCGTGACGGCGATCAAGCGGATCGCGGTCGCCCAGCCCGGGCGCGGCCATGGCCGCGCGATCCTCGCCCGCAACGTCGATGCGGTGTTCGCGCAGACCGGCGCCTATCGGCTCTGGCTCGGCGTCTTTCCCGACAACGACCGCGCACGCCGCGCCTACGAAGCCGTCGGCTTTCAGGCCGAGGGCGTCGCGCGCGGCAATGCGTTCTTCGGCGGACGCCATCGCGACGAGTTGGTGATGTCGATTCTGCGCCCCGAGTGGGCGGCGCGGCGCGGACGCGCGTGACTTGCGGACGCGCGCGACTCTTATCGGGTCCCCTTTGCCCACGCCGCAAGCCCGCCTGCGAGCGCGGTCGGCGCCAGCACGCACCACATGTCGAACCGCTCATAGGCGAGCGCGCCCGTCACGGTGCCGACGAGGAAGCCGAGCACCACCGGCCACATCGTGTTGAATCGCTCCAGCGCGCTCGCGTGCGCGTCGGCAGCGGCCGCGTCTGCCGGCGCCCCGCGGCGCGCGCGCCATGTCAGCACGACCTCGGTCGCGTCGATCGCGAACTGGGTCGTGTTGGTCGTCATCACGTTGGTCGAGGGCACGCCCTTGGCGACGAGGCGCACGAGCGCACTCTGCACGCCCATGGCGGACAGCCCACACACACTGGCGAGGACCGCGGCGGCGGTATGCGGGCTGTGGAACGGCCCGGCGACGCTCCAACATGTGAACAGGCCGAGGAGCAAGATGGTCTCGAGCGCGAGCGCGGCGGCAAGCGCCGAGCGGCCGCTCCGCCCCATCTCATCGACGATCAGCGTCGTCACCGCGCAGGCAAGGAAGAATACCGGGATGCCGATCAGCTTGATCAGCCCAGCGTCCTCGTGCGCGACGAGCTGGGTCCCGGCGAGGACGAAGCTGCCGGTCACCTGCGCGACGAACAGGCCGAACAGCGCCAGAAAAGTGCAGCTGTCGACATAGCCGGCGATCACGCTCAGCAATGGCGGCAGGAAACGTGGGACGGCGGGTGAATCGGGCATGGATCCGGGCTCGCGATCATGGATGGGATGCGGCGGCGGCGCGCCCCGCGATCAATCGCTCGCCAGGATAACGTTTTTCACCAGCGGATAAATCTGCCCTTCCCAGCGCTTGCCGCTGAACACACCGTAGTGGCCGACGCCCGGCTGCATGTGATGGCGCTTGAGGTAGGGGCGCAGGCTCGCGCAAAGCTCGTGCGCCGCGACGGTCTGGCCGATCGCGCAGATGTCGTCCTTCTCGCCCTCGACGGTGAGCAGCATGGTGCGGCGGATCGCCTTCGGCTCGACCTTCTCGCCCCGATAGGTGAGCGTGCCCGCCGCGAGCGCGTTCTCCTGAAACACCAGACGGACCGTCTCGAGATAGAACTCGGCGGTGAGGTCGAGCACGGCGAAATACTCGTCGTAGAAATCCCGGGTCATCTTCACCTTGGCGTAGTCGCCCTTGACCAGGTTGTCGTAGAGGTCGCGATGCGCCTTGAGGTGCCGCTCGATGTTCATGCTCATGAAGGCGGCGAGCTGGACGAAGCCGGGATAGACCCGGCGGAACGCGCCGTCGAAGCGGTAGGGAACGCGCGCGATCAGGTTCTGCTCGAACCATTCGATCGGCTTCGAGCTGGCGAGCTCGTTGACCTTGGTCGGATTGGCGCGGGTGTCGATCGGGCCGGCCATCAGGGTCATGCTGTGCGGCTGGGCGTGGTTGCCGGCCTGCGCCATCACGGCGGCGGCGACCAGCGCCGCGACGCAGGGCTGGCAGACCGCGACTACGTGCGCGCCCGGGCCGATCGCCTCGAGGAACTCGATCAGGTGGGCGATGTACTCGTCGAAGCCGAAGCGTCCCTGCGCGGTGGGCACGTCGCGCGCATTGTGCCAGTCGGTGATGTAGACGTCGTGCTCGGGCAGCATGGTCCGCACGGTGCTGCGCAGGAGCGTCGCGAAGTGGCCGGACAGCGGCGCGACCAGCAGCACGCGCGGCTGCACGGTGGCGACGTCCTTCTTGAAGTGGACGAGGGTCGCGAACGGCGTGACGCGCGCCGCCTCCTCGGTGACCTCGACCTCGCGATTGCCGACCATCACCCGCGCGATGCCGAACGGCGGGCGCACATGCGTGAGGCGGGCGCGCGCGAGCAGCTCGTAGGCCGCGGTCAGGTTGCGGAGGACGAGGTTGTTCGGCGCCGGCAATCCGGCGGTCGTGCGCGCAACGCTCGCGAGCACACGCACCGGCACCATGATGTCGGCGTGGGTCTGGTAGGCCTGGTAGAGCATTCGCCGGGCGCGCGCCAAGCGGCGCGCAGCCATCCCCCTTCGACTTTCTCCCGGCGCTCTCACGCTAGTGCATTTCGTGCTGCACTGCGAGATAAAAATCGGCTACCGTGGATTGAAGGCGCACGGCTCCCCCTGCGGCCGCCGATGACACCCGCCTGCAGCGCACGCGGATTCTTGCTGCTTTGCCCAAAGCAGCTGATATATCATCCAATTCCGAGGGGCAGCCGGGGCCCGTGACGAGAGGAAGGACTGTCATGTCCCGGGCGACGCTCACCATCAACAGCAAGAATTACGGCTCCTGGTCGCTGCGCGGCTGGCTGCTGTGCAAGATGGCCGGCCTCGACTGCGAGGAGCAGATGCTGTCGAGCGACGACCCGACCATCCGCGCCGAGCTGCTGCTGCTCTCCCCCTCGTTCCTCGTGCCCTGCCTCACCCATGACGGCGTCAAGGTGTGGGACACGCTGGCGATCGGCGAGTATCTCAACGAGATCGCGCCCGACGCCGGCCTCTTGCCGGCCGACCGCGTCGCCCGCGCGCATTGCCGCTCGATCTGCGGCGAGATGCATTCCGGCTTCAGCAATCTGCGCTCCGCCCTGCCGATGAACATCAAGGGGCGCTTTCCCGGCTTCAAGGTGTGGGCCGGCGCGCTCGCCGACGTCGAGCGCGTGGTGGCGATCTGGCGCGAGTGTCTCGACGCATCGAAGGGCCCCTATCTGTTCGGCAAGCGGCCCGGCATGGCCGACGCGATGTACGCACCGGTGTGCACCCGGTTCGTGACCTACGACGTCAAGCTCGACGCTGCCTGCGCGGCCTATTGCAAGGCGATCATGGCGCTGCCCGCCATGCAGGAATGGATCGCGGCCGCCAGGACCGAGCACGAGGAGGTGCTGGAGCTCGACGTGGAGTTTTGAGCCGCCTGAGCGGAGCGCGGAGGCGAATAGTAAGGAAAACTCGTATTCGTTCTTTTTGCCGCGCGCTCGTTCGGTGTATGCAGAAATGCAACAATCAAGTCTGTGCGCCGATCCCGGGCCTGTCCCCGCGATCGGCATTTTCATGCGCCGTTTCTCCGGGTCGTCGCTTGCGCGGACAAATGACGCAAGAGGCGAAATCGGGGTTGAGCGACACCCCACCGCCGAACCGAAAAAGTGAAAATCACGCGTCCCTGTAAATCGCCTGTAAATCCCTGTTTTTTACAGGGAGGCGGAAATCGCACTTAGCCCGAATTGCTCACACGCCGGATGAAGAGCCGTCCGGCTTCCTGGCCGGCGCTCCGGTGGCGTCCAGCGGCTTGCGAAAGTAGACGACCCGTTCGGTCTCGCAAAATCCCCACGCCCGGTGCGCGGCCTGCGATACCGTGTTGTCGATCGGCGTATCCGATCCGAGCTCGCGAAAGCCGCGCGCCGCCAGAAGCTCCTCGGCCCGTGTGATGAGCCGTGCGGCGACGCCGCGCCGCCTGAACGCGGGCTCGACCCAGATGCCTTCGAGAAAAGGAACCGGCTGGGACTCGCAGCCGTTCGCGTACTTGCGCAGCGCGATCTCGGCGAAGCCGGCCGCCGTGCCGTCCGCCGCCTCGGCGATGAGGGCAAAGAACGCCGCGTCGCGGAGCAGCGCGTCCGCCGCGGCGGCGTGGGCCACGCGCGTCTCGTCCGGCCACAGCGCCGCGCGCATGTCGGCCCAGATCGCCCGGTCGCTCGCGCCGATCGGCCGCACGATGAAGTCCATGGTCATGATCCGAATGACGACCTCACCCCTTGAGCCAGCGCCCGATCCGCTCCACCGCCGCCTGCGCGTCGGCGCGCGATCCCGCGTAGCAGAAGCGGATGAACTTGTTGCCGTTCACCGGATCGAAATCGATCCCGGGCGTCGCCGCCACATGCGCCTCGACGAGCATGCGGCGCGCGAAATCGTGGCTGTCATTGGTGAAGCGGGAGACGTCCGCATAGAGATAGAACGCGCCGTCCGCCGGCAGGAAGTGGTCGAGCCCGGCGGCGGGCAGCCCTTCGACCAGCATGCGGCGGTTCTCCTCGTAGCCATGCTTGACCGCCTCCATCTCTTCGCGCCCGTCGAACGCCGCCTCCGCGGCGACCTGCGAGAGCGTCGGCACCGAGATGGCGAAGTTCTGCTGCAGCCGCTCGATCGGGCGCACCAGCGGCTCCGGGACGATCATCCAGCCGATCCGCCAGCCGGTCATGCAGAAGTATTTGGAGAACGAGTTGATGATCACGGCTCGCTCGGAGAGCTTCGCGGCGGTCGCGGCCGGAAACGCGTAGTCGAGCCCGTGATAGATCTCGTCGGAGATGAACCGGATGCCGGCATCCTCGGCGGCGCCGATCAGGCGGCCGAGCGCGTCAGCCGGCATCATCGTGCCGGTCGGATTGGCCGGGCTCGCGACCAGCACCCCGGCGAGCGGCCGCGTCCGGTGCGCCGCCAGGAGCGCATCGGCGGAGAGCGCCCAGCGCGTCGCCGCCGTCGTCTCGATCAGCACCGGCTCGCAGCCGAGCGCCGTGAGGATGTGGCGATAGGGCGGATAGCCGGGGCACGCGATCGCGACGCGATCGCCGGGCTCGAACAGCGTGAGGAAGGCCAGCATGAAAGCGGCCGACGAGCCGGTGGTGATGACGACGCGCGCCGGATCGAGGTCGACGCCGTAGCGCTCGCGGTAGTGCTCCGCGATGCGCGCGCGCAGCGACGGAATACCGAGCGCCTCCGTGTAGGCGATCGGTCTTGCGAGCGCCGCGCGCGCCGCCGCAAGCGCGGGCGCCGGCGCCGATGCCGCCGGCTGGCCGACCTCCATGTGGATCACGTGGGTGCCGGCCGCCTCGAGCCGCGCGGCCGCCGCCATCACGTCCATCACCATGAACGGCGGCACCTCGCTGCGCGCCGCCGCCGCGATCCCGCGCCGTGTCGATTCGAGCATCCGATCGCCCTTCTTGGTCATCTTCTGTTGAGCATGATCGTCGCGAAAACCGCCTGCCCACGCTCCGGAATCACGCCTGCGCGCGTACAAATATAGGTGACCTGTGCGCCGCGCTGTTGCCGTATTTGCCCGCTTGGTCTATCGCCGGAGTCGGCGGCACAGCTCCGACGCGCCCGGATCTGCGGATCGGCCCTAACCCCCTGCAAACTCAAGACCTTGGGTGGGCACCTGAGTGGGAATTTGGGGAACACCTGACGTGGGAATGATGACGCAGGCAGGCTCTGTCAAGCGGCCGCGCAGGTTGCGCGCGCCCCGCTCGGTTGCGCTGCTCGCCGCCGCCGCCGTGCTTGCCGGCAGCGTCCCGGCGCCCGCCCAGGATGTTCCCCGCGGCATGCCGATCATCCGCGACAGCGAGATCGAGCAGCTGCTGCGCGACTATACGACGCCGATCCTGAAAGCCGCCGGCCTCACCCAGCAGCACATCCACGTCATCATCATCAACGACCGCTCGTTCAACGCCTTCGTGATCGACGCCAAGCACATCTTCGTCAATGCGGGCGCGCTGATGCAGGCGAAGACGCCGAACCAGATCATCGGCGTGTTCGCGCACGAGACCGGCCACATCGCCGGCGGCCACCTGAGCAAGATGCGCGCCGAGCTCGCCGATGCGCAGACCGCGATGATCCTCGGCCTCCTGCTCGGCGTCGGCGTGCTGGCAGCGGGCGCGCGCAGCAACCAGGTCGGCGGCAATCCGGCCGCCGCGATCCTCGCGCCGACGAGCATTGTCCAGCACTCGCTGCTCGCCTACCAGCGCCAGCAGGAGGAGCAGGCCGACCGCGCCGGGGTCAAGTTCCTGACCGCGACCGGCCAGTCGACCAAGGGCATGTATGACACCTTCAAGCACTTCGCCGACGAGTCGCTGTTCGCCGCGCAACGGACCGATCCCTACCTGCAGTCCCACCCGATGCCGGCCGAACGCATGGCGGCGCTCGAGGAGATCGCCAGGACGAGTCCCTACTGGACCAAGACCGATCCTGCCGAGCTGCAGCTGCGCCACGACATGATGCGTGCCAAGCTCTACGGCTTCATGGATGCGCCCGATACGGTGCTGCGGCGGTATCCGCCGAGCGACACCAGCCTGCCGGCCCGCTACGCCCGCGCGATCTCGACCTACCGTCACGGCGACATCCGCACCGCGGTCGCCGAGATCGACAACCTGATCCAGACCCAGCCGAACAATCCCTACTTCTACGAGCTCAAGGGCCAGGCGCTGCTCGAGGCCGGCCGTCCGGCCGAGGCGATCGCGCCGCTGCGCCGCGCGCTCAGCGCCGCGCCCAACCCGGCGCTGATTCAGGTGCTGCTCGGCCAGGCGCTGATCGCGACCAATCAGCCGGCGCTCGCCGACGAGGCGGTCAACGACCTGCGTGCCGCCGTGTCGCGCGATCCCGACATCGCCGACGGCTACGATTATCTCGCCATGGCGTACGGCCGCAAAGGCAACCTCGCCGAGGCGGACCTCGCCTCCGCCCAGGCGGCGTTCACCCGCGGCGACTGGAAAACCGCGCGCATGCTCGCGACCCGCGCCAAGACGCGTTTCCCGGTCGGCGCCCCCGGCTGGGTCCGGGCCGACGACATCGCGAGCTACAAGCCGCCGAACGCGCGAGCCACCCAATGATCCCGTCCAAACCTTCACAGACATGCCTTCACAGAGGAACCAAGCGATGACTCCGAACCTGCGCCTGCTCGCCGCTGCCGCCGCGGCCGCCCTGCTGATGCTGCCCGCGGCACCCGCGCGCGCGCAGAGCTTCTCCGACGCGCAACGCGGCGAGATCGAGAAGATCATCAAGGACTACCTGGTCAAGCACCCCGAGGTGCTCGAAGAGGCGTCCGCCGAGCTCGACAAGCGCAAGCAGCTCGCCGAGGCCGAGAAGGCCCGCACCGAGATCAAGAACCACTCCGATGCGATCTTCAACTCGCCGCGTCAGGTGACGGTCGGCAACTCCCAGGGCGACGTCACCCTGGTCGAGTTCTTCGACTACAACTGCGGCTACTGCAAGCGCGCGCTCTCCGACCTCACCACGATCATGAAGGACGATCCCAAGCTGCGCGTCGTGCTCAAGGAATTCCCCGTGCTCGGGCCGGGCTCGGTCGAGGCCGCCAAGGTCGCGGTCGCGGTCCGCATGCAGGACGCGGGCAAGAAGTACTTCGATTTCCACCAGCGGCTGCTCGGCAGCCGCGGTCAGGCCGACCTGGCGCACGCGCTTGCGGCCGCCAAGGAGGCCGGCTTCGACATGGCGCGCCTGCAGAAGGACATGGCGACCGACGAGGTGAGCGCCTCGATCAATGAGAACATGAAGATCGCCGAGGCGCTCGGCCTCAACGGCACGCCGAGCTACATCGTCGGCGAGGAGGTCGTGGTCGGCGCCGTCGGGCTCTCCGCGCTCAAGGAGAAGGTCAACGTCGCCCGCTGCGGCAAGACCAGCTGCTCGTAGCGCACGTCCCGGCGAAAGCCTGCCCCCGACGTGATCGGGGGTGGTCACCGGTTTCGCCGATAAGGACGTCGCCACCGCGTAATCCCAGCGCTTCCCCTCGCCCGCCCTGCCCCTTATAAGGGCGGGGCCGGATGACATCGGGGTATCAGGCGATCCCTCGGGCTTCCGCTCGCGGCGAGATCGTGATGCCCCAGACCGTCTATGTCCTCAACGGACCGAACATGAATTTGCTCGGCACGCGCGAGCCGGAAAAGTACGGCCGCGCGGGCCTCGCCGACGTCGAGAAGCTCGTGCGCGCGCGGGCGCAGGACGTCGGCTGGGCGGTCGAATTCCGCCAATCGAACCACGAGGGCGAGCTCGTCGACTGGATCCAGGAGGCCGCCGCCAAGGAGGCGGTGGGCATCGTGATCAATCCGGCCGGCTACACCACGACCTCGGTTGCGATCCTCGACGCGATTCTCGCCGTCAAGCTGCCGGTGATCGAGGTCCACGTCACCAACATCCATGCGCGCGAGAGCTTTCGCCACGACTCCTACATCTCGAAGGGCGCCCGGGCGGTCGTGTGCGGCTTCGGCATCGCCGGCTATGCGCTCGCGATCGACGGGCTTGCGGCGGTGACGGGCGCGAGATCGAGCGCCGAGACCGGCGCGCGGAGCCGCTGACCGTGGCGGACGACACCGACAAGGCCGCGCCGGCCGCGCCCGCCGAGGACGTGGTGCGCGCGCTCGCCAGGCTGCTCGACGAGACCGGGCTCACCGAGATCGAGATCGAGGAGGGCGGCCGGCGCGTGCGCGTCGCCCGCGCCGTCGTGCCGGCCGCCGTGCAGATCGCGGCGCCCGGCATCGCCACCGCGCCGTTCGCCCAGCCGGTCGCGGCGGAGCGGCCGGTCGATCCGTCGGCACATCCGGGCGTCGTGCTCTCGCCGATGGTCGGCTCGGCCTATCGCTCCCCCGAGCCGGGTGCCAAGCCGTTCGTCGACATCGGCAGCCAGGTCAAGGTCGGCGAGACGTTGCTCATCATCGAGGCGATGAAGACCATGAACACGATTCCGGCGCCGCGCGCCGGCACGGTGACGCAGATCCTGTTCGAGGACGGGCAGCCGGTCGAATTCGGCGAGTCGCTGATGATCATCGAGTAGTCGCTCTCCTTCGTCATCGCCCGCGAAAGCGGGCGATCCAGTAGCCACCGAGTTTGCGATCGATCCGGATGACGTTTGACGCAATCAGTACTGGATGCCCCGCTTGCGCGGGGCATGACGCGTGCTTGGGTGTCGCATGTTCGAGAAAATCCTGATTGCCAATCGCGGCGAGATCGCGCTCCGGGTGCTGCGCGCCTGCAAGGAGCTTGGCATTCCGACCGTCGCGGTGCATTCGACCGCGGACGCCGACGCCATGCATGTGCGGCTCGCCGACGAGAGCGTGTGCATCGGTCCGCCGCCCGCGCGCGACAGCTATCTCAACGTGCCGGCGCTGCTCGCCGCCTGCGAGATCACCGGCGCCGACGCGGTGCATCCCGGGTA
>Ga0126371_10003872_pt1 | contig 13158 bp, 11 predicted proteins | sample PanSoiMetaPlot_4_FD_110145 | JGI IMG/M metagenome (GOLD analysis project Ga0126371, IMG submission 110145) | Tropical forest soil microbial communities from Panama - MetaG Plot_4 | ecosystem: Environmental > Terrestrial > Soil > Tropical forest > Bulk soil | place: Panama | collected 2016-02-17
AACCCGCCGAGCGACCAGTACGCTTGTCCACCCAGACTTTGGTCGGGCTCTTGATCGACGAGGATCACGCGCTTATTCGCGCCCACGACTTCGGTGGGGGCAGTCAGTCCCGCAAGACCGCCTCCCACAAGGATGACATCGGCAGCGAGCGTCATGGCGATGCTCCACGCAATTTACACGTTGTGATCTTCACGCCGTGTGCGATCGACCGATAGTCGTCCCAAAACCATCGCCGCTGCAAACGGGGGCCGCAAATCCAAGGTGCAATCAACCCGTTCTCGGCCGCCTCGGCAAGTTTGATCGAACCGTGTGCTTCACCTTGCGGTCACCCATCCCACCGCGTTTCCCGCAACGCTTGCGCGGTGCTTGCCGCAGACTGGCACTTGCACAGTCCCGTTCGCGGGTCTGCGCCCCTCTCAATCATGGACCGCGAACGTCTGGCCTTGCTTGAAAAAAGCCGCAGACCGGGAACCACGATAACGCGCACCTAGAGCGGTGCAGCACCTGGGGCGGTTGCTGATTCTTTGGTAGCGAGTTTCTGTTGGAACTTAAGATTTCGTTGGAACTTGAAGAAAGCAAGGGACGATAAGCGATCGTGGGCGCGGTTGCGGTCAATTCAGACCACGCCCGATCGCGAACGTGACGCTGCGGCTCATCGCAGTTCCCTCGCGGCAGATCGCGGTGAGGCTGCGCTTGCGGTGCGCCGCGTTAACCCGACGGCAATGAAACCGTCAACTTGACCAGTCGTCTGGCGGTTTGGTGCAATTGAACAGCGCCGGATCGACACTATAGTTCGGTCGACGTCGCCAAGCGATATCCCGGTTTGGAGGAGGTAGCATGTTCAGCTCGGTACAAAAACTCAGCGCTACGTTTTTGATTGCAACATCCCTCGCATCGGCTAGCAGCTTGGCTATGGCAGCGCCGGTGACCAATGGAAGCGCGATGAGGAACGCTACGCCGTCAACTGTCGAGACAGTGCGATGGTGGTGGGGGGCTCCCGCAGCGGCCTTCGTGGCGGGCGGGCTCATCGGCGGCGCGCTGGCAGCGCCCTATTACTACGGCTATGGTCCCTATTATCCCGGCGCCTATTATTCAGGCGCCTATTATCCGGCCCCTTACTACCCTGGCCCCGGCCCTTACGCGGCGGCTCCCGCCTATTCCGGCGCGGGCGAAGGCGACGCCGGTTACTGCGCTCAACGGTTCAGATCCTATGATCCTTCGAGCGGAACCTATCTGGGGTATGATGGCCAGCGCCACCCTTGCCCGTGATCGGCATTGCGGGCGAAGTGCTTGCGGGCATTCTCTTCACGACTCATGAGCTCAAGTCGATGAGGCGACAGCGTGGCTCGCCCGCCGCGGTCGTGGCGGGCGCGGCCGCGCTGGTGGGTCGCACTGCTCGAGACGGCGGGTCGCGCGAACGCTACGCGGCAATCCCGATGGCCTTGAGTATCGGCAACCGCTTGAGCGCAAAGGTTTGTGCCTGAGCGGTCAATTCCTCGAGGTTCTCCTGCGCGGAGTCCAAGGCCTTGCCGTCCTTGATGAACCTTTTGGCCTTGGGCCTCGATGATCGCCCAGACGAATCTCGCCCAAAGCTGCGGCTCGGCGTGGCCCTGTTGGCGTGCAAGCAGAAACAGTTGGGTTGGGCGCGGCACGAGGATGCCCATGCCGGTCACCGGCGAGGCCAGATACGCGGCATCACCCGTATGCCGCGCTCGCTGGCACAGATAGGCGTTGAGCGCCGCGCAGCGTGGCCGCGCTATTTCGATCACCTCCTCGCGCTGCACGGGGTGCACATGACCGGCACCCGTCAGGATCACCAGCGTCTGAATCAGATGGCCCGGCGGGAGACTTCGGCACGCCGGATGCGCCATCAACTCGGCAACGGTTTTGGGGCAGTGATCGTTCTCGGAAAGGGCGGCCATCACCGCCTGGCACGGCTCCTCGGGTAGGCTCACTGGTCCGCGCAGGCTCTTGAGCTGCATGGGCACATCCTGCGCCACGGTCGTAAGCACGAAGCCCTGGGTCCGGAAACGCTCGAACTGCTCGGGCGGCAGCATCGTGCGGCCGCCTTTGATGAAAATGTCCCGGCGGAATTGCTGTGCTAAGAGATAGTCGCGTACCGACTCGCGCAGCGTCGCGTGCTTAATGCTGCCGAGAAGCTCCCGCCATTCCTGAGTCAAGTGGATCTGCTCCACGTGGGTCAGCAGGTCGGCGGAGGCACAAAAACTCAGCTTGGCTTGACTGAGCCATTCGGTGACTTGCGAAAACGGCATGGGTTGCCAATCCCGCGTGAAATACTCGTGCGCGAGGTAGTGGCGGTTCTGTTCCCCAATTCTCTTGAGCCATGCGGCGACGCCGGGATTGGCGCGAAAGTACGTCGCGCCGCAATCAACGATGCGCTGCGCGAACTCGATCGCCGCGTCGACCTTGCGGGTGATTCCTTCGGCCTCTGAGCTGGTGAGCGCGGCATGCAACTGCATCAGATGTCGCAGCGGCATGATCGGAGACCAGCCCGGCGTACAGTTGTAACTGATGTAAAAGATGCCACCGGCGGCAAGCTTGCGGCGAGCGATGTCTACGATCGTTGCCCGGTTCTCGTCGGAAATCCACGACCAGACACCATGCGCGACAATCATATCGAACTCAGGCAAATCCTCGCGGGCGGCGAGCTCGGCGAACGAGAGATCGAAAATGCGCGGGCCGGCCCCGGAGGCTTCGGCCGTGTCCTGAGCGTTTGTGGTATGCACCGGGTTGAAATCGATTCCCCAAAATTCTCCCGGACACGCGGCGGCGTGAATGTTGAGCGACAGCCCTTGCCCCGAAACCGAGGTAGCGCGGCACGCGCGAGTGGCTGGCGCTGATATTACGGTTGAGCACCGCCAGCGATAGCAGTGGCGGAGACATTTCGCGGTAATAGCCGTAAGGGTAGTTCACGTAGCCCGATGTGCGTGCGCTCATGTCAGAGGCTCCGTTGGTCCATCAGACAGAAAATCCGTTTTAGTTGCTTGAAATAACTCAACAAAAGTGGCTTACGCCGCCTACGTTAAGCCAGCCGTTTCAAAGGGCAAAGTCTGGATTGCGCGTTGATGATGTCAGGAATGCAATTGGCTCGTATCTTGAGCCCCTTCGATTGACGAGGCGAAAGGCGTCTCCCAACAAGCGGCCGCGTCGTATATCCGTGCACCGTGATTGACGTTAGGGAATGCCGCCTTGCGGCATGACCCGGCGCCAACTCGTGAGCATCGCGCGGGGTGTTCTCGATCGCGCTCAGTGCGCAGTCCCGCGAATGAGCGCGGCGAGCTCCGCGGCCGCGCGGTCGATCGAACCAACATTGACGATGATGTGATCGGGACAAAGCGTCGAGGCGAACAACGAGACCCGTGACAATCGCGCGGCGACATCAATGTCGCTGGGGCGGCGGCGTGCCATGAGTCGCGCTCGCAGCACCTCCTCCGGCGCCGTCACCAACACGACGACTGCGCGCTGGTATCGCGCCCGCGCCTGGGCGACCACCTCGCGCGAGACATTGCAGACGACCCGACGTCCGGCGGCCATATCGGTCTCGATGCTGAGCGGTATGGCATAACTCAGGCCATGGGCGTTCCAGCTCAAAGCGAACGCGCCTTGCCGTTCGGCGACCCCAAAGTCCTCCGGCGACAGGCTGTGGTGGTCTTCGGCCGCCGATGACGGCCGGGTCACGATGCGCCGGACAAAGACGATGTCGGGATCGTGCCGGAGCGCCTCTTGGGCGTGTCGCAACAGCGTGTCCTTACCGGCGCCGCTCGGCCCGACGACAAGAAACAATGGACGTGCTCCGACGCCGACTCCATGGTGAAACGGTGGCATGCTTACGCCACACGCTCACCGGCACGCCAAACCGCACGTACAACCGGTACCGGGGCCTTGGTGTAAACGCGCACCAGATCCGCGCGCTTGCCCACGGCGATCTCGCCGCGATCGGTGAGGCCGACCGCTTCAGCCGGCGTTTTGGTTACCGTGCGGACTGCCGCCGCCAGATCGAGGCAATTGCTTGACGCCGGAAGGCGCAGCGCCGCGACCAGCAGGCTTGCCGGAACGTAATCGGACGACAGCACGTCAAGCAGTCCGGCGGCGGCGAGATCGGCGGTCGCAATATTGCCCGAGTGCGAGCCGCCACGCACGAAATTTGGGGCTCCCATCAGGACTTTGATGCCTGCCGCGTGCAGTGCCGCCGCTGCCTCCATGGTGGTGGGAAATTCGGCGATCGCGACGGCATCGCGAATCGCTTCTTCGACATGGATCATAAGCGTGTCATCGTGGCTGGCGATCGGGATGGTGCGTCGCTGTGCCATCTCGATGAGTTGGCGGCGATTGCTCTCGGCGTAAGCGACCTGATAAGCGATCCGATGCTCAAATAATTGCTCGAGCTCGGTGTCGCTTAGGCCTGCCTGCCTGCCGCGATAATAGGTGCGCAATCGCTCCGGGTCGCGAAACTGTCGCTGACCCGGCGTATGGTCCATCAGCGACAGGAGCCGCACATCGGATCGTTGCGCCAGCTTCTCGGTATCCTCAACCACCCACGGCATCGGAACTTCACAGCGTAGGTGGAGGAAATGCTCGGCGCGCAACAGTCCGGCGTCACGCGCCGACGCAATCGCCGCCGACAGGATGTCGGACTGGCCGGCGACTTCGTGGTCTTCTTCTTCCCGCCAGACACGTACCGAATCCAGCACCGTCGTAATCCCACTGGTGGCAATCTGGGCGTCATAGGAGATGACTGCGGCGAGCGGATCCCAGCGCACATCGGGCCGGGGGAGATAGTGGGTTTCCAAATGATCGGTATGCAGTTCAACAAGACCCGGCAAGAGCAGATCGCCGCCGAAATCGATTCCCGGCGCGGGTGGCACGCCGACACCAATTTCGGCAATGCGGCCATCGCTGACGGCTAACCAGCCTTCGTCGAGTATCCCGTCGGCGAGGACGATCCTCGCATGGGTGAACATGAGCTCAAAGGATCGGTTCATCATCATGGTCGAGTGGCCCAAAATCGTGTCGCATCAGTGGCGGCGTCGGTGATCCATGAGGAGCCAGGACATGAACAAATGAGTACCACGGGTATATCGTTGTTGCAGAGCCGCGAACAGGGCATTGATTGGTCCGCACGCCGTTGCTGCCACCCCGATGCGTTCTCCAGCAGACTTCGTGGCTCGGGGGTGGCGTCCGGCGTCAGCGCCGTGCGCGCGGGCCCGCTTTCGGCACGATGACGGGCCACAAGCCGCACCAGACGACCATGCGCCAAGCCTCGCGCATCCCGGTGGTGATGCCGCCAGGGTTTGACGTTTCATCCCGATAGGGGCTGACGTTCGACCAGACGAAAGTGGGAATCGGGCTCTTCTTGGCAAAGCAGCGAGAGCGCATCGACAACGAGCGCGTGGTGCGCCAACGGCGCAAAGGCTGTTTGATAGGCAGCAAGCCAGCGTTCGCAATCGGCCGCGCGCAAAGGACCGGCTAGCGTCATATGAAAGCGAAATTCCTCGTGCACATAAGGATAACCCCAGCGATCGAGCAACGCGAGTTGTCTTGCGGACAGCCCCGCGGCAATTCGGCGCTCCCGGTCGTCGGTAGACGGCGGTGCCCGGAATGCATCGAACGCGGCGAGCGTGTCGGCTGCAAGAGTCGAGATCGCGGGCGTAGGCGCCACCGGAACGAGCGCGATAAACCGCGACAGCAGCGCGACCCGCAGCCATCCGACCGGGCAGGGCTTGCACGCAGCCCCGAAGGATCGCAGCGCCGAGATCAGCTCGCCGCGGGTCGAGCCAGGCGCCAGGCGGAACGGCGCCACGATTGTGGCGTGAAAGCCATAGCGGCTCGGTGCCGCGGTGGCGGCAGCCACGGCGGCCGGATCAAGACCTGAGGGGACGGTTTGTGCAACGACATTGCCCGTCTCGCACTCATAGCCGAGCGCGCTCGCTCCAAAGCCGGCGAGTGGGATCTCGGATGGCAGCGTCACATAAAGCGCATATCGCGACAAGCTCATGGCCCAAACTGCGCGTCCGTTCCGCCTCCGGCAAGACGCAAGCGTGCTCCTTGGGCGTGGTCCCACCGTTGGTTCCGACCCGGCCTGCCCTCATGGCCAAGAGCCGCATGCGGGCGATGAGGCGGCAAGGAGGCGGGTCCCTGGCGCGTGCCGCGCGGGATCCACACATCACCGCGATCAAATCGCGGCGATCGTCTGCACTTCAATCAACAACGCCTCCCTGACGAGGCGATCAACGATCAGCAGCGTGTTCGGCGGATAGAGGGCGTTGCTGAACATCTTCGGGAACGCGCGCCGTCGAAAGTCCATGAACCGAGGCACATCTTGAGAATGGACCAGGTAGGTGGTGAATTGCACGACATTGGCCCAGTCCGCACCCGCTGAGCGCAGTGCGGCGTGGATATTGCTGAAGACCTGGCTTGCCTGGGCTTGGAAATCACCGTCGCCCACCAGCTGCCCGTTGGCATCAACAGCGACCATTCCGGCGATGAACAGCAGTTCGTTGGTCTTGACGCGCGCCACCTGACTATAGGGACCAAGCGGGGCGCCCAGTTCGGCAGGGTTGTAGATTGACACTGCAGAGCTCATAGATCACCTGTTGGGCTGGAAAAGCTGGTCGGCCGTGCTGGCGACGCCGGGCGGCACCGCAACCTTCAAGCCAGGCGCCATAAAATGCGCAGTCTATACATCTAAGTGGGCGCGCGCCATCGCCGCCCGCTTAGGAGCCGAGAGCGGTCTGGCGACACGCAGAGGTCATGATCGCCGCAAGGAGGGCGGCGGGGCGCAACGAGCTATCAGAGCGGAACTCAAGCCCCCAGTTTCGCGGCGAGGTCTTCCACGCTTGCGGCCACGAAGTCGACCGGGACCGTGGGGGCCGCTTCGCCGCGGCCAGGTCCATATTCGTCGCGGCGGGCGACATGCGCGGTCAAAAGCCCGCAGGCCGCTGCGGCTCTTAGATCCGAGCTGTGAGCCGCCACCATCATACAGGCTCCCGGTTCCAGATCGAAGGCCGCAGCAGAAGCCAAGTAGACAGACGGCTTGGGTTTGTAGTCACCAGCAATCTCGGCGCCCAGGATGGCATCCCAGGCGATGTGGTTTCGACGGGCGAGATCGACCATCAGCGAGATGTTGCCGTTGGAAACCGGCGCAATGAGAAACTGGCGCTTCAGGCGCGCGAGCCCGGCCGGGGTGTCGGGCCAGGCATCGAGCCGGTGCCAGGCCAGCGTGAGCGCACGCAACGTCGCCTCGGTGAGTCCGGCAATGGCAAACTGCGGCAAAATCTGCTCGAGGTTCAACCGATGCAGGTGGTCGAGCTTCGAGAACGGCTGGCGCCCGGCGCGGACTTCTTCCAGACTTGGCTGGTATTGCGCTCGCCACGCGTCGGCGAAATTCCCCCAATCGATGGCATAGCCAAGGGGCTGAAGCAGGGCTTGCGCTTCGCGGGCGATCGAACTGCGCCAGTCGACCAATGTCCCGAACACATCGAAGAACAGCGCCTTGGGCACGGGCATGACACCACCTGAAAACGCCATTGAGGCGCAAACAGCCGGCGAGATCAAGACGCCAGCAAAAGCGGGTCCCCGCTCGCGCAAAAACTCGCAAAATTACTTGGACTTATGGCTAGTCGAGCGCGGCGGCCTGCTCCGCGCTCTGCGTCACCACGCCGGGACGACGCATGAGGAGCAGCAACAACGCCGTCGGCAAAGTGATCAGCAACATGAGCTTGAAATCGTCCATATAGGCAATGATCGACGCCTGCCGGGTGATTTCGGCGTTGAGGGCCGCGAGCCCGGGCGGCGCTGCGGCGTTCCAAAACAGGTACGCGCCCCCGGTTTGCAGCATGCGATTAAACGGCGTCACTTGTGCGGCGAGGCTCGCATGCATGATCTGCGTGTTCTGCGCTAACAGGAACGAGGTCACGGAAATGCCGATCGCGCTCCCCACGTTGCGCATTAGGCTGAATAGCGCCGTCCCATCGGTCCGCAGGGCGACCGGCAGCGTCGCAAAAGCCACCACCTGCAGCGGGGTAAACACCAACCCGAGCCCAAAGCCCTGCGCCATCGTGGTCGTGCTCAGCGACCAAACGCTAACATCGGGGGTCCAGCCCATCATCCACCACATCGACGCGGCGATCATAAGAATGCCGATCAGCATCAAGACGCGAGGGTCAGTGCGATTGATCAGCCGGCCGGCGAGCAGCATCGCCAGCATGGTGCCCAGGCCGCGTGGCACCATCAGAAGCCCCGCGTCGGAAACCTCGTAGCCCCCGAGGTTCTGCAGATAGGGCGCGAGCAGCGCCGAACTCGATAGCAGCACCATTCCGACCGCGAACATGACGAGCAGGCCGGAGACAAAATTGACGTCCCGGAAGATCCGCGGAGTAATGAAGGGTTGTTTCGCCGTGAACAGGTGCACGAGGAAGAGATAGAAGCCGAGCGCGGCGATCACCGTTTCGGCGATGATCTCCATCGACCCAAACCAATCCTTCTGCTGGCCGCGGTCGAGCATCAGCTGCAGGCCCGCTAGCCCCATACTGAGCACCGCGAAACCGATCCAGTCGAAACGCAGCGCCGCGTTGCGGCCGGTTTCTTTCATGAAGACCATCATTCCCGCGATCGCGGCGATTCCGAACGGCAAGTTGATAAAAAACACCCAACGCCAGTTGTAGACATCGGTCAGATAGCCACCGAGCGTCGGTCCCAGTATCGGGCCCACCATAACGCCCATGCCCCACAGCGCCATTGCGGAGCCGCGTTGTTCGATTGGGTAGAGATCAAGCATCGTCGCTTGCGACAGCGGCACCAGGGCCGCCCCGAACATACCTTGCAGCAGCCGGAACAACACCATCTGCGTCAGGGATTCGGCAAACCCGCACAGCATGGATGCCAGCGTGAAACCCATCAGGCAGGCGACGAACAGGGCTTTACGTCCAAATCGTGCGGCGAGCCAGCCGACCGGCGCCGTCATGATGGCGGCAGCAATGATATACGACGTCAACACCCAGGTGATCTGGTCCAGCGTTGCCGATAACGATCCCTGAATATAGGGCAGGGCGACATTGGCAATGGTGTTGTCGAGCGCCTGCATCAACGTGGCGATCATCGCGCACACCGTGACAATGCCACGATAGGGGACAACAGCCGCTTGGTTGCTCGGGGGAGGCACGGCGATCTTAGAACAAGTCGGATAGCGAACGCCGATGTCCGGTGTCGATGTCGACCGTGACGCTCATGCCGGAACGCAGAATCGGATCACCCGGCTGGCGATCGACACGGATCCGCACCGGAATGCGTTGCACGACCTTAACCCAGTTACCGCTGGCATTCTGCGCCGGCAAGATCGAGAACTCCGAGCCGCTGGCCGGGCTAATGCTTTCAACCGAGCCGAACCACACCTTGCTCGGGTAGGTGTCGACCGCGATTTCGACCCGGTCACCCGGCGTGACATAGGTGAGGTCGGTCTCCTTCACGTTGGCGTCGATCCAAAGATTGTCGGTCGACACCAAACCGATGGCGCCGGTATTGGTGATCGCCGCGGTTTGCGACACCAGATAGGTGCCCGGCTGCAGCGCATCGACCTGGGTCGCGATCCCATCGAACGGCGCCCGCACAATCGTATGATCAAGCTGACGCTGCGCCTCGTCAACGGCGGCCTTGGCCTGCAGATATTGCGGATGCTGGGCAACCGGAAGATCGGGATTGCCGTCGAGCTTTGCCAGCTGCATGTGAGCCTGCTCTTTAAGCGATCGCAATTTGTTTTGATCCGCCGCGAGCGTGTACTTGGCCTGATCGTAGTTGGCCTTCGAAACCGTATCGGTGCGCACCAGAACCGCGTAGCGGTCAAAATTCGTTTGGTCGAGCTGGACCTGCGCCTGCTCAGCCTCGATATCGCTTAACATACGCTGGTAATCGCGCTTCATCGCCTCGATCATCAAGGCGGTCTGCGCCAGCTGGGCTTGGGCGTTGTCCACTGCGATCTTGAACTGCTTGGGGTCAACCCGGAACAACACCTGGCCGGCCTTGACGAACTGGCCCTCTCGGACGTCAACCGAGGAAACAATCCCGGATACGTCGGTCGACACCATGAGTTTGCCGGCGTGCACGTACGAGTCGTCCGCCGAAACATAGCGTCCGCCGCGAAGCCACAGGATGGCGGTACCGACGGCGACGACGAGGATGCCGCCCAGCATCAACACCACGCGCAAATGCCGCCGGATCGACGCCCCCACCCTTAGAGATCCGCGTGGCTTGCGTCGGGTCGTCTGTTCGAGATCAGCGGTTCGTTCGAGCATCAGCCTGCCAGCGAGCCAACTCGCCGCCTTCGCGCCTTGAGGAGAGCATCATGAGCTCGCGCTCGCCTTCGGGGGTTCGCGCAACTCGGCCGAAAGATTGGCCTTCATGCGGATTAGAACGTCGGTCATGGTCTGCACCACGGCACTGTCGAGCCCGACCGTGATGAGGTCGCGAAGCTCAGCCCGATAGTCCTTGATTTCATCCAACACAGCGTCCGCGGCAGACGTCAGCCGCAGTCGCCAGACCCGCCGGTCCTTGGGATCGGCGCAGCGTTCAACAAGCCCGCGCGCCTCGAGCCGATCCACCAACCGTCCGACCGTGATGGGTTCGACCTCAACCAACCCCGCCAGCTCGTTCTGCGACAGCCCGGGTTGGCGCTGGAGCCAGATCAAAATCACCCACTGCGCCCGCGTCATCCCACGCCGGCGCGCCCGTTGGTCGGATCGCGTCCGCATCAGCCGCGCCACGTCGTGCAGCAGGAACAGAAATTCGTCGTTCGTCGCAGTCGTCATCATCGCTACCTTAACGCGCAATATAATAAGCCATGTTATTAATCGCAACAATTTAAGATTGTATTTTGGCCATCCGCCCAAATCGACGCGTTCCGACGCCCTGGGGCACTGAAAAAAGCGCGGGCTATCTTCCAAGTCCTGCCGCAAGGGGCGGATCGACCTCATCCGGTTTGCTGGCGGTGCCGTCCTCCCGCCGCCGTAGTCCTGCTAATTTTCGCCATGAAGAGCATTGCGCCGAACTTTGTGCTGCCTCATGGTGATGACGGACGAATCCCGCATCCGTGCCGGCGGCGCGCGGTATTTGCCCGTGCCATCAAGAGGATAAGCGAATGAACGCGTCGTTCTTCGGCGAGCTCCTCCAGGCCATCGCCGAGCGCGGCCGAGCGCTGATCGATCGAACCCGCGACCGTCGCGGCCCTGAGGAGCGCTCGCAAAGCCTCATCGAGCTCTGCGAGGAGCTGTTATCGGGACGCGGCGAGGCCTCAGGGGTGGCCATCGCCCGTGAGATCCTGGCGCGTTACGAGGAGTTGACCACCGGGCCGCGCATCGCCTTCTTCGAAGCTCTGGCGCATCGCTTCGGAACGGACCATGAGCGAATTACCGCAGCTGTCGCGGCCTGGCAGCGTAATCCGTCCGAGGACACCGCCGCTGATCTGCGTGCCGCCGCCGAGCCGCGCCGTCAGGAATTGTTTCGGCGCCTCAATCTCGCACCGGGCGGAACGGCCGCCCTCGTGGGCATGCGCGAGCAGCTCATTGACGCGCTGGTCCGGCGCGAGGATTTAGCGGTCGTCGACGCCGATTTCGTCCACCTATTCTCCTCCTGGTTCAACCGTGGATTCTTGGTTCTGCGCCATATCGACTGGTCGACGCCGGCGATCGTTTTGGAAAAAATCATCCGCTATGAGGCGGTCCACGAGATCCGCGATTGGGAGGATCTGCGGGCGCGCATCGATCCCCCGGATCGACGGTGCTATGCCTTCTTTCATCCGGCCTTGGTCGACGAGCCGTTGATTTTCGTCGAGGTGGCGCTCACGGAAGACATCCCCGATGCCATCGCCCCGATCCTCGCCGCCGAGCGCGAACCGCTGCCGCTCAAGCGTGCGGCGACCGCGACCTTCTATTCGATTTCCAACTGTCAGCGCGGGCTTTCAGGCGTATCCTTCGGGCATTTTCTCATCAAGCAGGTTGTCGAGGAAATCTCCCGCGAAATGCCGCGGCTCTCGACCTTCGTAACGCTCTCGCCGGTTCCGGGCTTTGCGCGTTGGCTTGCCGGCGAGCGCGCCAAAGAACAGTCGGCCGCGCTCCCGGCTGAAGACCGCGTCAAGCTCGCAGCCCTTGATGTCCCACGGTGGTGGGAGCAAACGGGTGCCGAAGAGCTCCGCGAACCACTGCTGCGCGCCGCCGCCTCGTATTTTCTCGGGGCGCGAACGAAGCGCGGGGTGCCCCTCGATCCGGTGGCCCGGTTCCATCTCGGCAATGGTGCGCGGCTCGAACAGCTCAACTGGCTGGCGGATGCCTCTGAAAAAGGCCTGAGCCAATCCCATGGCTTGATGGTCAACTATCTCTACGATCTCGAGGAGATCGAGAAAAATCACGAAGCCTACGCGGAGGGCCGCACCATCGTGGCATCGACAAGCATCAGGCGGCTTGCGCGCCACTCCGCACTCCATCTGCTCCCGGTGCCCAGCTAAGCCTCGCGGGCTTGCGCCCTCATTGCCGATCCGGTCATGAACGCCAATCTGTTTGCCATCATACGCGAGCGCATCGCCTCGCAGGCCAACGTCCTGTTGCGCACCGTCGAGGGCGCGGTGGTGACCTATGGCGACATGCTGGAGCGGTCCGGTCGGCTCGCCAATATTTTGGTCCTGCGCGGCGTCGAACCCGGTGATCGGGTCGCCGTCCAGGTCGAGAAGTCCGCGCAAGCCTTGATGCTCTACCTCGCAACCTTGCGGGCTGGTGCGGTCTATCTGCCGCTCAACACCGCCTATACGCTGCGCGAGCTCGACTATTTTCTGAGCGACGCCGCGCCCAAGCTTATGGTTTGCGATCCCGCGCAGCGCGTCGGGCTTGAAGAGATTGCCTCGCGCCGGGCGATCGCGGCGCTCGAGACCGTCGACGCCCTGGGGCAGGGCTCACTTGCCATCGCTGCTGCTACTGCACCCGCGGATTTTGCGGACGTGCCGCGCGAAGGCGGTGATCTTGCCGCCATCCTTTACACTTCAGGCACCACAGGCCACCCCAAAGGGGCCATGCTCACGCATCACGGGCTGTCATCGAACGCGCTGACGCTTGCCCAATGCTGGCGGTTCTCCGCCGCCGACGTGCTGCTGCACGCCTT
>Ga0126371_10003873_pt1 | contig 13155 bp, 12 predicted proteins | sample PanSoiMetaPlot_4_FD_110145 | JGI IMG/M metagenome (GOLD analysis project Ga0126371, IMG submission 110145) | Tropical forest soil microbial communities from Panama - MetaG Plot_4 | ecosystem: Environmental > Terrestrial > Soil > Tropical forest > Bulk soil | place: Panama | collected 2016-02-17
AGCCTGAGCGATCCAGCCATTCCAGTGGCCATTCCGGTTAGAAACCGACGGCGCGACAGCATAGCCCAAGCATTGTATTAGCGCGAACATTCGTTCGCAATTCGATTACGCCGCCAGCGGCCTGACAGAGGCTGCCGCAGCGCACTTGACGGACAGCAAAAGTACCCGTCGCGATAGACTAATGCCCGATGCGAGCTGAACACCGCGACCACCCTCTCTTGCTAACGGATACGCCTCGTGTCACGGCTATGCGAGTGGTCCCTGTGGCTGGACTCGACAGCATGTTGCTCAATCTCAGTGGAGCACACGGACCGTATTTCATCCGCAACCTAGTGCTGCTCGAAGATAATGCTGGCCATACCGGCGTGGGCGAAGTTCCTGGCGGAGAGGCGATTCGCGCCGTCTTGGAAGAATCGCAACCACTGGTTGTGGGGACGCACATCGGCGATCGCGAGCGTGTGCTCGAATTCGTAGGACAGCGATTTGCGAATCTCGATGCAGAGGGCCGCGGAGTGCAGACGTACGATCAGCGTGTTGCAATCCACGCCATGACGGCAATCGAGTCTGCACTGCTCGATCTGCTGGGCAAACACCTCGACCTCCCCGTCGCCGCGCTGCTGGGAAATGGTCAGCAACGATCACGTGTGGATGTTCTGGGTTACTTGTTTTTCGTTGGAGACAGGAAACGCACCCCGCTTCCATACCGCGCCGAGGCAGATTCAGCAGATTCGCAAGGCGCGTGGTTACGTCTTCGAAATGAAGAGACGCTCACCATTCCGTCTCTGCTCCGGCTCGCCGAGGCAGCGAAGGAACGCTATGGTTTTCGCGATTTCAAGCTGAAAGGAGGAGTTCTCCACGGGGAGTTCGAAATGGAGGCTACAGCGGCTCTTGCCGAACGTCTTCCGCAAGCGCGCATCACCATCGATCCGAACGGAGCGTGGCCCCTCGCGGATGCAATCCGGCTGTGCCGGGGAAAGCAGTCTGTGCTCGCTTACGCCGAAGACCCATGCGGCGCGGAGGGAGATTACTCAGGGCGCGAAATCCTAGCGGAGTTTCGCAAGGCAACCTCCATACCGACTGCAACCAATATGGTTGCAACCGATTGGCGTCAGCTAAATCACGCCGCGCAGCTTCACGCTATCGACATTCTGCTCGCCGATCCCCATTTTTGGACCATGGCTGGCTCCGTTCGCGCCTCAGCATTCTGTCGCGATCATGGTATGACGTGGGGTTCGCACTCCAATAATCACTTCGATATTTCGTTGGCAATGTTCACTCATGTTGCGGCTGCAGCGATCGGCCAGGTTACTGCTGTGGATACGCATTGGATCTGGCAGGACGGGCAGCAGCTGACCCGCGAGCCCTTGCAGATAGCCGTTGGTGCAATTGATGTTCCGCAGCGGCCCGGTCTCGGAGTTGAATGCGACATGGCCCGCATCGACGACGCGTACCGGCTCTATAAATCTATTGCGACCGGCGGCCGCAACGACTCCATCGCCATGCAATTCCTTATTCCGGGCTGGCGTTTCGATCCCACGCGTCCTTGCCTGATCCGCTGAAACGTCAAGGGAATCGTAGTGTTTGCCATGGAAAAGGGTTATTCGGCAAAGCTGGAATTCGCACGGCTCGCACCTAGCTATGGAATGCACCTAGCAGCCGGGATCGTGACGGCGAAAGATGCTCCTCGTATTGCATTGTTGGTTGCCTGTATGGTTCCTCCGTGTGCCTCAATAATGCGCTTGCACATACTGAGACCCAAACCGTACCCGCCAGTTTTCTTGGATCGTGAGGGGTCGATTCGAAAAAAGGGCTCGAAGATGTTGGCCATCTGCGCTTCGGGAACGCCTTGACCATCGTCCTGCACACGAATGACTACACCGTCTGGGTTCTCAGAGACGGACAGGATTACAGGCTGACTATCAGGTAGGGAATACTTGAAGGCGTTGTCGAGCAGATTTCGCAATACGGTACGGAGTTTTTCCTCGTCGACGTTTGCGAAAACCATCTCGGGGCACGCAATGAGGTGAACACCCGGCGCTCGATTCTCGAACAGTTGTGCGATTTCACGAACAATTGGCACCACGTCCTGTTCTTGTTTGCGTAAGCCGTGAGGTGTCCTCAGTCGTTCGAGTTCCAGCAGTTCCGAGATCATCGTCTCCATTTCTTTGACATCGGCTTCCAGGTTGGCTTTGTTGTCATGTTCAGGGAGGAGCGCTAGGGCCACTTTCATGCGAGTGAGCGGCGAACGTAGTTCGTGGCTCACATCGAGCAGGAGTTGATCCCGCGCGTGAATCATTTCTTTCACACGACTGACCATCTGGTTAAAGGCCGTCGTCAGTGTGCCCAGTTCGTCGTAAGTAACCTCGGGCAGAACCACGTCGAGTTGTCCTGCGCTCATGCGCGCCACCCCGTCGCCTAATGCTTGCACCGGTCGCAGCAGGCGTTTTTGAAACCAGTACGCGGTCAACACAACGCCCACGATCATCAAAAGCAGCATCCACAATAACTTCTGGTGAGCAGCGCGCATCTTGTCCCGCACATCCCAAGCCAACAGGTATGTGCCGCCGTTTGCAGCCGACACAAGGTGATATTGGTGTCCGAAAGAGAGGTGCGCATGCCGGTTCCGAACCTGTTCCACGGTGGGTAGTGTCCCAGAAGTCGTCCAGGAGCCGGCTGCTCCCTCATACCGGATATCGATGCCGAGGTCTTTGTGAATCTTGTTGGCGACCTCCAGATCTGGCTGCGTGCTCGCCAGTAATTGTGTGTATTGCTGGGCCGCATACTCTGACGTTGACACTGATGTTGGGAAAATCAGGAGGGCAAAGATGACGGTGACGATAACCAGCAGAATAACGAGCGTTCCAAGCATGATGGCCAGAAGCTTCGAGAAGATGGAGAGACGCAAGCGCCGCTTTTGGGAGGTTTTAGTCATCGCCGCTTCCGATGAAGAGGTACCCCGCACCACGTACTGTGCGGATGAAAGCCGGATGCTTGGGATCATCGCCGAGTTTTTGGCGTAGACGACTGATCAGAACGTCGATCGAGCGATCGAATGCTTCCCAATCAATGCCGCGTGTTTCGTTAATGATTCGGTCGCGGCTTAGCACCCGGCCACGATTCCGGACGAGCAATCCCAGGAGCTCAAATTCAGCACTCGTGAGAGCCAGGTCCGTTCCACCTATCTGCGCCGAACGTGTCGACCAATTCACATCAAGAGCGCCGACCCGGAGTCTATCTTGGTTCTCGCCGCTCGGCCCCCGGCGCAGGATAGCTTGCATACGGGCCAGGAGTTCACGAGGTTCAAATGGTTTTGGGAGATAGTCATCTGCACCAAGTTCAAGGCCGACGATTCGATCGGTAACGTCTCCACGAGCTGTAAGCATGACGATCGGGATTCGGCTAGCCTCGCGAATTTTACGGCAAAGAGTAAATCCATCAATATCAGGGAGCATGACATCGAGGACAACGACATCCGGGGGATCGTTGTTGAGCGCTCGTAGGCCTTGTTCAGGATGTGTGACGGCACGGACGGCAAACCCAAATCGACCCAGATAGGTTATCAACAGGGAATTCAAGCGCTCGTCGTCATCAATCAGGAGCACTCTTTTATCGGTAGACATTTCAGCTGTTGCTTCCTTCCATAACAACTCTATTCCATGCGCAGAGCCTGAATGGGAGGCATCAACGACGCCTGGCGGGCCGGGTAGGCCCCGAAGATAAGCCCGCTCGACACCACAATCGCGAGCGTGATCAATACCAGACCCGGCGAAATACTTGTCGTCCAGCTGGTCGCTCGCGCAATGACGACGGTTGCGATTGCCGCCATTGCCATTCCGGCCAGCCAGCCGCCAGCAGCGATCGATAAGGCTTCCAGTAGGAACTGTACGAGAATGTCTCTTCGTTTTGCTCCAATGGCCATGCGCAGACCAATCTCAGCGGATCGTTCCTTCACCGACATGAGCATCAACGCGAAGATACCGGCACCTCCAACTACCAAAGAGGCTCCCGCCAGCCCAGTTGCGAGGAGAGTCAGAGAATCTGCGAGTTGCTTTCGGGCGGCGAGAACCTTGGCCTTGTCTTGAATGGAGAAGTCGTCCGCCCGGTCGCTCTGAACCAGCCTATGACGCTCGCGAAGCAGTCTTGCCACGTCTGAATGGGCTTCATCCATCTCGGCAACGTTACGGACACTTATGAAGACTGGGTTTAGCCACGTGGAGTTGAACACTCGTCGCAAGGCCGTGCGGATTGGAATAACGACTCGGTCATCTTCGTCGGAACCGTCTGCAAGGACACCCTTCGCTTCAAGAACGCCGACGACCTCAAACGGAATACTGCGTATGCGAATCTCCTGACCGATGATGCTTTTCTCACCGAAAAGCGTTTCATTCACGCGTGCCCCGAGAACCGCCACCCGATTGGCGCTGATGTCATCTTCATCGGTAATGAAGCGCCCCTGATGCATGCGAAAACTACACACGTTGAGATAAGGAGCAGTGGTCCCGAGAACCATGGCGGACATCGAGAGATTGTCCGCCTTGACGGTGACAGAGCTCTCGAATCCGGGTACCGCGGCTGAGACTCGTGAGAGCTGAGCGATTGCTTGGTAGTCGTCCAACTTGAGACTAGTTACCACGCCTCTGACGTTTTTCCGGGCAGCTGAGTTGCTGACTTGCGCCGGTCTCACCACCAACAGATTCGTTCCAATGCTCTCGGTTTGGCGAAGGACTTCTTCTTTGGCGCCGAGACCGATCGCTCCGGTCACTACTACCGCCACCACTCCTGCTGCCACACTCGACACTGCGAGAATAACTCTAATTCGATGAGCCCGCAGTCCACGCGTGGCGATCCGCAGGGCACGTAAGGTTCTCATCGGAGTGCTTCTGCAGGATGCAGCCGCGCAGCGCGGAGGGCTGGCAGAATTCCGGCGAGCACCCCGACGAGACTTGACGCGAGGACACCCAGCAGGGCGGCCGTCCACGGATTTACACCGTCCAAGTGCATTCGGGTGGCTCCAATTTGTGCCACCACGTACCCAAGTGCCACTCCTCCGAGACCGCCGGCCAGCATGGTGATCGTAGTCTCCAAGAGGAACTGCAACCGGATATCTTGTCTGCGCGCACCAATTGCCCTTCTTAGACCGATCTCCGCCACCCTTTCGTTGATGGATACGAGCATCAGGCTGGCGGAGACAACTCCGCCGACGATGAGTGCGATCGCGGCAACCAAGGGGAGGTACAAGAACAATACCCGCTGGACCTGGCCTACCATGCGTCGAATCTCGGTGGCCGTTATGATCGAAAAGTCGTTCGGCTGACCCGCGGTAAGGCCGTGACGCTCCCGCAGAATCCTCCTTATTTCCGCTTTCATTTCGTCCGAACGAGCCGGATCGGTTACCACCAGTTTCGCCGCCGAGATGGTATCCACGTTCGTGAGCCGTCGCATGAGCGTGGAGATGGGAACAATCACCTCGTTGTCTCGATCCATCCCGTGCGGGTCGGTGCCCCACGGCTCCAAGATTCCGATCACCTTAAACGGAACCGACCCGATCTGCATGTCGGCGCCAACAGGATCGTCGGCCCCGAACAATTCCTTTGCCACTGTTTCGCCAATGATGGCAACGCGAGCTGAACCCATCACTGCCGTTTCGTCAAAGAGATCGCCCCGTGATGCCGTTCGGCTCCAAACCTGTGGCCATCGCTCCGACTCGCCGCGCACCAAAGCATTCTCGGTTGAGTCACCGTGCCGAACGGATGTCGTAATCGTTTGCATCGGGTCCCAGGCTTCGATACCGGGTAGCTCCTTTGCAAGGGCCGCGATGTCATCGATCTTCAGTCGGGTGCCTGGTCCGTGCGGCCCTCCCATCATCTCCCCTCCGCCGTCGTGAATCACGATGCCGGAATCGCCAAACATTTGGCCTACCGTCTTCAGGATCTTCCGTTGCGCTGCCTGGCCGACAGAGATCACAAACGTCAGAGCGGCAATGCCAATGACACTCCCCAACATCATGAAACTTGTACGGAGCTTGTACCGCCCCATCATTCGCAAACTGTGCCTTGCCAGCCGTGTGTTCTTCATTGTGCCTCCTGCGGGACACGTGTGGTTCTCACGACCGTGTCGTCGCCGACTCTGTACCCTCGTTCGAGGCTCACGATGCGACCGGCGAAACTCGCTATCTCCCGGTCATGTGTGATCAGCACGATCGTACGGCCTGTGCCATTCAAGGTCTGAAACACCGAAATGATCTCGAGCGCCGAGGTGCGATCCAGATTGCCCGTGGGCTCATCGGCGAGCAATAAATCCGGCTCGTTTACCAGTGCGCGAGCGATAGCTACGCGCTGTTGCTGTCCGCCAGACAGCTCGGATGGACGATGGTGGATTCGATCCGCGAGATTCACCGCGTCTAGCGCTCTCCGGCTCAAGTCCTTGATGGACCTTCGATCCGAGTACAGCAACGGCAGTTCGACATTTTCGAGAGCCGTTGTTCGGGGCAGAAGGTGGAAGGCTTGGAAGACAAACCCTATCTTCTTATTCCTCATCTCGGCTTGACGATTCGGATCCAGCGACGTTACATCCGCTCCGTCCCACAAGTACTGTCCCGAAGTAGGTACATCTAGCAATCCGAGGATATTCATGAGGGTCGATTTTCCTGAACCTGATGCCCCGACAATTGCCACGAACTCACCGCGATCGATATGTAGAGAAACGTCGCTCAGAGCCACAACTGGCTCACCTGTGGGCCGTTTGTACGTTTTGCTTATCTGTTTTAATTCGATCATTTGGTCACCCTCAATGTTGTCTCACTGACGAGCACCTCGTCGTTCTCGTGAAGGCCGTTGGTAATTTCCCAGTAGGCGTCGTCGCGAAGGCCTGTTGTTATCCACCGTCGCTCCAGACGGTTTGCGACTCGCAGCACTACAAACTGTTGCTTTCCCTCGCGGTGAATCGCACGAACCGGCAAGGCGAGTACATTCTGGTGTTGCTCCAGTGCGATGCGAACGGTGGTCGTCATCTCTGGGCGCAGGACGCGATCTCGTGGGGTCTGAAAACGAATGACAGTGACATAGTCCACGACATTGTCACGAATCTGGGCCTGCGGGTAGACCGCCGTGACCTTCCCGCCAAACTCATAGTCCCCGTAGGTATCGACCGTGAAAGATGCATTCTGTCCAACGTGGATTCTGCCAATGTCGGTTTCGTCGACATAGGCCCAAACTTCCAGGCGTGAGAGATCCAAGAGCGTAACGAAGGTGGGCGCGGCGAAACTGGCCGCGACGGTTTCGCCTTCCTGTGTGGACACCGACTCCACCGTACCCGCGATCGGGGCGAAGATCTTGGCATAACTCAGCTGTGTGACGGCGTCTGCGAGGTTGGCTTGCGCCTGCCTGTACTGCTGTTCAGCGACTCCATACGCCTGCTGCGCCAAGTCGAGTTCACTCGGCGCAATGACCCGGACCGTGTTCAGTTCTTGCTTTCGTTTGAGATCCGTTCCGCTATAGCTTAGATTTGCGCTGGCCAGCCGAAGCGCCGCTTCCGATGCGTCGCGCCGAGCTACCAGTTCTCGGGCATCCAATTCTGCGAGCAATTTTCCTTTTTCCACTTTGTCGCCGATTCGCACGAAAAGGCGTGAAACTACCCCTGAAACGCTCGATCCAACCCGCACTTCCGCTCCAACCATCGGTTCGATCACGCCGGTAGCCTTCACCACCGAACCAATCTCCCTCCGCGTGACGCGAACGACATCAGCAGTTTGGGACGGCTCACCGGCTTGCTTAGCCGACACCTTCGTGATGACCATGAACACAACGGCAACAGCGACCAGAGCCGCAGCTGTAAAAAGCAATTTCTTCATCGAGGTTTCGTCTTCCGGCGTTCTGGCTTCTTTCAGCGCCTGATGTAGTGTCGATGAAGCGCTTTTCTGGTTTATGTCGGGAATGTAACGGAATGTAACAGGGCGAGGATCACGAGCAAGCAGGCACGACTCACACGCATGGTATGAATCGCGGCCCGTGATGCTGGCAGTGTTATAACCAACGGCGCACTGTAGCTTTGTAGCTCGAATACTGATCGGGAAAGTTGCGGTCGAGAAAGCGCTCTTCTCGTGGAATAACAATCGTCGCAATGAAGGCAATGGCCGGAATCAACGTCACGATCAGCCAAAGATCGTTAATCCAAATGGACAATCCGACAACCAGCACGATGAAAGACAGATAGATGGGATTGCGACTAAACCGATAAGGTCCCGTTCGCACAATAGCAGTGCTGGGTTGGCTTCCCCGCACGGGCGTCCCTGCGGAGCGAAATTCTCGGTAGGAGAGCAGGAAGAGCACTACCGCACAAAAGGTAAGAACGGGACCAAGCAAACGAATATTTGCCGGTATGAAAGGAAGCGCCCAAGCCAATTTCAGCGCGATCCCAAGTAGGATCGCACACAGAAAGACGATAGGAGGTCTCAGCAAGCCCGGTAATGGTCCGCCTTTCGTTGGCCCTTTGTAATCAGTCTCGCCTTCGGAATTCATGTGGGTCTCCTCCCGTTTGCATTCAGGAACGCTAAAACATATTCTGCAACTTCAAGTCGACTTGAGGTCAAGGGAGACAGCGTGGACATAACGGAGGTGGTACGGCGGTCTGGGGTCCCAGCCTCGACGCTGCGCTTCTACGAAGAAAAGGGGCTAATCGTCTCTATTGGCAGGCGAGGTTTGCACCGTCTATTCGATCCGGGAGTGCTGGAACGCCTGGCGCTGATCGCAATGGGCCGTGCCGCTGGTTTCTCGCTCGACGAAATTGGACTAATGTTCGCGCCAGACGGGCGTCCCCGGATCAATCGACGGATGCTTATGGTAAAAGCCGAAGAGCTGGACACGGCAATCCTTAAATTGACCGAGACGCGCGACGTATTACGGCACGTCGCGGCCTGCCCGGCGCGGAGCCACATGGAATGTCTTACCTTTCGTCGCCTCCTGCGGGCCGCCGTGAACGGGGCTACCGGAGCACGAGTTCCTGCGATGGATGAGAAAATGCGAGGTGTTCACGTCACCCCACGAGGTACGAGAAAACTGCCGTAAAACGGCAATGTCTGCGAGCCGGTGCCAGGAACGGCTTGGAACTTCGAAACCAAGCCCGCAATAATCAGAGCGGGCCGATGAAACCAGGTGCTTTTAGGTTCCCGTGCTTGCTCACGCTCAGTACGGAACAAATTGAAAATTGCGAATGACTGCCGACTGCTTTTTTGAAGGCGTCCCTTTGAAGCACCAGAGATTAATGCCAACTGGAGCGGCTGTTTGTGGAATATTGGTGGTGTTGGAAGAATAGGTCTCGGTTTTGAGTACATCGGCAACAGATCCGATTGAATGAACGCCATTCATGAGGGTGAACACGACGCGATCGGATCTCCACTCCATCCTTGCCGTGGTAAGGTTTCCGCCGCTGACTTGGAAGTTGTCTTCCCAACTGGAAACACCATTCGGCTTGCGGTTTCCGGTGGATGGATAAACTGTAAAATCGGCATCACAGCCGTGACAAGTTTTGTTCCACTGGGAAAATTCAATATCAATTTCGTTCTCCGCGTCGACGCCAATGTGATGAGTGGGACCGTAGGTGAACAGTCCGAGCACGGTGGTCTGATCCATGTTGTAGGTGTCCCCCTGGATGATCCACTGGTAAGTCCCAAATCCCATATCGTCGGTCGTAAACAACTCCGCGGCAGTCCATTTCCCGTCACGATTGGCGATCTGGAGATGTAGATAACCGTCCGGGTTGATATTGACGTTGGCGGGATTGCCAGGAGCGACGCCTGCCATACCACCGCCGGTGACTTTCCAGGTATGTCCAGCCCAAGTGATCGTCTGGGCCTGGACGCATTGCAACGCAGTGAGCAGAATGCTGTGCATCGCCATCCGAATCAATTGTGTTTTCGCCATCGATCCTTTCATTTTCGCGTGTTCGGCGATTCTAACAACCACAGGTGCTGGTGATCAGTGACCCCAATGAGTGTAACCGGGTATTTCGCCAACAATGCTCCAACAGACGCGCTCGCTTCAGAAATGGCATCATTCTACGTCCGGCCAGTCTCAATGATTCTGCACTGACATTGGGGGGCCTCAATCGCCCCACTATACTCAATAAAGAAAAACGACAGTGGAGACCCGACATGAAGTCCGACGAGCCCAGCCGCATGGCCCTGATGGTCGCCCGCCAGCGAGCGGCTCATCAGCTGCTCGATCATGGCGCAATTCTCGATGACCCCTACGCCGTTAGAATTCTAGGCGAACACGAAGCCAACGTATTGCAGGCCTTCAACGACCAGCCCTTAATGAGCCTGGGACGCCTGTTCACCGCCGCACGGAGCCGCATCGCGGAAGACGCCCTAGCAAAAGCCGTCGAGCGAGGGGTTCGGCAGGTGGTGATCCTCGGCGCCGGGCTCGACACTTTCGCGCTCCGCAATCCCCATGCCGCTCGCATAAGCATCTTCGAAGTGGATCATCCCGCCACCCAGGCCTGGAAGCGCCAGCGCCTCGTGGGGGCCAAACTCGAACCTCCGCCATGGCTCACCTTCGTGCCCATCGATTTCGAGCGGGATGATTTGCCGCAGAAGCTCAACAGCGCCGGCTTTCAGCGCATCTGCGCTGCGTTTTTCACTTGGCTCGGGGTCGTGCCCTATCTGACAAGGAATGCGATCGAGGATACGTTGGACTACATAACGTCGATCCCGAACTCGGAAGTTGTGTTCGACTACGCCGAGCCGCCCGAAACCTGGACTGAAGATATGAAGGCCTATGCGGTCGCTCGGATGGCGCATCTTGAGAAGATCAACGAGCAGTGGGTCGGCCGCTTCGAGCCGTCTGCCATTGCCACGATCCTCCGCTCGCACGGTTTCGACGACATCGAAGACATAAGTTTTCAGCAGGTCGTGGCCAGGTTTGGCCGTGACGTTCAAGGGCTCGCGACGGGACAGGCCGGCGTTCATGTCGTTCATGCGAAGCCTTGCGCAAAGTTCGCCATCTGACAGAAAAAGCTGGGCATGCCAAGTGAGCGGGGAACATGGAGAGCCCCATCTCGAAAAGTTTCCGATTTAAAGGGCCTTGCTGGCTGAAGACGCCAAGGCTTGCCGGCAAACCGCAGATAACCGCAGCCGCGGTCCTTTCCCAAGCCACTGGCACACAACATCGCTTCCCCGAGTACAATAGGCAAGTTCTCGCCATCCTGAATACCTATGGCAACCGCCGTTCAGAGCGAGCTCGAGATCCCCACCAACAAAGCCGCAGGACGCTGTCTGCTCGTTCTTTTCGGCGCCTCGGGCGACCTGACAAGGCGCAAGTTGGTACCGGCGCTACTTAACCTTGCGAAAGCTGGCCTGCTGCCCAAAAACTACGCGATCCTTGGCGTTGCCTTTGATGATTTGACCCAGGAGCAATTTCGCGAACGGGTCACGTCATTTCTGTCGAGCGACAACAGTCCGGAAGCTTTGGATTTCAAGCAGCGGCTCTTTTATCATCGGGGCGATTTTTCTGATAACTCGATGTATTCCGCTCTCGAGGCGCGGCTCACGGATTTGGACCGCCAATACGATACCGAGGGCAATTATCTTTTTTATCTTGCGACCGCGCCAAAGTTTTTTGGACCAATCGTTCAACAATTAGGCCAAAGTCAGCTATCCAATGAAGGAAACGGGCGCTGGCGCAGAGTGGTAATTGAAAAGCCATTTGGGCACGATCTGGATTCGGCGCGCGCGCTGAACCGGCAGATCAAGGCCGTGCTCGGAGAGAAGCAGATTTACCGCATCGATCACTATCTTGGCAAAGAGACAGTGCAAAATATCATGGTTTTTCGGTTCGATAATGCCATCTTCGAGCCCATCTGGAACCGGCGCTACATCGATCACGTGCAAATCACGAACGGGGAAACCGTCGGCGTGGAGCAGCGCGGTGGATACTTCGACGGCGCCGGTACCTTGCGAGACATGGTTCCGAATCACGTCATGCAGTTGCTCAGTCTTACCGCAATGGAATGCCCTGTCTCATTTGCGGCCGATGCGGTGCGCGATGAGCAGGCCAAGGTGCTGCATGCGGTGCAACTGCCAGATTCAGAAGCAGTACTTCATGAGAGCGTCCGCGGACAGTATGGCGAAGGAATGATCGGCGGTGAGCGGGTGCCCGCGTATCGCACCGAGGCAGGAGTGTCGCCGGAATCCCGGACGGAGACGTTCGTGGGCCTCAAAATCAATATCGATAATTGGCGCTGGGTGGGCGTGCCGTTTTATTTGCGGACGGGGAAGCGCCTGGCCAAGCGTCACACGGAAATCACCATCCAATTTAAGAAAACGCCTTTTGAGCTGTTCCGTAATGCTCCGGTCAAGAAGCACTCGAACCAGTTGACCATTCAAATTCAGCCGGTCGAAGGCATTTCGTTGAGCTTCGGCGCAAAGATTCCCGGTCCGATTTTGCGTGTCGGTGCGGTGGACATGAGTTTTGAATATTCCAAGTATTTTGGCACCGACGCCTACACCGGATATGAAGTTCTGCTCTACGACTGCATGATCGGAGACGCTACGCTTTTCCAGCGCGCGGATATGGTTGAGGCGGGATGGAACATTGTCGACCCGGTGCTGGACGTGTGGACGGCGCTGCCGCCACGACGATTCCCGAATTATGTAGCCGGATCATGGGGGCCAAAGGAATCCGATGAGTTGTTGCAGCGCGATGGCCGCAAGTGGAGGACAATCGAATGATTCTTGCCGGCGAAATTGGCGCAACCCGTACGCGCTTAGCAGCATTTCAGACTGAGAACAATAAGCTTCAGTGTGTGGTCGAGAAAACCTATCCCAGCCAGGAGCATGCGGGGCTTTCCGAGATTCTGACCTCATTTGTCATGGGCGAAGGCATACCGGTGCATAGCGCCTGCCTTGGCGTCGCCGGTCCGGTGCGCGGGGGAAAAAGCAAAATTTCCAATCTCGAATGGACGATTGATGCTCGGGCACTTGCTTCGCAACTGAAGTTAAATTCAGTGGGCCTGCTGAATGATCTCGAGGCCTACGCGTACGGGGTGGACGCGCTGGAATCGAAAGACTTCATTATCTTGAGTGAGGGTATCGAAGATGCCGAAGGCAACCGTGCGGTAATCTCCGCCCGCACGGGCTTGGGCGTTGCTGGCCTCTATTGG
>Ga0126371_10003875_pt1 | contig 13149 bp, 18 predicted proteins | sample PanSoiMetaPlot_4_FD_110145 | JGI IMG/M metagenome (GOLD analysis project Ga0126371, IMG submission 110145) | Tropical forest soil microbial communities from Panama - MetaG Plot_4 | ecosystem: Environmental > Terrestrial > Soil > Tropical forest > Bulk soil | place: Panama | collected 2016-02-17
ATGGATCCGGGCAGCCGGCTATCGGTTCTGTTGCCCTGGGGCGGTCCCTTTGATGGCCGCGTACAGGTCGGATCGATCAATCAGCGGCTTCTTCAGCAGGTTGGCACGAGGCGAGTCGACCATCGGCGGTTCCGATGGCGCCTCCGACATCGGGGCTGGCCGCAATTCGCGTCTCGCATCGTCGAAACTTGGCTTGGATGTTGTGGTTGCGCCGCGCCATCGCTCGAGGACGGAAATAAGAAAATCCTGATTGACTCCGACTCCGAACCGCTCAGGCGCAACGGCCTCGCTCTTGGGTAGCAGTTGCGACGGCAGCGTCTTTAATTTGAGACGGGTCGGAAGCGCAACGCCCTCCCCGAAGGCAAAAACTTCACCGGTCGCCAGTGACGGAAGAAAGCTAAGCAAATTACCGGCGGCATCGGAGACCGCCGAGCGGAGGATCGCCTGATCGCGATCATTGGTCATTCGCATAGCAAATATGGTGCTGCACTGCGATAGAATGGTGGGATTGAGTTCGGCCGGACGTTGGGTAATTAGGCCGAGATAGACCCCATATTTGCGGCCTTCCTTGGCGATGCGCGATATCGCTCTGCGGGTCGGGCCGAAGCCGACGCTGCGATCTGCGGATGCGTAGCGATGCGCCTCTTCGCAGACGAATAGCAGTGGCACGGCACCGTCACTCCAGAGTCCAAAGTCAAATGCCAGGCGGCAGATGACCGACACCACCGCATCGACGACCTCGGATGGAAAGCCCGCCAGTTGCATAATTGTCATCGGCTTTTCGCCGGGTGGCAGCCGGAACAGCTGGGTGAGAACGTCGGCCATAGTGTCGCCGCCAACGTTGGCGTTCTCGAACATAAAGGCGTAGCGCGGATCGTTGCCGACGCTCTCGATCCGAGTGATGAGTCGATGGTAGGTCATCCGCAATGAGCGATTTTCCAGTTTGCCCATGCGCTCGTTTAGCAACGCGCAAAGATCAGCAATGCGGTAGGGGACCGGCGTGTCGACCGTGTATCCAGTGGGCTTGTCGCTGCGTCTGACGCTGGCTCGTTCGCTTGGTCCGCGGAATTGCTGATAAGCGCTTTTGGCGGTGAGAATCACTTCGGACAGAATGTCGACTTCATCTTCAAGTCCGGGCCGACCGGCAAACAGGACATCCACCAATTCGTCGAAAGTAAAGAGCCAGAACGGTAGCTTTAAGTTTCGAGGATTGAGGATTTGCGCTCCATCGCCGAAGCAATGCCCATATTCATTGTGAACGTCTAAAATGAAGATGCGAAGATCCGGTCGTTTCTCCAGCAATGCCTGAAGGAGCAATGCAACGCCGCTCGATTTGCCAACGCCCGTGCTGCCGAGTACGGCAAAATGCTTGGTCAACATATCGTTGATGTCAATATACGCCGCAATCGAATCGTCTTGCTGCAGATGGCCAATATTGAGGACGGAAGTGCCAGCGACATTGAAAATGAGCCGCAACTCGCACGCTGCGATTTCAGAGGCGGGATCGTCAATGGCCGGATACTGAGTAACCCCGCGGTGAAAGTAGGCGGATTCTGCCCCATGTTGCTTAATCTCGCCCACGAGATCGATGTTCGCCGTCGCGTAGTATTCCTGCGGGCTTGCTGTTGCATTCGCCGACACATCAGTAATGACACCGGCGAGCAGCGAAGTCCCGGCGCGGATGCCCATGAAACTGCCGACGGTCGAGCGCGCGACGGAGGTTTGGCGCAGAAGGCCAATTGTAACTTGCGATCCGCGGACAGAGATCACGCGACCAAGCGATGGCGTGGAGGGTCGGAGTGGAATTTCGTTTAATGAATCACGCTGCAACATAAGTCTCCCAGCGGAAATGACCTCTAAAACCAGTTGGTCCGCAGAGAGGGCCATTTCACCTCGCCCTCATACAGGGGCCACTGCTAAGAATCCTTAAAATGATGTCCGCCCGGCGAAGTCCGGCGTTCCAAGCCAGCGGGTTTGGTCGGCAAAAGCGTCGGCAAATTGCCTATGACCAGAGGCGCTCAAGGTTAACAGCGGGTGCAGCGTCCGCAGACAACGCTCGGTTAACAGTCCATCGGCGCGTCGGACACCGGGTCAATTAGCGTTCAGGTTTCCCGCACGCTGCGCAGGAGTGCCGATCAGGTGCTAGTTTAATCCGCCGCGCCAGCGCCACGCCGCCCCCGACCAATACGATTTCGGCAGCAGCCGATAGCCGGCATGCGATTGGTCTTGATCAGACGGCGGGTCCGAGGAAGGGGCGGGAGGCGAGGTGGCGGGCGAGGTGGTAGAAGGGGCCGGATTGGGGTGGCTGTCAGCGAGTTCGTCCCCCGCGCGATAGGGCACACAGGCAGGGTTCGGCCGAGCGCCGGGGCGAGCTCCAGTTTTCACGTTGCATTGCTCCTGGAGCGTTTCAATGAGATCATTTAGGTTGCGATAGGGCCTCGATCCCGATGCGGGCACGGGCCCTGTATTGGTATTGGGTGGAGACGCGAGTCCGAAATTGGGTGATGGCGCGCCAGTAATCACGATCCTGGTATTCTCCGGCCCTTCTTGTTGCACGAGGTCGTAGAGGATCGCGGCGTGCTCCGGATGTAAGCGCACGCAGCCATGGGAGGCCGGGCCACCGAGACGGTCGATCGCGTAGCTGCCGTGGATCGCATAGCCATTGTGGAAGAAGATCGCATACGGCATCGGCGAATTATAATACCTTTTGGAGAACCAGATTCGCTCCAAGTGCTCGGGTGCAAAGCTGCCATTCGGAGCGCTGTTGGCATCTCGCGCCGTTGAAATTCTCCAGATGTAGCGAACCGAGCCGTCAATCACCACGCTCATCTGCTGAGTTGATTTGTTGACGATCACGTTCAGCTCCGCTCGAGCCGTGTCGACGCTCGCCAGCAAGGACAACGCAATGACGGCAGTGACCGCTAAGCGGCGCATGGCGAACCTCGGACGTCGGCTAGACCCGACCGCTCTCGATGTGGTTTAAGAAAGTATTTTGACGTCAAAATCCGGGCGCATTTTTGGCAAAGACGGACATCAATGACCGTATAGTTGCCCCTGATGGATGAAACAGGGAGGTTCAGCCGTCCGTCGGATCGGCAATTAACCAGCTATTAACCATGTGAGCAAAAAAATCCTAAGTACGAAGATGCGATGAGTTGATCGGCAGCGCGCGAGAGGCGAACGCTGTCGCCTTGGACCGAGGAACATGCGGCTGACATCGATGCTCAAAAGGATGGTCGCCTGCGCGATTGCCAACTGTTCAAGCTTTCCCGTGACGTCGAACCAACGTTTCACGCGGGATCCAAATTGATCCGACAAACAATCAATCGTCGAGGTACCAGCGACCATGAGCTCGCCCGTTGTGCTCTTTCGGGGCGCGCACGCATCGCTGGCGTGCCTCCGCCGCCGCTAGAACCTTAGCCTGCGCCTTGTTGCGGTGCCTCGAGGGGGAAGCTATCCGCCCTTCTGGCCGGTAATGATGGCGGGTCGGGGCGACCCGCGAAATGCGCCGTCCCCGTACCCGACGCAGCCGTCGGTGTCCGTCTAAGACCGAGTATTGCAATGCAGAATGGTCAAAGGAACGCAGGGGCTACGGTCGGTTTGGAAAACGCGTGGCGCAGTCCCTGGCGGCCGGGATGGCGACGACCGGCCGCATTGGGCACATTTTTGATTCTGTCCCGCGTCGCCCGATTTACAGTCGAGGGGCGCGGCGCATAGTCGGCCTGTAGCCGTAAAAATGCCAGAATCACCTCCGTTCCTTGGAATCCCGATTCTGCTGGAGGTAGGCCCATTTATCGGCGTCCGTGGTCCGCTCGCCGCAACGATTGCTTACTGCTGACGCATATCATCTCAATGTCATTGGGCGCATATTCTGTAGGCTCGACCGTTGTGGGTGGGTGCCGCTTACGACTTGAGTTGCGGGCACTCGGCTGTTCCCGGATGAGTTCAATTCACAGGCTGTCCGGTGTTCGGCGGGGGCCTCGAGGAGCGAGGCATTGACTATCAATTTTGTATTCGTCTTCTCGCTTATTCTCGCGGGGCTTGCGGTCGTCGGGGTCTTCATTGAGATCCCCTTCATCAGCAATTATGCGTTTTGGGTAGCGATTGCAGCTTACGTCATTCTCGCGGGCCTCGAACACAGGAGATAGTCGCCCAGCCGGGTCCACGACGCGACAGGGGTGCGTGGTGCGTGGGCTTTTGCGCACGGCGTTGTCAGGCGCTTCGGTACAAGGGTCGCCGTCAAACCGGCAATGTTCTTAAGCTAAGGTTAACGTGTAGAGTTTTTTGAAACATGGTTAACGGCGCGTTCAAACCGCGACCTTTACGTCCTGGAAAAAACCGTGAACAAATGAAATTTCGTAAGTATCTTAGGAACTAAAGTGACCCTCATTGGGCCCGTTCCGGGGCAATTGTTGTTGATTACAAGGATTGCAAATCGCTGCCCACACACCCTGATGTAGCCCTCATTTAAACCCAACGTCCCACTTCGGACGCAGTTTATCCCGATCTAGGGCGTTAGTAACAAAGATGGTGAATTAGGAGGCTTCAATGAAAGATTCTATGAACTTTAGATCGCCGTTGCGGCGATGGTTTTCCGGCTTTGCGATTGTGCTGGGAGCCGCGCTTGTTCAGCCCACATTTGTCGCGTCAGCACACGCCGGCGATTTGGGTTTTCCGGGCGGCTACGGCGGCTACGGCGGCTACGGCGGCTACGGCCATGGTGGTTATGCGATGGGCGGCTCTGGCTGCGGATATCATTGCGGCTGTTCGCCGTGCGGGTGTGGAGGCTGCTACCCACCCGTCGTTGAACGTCGTTGGGTCGTCCGCTCATACTATGAGCGGCGTTTCCCGGGCTGCTGTGGCGGTTATTATGGAGGCTATGGTGGCGGCTTCGGTGGCTATGGTGGTGGCTTCGGTGGCTATGGTGGTGGCTTCGGTGGCTACGGTAGTGGCTTCGGTGGCTATGGCGGCGGCTACGGTGGTGGCTATTATCCGTCCGCTTACGCATCCGGCCCGTATGGAGGCGGGTACGGGTATTGACGGGCACGTGGTCTGGATCGCCGTCAACACGCTGCCTGATAAGGCACAGATTGGAGGTTAGGAACGCGAACGGGTGAGCCTCGCGATGCACAGTGCCGATCGCGAACGGATGTACGTGATGACGGCAATGATCGCGAAGCTCTGCTGCCGAGTGTTCCCTGCTACTACGCACGACCAGGGGATGGAGCCTGGTCGTGCGTGAGCTCAAAAAGGGGCATTGGGGACGCGACCGCTACGATCTTGCGCCCGTACTTAGGCGGCCGATGACCAGGTCGTCTCCTCGTCCTCACTCCGGTCTACCTGCGTCGTCAGGGGCGTTTGCTGTGGGATTTTGACGTCTCCCTGGTAGAGGACGGCGGCCGCGACGGCTGAAATGCCGATTTTGCCGTACTGGTCACAAAGGTCTGACTCAGGGAGCTCGGGTGGGACGGGTTTCTGTCGCTTCATTGGTCGTCTCCTATCCAAAATTTTTACCCCCTGTGGGGGGCTTCTTTGGTGGCCGAGGTCCGGCGAAAATTTTTTACAAAAATCCCGCCCTGGCGGGTGATGCTCACGTCACAACATGGGCTTTCCCTGCGCTCTCGCCAGGGTAACCCAACCACTCAGCGCCCCCCTCTGTACCCCCGCCAATACCACCTTAACGAGCATCATGAGTCAAGGTGCGAGAGGTGTTCTACGGTAGATCCAGCAAAAATTTTGTTAAATTGATTGACAAGTTGTCTACGTACTTTTGCTGGGCTTGCACCTGCGAGCGGCGTCTTGGGGTTCTGCCGGGCGAGATTTGCAATATAGCGAACTTTCACGGCGATCGCCGAGGTTTGCACTGCAACCGCCGCGCTGTAAAACCGCGTCATCGCGCCACATCCGTCGTTCCGCCGGGATCCAACGGCGGCCAATTGCCGCTCCGATCACTGGCCGCTAGGGCTGCGCATTTTGCGAGTTTGGCAGAAGGCCGTCTTGGGTCCACCGGTGGTTAACTGGATCATTGCTTTCGACAACGCGTTCGTAACGCACAGCGGTCCATCGATAAGTTAGATCTTGAAGGTAAGACCAGGCTTCCTGTTGGGTGGCGAACCGCACGGTATCGCCAACCCATTTGCCCGAACTGTCGGCGATCACTTCGGCTTTCCAGGACATCGTCATCTCCCTCACGTATGGATTCGTTGTGCTCACAAGCGGCCGATAGCTGGGGTGATAGACGGCGAGAAGGCCAGGCAGACAAAGAGTGGCGACACCCGCCACCATGCGAGCGAAGCCCTGTGCCGGGCTTTCGATAGTATACCTCATCCAACCTCCGAGATCTGTTGCGTCCAGATCGCGGCGCGCGAATAGCGCGGTGCGCCAATTCCACGCCGCGGATGGTGCTAGGTCAGAATGGGATGCACAGCGGGCACCTGGATCGGAGCCCGGGCTCAAAGCAGTGCAGATGATGCGATGTCGCCGAGCGCTTCGGGTGGTCGGATTGGTACCCGCTCCGTCCCGGTCGACGCGCGAAGGTGCTCTCACACATAGCGTGAGCCGTTAGACCCTCTGTGGTTTGCGCCAGGACTGACCGACTGTTCCCCCACTCGGTCGCCCTGCTCCCAAACGTAAGCCAACCGATGGCGGCCGCAAGGTCATTTTTTGAGATCCCCAAAGTAAGGTTATTGCGTGAAGGATTGTTCATGATGTTGCTCTAAACCTTTGGCATATCATGGCAATGCCTGACGTTCTTGCGAAGCCCATCAAACCGTGGTGAAAACCCTGCCCAATGGCGCCATCGCGTCTGCCGTCGCGATCCCTGAGGGGCGGGGCCAATCCAAGCGTGGCAACGAGCGTTTCAATGTTGCGAAGCTGGACGCGCGAAGCCCGCCACAATCCGGATGAGGTGATAGAACTTACATTACTGTGATTTCAATGAGTTAACCGCTTTTGATGATCCAAACCGCTCCCCTGAATTGCAAAGAGAATTAAAGCTTGGTGACTAATCGATGAAGTTCGTGAAAATACGTTGCCCGCATAATTGAATATCTCGTGAGCAAAATCATCATAGCAGCTGCGTCTTCGACCCCATGGGTTCCTTTGCGTTGCTTTGTCGACTCTCGGGACGCGGAGGGCGTAGCGATCGGCGTTTATCCGAGCAGCACTCAAGTATGCGAAGGCAATTACTTCGGCAACGAGCAAGGCCGTTATGATCGAGGATCCGCTCGGCACGTCCAAACTTGTAGGTCCAGCCCCAACGTCTGAACGATCCTGTATCTCTCCGGCCACCACCAACGCAGGCTCGGCTGATTTGAATGCTCTATCGAGCTTGTCGGACGAGGACACAGTGAAGGTGTCATACATCTTCAGAAATCCTTGCGCCAAAAAATGATGACGTATTGGAAGCGGTCCGCTTCCGCCTAGATGCTGGCGGTGCCGCGCTGTCACGGATATTGGGCAAACAAGTTCGCCGCCGGGTGATTCCACGGAACGAAAAGAACGCTGCGGCTTGCCGCGACCCGAATAAAGTAGCCTCATTGCATTGCCAATGAAGAACGTCGCCGACCGTGCCGTCGCGTCGAACCGTCTTCGTGCTGGCAAGCGGGTAGGGGATTACGGGCGCAGCGTTTCTTGACCAAAGCGAACCACCTTGCGCCCGGCGCTCCAGCCAGAGCGCCAGCTTGGCGGGAGGCGAAGAGAGCTCTTACTTCGGGTTGTCCTGTTGCTCGATGGACTGTTTCAGGTCGAGAGCGGTGCCCATGAGATGATGCAGTAGGACCGGGACCAGAATACGGGCCTGTGATAGTTTCGCTGCAGCTTCACGGCGAACTCCTTGCGTAGCGGCCGAGAGACTTGATGTTGTTCACAAAGCTTCTCGTCGATGTTCCCAAGCTCTTGGGTCGGGAACCGCACCATCCACCTCGGCGGCTGGGATGGCCGTCGTTCATAGCCAGCGGCGCACCCGGGCCTTGTAGTCCCGACAGGCGTCGCCGAATCGCCCCTGAAGGTACGCCTCTTCGCGCGCAACGACGCCCTAGCGGATCGTGATTGCAAGCGGCAGCATGAGGATCAGCATCGATCGAGACCACTGCGATCGTGCGGCAGCTGAGCGATGAGTCAAAGAGCGCTGGGGGGCTGTCGTCGTGTGGTGCAATGGGCGGCGTAAACGGGGCCCTCGTTGACGCTCGCAATTGCGCAGTGCACTGTCAGGCCAATGCGCCCTTTATTCGCCGTAACGCTTGCCGCCTTGAAGCGCATATCGGAGCGTCAAGTCTGTTCGGTGGTCAGCGGCTTACCGCGAACTGAGACATTGGGGAGGAAGCCCATGATGCGCACGATCGTCCCACTAATTGCTGGCGTTCTCTTTGTCCCGACGCTGGCGTTTGGCGAGGAGCAGCCGATGCGCATCGGTGTGCTTAACGACATGTCCGGTCCTTATGCGGATTACCAGGGCCTTGGCTCTGTGGTGGCGGCGCAAATGGCGGTCGAGGACTATGGAGGCAAGGTCGCGGGACGGAAAATCGAGGTGATCTCGGGCGACCACCAGAACAAAGCCGATATTGGTTCATCCTTGGCACGGCAATGGTTTGATACCCAAGGAGTCGAGGCAATAGTCGATCTGCCGAATTCAGCTGTGGCACTTGCGGTCAATCAGGTCGTCAAGGATAAGAATAAAGCATTCATCGCCTCGGGCGCAGGAACGGCAGAACTCACTGGGGCGCAATGCACGCCTAACACTGTGGCGTGGACCTATGATACTTGGGAACTCGGTCATGCGCTCGGCCGCGCCGTCGTCGGTCAGGGTAAAAAGTCTTGGTTCTTCATCTCGGCCAACTATGCTTTTGGACACGATTTGCAAAAACAGGCAAGTGAAGCGGTTATCCAGGATGGTGGCAAGGTGCTCGGATCGGTCGACGCTCCTTTGGGAACCGCGGACTTTTCTTCCTACTTGATTCAAGCGCAATCCTCGCACGCCGAGGTCCTGGCTTTTGCCAACGCCGGCGATGATCTAACAAATTCGGTCAAACAAGCCGAAGAATTCAGTGTCAAGAATCAGATGGCTTTGGTCGGATTCGTTTTGACCATACAGAATATCCCCGCGCTGACTCTGAAGGCAGCCCAGGGGTTGTTGACCGTTAATGCTTGGTATTGGGATTTAAATGATGCGACCCGCAATTGGGCGCGGCGTTTTGAGCAGCGCTTCCCGAAGCACCAAAAGCCTAACGACATGCAAGCGGGCGTCTATTCAAGCATCCTCGCCTATCTCAAAGCCGTTGATAAGGTTGGCAAGGCCGATGACGGCAGAGCGATCATCGCAACCATGAAAGCGTCGCCCGCAGAGGATCCTGTGTACGGCAAGGTTACAATTCGGCCGGACGGAAGAGCCATGCACCCGGTATACTTGCTGCAGGCGAAGGCGCCACAGGAAAGCAAGGAACCCTGGGATTATTTTAAGATCGTCTCCACCATTCCGGCTGAGCGGGCCTTCCGGCCACTCGAACAAGGGCATTGTCCACTGGTAAGTCAATAGCTGCGGATTGGCGACCCTCTCATCCGGGCCGAAATATGGGGAGCCTGCGTACACGCCAAACGAGCGTTGCGCTTTTGATCAGTGCATCTTTGACCCGAAGTCCAATGCCACGGGCAAATCGAAATAGAAAGTTGTGCCCTCACCTTCCGCCGACGAAACCCCAATCTTACCTTGATGGGCCTCCACAATCGCCTTGGCGATAGCAAGACCGAGGCGCGTTGCGCCACGCTGTCGGATCGAGGAGGGAATTGTCTGAGCGAATATCTTGAATATACGCTCTTGCAGCGGCTTAGGGATGCCATGTCCATGTTCGACGATGGAGACGCGCACAACATCGTCACGTCGATCTGCGACGAGATCGATTTGCGCATGTCCGTCAGAAAATATCGCGGCATTCAACAGCAGATTGTCGATGACCTGTTGGATCCGGAACGGGTCGGCTAAGAGGCGAACCCCCTTGGCCTGATCGGTGATCTTCAAACGCAAGTTTGGAATGCTTGCAACTATGCCTGTGCTTTCCAGCGTTTGCTCTAAGATTGGCTGAAGTTCAGTCAGGCGTAAATTGAGAGTGAAGCTGCCGGAATCGATTCGCGCTATATCAAGGAGATCGTCAAGGGTTCGCGCCAGTCGGCTGCAATTGCGGACCGCAAGCTCGAGTAGCTCGGACCGGTCACTCGGCCAGGTCTTGCGATTGTCAGTGGTGAGAAAAGACAACGCACTTCGGATCGAAGTGACCGGCGCCCTTAGTTCATGGCTAACCGTGGCCAAGAATTCGTCGGCCACCTTGCTTGATCGGTTCAGATCGGTAACATCGGTCTTGGTGACGACGATGTCACCATGGGGCGTTCTCCGTTCCCTCATCATCACCCAAGAGTCGGCCAGTTGTTGGATCGTTGGAACCCCTGCGGCAAGATGGTGCCTCTCGAGGCGCGCGGCTACCTGCTCGTCGTCGGGGCGCGGAGATGGGGGGCCGCTCCACTCGAGGCCGGCCTGCAGAAGATCTTCGAATTTAGCTCCTGGTACAATCAGGTGAGCTGCGAGGGGGTGGATTTGGCGGTATCGACCGTTACAGGTGAGCAATCGACCGTCGGCATCATACACAGCAAAGCCGTCTGCCATATACTCGATAGCATCGAGAATCCGGTTAGCCTTACATCCATCGTGGCTCAAATCCTCTGTTTGATCGCACGTTTCCTCGTTAACCTTTCCGGCCAAAGCCTGGCGTAGTTGTATTCGCTCGAGCGCGTCGGAAATCTGAGTGGCAACGCTGGCGAGAATTCGACGCTCCTGTTCAGAAAAATTGCCTTGCGGTTGCGCACTGACGGCATTGAGGATACCTGCCGGCCGTCCGTTGGCAAATAGTGGGATCCCCACATGTGCGCCGCAATCGGCCTGGCGTTCGCATCGTTGAATATCAAATATCGAAGAGGGACGGGCCGCCATGAGGAGCCGCTGGCAGCAGCAATCCTCGCACTCAGTACGAACGCCGGGCGCGTTGTGCGATGCCGCCTCAGGGCCGATAATCGAAAATCGACCTCCAGCCAAGAGGTTCACCCAGGCCGCGTTGACTCCGGGGATACGCATTGTTCCGCGGACGGTGCAGCGAACGACCTCCAGCCGAGTCCGGCACCGATTAAGCCCTGCCGCGAGGGAGGATAGCGCTTCGAGCACACTGGAAGCGCGAGACAGTTCATGACGATGGGCGTCGAGGCGCTCGCCGAGCGCGATCGCATGGTCGTGGGTGGAGAGAAGCAAATTGAGGATTTGCTCACGATCGGCTGTAACCAGATGATGCCTTCCCAAACGCTCGATTTCTATGCCAGCTGATGGGCGTTCAGATGTTTTAAGTCGCGCGCTCGCCAGCAGGCGACTGATGTGTGAGAGGATATGCGTATCTTCATAGGGCTTGACAAGGAAGTTGTCAGCCCCGGCATTAAGACCTTCGAAAACGTCGTGCGGACCGGAAAGCTCGGTCACCAGAATGGTCGGGATAGTCTTCAGGTCCGGCTCCGCTTTGAGGGCGCGGCATAGCGCGTAGCCATCCATTTCCGGCATCACGACATCGCTGACGACGATGGACGGAAGTTGGGTCCGGGCAAGGTCAAGTGCCTCTTTGCCGTTTTGAGCGGCGAGGACCTCAAAGCCGTTGCGTTCGAGCAGCGAACGCAAATGTTCCGCTTGCGACGGATTGTCCTCAGCGATCAACACCACGACCTTTTCCGGGACAAGCGGGCAGACTCGGGACGCCATACGGCGGCTCCTAAGGTGGGGCGTGGGCCTGGGACAAAATCCACTCGCGGTGTTTCCACTTAACTCATGGCGGTGCTTTTGATTCTCTGGTGAAGACGGCGGCGATCGCGACAGACGATTCTGCAGGTGCACGAATGATGAGGTGCGTGTGGGTCAGCATTTCAACGCTGCTGTTATTCTCCTTGCGGCCTACCGTCGGATCGATCGAGGCTGGCCTCGAAGGCGCCCGCCCCCCTGACATCAATCAGAGTGGCAGTGGTCCACAGAGAGGTGACTCCAATCGCTTCCTCAAAGAACACTGTCGTTTTCTATGGTGAATTTTGTGTTATTGCCGCCAGAGTCGGTCCGCAGATAGGTAGTAATGCCTATCGTGAATAGGTCTTCCAGTCAGGGACGACGAATTCGTGACAGTTCATCAGCAACAAATGCGCTCGAGCCAACCAACCCCGCATCTAGTATCGTGAGTGTCAGCGCGAGTGGTCGGCCGCACAATGCGGACCTCGAACCTGTGATGGATGGTGGACATACGCACGCGAAAGGCATTGCGCGGAGGGTGCTCGAAGCGCTGGTGCGTCTGGCTCATGCCAGGATCCGGGAATGGGGAAAGAGCGTCTGCGGCTCGCGTGGTCGAGAAAAGTCAGTGTGAAGCCTCCCATCCCTGAAGGGATGGGCTTCCTATGACGGGCCTGCTCTCCGAGGCTCTCGCAGGTCTAGCCTGTTACAACACCCCGGCCTCGCAGAGCCTATTGATAGGATTTTCGAGCGATGCGCTTTGACGCCGGAAGACGTGGGGATAGGCAAGGCCAGACCCGCTCGCACATTTGTGAGAAATCCTTGATGCCGCTCGCTCGCTCGAACCACTCCCAGCCCGGCCAGTCCCTTCACAGGATCTGGAACACCAAGGCAAGCTCGCTCATGGTTTTACGTGGGGAGCTATCCCCCACAACCGCGAACCACGATTTCAAACAGCAAGTATTGTAACGCAAATACTGAGAAGTCTTCCGTGTGGCAACCGCGCGCTCTGAACCCGGCCTGAAGGCCGGGGCCCGTCGCGCTATCCGGTCGCCATCAGGACTCTGCACGCACTCAATTGCCGGGCACGTAACGTCTTGACCCCAAGGCGGGCAGATTTCGGTCTGGGGCCGCGGTGACAGCATGCGTGATCTGCGCTCGCGCTGGACGCCAACATGCAGATCCGAATTGAGCCGAGGAGCCTTGAGGCAAAGGATCTCCAACTCGGCGGTGCCTCAGACCGACAAGTCACCCGGAAGCGGGACGTGTCGGATTGGTGAGCTGCGCCCATCGCTTGGGTTATGGCAAGAGGCCAAACGCAGGTGAGCAATGAATGTCAGCCACGGCGAAGCCGC
>Ga0126371_10003877_pt1 | contig 13147 bp, 11 predicted proteins | sample PanSoiMetaPlot_4_FD_110145 | JGI IMG/M metagenome (GOLD analysis project Ga0126371, IMG submission 110145) | Tropical forest soil microbial communities from Panama - MetaG Plot_4 | ecosystem: Environmental > Terrestrial > Soil > Tropical forest > Bulk soil | place: Panama | collected 2016-02-17
GCTGCAGAGAAGGCTCTCGAACTCGACCCATCGTTGCCGGAAGCCCATCTGGCCCGCGCCAACTCTTTCAATACCTCGGGGAGATGGAAGGAAGCCGAGGCCGAGTATCGCCGCACGCTCGAACTGGCCCCCAATAACGCCAACGCTCACTACTTCCGCGGCCTGCTCATGGTTCCCCTAAACCGTTTCGACGAAGCTCTCACCGAATACAAAACCGCTCTGTCGCTCGACCCGCTTTCTCCCATTATCAACATGAACTACGCCATCACCCTGCGCATCGCCGGGCATCGAGACGAATCAGAAGCCCGATTTCAAAAGCTCATCGAACGGGACGAACTGTGCGTGAAAAGCGGCGGCGCTCATGTCGCGCGAAGCAGGATCGAAGTAAACAATTTTGCAGCCATGCTGGTGAAAGGCTTCCGCGACCGCCAGGCCGATGACGCCGAGACCTACGATTCCGGCGGTGAGGCCGTCTAATCCGGAAGGGTTGTCGAAGAGCATGCTTGAGCGAAACTCGCGGTAGCGTCCGGCGCGGATCTCTGCGTCGGCCCAGGCGAAACGGCGCAATAGAACAGAAGCTGCAGTAATGACATATTCGGCGACAGCTTGGTTGCTGCCGCCCGGAACATTAGCCACAGCGATGCCAAGTTGCTTCAGCAGCGGCAGGTCCAAGCGATCGAGACCGGCGCCGGTGACTTGAACAAATTTGATCGATGCATTCTCAAACAGCGCCGGAGCGAGTTTCGGTCCGACCGCGGGAATGACCAGGGCGCGAGCTTGTCGCATCAGTGACGGAACGTCGGGGTCCTCGGGAGCGCGGTAGACGACTTTGAGCGCAGGAGGCGGCGAAGCACCCGCGCGTAGAAAATCCGCTTCGGGGCGCAAGCACAGCACGTCTACGGTCATGATTTGCGGGAAGCAAGGGAAGAAACTCCAGGTTCCCCGGTGCCTTTGGAAATGTCCGCGACGGGAAAGAAGCAAAGGAGCAGAAGCGGCTCGGTGCCGGTGTTACGCGTGACGTGCTTCTCGCCCGCCGGTATCAAAAGCGTGTCACCGGGCTTGAGCGGAAATTCGCCGCTATCGGCGAATGTCGTGCCGGTGCCGGACAAAACGTAAATGCATTCCTCAAAATCGAAATGCTGGTGCGGGCCGCGAGGAGTTTCGCCAGGCCGAGAAACGGGAATCTCGGCGAGCCGCAACGTGACAGTGCGCGAGCCCCTTTCGGCCGAGACGATTTCCAGCGCCTTCCGGCCGGGAAGACCGAGTTGCTTGGCTTCGGCTTGCGTAAACACCCGAGCCATCACCGTGCCTTGCTCAACGTTTTGATTTGAGCGATGCCGCCCCGGAGCTTGTCGAGCTGCTCAAAAATTTCCGTGGACTTTGTGGCGATGGAGTCCGCAACGGTGTTGAGCATGCGTTGCGCTTTTTCGACGGTTGCGTATTGCGGGCTGCCGTACCAACCGGTGGGAGCGATCGAGCGCACGTCAGTTAAGACCGGCTGATAAGTGCGCGTACGACGTAGGGCATCCATTTTCTCGCCGTGCGCGTGATCGGGAAAGTGATCAATACGATCCAGGTGCACGAGTTCGGGACGATAAGCAAGCACAGCGAGCGTTTCGATCTCGCCGCCGTGCGTGAGACCGTTGCATTCTTTGCCAAACAGCTCTTCCGCGACAAAGCAGGCCTGCACGGTAAGCACGGTCATCCCCTGCTCGCGATGCAACGTTTCGGCCGCAACGCCGAGTGGCGGAATGTTCAGCTCGTGCCAGTTCAGAATGAGGAGCTCTTTTGCGCCGTGCTGCGCCGCGGACGCACAAGTTTCGATGACCACGCGCATGTAGGTTTCCGGTGAAAGTGTGACCGTGCTTTCGAACGGCATATGCAAAGGCGTAACGCCTAGGGGGCCGCCGGGCAGAACCAGGCCGTCCATGCGCTCGGCCACCGCGTGAGCGATGACGTTCGCGGCAAAAATATCCGTGCCGGCGGGAAGATGTGGGCCGTGCTGCTCGACGCTGCCTTGCGGAAGGATGACCAGCGGATGTTTCTTCAGTTGCGTCGCGATTTCCGGTTGGGTCAAGTCGATGAAATAGCGGCTAGGCAACATCGTGAACCCTTTCGGCGACATGCTCTTGCGCCTCTTTCAGGATGTCGGCGATGCGCGCGGCCCGGCCGCCGTTTTCGATAGAGCGAAGCGCGGCATACACGATGGCGACGGCAAAATTGCCGTTGTCCGCGCTGAGCTCACCGGACTTCCCGGTTCGACAACTTTTCGCAAACATTTCGAGCTCGGCGCAAAACATGTCACTTTCGGGAACTTTTAGTTCTTCGCGCTTGGCGTAGCCCTCCTTACCGCGCTGAATGTACAGCGTGGATTTCTTGTGAAGCTGCTCGGGCGTGTCCCAGGTCTCGAAGTCGATTTCGTAGTGCATCAGACCTTTCGAGCCAAACACGCGGAGGGCGAAGACGCCGGGCGAGGTCCAGCAGGAGCCGACGTAACCTACCTTGCCATCGGCAAATCTCAGAAGTGTCATCGACTGATCGTCCACTTCGGCGCCCACGGGAGAAAGTTTCGAGGCCATGGAACTGGCTTCGACGATTTCGCCACCGAGATAATGCAGCACGTCGAACTGATGAATGGCGAGCTGCGAAAGCGGCCCGCCGGGAGCACGATGTTTGTACCAGCGCCAGGTCTTCGGAGTCAGCTCGAGCCCGCGCTCGTTGGAAAAATTGGCCTCAAGGAAGGCGACGCGGCCAAGTTCGCCACCGTCGATGGCTTCGCGAATTTTCCGGATGCCGCCCATGAGTCGTGCGCTGTGGCCCACGGTGACGGTGATCCCATATTTTTTCTCCAGCGCGGCAATTTCCAATCCTTCTTCGAGAGTACTGGCGATGGGCTTTTCCGTATAAACGTGCTTGCCGGCTTTCGCGACTTCTGCGGCAACCGACAAGTGCTGCTCGTTGGGAACGGTGAGGATAGCGCCTTCGATCTCACGATCGGCAAGCATGGCCTGCAGATCGGGAACCGTCGGGACGCCGGTGTCGTGCTCGAACGCAGTGCGCTTTTCCTCCGAACGGCTGAAGGCAGCGACGATTTTGATTTCTTCGGACTTCCTGGCCGCGCGCGTCAAAACCTTGGCCCAGCGGCCGAGGCCAACGATGCCGACTTTCACGGGGTTCGCGGTCATTTTCGTTCCATTTGCTCCAAGCCGTCCATTCTACTCAACCCTGGTATTGAAGCTAAAAAGCATCTGCCAGCGCCCGCCGCGCTTCACCCACATGCGCGTATTGAAATACGATTTGGCGCCGGGCCGGTGCTCGCGGGCCATCATCATCACCGTTTCACCGAAGTCGAACATGCGCGCGCTGGTCAACTCAGGCGGAGTAGGGCGCGCACCCGCGCGTTTTAGTGCTTTGATCTGCGCGAGGCGATCCGATTTCGTGTACGGGCGGTCGTGGTGCGTGTCCGTGGCCGTAAATTCATCGGCGATCAAAGGAGCGTAAGCATCTGCGTCGTTTTTGGCCATGGCACGCATTACGGCTTGCCACGAAGCGATGGCTTCTTTCTCGGACGGCGTTTCCGGGGCGAAAGGAATAGATTTACAGGGATTTTCGCAGTCGTCTTCGGTCCCTCGCCCAGGGATCGGTGACTCTGACGTTTCCACTTGCCGGACTTCTTGGTACAGCAAGATGCGCCATCCGGATTCGCGATGAACCCAAACACGCAGAACATGAAGGCGGTTGTGACTTGCACGAACCACGGCCACGTTGTCATAGGTGCGAAATTGGGGCTCCACATTTGCATTTGAAAGTTCAGGCAAGCTTTCGAGGACTTGTGCAGGCGCCAACGATTTGCCCTGCGCATCGATCCAGGTGAATTCGGGATCGAGAAGCTGATTCAAGGCCGACTTGTCTCGACTCGCGAACGCTTCGATAAGAGCATGGTCCGCTGGAACCCCGGCGGCCCTGTCGCGGTCCTGTCCGAGCGATAAGCCAACACACGGTAGTAGCAAAAAGCTGACCGCGAGGGTGCTCGTGACGCAGTTCAGAGAAGACCGCTTCATGTTCTTTGTCTATCGGCTTCGGGAATCGATCAAAGCAACAAACACGTTACGACGTCTTTGCCGACGCGGCCTGAATCGTCGTCTGGAAGCTAATGGACATGACCCATTTTCCATCGCGTTTGATCCACAAGCGGCTGACACGGATGGGCTTGCCGGTGTAGGGCTGGTGCATGCAGGTCATGATCACGGAGTCACCGAAATCAAACATTTGCGCGGACACGAGCGGCGAGGGCGCGCTGCCGCGGCCGCTTTGCTTCTGTAAATCTAACGTGGCGATGCGATCGGCTTTGGTGAGCGGACGATCGTTCGCAGAACTCAGCATGGCGAACTCGTCCGCAATGTGCGGAGCCCAGGCGGCCGGGTCATGGTTGGTGACCCCGGTCTCCAGTGCCTGCCAAGAAGCGACGATGGCCTGCTCGGCTTCGTTTTTTGGCGTGTACGGAATCGTTTTGCAAGGGTTCTCACAATCGGTCACGCCTGAGCTGTGCGCGCTTCCCTCCTGACGGCCGAGGGCGACCTCGTGGTAGACCAGCAGGCGCCAGGCGGAACCGCGTTTGACCCAAAGACGAAGAACGTGGATTTTGTCGCGATCGGCCATGATGGCTTCCACCTGGCTGCGCGTTTGCCGAACTTGATGCGCGCCGGTTTCATCGCCAAGAGAGGGCTTCGGAATCGCGCTCAAGACATCCGCACGCGAAAGCGTTTTGCCTTCGGCGTCGGTCCAGGTGAAATCCGTGTCAAGGAGCTTCGCGACGGCGGCGCTGTCACCCTTGGCGGCACCTTGGACAAATTCGTGGTCGGTTTGAAGAACCGATGCTTCTTCCGCCGCCGCAATTCCCCGCTTGATGGGCATCGCGAGCAAAAAGCCGACGCTGAAAATGCCTATAACAAATACATTGGTAACGGAACGTCCCATGCTTCGTCGTCCCTGCACTGGTCTCTCTTTTCCGCGCGACGAAGGGCCGGAGGACGTCGGCGCCTTCCCTCGCTTGGCCTTTGAAACAGCGGAAGCCTAAAAGATAAATTTCAAGCCCAACTGAATGGCGCGGTTGCTGCCGGAACCGAGCACAGGATTAAAAGCGGCATTATCCGGTGTGGCACAACCACAGCCGAAAGAACCGGGCTGTGAGGGGTCAGCAAAGGCTCCCTGCCCGTAGCCACTCGTGGCGCCATTGGGATTGGCATAGTTGGGGTGATTGAAGATGTTGAAGGTCTCGATGCGGAATTGCGCCCGGAGTCGTTCGCCGAATTTGAAATTCTTGCTGACAGACAGGTCCACATTGTGAAAGCCGGTATCGCGGAAGACGTTACGGCCAAGAGTGCCAAAGGTGCCCAGCCCATTCGGAATCAGGATAGAACTGCCGTTGGCATAACAACCACCAATGCCGAGGGCTGTGGTGAAGGGCTGAATCGGGTTTGTTCCGTCGAGAGCTGCTGCCTTTTGAGCGCAAGCCGAATTGCTGGTGCCTGGGAAATAGGGGAGTGCATTAGGCCCTTGGGATTTAAAGTCAGAGGGATTTCCATAGAAATTCCAGCGGTCGGCCAATTCACCCGTCCCGCTGAAATCAAAAGACTGGTCATTGATGTTCCAGGGCTGGCCGCTCTCCGTGGTGATGATTGTATTGACCTGCCAGCCTTCCAAGAGCTGGCTCTTAGTCTTCCTCTCGGGAAGAGTATAAGTTATGGAGAATGTAAAGCGATGGCGAATGTCTTCATCGCTGCTGGCATGGTCCAGGAAGGGCCGCCCGCTATCCATCGGGAGGAACGCCACCCAGTTCGAAGACAGATCGTCCAACGCGTGTGAGTAGGTATAGCCCGCCACAAAATCGAGACCGTGGTAGTTTTTGGCCGTCAGAGTGGTCTGCAAACCATGGTACGTCGAGCCGTAGAAATTCGAGAGATAGTTGAGGAAGCCCAGGTACGGGGCCTTGCCGTTGAGCGTGTAGGGGCGCTGAAGTTGCTCGTTTCCGTCGTTATTCGCCGTGGCCGCAGCAATGTCGGCGGCCGTCCATCCCGAACCAGCTGCAGGTTGGTTGAGATCGACAACTCCTGGGAGTTTGACGGCATGATTGCCAACATAGGTCGCATCGATAGACAACTTTCCAGAGAACGCATGCTGGATCCCAAGCGTCCAGTCTTCGACATAGGGAGTCCGGAAATTGCGATTCATCGCAAACGAATCGCAAGGGCCGGGGTTGGGTCCGAGTCCGTCTCCGCACTGGACCTGACTCGTTACGGTGGAGGGATAGATTGCAGTAGTCTGATCCTTCCAGGTGATCCCAACAGGGTTGCCGGGACTGGTTGGGAGGAGCGTGACCCCGGTAGCAAAAATGCTCCCGATACCAGGACAGCCGCTGGCGCATTGCGTCCCGTAAAAGAGCGTGGCTCCCGTGGGTACGGTACCAACGCCAAGCGTAACCGTATTCTGTGTATTTTGCTGGGACATGAAAGTGCTCATGGTGAGGAGGCTATAGACGATACTGCCGCCAGCGCGAACGACCGTTGTTCCCTTGCCGGTCACATCCCAAGCCACTCCAAGGCGTGGCGAAAAGTTCTTGTGGTCAGGGTTGTAGATTGAACTGATGTTTTTCCCTACCTGTTCAAATCCACCAGTGGCTATGTCCACGTTGCCGAGGAGATTTTTGGCGTCCGTGGGAACGGCCTGGAACTCGTAGCGAAGACCGAGGTTAAGCGTGATGTTTTTCCTGATGCGCCAATCATCCTGCGCGTAACCAGCATAGAGCCATTGCGACATATTCCTAGTAGGGTCGCCGGCAAGGAAATTAACATTGTGTACCGCGCCACTCAGAAAATCTTCGAGCGAATTAAACCTAACTCGCCCTCTGCCTGCGCGGAACGTTGCTTGATGCACTAAGTCCCGGCGCAATTCACCGCCGAACTTAAAAGCATGTTTGCCATGCAAATTGGAAACCTGATCGATAAAGTCGTAGACCTTATCCGGGCCCACGATTTTGGGGAAGTTGTGGAAGGCTCCCAATTCCGTGAGGCCGGTAATTCGTACATTGGGTATGCCGTTTAACAGAGGATTAGTGATTCCGGTATTGATGGTGTACTTGGTAGAAATATCACCCGGCAAAATCTGAAGGGTGTAATGCGTAAAACCTCCCCGCAATTCGTTAGCCCAAGTTGAACTGGGAGTCCAGGCCCAGTGCGCAGCTAATGCCTGCGCTCGGGAATGGACTCTGGTGCGGAACTGCGGCAGGAGCTCGTTGAAATCCATGCCGATTATGGTGTCGTTGCCAAAGAAATACGATCCGCTCAGCGCATTGTGGTCGCTAATGTGGTAGTCCACTTTGCCGAGGGCGTTTTTTGAACTGTTCACGTTGGGGTAGTTGAGGGATACAAACGACCCCTGCGAAGCATTGGGAGTATAAAAACCCAGCAAATAGTTTGAGAGCGGATTGACAACGAAGCCGGGGTTTTGCGCTTTGAGGTCAGCCGTGGCATCCGCGACGCTGACCGTGCAGTCCCCGGTAGTCAATACTGCGCACCCATGACCACCGCCGCCTGCAACCGAGGCGGTTGTCGGGGCATGTCCCGGAAGTGAGTTGCCCACTGTGTACATTTGCCCCTCAAAGGCGCCGAAATAGAACAGCTTGTCGGGAATGAGCCGCCCTCCAAAGCTACCTCCATACTGTTCCAACTCGACGGGAGTCTTCGGAGTACCCACGGGATTGAAGTAGTTGCGAGCGTCAAAGGAATCTTTACGACCGAACCCGTATGCAGTGCCGTGCATGTCGTTTGCGCCCGATTTGAGGCCCACGCTTGTGATGGCTCCCGGTTTCCAACCGAATTCCGCCTTGGGATTGACCTGCGTGTTGAATTCCTGGATGGCGTCAATGGGCAGGAGCGTGGCCGCATCGCCGAGGACCGCCGCGGCATTGGTGACGCTCAGACCCATGAAGGATTCATCGTTGGTGACACCATCCACGATGTAGCTAGTATCCTCGGGGCGAATGCCGTTGGTCGTCTGCGTCCAAGGACCACCACCGGGATAAATAGAAGTCCCGGGGCGCAAGGAAATCAGGTTCTGGTAATTGCGGCCATTCAAGGGGAGGTCATTGATGATTTCATTGCTGAGTGTGCCGCCGAGCGTGGTCGAGGTGGTATCGACCATCGGGACCTCTTCCGTGATGACGATGGTTTCGTTGGTCGAGCCCGGTTGCAGCACCGCGTCCACGCGCACGTCCTTGCCAACTTCCAAGAGAACATTCTTGCGCTCGAAGGTCTTGAACCCTTTGTACTCTGCGCGAACCGTGTAAGTTCCCGGTAGCAGATTGATCGCCGCGTAGGCGCCGTCGGAGTCGGTAGTCAGATTCTGCGAGACACCTCTTGCCACGTCCGTGATCGTGACTTTGGCGTTGGCCACGAAACCGCCGGATTGGTCGTTGACCACGCCGAGGATACGGCCGGTGCTGCCCTGCGGATTTGCAGGGCTACCGAGAGCGATGGCGAAAAACGCAGTCACGGCCACTGCAAGCCTGGAAAGGTGCCGGATCGCAGGTACAGTGTTCCGGAGACTCTTGAACCACATGAGGACCTCCCCCCCGAGAGCAAAATAGGTATAGACGCTCTACCACCATACGAGAACGCTTGTCAAGCGATTCATCGGTTTTCTGCGGAAAAATGACCGATGAAGGCTCAGGCTTCGCGACATTGGTCTATTGGTATGATCTTAACCGGCTACTCAACGCGACCAATCACCGGCGCACAAAAGCCATTCCGGAACAGCTCGGTCACGCTCCCGGGCTGTGGATTGCGCCACAAGAAAGCGGTGCGTTCAACCGTTTCTCACTCGAGACTCGGCAGTTAACACTAATCTTGCACCGTGTAAATCCAAATTTCCGCGCCGCGGTCGGCCCGCGCCGGAACCGCCAGAAAAAAACGGTCGAAGCCCTTACGCCCCTTCCCGAAATAGCCGGCTGTCCGCGCGCCGAGTGTCGAGGGCACTTTGGCGAGGACTCGGTAATGATCGGCATCTGTCTGTTCAAACACGCTGATGAACCCTTCTCCTCCCGGGACGTATATACGCTTCCGACCGGCATCGTAATACGTATCGTCCGCGTCCTGAACGCAAGGAAGTATGGCAATCGCTTTTCCAGTGTTGGTATCGAAAACTGACAAGCGCGCCGGTTCATGCGTGGCGACAAAGAGCCGGTGATCCGCTTCATCGAGAGCCATCGGGAAATTGTGCTCCAGGGTCATGGGCCAGCGAATGATAGCGTGAGTCTTCCGGTTGATCACCGCAATCTGTTTCAGGTCCGGCAGATTCACGTAGATGTTGGCGCCAAGGGTTTCCAATTGAAAAGACTCCGGATGCGCGCCCAGTTTGTATTCTTCAGGCAGCCTTTCGTTGGTTGCGGCATCGACAGAGGCGATCGACCCTGTTTCCTCCTCCCCGTAGCCGACGTACACGCGCTGATCGGCCGCGTCGTACCGCAGATTGTCAACGTCTCCATGAAAATCAATGGTCTTGATCAAACCGAGAGTGGCGCCATCGTAGATGTACAGCTTGCCCTTGCTGCTGGCGGCAAAAAGCTTCTTGGACTCCGGCGCGTAGACCACTCCCTGGGGATTCGGGATGCCCGTGATGCTGTGGCTGCGGATACGGGCGCTGATGTCGATAATTTCCACGCTGTTGTTCCCGAGCGCAGCGACGATCAGTTGATTTCTCCCGTCGAAGCCAAAATGGTCGAAGCGTCCTTGGATACCCGGCATCGGAATCGCTTCGGTCAAAACCAGCGGTCGAGGAACTTCGGGCGCGGAAGGTTCCTGAGCGCACAAACCAAAGGCCAGCTCGCCAACGAGCGCCCAAGCGAAGCAAGTTTGAAATCCGCGTTTCACTGGGTGATAGGCGGCAAAGCGAAAAAGTGTCGTCCTTGGCGCGGCCACTATACAGCAATTTCCTTGACGCCTCCAAGTCGCAGTGATAGAAGCGCCATGCCCGGAAGGCTGCAACAAAATACGGGCCGTCCGAATTTTTTGTCCGCAGCCAAAGGAGCGTCGCCATGAAACGCCGCGGTATTTCCGTCCCGCTGATTACAAGCGCTTCTGTTGCGGCGATGTTGGCCGGACCAGGCACCGTGAAAACGACTCGGGCGCAGCTCAGCACCGGAAAGCCTCCTGTCGAGTCCAGTCCCCCGCACGGCTATGTGATCGAGAGCAAGCCGCTCAAAGGAACGGACACGCCCGCCGATTACACTTTCGTTTTGACGCGCGACGAGATTTACGTGCCCATCATTGTCCGCAAACCCAAAGGCGAGGGTCCTTTCCCCGCCATCACTATGGGCTGGGGCGAAGGGCGTGAGGGGATGAAGAAAGTAGAGCGTCTGGCGGAAAGCCTTTCGCAGATGCAGGACCGCATGCTCGCGCGCGGTTACGTCGTGGCCACCGTGAATTACCGCAACGAAATTCCCTACGCTTACGAGCAAGCCAAGCCACCGCAAAATCTGCCGGATAGCATCAGCGGCGAGAGACGCATGTTGAAATCTGGCCCGACCCTCGATCACGAAGACCTCATCGCCATCATTCGCTATCTCGAATCCCTGCCTTACGTGGACAAGAATGGCGTCGGCGCCATCGGCGTGAGTCACAGCGGCGAGATGATCATGAAGGCATCAAGCGAGTACACCTTCGGGGCCGGCGTGTGTATCGAACCAGCCAATCATGAATTTCTGACTGTGGACACCGGCCCGCATGCACCCCGCAAAGGCACGGAGATTCAGTACAACGACGTTGAAGCGGCACGGAAAAACGCGAACAAAGCGGAAGGAATGGAGCGCATCCGACGGATCAACATGCCAATTCTGATTTTCGGCCGCGAAAAAGATCACCTGCAAGGTATCTTCAAGCTGACTTATGAATGGATGACAGAAGCGGGCAAAGACGTGCAATGGGCCAGCTTCGACCATCCGACTCACGGCTACGTTTTCATCATGAATCAACCCGACGGCTCCTACAAACCCGACGAGATCCAACAAAAGACGTTCGAAATCTTCATGGACTATTTTGACAAGCACCTAAAGCACAAGCGCTAGCTCGGGTGAAAAAGCAAATCGCATCTTTGCGCTCTCTCTCGTTTCTTTTCTGCCGTTTGCAACCATATCGTAATACGATACATCTAATTAACAGGTGAGCTGGGGCAAGAATGCCGCCACTCACAAGCCAGGAGGGTTGTTGAAGTTCGGCCCCGACAAAAGGGAAATCAGAATGCGCCGAAGTAATTACGGCCCCTTACAGTGCAGTTTAGCGGCCCCCGCACCGGGGACCGCAGCAAGATCCCGGCGCTGGAATCTTGTGCTGATCGCGATTCTCGCTTTTATCGTGCTCGGTGTATTCGTTGTCGCGGAGGCTCCACACACGGGAAGCAACGCTTCGAATTCCGCAAATGTCTCGTTGAAAGAAAGCGCAAGCCCTGCTTACGGGCAACACGCCAGCTCGGTCAAGGGCATCCCATCTGAAATTCGCGATAAAGGCGGACCCGCGTATCTCAATAAGGACTTTGGGAGCGGTCATCACCCCGGTTGAACCGCAAAGGCACTGCCCTGGGGTCCTTTCCATAACATTCCTTTTTTCGAAAGGGAGATTAGCCCGGCGAGGTGGTGCACCTTGTCCGGCTAGCACACGCATTGATACCGATGCGTGGCCCGAAGCTGTAAGCGCACGTTCTCACCCCCTACCGAATGCTCAGGCGGCAATTTGGCGCAACCTGGTACAAGCTGTTGCGAATTTTGGGAAAGAGTGGACTGTTGGGTGACAACCCCATGTTTATCGTCGCCTGCTGCGACGATCCTGAAGTTATCGTTTAGCCCAGGCTACGTTACATCGCCTGCGTCACGGATGGACGAAGACTTCCCAGCTCTTGCGAATGGTTTGGACGATTACGGCACGAGCTTAACGGGCGCCCGCCAAAATGCTGCCTTCCGCGCAATCGGATCGAGCACCGTTACCTGGCAGTCATACTCGCCTAACGGGAGCTGATTAAGGGCGATGCTAAAGCTTAGGGGCATCGTTTTCAGTCGGTTATTCAATCCGTCGACCACCTTCATCGGTTGCGTTTCGAAGGCTTTCGCTTGGGCGCGATAGAAACTAACGAACGCCACTAACGGCTCAACGGTTGCCGCGGTTTGTTCGTAAGCTTGAAGATACACGTACATGTCCCGTCTCTTGCTGAACACGCGCGTCACGCTGGGAATCAGTTTCTTCCCATTCTCGACCAACGGATTGACCACCTCTTGCTTTTCTTTCTTCTTGTCTACGTTGTAGAGCGCATCCTTAAGGTCAACGCGTTGACTGCTCAGCACGACAGAGCTTATCGGAATTCGCTTCACCTCTTTGTTCAGGTTGGGAATGACAAAGCTCGTTTGATAGGTCCCGATTCTCCCGGTCTCCGCGTCGCGTGCCAAAAACTTGATCGTGTATTTTCCCGGGAGAAGCGTGAAGCCAGTGTCATATTCAATGGGCCGCCTGGCTAATTCGATGGCTGTTGCATCGCTGAGCTTGATATTCACCTTGTCGCGCACGTTTGTAACGGTCATCCCGCCGGCGTAGTCGTCCTTGATTTCGCCAATGAAATCGATGAGCGTGCGCTCAGCGCCGCCACGCTTAGCGATAGCGAGTTCGCGCCCGGGAATCTTCACCACGACGGGCACGAAATATTCGGCGCGATTCAACTGAAAGTAATCAATTTCCATCGCGATGGTGAGCTCAGTAATCGGATCCTCCAGCATAAGCGCGTCTTCGAGTTGCCGCTCCTTATCGGTGGCCGTGAATTTGCTGAAGGAAGAGAAGCGCATTCCGATCAGCTCCGTTGTGTTGAGCAGCCAGCGTGTGGCTCCGACGGAAATTCTCTACACCGCCGCCAAAGACAAAAATCTCGCTGCTGCGGCAAAGGCCGTCAATCCACTCATCGTCGAAGGTCAACAGCTGATTCCCAGCGTGACGCGCGTGTTCAGCAAGAGCAAGGACATGTACGTGTACTTGCAGGCCTACGAGCACGACGCGACCACACAGCATCCTTTGGTCGCCTACGTGACGTTCTACAAGGGCCAGACCAAGGCGTTCGA
>Ga0126371_10003878_pt1 | contig 13146 bp, 10 predicted proteins | sample PanSoiMetaPlot_4_FD_110145 | JGI IMG/M metagenome (GOLD analysis project Ga0126371, IMG submission 110145) | Tropical forest soil microbial communities from Panama - MetaG Plot_4 | ecosystem: Environmental > Terrestrial > Soil > Tropical forest > Bulk soil | place: Panama | collected 2016-02-17
CATCGCGACGAGATCAACGAGCGGCTGCTGCGCGTGGTCGACGCCGCGGTCTCGCCCTGGGGCGTCAAGGTCAACCGCATCGAGATCAAGGACATCGTGCCGCCCAACAACCTCGTCGAGGCGATGGCGCGGCAGATGAAGGCCGAGCGCGAGAAGCGCGCCGAGATCCTCACAGCCGAAGGAGAGCGTCAGTCGCAGATCCTGCGCGCCGAGGGCGCCAAGCAGTCACAGATTCTCGAGGCCGAGGGTCGGCGCGAGGCCGCCTTCCGCGATGCCGAGGCGCGCGAGCGACTCGCCCAGGCCGAGGCCAAGGCGACCGAGGTGGTGAGCCAGGCGATCGCGCGCGGCGACACCTCGGCGCTCAACTACTTCGTGGCCCAGCAGTATCTCAAGGCGTTCACCGAGCTCGCGCACGCGCCCAACCAGAAGGTGCTGATGCTCCCGATCGAGGCGACCGCCGTGCTCGGCTCGCTCGCCGGCATCGGCGAGATCGCGAAATCGGCGTTCGGCGGCGATGGCGGCGGCCGGCCCCCCGCTCCGACCGGGCCGCGCCCGTCCACGCCGACGGTGCCGGCCGGCCCGGCCTTCGCGGTGCCGCCCGCGCGCCCGACCTGACCCTCGCGGAGGATGGCCATGTGGACGACGATCCTGTCGCTTGGCTATTGGGACTGGTTCATCGCCTGCGTGGTGCTCCTGGTGCTGGAGATGATCGCACCCGGCACCTTCATGCTCTGGCTCGGGGTCGCGGCCTTCCTGGTCGGCGTCATCTCGCTGTTCGTCGATTGGAGCTGGCAGCTGCAGTTCGTCGCCTTCGCGGCGTTCGCGCTTGGCGCCATCCCGCTGTGGCGGCGGCTCGGCGCGCGCGCGGCGGCGCCGACCGATCAGCCCTTCCTCAACCGCCGCGCCGAGGCCCTGATTGGCCAGGTGTTCACGCTCGAGCGGCCGATCGTCGGCGGTTGCGGCACCATCGGCGTCGGCGACACGGTGTGGCGCATCGCCGGTCCCGACTGCCCGGCCGGCAGCCGCATCAGGGTCGCCGCCGTCGACGGCGCGACGCTGCGCGTCGAGCCGGCGACCGGCTGAGCGGCGCTTGCCGGGCAAAGCGCAGGGCCGGACCCGAACCCTTTCCATGACCCGCGCAGACGGATGGCGCGCCGCCGCGGCGCGCCGCGACGGCCCGGCATTCGAAGGCCCCGCGGGGCTCCCCCGAGCGATCTCAACGTCTTGTTAACCATGCTCATTTTATCCCCGTTAACGAATGCGTGCCGATCGGCCGGCCTTGAGGACATCAACCGTGCCGCGCCTTCGTTCTGTGCTGATTGCCGCGGCGTCGGGCGTGGTCCTGTGCATGGCCGCGCTCGCGCTGGCGCGCGCCCAGGCGGCTGACCCACCAGCCGCATCCGATCAAGCCGATCCGTTTCGCCTGCCCGACGCCGCGACCGTTTTTGCTCCGCTCCGGTACGACCCACGAAATTCCGGCCGCTTCCGCCCGCCCGCGCCGGTCGCTCAGACGGGTAGGCCGTCGGGCTTCGGCGAGATCACGGTCTACGGCACGCCGCCGGCGGCCGGCGCCGGCGCGACCGGCTTCGATTCCACCAACGCCATCCGCCGCAAGGCCCGTGCCGCGATCAAGCGTAAGCCGGGCGTCTCGCTGCCGCTGCCGCCGCCGCCCGGCGTCGTTCCCGATCCGGTGGTGCCGACGGTGGCGACACGACCGACGGCGCAGGACGCAAGGCGCGGCGCCGCCGCGTTCGCGGTCCCCGCCGCGTCGCTCGTGCCCGACATCCCGACGCCGAGCCGGCGCAGGCTCGCGATCGAGCAGGACCCGTTCGCGCCGACCGGTATGCGGACGGGCGCATTCATGCTGTTTCCCGCGATCGAGCTCACCGGCGGCTACGACACCAATCCGCAGCACATTCCCGGCGAGAAGGCCTCCGGATTCATGACCATCGCGCCCGAGCTGAGGGTGCGCTCGGACTGGGAACGGCACGCCCTCAACGCCGACATCAAGGCGAGCTACATCGACTACTTCCAGAGCTTCCCGCCCACCGTGACCGACGGCCCCGGCGGCGTCACCGTCACCGGGCCGCCGGAGTCGATCAGCCGCCCGAGCGTCGACTCCCGCATCGACGGGCGTCTCGACATCACGAGCCGCAACCATCTCGATCTCGAAGGCCGCCTGCTGGTCGGCACCGACAATCCGGGCAGCCCCAACATCCAGGCCGATCTCGCCCGCCTGCCGATCGTCACCACGCTCGGCACGACGCTCGGCTACACGCAAAGCTTCAACCGTCTCGAGGTCACCGCCAAGGGCACGTTCGATCGCAGCGTCTGGCAGGCGTCGAGCCTCACCGACGGCACCACATCGAGCAACGACGACCGCAATTTCAACCAGTACGGTGGCGCGCTGCGCGGGAGCTACGAGCTCAAGCCCGGCATCCGGCCTTTCGTCGAGGTCGGCGCCGATACCCGGGTGCACGACCTCGCCCTCGACCGCAACGGCGAGGACCGCGACTCGACCGGCGAATATGCCAAGGCCGGCACCACCTTCGAGATCACCCGCAAGCTCACCGGCGAGGTCGCGCTCGGCTACCTCACGCGGCAATACACCGGCCTGCCCGATCTCGGCGGTCCGACGCTCGACGCCTCGCTCATTTACGTCGCGACCCCGCTCACCACCTTCACGCTGACCGCGACATCGACCGTCAACGAGGTGATCGTGCCCGGCGTCTCCGGCGACCTCTCGCACAACGTCGCGCTGCAGGTCGACCACGCCTTCCGCCGCTGGCTGCTTGGCACCGCCAAGATCGGCTTCGGCATCGACGACTATGTCGGCCTCACGCGCCTCGATCACAGCTGGTTTGCTTCGCTCCGCCTGCTCTACAAGCTCAACCGCGACATCTGGCTCAAGGGCGAAGTCCGCCGCGACTGGCTCGCCTCGAGCGCGCCGGGAGTCGACTACGCCGCCGATCAGTTCCTGCTCGGCGTCAGGCTGCAGCGCTAGCCCGATTTTACCACCACGGCCGCCGGGAACTTTTTGCGTGCCCGTGCGTCATCCGAGGGACGAAAACACCCCCGAGGGACACGGCCATGCACCTTTCAAACGAAAGCCTTCTTGTCATCCTGTTCGTGGGTCTCGTGGCCGGCTGGCTCGCCGGCGAGATCATGCGCGGCTACGGTTTCGGCCTGATCGGCGACATCATCATCGGCATCCTCGGCGCCTTCATCGGCGACTGGCTGCTGCCGCGTCTCGGCATTCATCTCGGCGTCGGCCTGATCTCTGCGATCGTCAACGCCACCATCGGCGCGGTGGTGCTGCTCCTGATCATCCGGCTGGTGCACGGGTCCGGCGGCTGGGGATGGCGTCGCGGCTATTCCCGGCGCTGGTAGGCGGCGCGCGCCGGCTCAGCCCTCGCCGAGGATTTCCTTGAGCTCGGCGCGGAAGCCCGGCGCGATGTCCTCGCGCTCGAGCGCGTAGGCGACGTTGGCGGCAAGAAAGCCGATCTTCGATCCGCAATCGAAGCTCTTGCCCTCGAACTTGAGCCCGAGGAACGGCTGCACCTCGGCGAGGCGGATCATGGCGTCGGTGAGCTGGATCTCGCCGCCGGCGCCGCGCGTCTGGTCGGCCAGGATGTCGAAGATCTGCGGCTGCAGGATGTAGCGGCCCGTGATGATGAGGTTCGAGGGCGCCGCCTCGCGCGACGGCTTCTCCACCATCTCGGTGACCTTGAACGCCTTGCCGTGCTTGGCGCCGACGCCGACCACGCCGTACATGTGGATGCGCTCGCGCGGGACCTCCTCGACCGCGATCATGTTGGCGTCGTTTCCGGCGTCGCGATAGACATCCATCATCTGTGCGAGGCACCCGCGACTGTGCTGCACCAGCACGTCGGGCAAAAGCAGCGCGAACGGCTCGTTGCCGACGAGCTCGCGCGCGCACCACACCGCGTGTCCGAGGCCGAGAGGCGATTGCTGGCGCGTGAAGCTGGTCTGCCCGGCGCTCGGCAGATCCTTCTCGAGCAGCGAGAGCTCGGCGCGCTTCTGGCGCTCCTGAAGCGTGAGCTCAAGCTCGAACTGACGGTCGAAATGGTCCTCGATCACCCCCTTGTTGCGGCCGGTGACGAAGATGAAGTGCTCGATCCCGGCCTCGCGCGCCTCGTCGACCACGTGCTGGATGAGCGGCCGGTCGACCACCGGGAGCATCTCCTTCGGCATCGCCTTGGTGGCGGGCAGGAACCGGGTTCCGAGGCCGGCAACGGGGAAAATCGCTTTGCGGATGGGCTTCATGCTGATGTCACGATGGGAGGAGTTGGACGCGGGTTGGAACCTGTTTCGCAGAAACGGGGAGAATTCAGGGCGTTATCTACCATGGGCGGCGTCCGCCGGGTCAACGAATGAGGGCCGCGGCGGTTCGCCCCCGGGCCGGCGCATGTTAAACATACTGAAACCACATCTGAGCCCCTAATGGCCCGGTACCGCGCGGGGGCGCCGGATTGGCGGATATGACGAGCATGGCGCGTGCGAGGCGAGCATCATACGGAGCGGCCGGGGGCCTCGTCCTCGGGCTCGCCGTCGGCCTGTTGGCGGGCACGGTCGGCCCCGCGCGCGCGCAATCGTCGGACGATCGCTTCTCGTCCGGGCCGCGTTCCGGCCTGTTCACGGGCGGCATCGGCTCCTTGTTCGGAAGGAGCACGTTGGCAGGACCGGCGAGCAAAGATGATTGGAGCGGCGAGTCCGGTTCGTCCGGGCATCCGCTGATGCAGGCCGACGCGATCCGGGCCGCGGCGGCGAATTTCCCGAATTGCCTCGCCGGCTACTGGCCCGATGCGGCGCGTCGCGGCGTTGCCCGGGCCACCTTCGAGCGGGCAACCGCCGGGCTCACGCCCGATCTCAAGATCATGGATTTGGTCGACGCCCAGCCGGAGTTCACCAAGGCGCTGTGGGACTATCTCGATCTCCTGGTCAGTGACGCACGCATCAAGCGCGGGCGCGAGATACTCGCCGCCAACAAGGCGACCTTCGACGCGGTCGAGCGTGCCTATGGGGTCGACCGCCACGTCGTCGCGGCGATCTGGGGCATCGAGTCGAATTTCTCGACCGCGATCGGCGAGCGCTCGGTGCTGCGCTCGACCGCGACGCTCGCCTGCGTCGGCCGGCGGCAGAGCTACTTCAAGGACGAGTTCCTCGCCACGCTCGAGATTCTCGATCGCGGCGATCTCACGCCGGACGAGCTCAAGGGCTCATGGGCCGGCGCCTTCGGCCCGACCCAGTTCATGCCGACCGCGTTCAAGCGCTACGCGGTCGACTTCGACGGCGACGGCCGCCGCGACGTCGTCGCCTCGATCCCGGATCTGGTCGCCTCGACCGCCAACAATCTCAAGCTCGACGGCTGGAAGGCGGGCGAGACGTGGGGCTACGAGGTCGTGTTGCCGCAGGGGTTCGACTACCTGCTCGCCGACGGCAAGCCGCTGACGCTGCGCGACTGGGAGAGCCACGGCGTCCGGCGGGCGGGCGGCAAGCCGTTTCCGCGCGGCACCGACAAGGCGTCGCTGCTGATGCCCGCCGGCGCGCGCGGACCCGCCTTCCTGATGCTGAACAATTTCCGCGTGATCATGCGCTACAATCCGGCCGAGGCCTATGCGCTCGCGATCGGGCATCTCGCCGACCGGCTGCGCGGCGATGCGGAGTTCGCGCAGCCGTGGCCGCGCGACGAGCGCGTGCTCACGGCGGCCGAACGCTACGAGCTGCAGCAGCTCCTGGCGGCGCAGGGCTTTGATATCGGCGCCGGGCCGAACGGCCGCATCGACGCCCGCACCCGCCGCGCGCTCAAGAGCTACCAGGCGGCGGCCGGCCTAGTACCAGACGGGTTTGCGACCGCCGGGCTGCTCGATCGCCTGCGCGCCGGCGGAGTGGCGCGCCGTTAACGGCGTTAACCGGCCTGCTTTCCGCCGCCGCGGTTGCCATGCTATGACCCCAATAGGCGGTTAGCGGTTCCGGGGCCGGAACGTTTCGGCCACGTAACGCGTTGGTTGATCGCGGCTTTTGGGGCCATTGGCACATGGCAGTACGCAGCCGACCTTTCGGGCGGTATCTATTGGGCGCGCTCCTGCTCGGCTTGGCCGAGTGCGCGGCCGTCCTCGGGCTGAGCGTGGCCGCGACCGGGCCGGCGGCTGCCCAATTCGACGACCGCTTCCCCTTCATGGGGCAACGGCACCGCCCCAACAGCGGCTACAATAATGGCGGCTTTTTCGGCGGCTTCGGCAATTTCGGCGACCAGCCGCGCCCCGCGCCGGTGGTCGAGAACAACACCAAGGCACCCTCGCCCGCGCGCAAGACCTCCGACTCGCCGCCGCTCACCTCCGTGACGGTGCTCGGCGACTCGATGGCCGACTGGCTCGCCTACGGCCTCGAGCAGGCCGCCGTCGATTCGCCCGACATCGGCATCCTGCGCCGGCACCGCAGCTACTCGGGCCTGATCCGCATCGAGGTGAAGAACGATCCGCGTGGCGAATATCCCGACTGGCCGCCGGCGGCGCGCGAGATCCTCAATGGCGACAAGGTCGACTTCGTCGTGATGATGGTGGGTCTCAACGACCGCCGGCCGATCCGCGAGAAGGCGCCGGCCAAGCCCGCCGACAAGGACGGGAAAAAAGACGCGAAGAAGAATTCCGACAAGGACGCCAAGAAGGAGTCCGACAAGGACGCCAAAAAGGATTCCGAGAAGGACACGAAGAAAGACGCCGAAAAGGACGCCGAGCTCGACAACGACAAGGACGCGTCCACCGACGAGTCGCCCGCGACGCCGGCCGAGCCCGTCGTCGCCGGAATGGTCACTTACGAGTTCCGCTCGGACAAGTGGACCGATCTCTATATCAAGCGCATCGACGAGACGATCGCGGCGCTCAAGGCGAAGAACGTACCGGTGTTCTGGGTCGGTCTTCCGCCGGTGCGCAGCACCAAGATGTCCGCTGATCTGGGCTTTCTCAACGATCTCTACCGCGGCCGCGCCGAGAAGGCAGGCATCACCTATATCGATACCTGGGACGGCTTCGTCGACGAGTCGGGCCGCTTCGTGATGAGCGGTCCGGACTTCGAGGGACAGACCCGCCGCCTGCGCTCGCCCGACGGCATCCACTTCACCCAGGCCGGCGCGCGCAAGCTCGCGCACTATGTCGAGCGCGAGGTCCAGCGCGCACTGATGTCGCACGCGACCCCGGTGGCGCTGCCGGCGGAGGAGCCCGCGCCGCAGGCGCCGGCCGCCAAGCCCGGCGCCGCCGCCATGGCGCGGCCGCTCGCCGGTCCCGTCATTCCGCTCACCGCGACGGCCGACGCCGACGAGCTGGTCGGCGGCGGCAGCACGCGCCAGGCCGCGGTCGACGATGCGATCGCGGCGCGCGTCCTGGTGCGCGGCGAGGCCGCGCAGGTGCCCGCCGGACGCGCCGACGACGCGGTCTGGCCGCGCCGCGGCGTGGCGCCGCTCGGTGCCGATCCGGTGGTCGCGACCACCACGATCCCGATGACGCCGATGCAGGGCGAGCAGCCGCGCGCGGTCGCCGCGGCCGCCGCGGGCTCTATCGGCCCGCAGCGGCCCGCCGGCCCCGCGCGTCCCTCTGTCTCGAGCCGCCAGTTCGCGAACGCCGGCCAGCGTTCGCAATACGGTCAGCAGCAAGGGTCGGAACAGCGCAGCGTCTTCCCGTCGTCGCGGCCGTTCTTCTTCCCGTTCTTCGGGCGCTAAAGCGTCATGACGCTTCAGCTTGTTGTCGGAGCATGATCTTTTCCGAAAGCCGGTATCCACTTTTCGGGATCATGCTCTAAGACGCGCGCTAGTCCACCTTCACGCCGGTCTCCTGCACGATCTGCTTCCAGCGGGCGGCATCGCGCGCGACGAATTCCGCAAAGTCGTCCGGGCTGCCGCCCTCCGGCGTAAAGCCGAGATCCAACATGCGCTTGCGGATGTCGGGCAGCGCGCGGATGCGGCCGACCTCGGCATTGATCGCGGCGATCGCGGCCTTCGGCGTTCCGGCCGGCACATGCAGGCCATTCCAGGAGATGAATGCGAGATCCGGGTAGCCCGCCTCCGCGACGGTCGGCACGGTGGGCAGATCGGGCATCCGCTTCGCGCCCGTGACCGCGAGCGCGCGCAATTGGCCGGACTTCACCTGCTCCATGACGGTCGGCACCGAGAAGGTGAGCTCGACGCGCCCGCCCAGGAGGTCGACCATGGCGGGGCCGACGCCGCGATATGGGACGTGCACGATGTCGACCTTGGCGGCGTGGTTGAGCATGACGCAGCCGAGATGCGCGGTGGTGCCGACGCCGGAGGAGGCGCAGTTGAGCTTGCCGGGCCGCTCGCGCGCCGCCGCGATGACGTCGTCGAGCGATTTGAAGGGAAGGTTCGGATTGGTGACGAGAATGAACGACAGCGTGCCGATCTCGGCGGCCGGCACAAAATCGCGCAGCAGCGAGAGCGGCAGGTTCGGCCGCAGCGCCTCGTTGATCGTGTAGGAGCCGGTGGTGAGCAGCATGGTGTGGCCGTCCGGGGCGGCCTTGGCGACGGTGTGCATCGCGGCCACGCCGCCGGCGGCCGGCTGGGGATCCACCAGCACCTGCTGCTTCCAGTCCTCGGACATCTTCTGCCCAAAGAGGCGCGCCATGGTGTCGGGTCCTGGCCCGACCACGATGAACAGCGACTTGGTGGGGAATTCCTCCGCCGCCGCCGGCAGAGCCACGAGCGCGGCGATCAGCGCCAGCGCGCAGCGTTGGATCAACCGTGGCATGGCGTTCCTCCCTTGCGACGCGCCGTCCGTCTGATGCGGGCGTGCGCCCTGAGCATGTCCCGGCGACCGGTGCGCCGATAAGGACATGCGCCAAACAATAACCTTCCGATCAGGTCGACGCGTCGTGCGACGAGAATGCGATCACGCAGGGCCGATCGGAGCGGTTGCTCCATGCGTGATTGGTGCCGCGCTGGACGACGGTGTCGCCGGCCTTGAGCTGAACCTCCTCCGTGTCGAGCACGAGCGTGATCTCGCCGTCGAGCACCAGGCAGAAGTCGAGCGTCGCGGCCTTCTGCATGTAGGGATGCGGCGCCGTCGCCGAATAGGTCGAGATCTCCGGCGCACCCATCTGCTTGAAATAGGCCGCGACCTCGGCGGCGCCGACCTTGCCGCGCCAGCTCGCGTCGGGCGGAAACGTCACCACGTAGCAGGTCGAGCCGCCGCGCGGCGGCACGTAGGTGTGCGGCAGGTGCAGCGATTCGCGCACCTCCTTGAGACGGATCGGCGTGCGGTCGGTCACCCACATGCGGGCGCAGGAGAAACCGGGGCGGGCCGGGTCGGCGCGCACGTCGGGCGAGGGGCCGTCGGCGATCAACTTGGAATGCGGACCCTCGTCCACCACGACGATGCGGTCGATGCTGCCGAGCTTGCCCATGTGACTCACTCCTCGAACGACGCGCCCATCATGACGAATGCCATGTCGCTGCCCTGATTGGGATTGGCCCAGGCGTGCCAGCTGCCGATCTGGATCACCACGTCGCCGGGCTTGAGCACGCGCTGGCCGCCGTCGGTGATCAGGATGCGCTCGCCATTGAGCAGGATGCCGTAGTCGAGCGTCTCCGATTTGTGCGTGCGCGTGGTGTAGAGGTTCTGCCCGCCGCGCTCCCAGGTGCCGCCCTCGGTCTTCTTCGGCGGATGCGGCGGCTTGATCGCGGGGTCCTTCGCGGGGTCGTAGTCCTTCGGCCTGGCGGCCGACTGCACGATGCGCAGATGCCCGCCGGTATGCGGCGGCTCGAAGTGGAACGGCAGGTTGCCGTCGTCGCGCTCGCCTGCGATCACGGCCGGACATTGATGGAAGACCCACACGTCCGTCATATTGGTGCCCTTCTGGAACGGGCTGGTCTTGACGTTCGGCGCCGCGCTGTCGAACAGCACGCGCGAGCGGCCCTGCGCGTCGTTGCCGGTCACCACGCGGCGGATGGGTTTCGGCGCATCACTCATCAGCTTCGACCTTTCTGGAACGCATGGAAATCCTGCGCGCCGGTCGGCACCCACGGCTTCTCGGCGATCGCGTACATGTCGGTTACGACGTCGACCACCACCGGCCGTTCCATCGCGTAGGCCTGCTTGAGCGCATCGCCGAGATCGCCGGGCCGGGTCACCCGGATGGCGGCGCAGCCGAACGCCTCCGCCACTTTGGTGAAGTCGACGTCCGGGAAGCGCCACATCTCCTCGGCGCGGCCGCGCTGCTTGCCGCCGTAAGCCGCATCGTTGAGCCTGATCTCCTGGTTGAGCGCGGAGTTGTTGTTGACCACGATCACGGCGTTGATGTTGTGGCGGCGGGCCGTCCCGAGCTCGGCGATGTGATAGTAGAAGCCGCCGTCGCCCGTGAAGCACACCACCGGGCGATCGGGCAGGGCGCACTTGATGCCGAGCGCGGCCGGAAAGCCCCAGCCGAGCGAGCCGGCGGTGCGGTAATAGCCCTGCGTCGGATGCGCGAAGTCGATCATGCTGGCAGTCCAGATGCCGGCATGGCCGGTGTCCGACACCACGACGCCGTCCGGCGGCAGGGTGTCGGAGATCGCCTTGCAGATGCGCTCCGGGCGGATCGGCGCGGCGTCCGCGTTGCGCATCGGTTCGTGCGCGTCGCGCCATTCCGCGGCGAGCTGGCGCACGCGTTGCGGCCAGCCGGAGACCTTCGCGCGCGCCGCCGTGTCGATCATGCGGCGGAGCGAGATTTTGGCATCGCCGAGGATCGAGACCGCGTTCGGATAGTTGCGGCCGAGCTCGGCCGGATCGATGTCGAGCTGGATCACCTTTGTGCCGGGCGGCGGAAACATCCAGTTGTTGGTCACCTGTCCGCCGGTGTGGCTGCCGATGAAGAAGACGAGGTCGGTCTCGTGCAGCGCGCGGTTGGCGCAGTCGCGCGAATATGAGCCCGCGACGCCGATCGCGAGCGGATGACCGTCGACGATCGTCGCCTTGGCGTTGATCGACGTGGCCACCGGAATGCCGAGCTTTTCGGCGAGCTCCACCACCTCGGCGCGCGCATCGGAGCGGATGACGCCGCCGCCGGCGACGATCATCGGTCGCTCGGCTTTCGCCAGCAGGTCGAGCGCGGCCTTGATGCGCGCCATGTCGGGCTCGGGACGGAACGCCGGTGCGCGCACATAAGCCTTCTCGACCAGCGGATCGAGCTCGGCCTCGGCCTCGGTGATCTGGCCGAGATGGCTCTGCACCCGCAGGTGCACCGGGCCGGGCGCGCCCGAGGTCGCCACCCGAAACGCCTGGCGGATCAGATCCGGCATGCGGCTCACATGCTCGATCTGCGCGTTGAGCTTGGTCACTGCGTCGAACTGGCTGATGTCGTCGAGCTCCTGATAGGCGTGGCGATGGCGCGACTGCGGCGTCGGGCCGCCCGTGACGGCGATCATCGGGCTGCCCGCCATGAATCCGTCGCGCAGGCCGGCCGCGAGATTGGACGCGCCGATCATCTGCGCCATGCAGACGCCTGGCTTGCCGCTCGCCCGCGCATAGCCGTCCGCCATGTAGGCGGCCGCCTTCTCGCCATGCACCATGATGCGGTGGATGGGGCGGTCTTCCATTTCGGCGAAGGCTTTGAGCATGAAGGCCGGCACGAAGAAGATGTGCGAGACCTCGTAGCCCTCCATCATCTCGGCAAACAGTTTCGCCCCGGTCATCTTGGGCACGGCGTGTCCTTCCCCCTGGATTTTCTGTCGAGCATCGAGGCTACGCGGGGCGCCATCGCGGTCAAGGCCGCCGCGACCCGCCGGTGCGCGATTGCATGCGAGCTATGCTACGGCCGCGATCAGCGTGCGGACGTCCGCGAGGCTCTCCAACGACCAGGCAATGTCGCACGCGTGGCGTGCACGTTCGGATCCGATCGCGGGCTCCGCGTTGGCGCGGAATTTCTGTTCGATCGCCGCGTCGCTCATCGGATTGTCGGCGGTGCCGCTCGCATGCGCGACGTGGATGTCGTGGCGCACGCCGGCCGCCACGATCGCCGCATGCGCCTCGTCGCGGCGCAGCGTCTCGTCCGCGACCGCCTGCACCTTGCGGCGCAGCGCCGCCACCGCCGGGTCGGCGGCGCGCGCGTCCGCGTACTGCGCAATGCCGGCCGCGCCATCGGCGAGCGCGACCGCGGCCGAGTGGCGGACGCTGAACTTCGATTGCAGACCGCTCTGCGGCTCGGTCACGCCGGTGATCGAGAGCACCAGCGGATGGACGCGCAGCGCGATCTCGCTCACCGCCGCCGGATCGATGCGTTCGCGATTTCGCAGCGCGATCACGGCGTCGATCAGCGGATGCAGCACGACGCCGCACGCATAGGGCTTGTGGCCATTGGTCTCGATCAGCCAGCGCTGCCCGAGGCCGGCGATCAGCTCATCCGGCGCCGCGGTGTCGCTGTAGATGCGGGCAAAGCCGCGCTTGCCCTCGATGATCTCCTGGCTCGCGTCGAAGCCGCGCTCGGCCAGGAGTGCCGCCAGCAGGCCGTTCTGCGCCGCCTTGCCGGCGTGGAACGACTTGCACATGGTGCCGCGGTTCTGCTGCATCCCGGCCGCCTGCGTCGCCGCGATACCGAGCGCATATGTGAGCCGTTGCGCGTCGAGCCCGAGCAGCCGACCGCAGGCGGCGCCCGCCGCGATCGATCCGAGCGTGCCGGTGAGGTGCCAGCCGCCCTTGTGGTGGCCGGGCGCCGTGCGCCCGGCGCGCACGCCCGCCTCGAAGCCGACCGCATAGGCGAGCATCAGGTCGGCGCCGCTCACCGGCGTTCGCTCGGCCAGCGCGAACAGCGCGGCAAGCACCGGCGAGCTCGTGTGCAGCACCACGCCGCCCATGTGGGTGTCGTCGAAATCGAGCAGGTGCCCCATCTGCCCGTTCGCGAGCGGCGCATCGCGCAGGCCGAGCGCGAGATTACGCCCGAGCACGCGCGCCTGCGGCCGGCCGCCGGTGTCCTGCAGCACCGAGATGAGGATGTCGATCTCCGGATGCGCGCTGCCGGCGAGCGCGCAGCCGATCCAGTCGAGCACGCCGCGGCGCGCCGCGTGCCGCGCGACCGGCGTGAGGTCCGCGGGGCCGACGCCGGCGAGATGCGCGGCGAGCGTCTTGGTCAGCGTGACCGCGTCGG
>Ga0126371_10003879_pt1 | contig 13143 bp, 12 predicted proteins | sample PanSoiMetaPlot_4_FD_110145 | JGI IMG/M metagenome (GOLD analysis project Ga0126371, IMG submission 110145) | Tropical forest soil microbial communities from Panama - MetaG Plot_4 | ecosystem: Environmental > Terrestrial > Soil > Tropical forest > Bulk soil | place: Panama | collected 2016-02-17
CCTTCCGGCAGTCGGCTCGCGCATTTCCGGCATCTCAGGACCGTATGCTTACCTTCCCGCGTCTGTGCACAAATTCCCTCCGCCCGCCGAAATGCTGCAAGAGATGCGCGGTGCCGGATTCAGCGAAGTCTTATGGCAGTCCTATAGCTTCGGCATTGCCGGGCTCTACCGCGGTGTGAAACCCTAGATAAGCCAGTTCGCCATGCCACAGGCAACCACAGCCGCAAATCTCACTCGCGCCCGCACAGAGAAGCGCTCCGTGGCCCTGGTGTCCGTTCTGGCGGCCGGCGTCATGACGGCGCTGAAGCTCCTCACCGGCTTCCTCACCGGCAGCCTCGGCATGCTCTCTGACGGAGCGCACTCAGGCATTGATCTCGCTGGCGCAGGGCTGACATTCCTCTCTGTCCGTGTCTCAGACAAACCTGCCGACGAGAACCATCCTTACGGCCACGGCAAAATCGAAAACGTCTCTGCCTTCGTCGAGACATTCCTCATGCTGGCCTCGAGCATTTGGATCACCTACGAAGCGATCAGTCGCATCTTCTTCCACTCAGTCGCAATTCGCTATTCCTTCTGGCCGCTGCTCGTGCTTGCGCTTTCCATGGCCGTCGATTATTGGCGTTCGCGTCAGCTCATGGCCGTGGCCAACAAATACAGCAGCCAGGCGCTTGAAGCCGATGCGCTGCACTTCGCCTCGGACATCTGGTCTACCGTCGCCGTCTTTATCGGTCTATGCGCATCCTGGCTTGGAGCGAATCTGCACGTCCCATGGTTGCGCCTCGCCGATCCCTTCGCCGCCATCTGCGTTTCTCTCATGATTCTCTATTTCGGCGGAAAACTCGGCTATCGCACAGTCGGCGCTCTTGTAGATGCGGTGCCCATCGAAATGCGACGCCGTGTCCTGAATGAAGTTCGTCATACTCCGGGCGTTCTGTCCGTCGACCAGGCGCGCATGAGGCGCTCCGGCAATTCGTACTTCGCCGATATCACCCTCTCGCTTTCGCGCCAGATGACCTTCCAGCACACCGAGGATCTGGTGAAAGACGCGACCGCAGCCGTGCAGCGCATTTTGCCCAATGCAGACGTCGTGATCCATACCGTGCCACGGCCCGGAGTCGCGGAAAGCGTCTTCGACAAGGTGCGCGCTGTGGCCGCCCGCAACAATATCGTCCTGCACGATGTCAGCATCCAGTCCATTAACGGCAAGCTACATGTTGAGCAACATATTGAAGTTTGCGAAAAAATGCCGCTGGTCGAAGCCCATAGCTTCGTCAAGCGCATTGAAGACGAAATCCGCGAAGAGCTGCCACAGGTGGAATCCGTGCTCACCCATATCGAAAGCGAGCCGGCGACCATCGAGCATCCGCAGCGGGTCGCCAAAGACCGCGTCATCGAAGAGCATCTGCGTCACGCAGCGTCGCTGTTACCCGAGATCATCGACATTCACGAAGTTGTGGTCACCCGCATGGGAGAGAAGGTTCAGGTCTCCTGCCATTGCACGCTGCCGGATGCAATGGAGATGCAGCGCGTACACGAAGTCATCAGCGCGCTCGAAGACCACTTCAAAATGGAATGCCCCGAAGTCCATCGTGTGCTGGTCCATCCCGAACCGGCCAGTGATAATCGTCACCACTAAAAGGAATGAGCATGATCGCAAGCGCGGAATGGAAAGAAGGAACGCAGTACATAGGACGCACTGAGGTTGGCCACACCATCCCTATTGACGCGGACAGCGCACACACTACCGGCCCCAGCCCCATGGAAGTCGTGCTGACCGCGCTCTGCGCCTGCACTTCGGTCGATGTCGTCAGCATTTTGCAGAAAAAGCGCGAGCCCCTCACCAGCCTCATCGTCTCGGCTGAAGCACAGCAAGCCCCCGCTCCTCCGCGCACATTTACACATATCCGCCTCACCTATCGCATCAGCGGAAAAGTTTCGAAAAAGGCAGCGGAAGATGCCGTCTCGCTCTCAAAGAACAAATACTGTTCCGTCTCAAGAATGCTGGAGAAAAGCGCTGCCATCGAATTCACCATCGAATACGCCGACGGAGCAACAGGCGAATGATCGGCTTCTTTCGCCTCGTACTCGTGGTGTTACTCCTGTGCGTCGTCGCTCTTCTTTCCGCAGTCATCACCATGCACTTCGCCATCCACGGAGCCGAGGTTTCCGTGCCGGATTTCCGCGGACTTATTGTAGCCGACGCAATTCGCAAAGCCGCATCGCTCGATTTGAACCTGAGCGTGGACAATCGTTTCTACAGCGCCGAGATGCCTGCCGGGCGCGTTCTAACCCAGGCTCCTGCCCCCGGCGCAGTAGTGCGCCGCGAGTGGCGTCTTCGCGTTACCCAAAGCCTGGGGCCGCAGCGAATCCCAATTCCAAAAGTGATCGGCCAACCGGAAAGAGCGGCGACCATCGCCATTCGCCGCGCCGGACTTGATCTGGGCAATGTCGCGCGGATGCCCTATGCCGGCGCGCCGGAGGGGGCGGTCATCGCACAGAACCCCGCACCCGATGCCGAAGGCGTGGAGCGCCCGAGCATGAGCCTGCTGGTCGCTGACACAGCAAACGCCCAGGCAGACGGCGTTGTCATGCCCGATCTCACCGGCCAGCTTTTTTCCGTCGCAGCCGCAGCCGTAACTCACGCTGGACTCAAGCTCGCGCCTGCAATCAATGTCTCCGCCAGCATTCCATCAATCTCTTCAGGAAACGGAGCACAAACTCCGGCGGCGCCTGTGCCTCCGGGCACAGTGATTAGTCAATCCCCAGTCGCTGGCTATCGCGTCGACGCCAGCACTCCGATCCAACTGGCCGTGACGCATTAGCAAAACCAGTCGTCTGCCCGCATCTCGATTTTGAAGCTCTTACATCAGGCAGTTCTGCCAGGAACAAGCTGGCAATTTTCCCAGTTACAAGCCCCATACGCAAAGGGCTTTCCTGTTTGTGTAGGCTTTTTCAGGCCCAATTCCGACAAAAGGAGAAAAGTTCCATGCTTACCTACATTCTCTTTGCCGTGCTGCTTGCGTTCCCGTTGGCTTTGTACACGCCCGGACCGGGCGGCGGCATGCCCTCGCCAATTGGGCAGTAACGGCCCAATAGAAAGGGTGGTGGTCAGTTCAGGCGTGCCGGATGAGAAGAGCAGCAAAGAAGCCGTCGCAGGCGTGAACACCCGGAAGTGTCCGTAGACAGCCGTTAACGAGCGCCGTTTTACGCAATGTCTTCGCGCCTTCAGGGAGGAGAATCCCGGCACGCTCCAGCCGCTCGACTTCTCCATCGATCCGGACGAGTTTGAAATCATCGCGACCGCGAAGACACTCGTGAATGACGGTTTCATTCTCCTCCGGCTCTAGAGAGCAGGTAGAATACAGCAGCCGCTCGCCTGGGCTGACGCCGCGCATGACCGATTTCAGGATCGCCACTTGCCGCTCATGTTGCCGCTTCAGTTCTTCCGGTCTGAGCCGATGGCGGATCTCCGGATTGCGGGCCAGCGTCCCGGTGCCGCTGCATGGGGCGTCGCACAGCACCAGATCGAACTCCGGCTCCAGCTCCTTCTTTGCGATGTCTGCCAGCCGAAAATCGATGTTGGCCTGGTTCCGCAACGTGCGCTGCATGTCACTAAGGCGCTTCTTGCTGACGTCGCAGGCCGTGATCGATGCACTGGGATTGCGTTCCGCAAGAATCGCGGCCTTGCCTCCGGGTGCGGCACAGGAGTCTAGTATCTTCAGGCCAGGCCCGGCAAGTTCTGCGACCAGTTGCGAGCCTTCATCCTGAATCCGCACCCGGCCTTCGCGGAAAGCGGCGGTGGATGAAACATCACCGCGCGTCACTGTGCGAACGTTCGCCAAAAATCTGGCAGGCGCAAGCTCAACGCCTTCTGCCAGCAGCTCCTGCTCAGCCTCCGTTTCGAGCAGGCGAACAAATGTTGGCGCAGGCTGCTGGTCGTATTCGCAGATCTGCCGTGCTGCTTGTAATCCGAAATTGCTGACCCATCGCTCGACCAGCCATTCAGGATGCGCACATATGGCGGCCAGTTCTGTTGTATTCGTAACCGTATCGGGTACTTTTTTCCTGGACTGCGCAGCAATCTTTCGCAGGACCGCATTCACCATGCCCGCCGCATATGGCTGGCCTCCGGTCTTTGCGAGCTCGACACTTTCTCCAATCGCAGCATAGACAGGCACGCGGTCGAGATAAAGTAACTGAAAAGCTCCAAGCCGAAGAGACACTCGCGCTATGGAATGCAGCCGGGTTTCGGGCCGCGCCAGCAGAGATTTGATATTCGCATCGAGAGCAATCTGCCATCGCAGAGTGCCCATGACAAGATTTGTGGCCAGATTGCGGTCTTGCGGCGACAGCCTTTCTATGGCGGGCCGGTGCAAAAGCTCATCGCTGTGGCCCGAACCGCGCTCCAGCGTCAGCAGAATTTCAAAAGCTGCGGCACGTGCTGGCGCTACGTGGCTCATCCCAGGCGGTCGCCGCTTTTGAGCTGATATCCGTGAAGGAAGTCCGCCGCAGCCATACGCTTTTTGCCTTCAGGCTGGACCTCAAAGATTTCGAGACGGCTGTTTTCACTGCAATCTACAAAGAGCCGGTTGCGCTCCACGCGCACCTCAGTTGGAACGCTCTGCTCGCCACGCAGTTCCATCGGCATCATGCGATGCAGTACCAGCTTCTTGCCCCGAAAAAGCGTGTAGGCTCCAGGCCAGGGCTGAAATCCGCGCCAGCGGTTATAAATCCCCATTGCCGGACGCTCGAAATCCACCAGCCCGTCTTCCCGCTTCAGGATCGGCGCAAGCGTGGCCAGGGAATCATCCTGCTTTTTCGGCGTAATCGTGTCCGCGTTCAATCCTTCCAACGTTTCTGCCATGAGCGGCGCGCCCATTTCCGCAAGCAGCGGAAAAATGTCCTCGGCCGTCTGATCGGGTGCAACCGGCAGCTCGCGCTGCAGGAGCATGTCACCCGTATCCAGGCCCTCGTCAATCCGCATGGTGGTTGCGCCGGTTACCGGCTCACCATTGGCCACCGCCCACTGGATGGGCGCCGCTCCGCGATACTTTGGCAGCAACGACGCGTGCAGGTTCAGGTTGCCGTGTCGCGGAAGGTCGAGCATCCACTTCGGAATGATGCGGCCATAGGCGACAACGATGATCGCCTCCGGCTGGATCGCTTCCAACTGCGTGCGAAACTCCGCGTTGTTCTTGATCTTTTCCGGCTGGACTACTGATAGGCCGGCTTCGAGCGCGGCCTGCTTTACCGGCGGAGCCAGCAGTGACATGCCGCGTCCGCTGGGGCGGTCCGGCTGCGTCACGACAAGCTGGATGTCATGCCCGGCATGCAGCAGCGCCTTCAGCGTGGGAACAGCGAACCGCGGCGTGCCGCAAAAAACGAGACGCATTGGCTACCACTCGCCATTTTTCTGCATTTTTCGGATTTTGCGCAGAAGCAGGTCGCGCTTCAGCCCGCTTACGCGAAAGATGAAGAGAATGCCGTCGAGATGGTCGATCTCATGCTGCATGGCGCGGGACAGCAGTTCCTCGCCATCGAGCTCGAACCATTCGCCATTTGCATTCTGGGCGCGCACGCGCACCTTGAACGCGCGCGATACTTTTTCACGAATCTCAGGCAGGCTTAGGCAGCCTTCTTCCTCACTCTGCTTGCCTTCTTTGTGAATGATCTCCGGATTAATAAGGACAATTTTTTCTTCAGGATTTTTTTTGAAGCTGAGGTCAATCACGGTCAGCCGCTTGGAAAGGCCAATCTGCGGCGCGGCCAGCCCGATGCCCTGCGCCGCATACATCGACTCGAACATATCATCGACCAGCGACCGCAGTTCATCGTTGAACTCGGTCACCGGCTCGGCGGGTTTCTGTAGAATCGGGTCGGGGTATTTGACAATCTCTCGAATCATTCTTCCGGAACTCAATAGGCGCGAATCTGCTCCACGTAACCGTCATAGTTACGTTTCAATTCCCGCAGTGAATCGCCGCCGAATTTCTCAAGCACTAGCCGTGCAAACGCCAGCGCCACCATCGCCTCAGCAGCGACACCTGCCGCCGGAACAACGCACACGTCACTCCGCTCATACGCAGCCTTCGTGACTTCGCGTGTGTCGAAGCGGACAGATTGCAACGGTCTACGCAGCGTGGAAATTGGCTTGAGATAGCCGCGCACGATCACGTCTTCCCCATTGGAAATGCCGCCTTCGACGCCTCCGGCATTGTTGTGCTCGCGGGTAAAGCGCGTAGGCCTGCCGTTCACCGGCCCGCTGCTGTAGCCGATGGCATCATGCACATCCGAGCCAAATGATTCTGCCGCAGTCACACCGCGCCCAATCTCGACCGCCTTGACTGCCTGCAATGACATGACCGCTTGCGCCAGAATGCCGTCAAGCCGCTCGTCCCAGTTGGTATGCGTACCGATGCCGGGGGGCGCTCCGTGAATCACCACCTCGAAAACGCCACCGACGGTGTCGCCCGTGCGCAAGACTTTATCGACTTCCGCCTTCATGCGCTCTTCGGCTTCAGGATCAACGCAACCCAGCAGCACTTCATCCTTGGCGCGCAACGCGGCAATTTCGTCCCAGCTTGCGTCGCGCTCAAGTTCAGCATGGCCAACACGAATCACATGGCTGGCTACATCAATTCCCAGATGAAGAAGCAGTTGCTTTGCCAACGCTCCGGCTGCAACGCGCGCGGTTGACTCGCGCGCTGAAGCCCGTTCCAGAACATAGCGCGCATCGGGGAAATCAAACTTCAGTGCACCGGCAAGATCGGCATGACCGGGACGCGGCGATGCAACGGCCTTGTGTTTCGACGGGTCACCAACCTCGACCGGCAGGACATCGGTCCAGTTCTTCCAGTCTCGATTTTCAATTTCCATCGCCACCGGCGAGCCGATGGTCTTGCCGTGCCGCACTCCGGAGAGGATGTGCGCGGTGTCCTGCTCGATGCGCATGCGTCCGCCACGGCCATAGCCCTGCTGGCGGCGCCACAGTTCGCGATTGATGAATTTTGTATCGACGTCAACGCCTGCGGGCAGCCCTGAAACCAGGGCAATCAGACTCTCGCCGTGTGACTCACCTGCAGTGGAAAAACGTAACATGTGCGTGCTGTGCCAGCTTTGATTGTAGCGCAGCGCGCAGGGCTTTTATTCTCCCGTGAGCCACGCGTACTGCGCGTCTGTCAGAGGAACAACCGACAATCTGCCCTGGCTCACCAACGGCGAATCGGCGAACATTTTGTGCGCCTTGATCTCGGCCAGGGTATGCGGTGTCTTGATCGGTTTGCCCGCTTTGATGCGCACGTTGGGGACCTTGGGATTTGTTGCGTCTACTGATATGACCTTCGCTGTGCCTACAGCCGTTTTTTCGTCACCGGTGTGATAGATGACTAGCTTTTCACCGGGTTTCATGCCGCGCAGAAACCTCACCGCAGCAGGATTGGTTACACCATCCCAAGTGGTTTCGTCGTCGTGTTCCAAATCGTTGAAGGAATACACCGTAGGCTCAGTCTTCAGCAGGTAGGACATTGGTTTCCTCCTCAGGCTCGGGTTCCGTCGCCGGTTGCTGCTCATTCAGATAGCCGGCCGTGTTCAACAACGGTCTCTCCAGCGCGCGCACCCAGTCAGTCAGTTGCCCCTGGTCGCGTCCCTGCGCTTCGGCGCGCGCGAACTCGCTGCGCATGGTCTGCATCTTGGCGTCGAGATCATCGAGATAGTGCAGCAGCAGCGCTTCAGGAATCATGGGCAGCTTGGGTGAGCCGAACTCGTACTTGCCATGATGGCTCAGAATGATGTGTTCGACCAGTATGCGCAGATTGTCGGGAAAATCCGGAAGATTGGCCAGCTTTCTCTCGACCATCGAAATGCCAATCGTAATATGGCCGACAAGCTGGCCTTCGAGCGTGTAGTCGAAGCTGGTTCCCCAGCGCAGTTCGCGCAGCTTGCCGATATCGTGCAGAACAACACCGGTCAGCAGCAGGTCGCGGTTGATTTCCGGATAGTGTCGAGCCGCCATGTCGCTGATGCCGAGCAGCGAGACAATGTGCTCCAGCAGGCCGCCAATCCATGCGTGGTGCATGCTTTTAGCAGCGGGCGCATTCTTGAGCGCAGACGCAATCTCCAGATCGTCAAGGAAGGCATACAACAGGGTCTGCAGATGCGGGTTCGTAAAGCTTGCGACAAAACCCTTCAGTTCTGACCACAGATCGTCAACATTACACGAGGTTCGAGGGACAAAATCGCCAAAGTCGTATTTGCCTTTGTCGCTGTCTTCGGGTCTTGCCTTGCGGATTTTGTCGATCTTGATCTGAAGCTTGTCCTGATAGCGGCAGACCTGCCCCTGCACCTTGACGACCTCGCCCTGCCCGAATTCATCAACCACCGCGGCGGCTTCCCATATCCGGCACTCGATCTGACCTGTGCAGTCAGAGATGGAAATGGCAAAGTAAGGCACGCCCTCGCGGGTGCTCCGCGTCTGCTTCTGCGCGACCGCGAAGAAGCCTGTCACCGTTTGATTTTCGAGCTTTCCTAAGTCCGCGACGAACAGGTCTTTCATCAGGGTTATGGTTGTTGCGAAGGCTGCTGTGTGGTAGGCGATCCATTTGTTGGAGCAGGCGCGGAAGGAGGAGGCGTACGCGGGCCTTCCGGATTCGGCACAGGCTCGGGCTTCGTCTCTTTCTTTTCCTTCGCTTCGTCTGAGAGCCGCGTTTTCTCTGTTGGCTTTGGCCCCTTCTTCGCCTTCGAGGTATCGCCGTTCAATCCCAGCGGAGTTGCTTGCTCCTGGCGGGTAGCCAGTTCATCCTGGCTCTCAGGCGCTGGAGCGAATGGATCGGTTTTGTCTTTCGCCTTCTTTGGCTTGTGTTCCTTGGCCCGGTCGGAGAACCTCGTCTTCTCAGTCTTCTGCTCCATCGGCTGGTTCTCTACCGTTCCATCAGGCCCTACAACCTGCACATTCTGCGGAACTGTGTTGCTCGCCACCTGGGTGGCGCCGGCGTCTTCTGTTTTGGTTGGAGCCGCAGGCAAAGTCTCTCGCGGGGCTTGGCCGAAGCGAATCTTTTCTTTCTTGCCGGGCTTCTCCACGCCGGCCACCTGCGAGCTTGCTGCGGGCGGCTGAACAGGAGTAGTCGAAGCAGTGGCTGGAGCTGCTGTTTGAGCTGCACTCGCAGTCTGCGTAGTCGCAGCAGCTTGCGCTTGCGGCGCTTCTGCAAGGGATGGCACATTTGCCGGAGGGGCACTGGCTGTTTCAGTCGCAGGTTTCGCCTTCACGCCCTTCTGACGGAACCGTGTCCGCTCTACGTTCTTCTTCTTTTTTCCTGTGGGAGGGGCATAGGCGCTATAGGTCGTCGTGGGCTTGACCTCATTCGGCGTTGCCGCAGAATCTTCATAGCCCTCTTTCACCTCAACATAGGAATCTTCGCGCAGCTTCGTCAGGTATTGGCGCAATGCAGGCGCCATCTTCTGACTGTAAATTGCATCTTCCACCTGCGGTTCAACGTCTTTGAGCGGCTGAACACCGCCCGGTGTATGGTCCGTCACTTTAAGAATGACGAACCCCTGCTTGGTGCGGATCGGCTGCGTATATTCACCAGGTTTCAAGCTGAACGTCTGGTCTTCAAGCACCTTGGCCAGCTGTCCGCGCTTAAATTCACCAAGCTCTCCGCCCTCAGCCGCCGTGGGACCGCCCGACTCCGTCTTGGCCAGTTGCGCGAAGTCCGAACCCGACTTCAGTTGAACTGCAATGTCGTCGGCTTTCTTTTGCGCTGCCGCCACTTGCGCAGCATCGTCCGGGTTCGCCGTTGGAACCAGAATTTCGCTGAGTTTCACCTGCTCAGGCTGGTTGAATTCTTCTTTGTGCGCATCGTAGTACTTCTGCACGTCGGCCTGACCCAGGTTGAGGTGCCTTCCCACCTCGTCGCGAATGACCGTGGAGGTAATGATGCCCTCGCGGATATGCTGCTTAAAATCCTCAAACGAAACCCCTTGCGACTCCGCTGCCTTCTGCAGGTCATCCATGCTGTCAAGGTGGTTCTGCTTGCGGATGTCGTCCAGCCGCTTGACCGTCTCCGTCTCGCCTGAAATGCCCAGCTCTTTGCCCTTGGACAGAAGCAGTTGCTGATCAATCAGGTCGCGCAACAGGTCGTGCCTCGCTTCAAAAAGCTGCTGCTGCGACCACCCCTGCTGCTGACCCTGGCTCTCCAGTTCCTGGTCGGCACGCTGATAGTCTGACTTGCTGATGACCTGGTCGTTGACACGCGCGATGATCTCTTCTACCACCGTGCCCTGGTATTGCGAAGCCTGAGTGGCCGGGGCCGGAGTTTTAGCCGCGGTTTGACCGATGGCTGGAACTGCCAGAAAGACGATGCCTGCAGCGAACGCGGCCGGAAGGGACAAGGATCGATAAATCATCTGTATACGTCTCGACTGCGCGCGGCGTGAACTGGTTAGCCTGCTTCCTGAAATATCCCGCGCGCGCTTTCAACATTGTAAACACATGCAGGTCAGCAGGCCAGCTAACAGGTGGCGCTAACTTTTCGGCTTGCTATACTGTCCATAGGATTGCCCAGAGGGTCCTCGCAATCATGCATTCCCGCACACGTCGCACCGCCTTTAGCCTTGTAGTCTTTTTTTCCGCCTGCGGTCTTGCAGGCATGATTGTCAGCCAGAAAGTCGGCGCGCAATCCAGTTCCGACGAATCGCAGTTCCGCGACAGCCTCAAGCAGTTCACCAGCGTCTATGACGTGGTTGCGCAGAACTACGCCGAACCGCTGAACGGCGACAAGCCCGACAAGGCCATATATGACGGCGCGATTCCGGGCATGCTGCGCGTGCTCGACCCGCACTCGAACTTCTACGACCCCAAGGCCTACGCCAGAATGCGCGAAGACCAGCACGGCAAATACTACGGCGTGGGCATGACCATCCAGCCGCAGAATGTTGGCGGCGTGCAGCGTATCGTTGTCCTTTTCCCCTATGAGGGGACGCCATCTTACAAGGCAGGCGTGCGGCCGGGTGACGTCATCATCTCAGTTGACGGCAAGACGACGGACAACCTCGGTTCTGAAGAAGTGGCGAACATGCTGAAAGGCCCCAAAGGAACGCATGTTCATCTGACCGTTTCCCGTGAGGGCGCCGCGGCGCCGCTCACTTACGATCTGGTTCGTGATGAGATTCCGCACCCCAGCATCGACCTCAAGGAAGAGATTCGTCCCGGCATCGGCTACATCCACATCACGCAATTCCAGGAAGCGACGGGCCGCGAAGTGGCAGACGCTCTTGATAGCTTCGGCCCCGACCTGAAGGGTCTTATCCTTGACCTCCGCGGGAACCCTGGCGGCCTGCTCACGGAAGCCGTCTCCACCTGCGACAAGTTCCTGAAAAAAGGTCAGGTCATCGTTTCCCAGCGCGGACGCGCCTTCCCTGAACAGACCTACCATGCCATGCACGGCAATGGCGGCAGAGACTATCCCGTTGTCGTTCTGGTGAACCACGGAACCGCATCCGCAGCCGAAATCGTTAGCGGCGCGCTGCAGGACCACGACCGCGCGCTGGTTGTCGGCGAAACCACATTTGGCAAAGGCCTGGTGCAGACTGTTTATCAGCTTTCAGATAACACCGGCCTCGCGCTTACGACCTACCACTACTACACGCCCAGCGGACGCCTGATCCAGCGCAACTATAACGGCGTTTCGCTGTACGACTACTACTACAACCACGACCAGCCGCAGGACACGAAAGACCGCGAAGTCAAGCTGACCGACTCCGGACGCACCGTCTACGGCGGTGGCGGCATCACTCCTGATTACAAGATCAGCACGCCAAAATCCACGCCGATCGAGGAAGACCTGCTTGCCCACTACGCCTTCTTCGATTTCGCGCGGCACTACCTGGCCAATCGCACCGTCAACAAAGACTTTCAAGTCGACGACAACGTTATGGCCGATTTCAAGCAGTTCCTCGGCACACAGGACATCAGCTACACCGACCAGGACCTGAACGCCGTCATCGACTGGGTAAAGGCCAACATCAAGGCGGAAATTTTCACCACGCAGTTCGGCCAGGTGGAAGGATTGAAAGTCCGCGCCGCCTGGGACCCAATGATCAGCCAGGCCCTCACCTACCTGCCGCAGGCAGGCACGCTCGAACAGACTGCTGAGAAAATCGATTCGCAGAAGACTGTGACCGCCAAGAATGTGCCGGCAAGCCCAGCTATCGAATAAATAATTTAATCCAAAAACAAAGGGCAGGCGTTCTCGCCTGCCCTCTTGTTTTGCAAATCAGCCTTACGCCTTGCCAATCACCTGTGCGACAGTCTCGCCAATAGCAGCAGGACTTTCGACCACATGAATACCCGCAGCCTTGAGCGCTTTCATCTTCTCAGCGGCAGTACCCTGTCCACCTGAGATGATCGCTCCGGCATGGCCCATGCGGCGTCCCGGAGGGGCAGTTTGCCCAGCGATGAAGCCCACCACCGGCTTCTTCACATGCTGTTGGACATATTCAGCAGCTGTCTCTTCCGCCGTTCCACCGATTTCGCCAATCAGGATGATCGCTTCCGTCTCCGGGTCCTCATTCAGCAGCTTCAGCGCATCAACGTGCGTGGTGCCGACAATCGGGTCGCCACCAATGCCGATGGCGGTCGATTGCCCGATCCCGCGCTGCGTCAACTGGTAGACAGCCTCATAGGTCAAGGTCCCAGAACGCGAGACAATCCCGATGTTGCCTTCTTTGTGGATGCGGCCGGGCATGATGCCAATTTTGGCCTTGCCGGGCGAGATCACACCGGGGCAGTTCGGCCCAACCAGCCTGGACTTCGAGTGCTTGAGCACGCTCCAGACCTTCACCATGTCGTTGACCGGAATGCCTTCCGTGATGCAGATAATCAGCGGAATGCCAGCTGCGTTTGCTTCGAGAATCGCGTCCGCAGCGAACGGCGGGGGCACAAAGATGACAGTCGCATTCGCGCCGGTTTCCGCAACAGTCTTCTCGACCGTGTCAAAAACAGGCCAGCCTTCGTGGATGGTTCCACCCTTGCCTGGCGTCACGCCGCCGACAACCTTCGTGCCGTATTCGGCACAACCCTTCGCGTGAAAGGTGCCTTCTTTGCCGGTTATGCCCTGCACAATGAGGCGAGTGTTTTTATCTACCAGA
>Ga0126371_10003880_pt1 | contig 13142 bp, 15 predicted proteins | sample PanSoiMetaPlot_4_FD_110145 | JGI IMG/M metagenome (GOLD analysis project Ga0126371, IMG submission 110145) | Tropical forest soil microbial communities from Panama - MetaG Plot_4 | ecosystem: Environmental > Terrestrial > Soil > Tropical forest > Bulk soil | place: Panama | collected 2016-02-17
AACACCTGCGGCGAGGTCCAGAAGCTCAGAGCCGCCATCAAAGCGATGGGAACCAAGACGGATCTGGAGATCATGGGGCTGATCGCAAAGGAAATGGGAGTGAACCTGGGCATCTGGCTGCCCGAGAAGGTGTTGGAGGAAATTTGCAGTTCGGTTCCGGGTTATAACGTGCCGATGCCGGTGGTCGCCGCGGGTGGCGCCGCTCCAACGGCGCCCTTGAATGGACGAGTGGCGGCGCTTCCAGGGAGCATTGCATCAAGCGGCGACACGTTATTCACTTCGGGGACACTGGGCCGCTATTCAAGCGTCCTAAACTCGGTGATTGAGGCGCCCGGAGCACTATATCAGGATGGAGCCGCCGCGCCGCATCCCGTCGCGCCGGGAGAAGTTCTGGCATGAATTTCTACCTTCTCAGCCTCATCAAGACCGCAATCGTTGTCGCCGTCTTGATGCATACGTTAGCTTACTTGCAGTGGATCGAGAGAAAGGTCATCGCGCATGTGCAGCTTCGCGTCGGGCCCCGGCGCGTGGGGCCGCATGGTTTGCTGCAACCGTTGGCCGACGTCATCAAGCTGATCACGAAAGAAGGCATGCTGCCTTCCCACGTGAGCACGATATTCTATTTGCTCGCGCCATTCATTGCGGTAACGTTCGCGCTGATCTCGATCGCAGTGATTCCTTTTGGTCCGGTAATTGAAGTCGGCGGCGTCCGGACGGGGATGGAGTTGACGGACCTCAACATTGGCGTTTTATTTATTTTGGCCATCTCGGGTTTGGGAGTATACGGAGTGGCGCTCGCGGGTTGGTCTTCTAACAACAAGTATTCGCTGCTGGGCGGCTTGCGCAGCTCGGCGCAGATGATCAGCTATGAGTTGCCTATGGCTCTCGCGATCGCCGCGCCGCTGCTGATTTTCAACACGCTGAACTTTCGCGAAATCGTCGCGAAACAAGGCTTTTACTACGCCAAATTTATACCGAATTGGGGCATCTTTCACAGCCCGTTCCCCCAAATCCTTGCGTTCCTCGTTTTCCTGATCGCGGCGTTTGCAGAGACTAACCGCGTACCGTTCGATCTGCCGGAAGCGGAAAATGAGTTAGTTGCCGGATTCCACACCGAGTATTCGAGCATGAAGTTCGCGGCGTTTTTCATGGCGGAATACGCCAACATGGTGACGGTTTCGTGCGTGGCGACGCTGTTGTTCCTAGGAGGTTGGCAGCCTCCCTTTCCGGCGGAGTATGGCTCGAAGTACATTCCCTCTCTCGTGCACGCCGCTGCAGGCCTGTTGTGCTTCTACCACGCGGCGAACCCGGCGCGGCCGCTTGACCGCATCACGCTTCCAGTATTCGGCGTGCTGAGTTTGGGAATCGCCGGACTATTCCTGATTCCGGCGGTTCAGCCCATTCTGCTGCCCTTGTTTTGGTTTGGCGCGAAAACCGGCGCGATTCTGTTCCTGTTTATCTGGGTTCGGGCGACGCTCCCGCGCTTCCGCTACGACCAGCTCATGAGGTTCGCGTGGCTGTTTCTGTTTCCGTTGGGGATGTTGAACCTACTGGCCACCAGCCTAGCCGTAGCTCTTACTGCCAAATAATATGAACTCGATTCTGTTTCTGATTTTAGCCGCAATCGCCGTGGGCTGCGGAATCAACGTGGTTCTTCAGACGCACCCGATTTCGAGCGCCCTCTCCTTGGTGGGTGTGATGGGGGCGTTGGCAGTGTTTTACCTTCAGCTCGGAGGCGAATTCATCGCCGCGGCGCAGCTTATTGTCTACGCCGGAGCGGTGATGGTGCTGTTTGTTTTCGTGATCATGCTGCTGGGCGCGGGCAAGGAGCGCAAAACCAAGCCGCGCATCTGGGTGAGATGGGCGGGTCCGCCGCTGCTCATTTTCTTTGTCGGCGCGGTGGCGTACGTTTTAGAGACCGGCCTTCCACCCTCGGCGCCGGTGAGGTTTGGCGGATTCGACGGCGGGACGGTCGAAGCGATCGGCGCGCGCCTGTTCACCGAATACCTGCTGCCGTTTGAAGTTACCAGTCTCTTGATTCTGATCGCGATCGCCGGCGCCATCGTTCTGGCGCGCAAGGAGATCGACTGATGCCCGCGCTTCCATTCCCTGCTGAAACTCCGCTCACTTGGTATCTGGTCCTGAGCGCGATCCTGTTTGCGCTGGGCGTGGCTGGATTTCTGTTCCGCCGCAACATTATTACAGTATTCATCTCGATCGAGCTGATGCTGAACGCCGTGAATCTGAGCTTCGTGAGCTTCTCCTACAAACTGAAGCAGAACGACGGCCACATTTTCAGCTTTTTCGTAATGGTGGTAGCCGCCGCGGAGGCGGCGGTAGGGCTCGCCATCATACTCACGGTTTTCAAAAACCGCCAGACTCTGGAGATCGATGAAGTGAGTTCGCTCAAGGACTAATGCTACTTTGGCTTATACCTCTTTTCCCGCTAGCCGGATTCGGGCTGAACGGGCTTTTCGGACGGCGGCTCTCGAAGGCGGCAATTAACGCGATCGCGGTCGGCTCGGTGCTGCTGAGCTTTCTGTGGGTAGTCAAAACGCTAAGCGCCCTGGGAATTTTCAACGGCGGCCTGCTGGAGCCGTACCGCGAGCACTATTACACCTGGATTCAATCGGGCGCCTTTAATATTTCTGTGGATTTCGCGATAGACCGGTTGACCGCCGTTTGGCTCGGCATCATCACCGGCGTCGGCCTGTTGATTCATATCTATGCGGTCGGCTATATGGCGCACGAAGGCGGCTATTACCGCTTTTTCTCCTACATGAACCTATTCATGTTTTTCATGCTGGTTCTTGTGTTGGGCGCGAATTTCCTGCTGATGTTCGTCGGTTGGGAAGGCGTGGGATTGTGCAGCTACCTGCTGATCGGGTTTTATTTTCTGGAGAAGTTCGCCACCGATGCGGGTAACAAGGCCTTCATCGTGAATCGCATTGGCGATTTCGGTTTCGCACTGGCCATTTTTCTGATTGGGGTGCATTTCGGCACGCTCGATTTTGACAGGGTCTTCGCGGCCGTCAAGGCAATGCCAGTGGAGACGCAAGCCGGATGGATCACAGCGGCGGGGCTGCTGCTGCTTGTTGGCGCCACCGGCAAATCGGCGCAGATTCCCCTCTACGTCTGGTTGCCGGATGCGATGGCCGGCCCCACTCCCGTGAGCGCTTTGATTCACGCGGCCACGATGGTGACGGCCGGAGTTTACATGGTCGCGCGCAGCGCGCAGATCTATCTGCACTCGGCGTTGGCGCTGGATGTGGTGGCGGTAATCGGAATCGCGACGGCCTTCTTCTCCGCCACGATCGGTTTGGCGCAGAACGACATCAAGAAAGTCTTCGCCTATTCGACGGTTTCGCAGTTGGGCTACATGTTTGTTGGCCTGGGCGTGGGGGCATTTTCGGCGGGTGTGTTCCACGTCATGACCCACGCGTTCTTCAAGGCTCTGCTGTTTCTGGGCGCGGGCAGCGTAATTCATGCGTTGTCCGGCGAGCAGGATTTGCAAAAAATGGGCGGCCTGGCCAGGAAGGTTCCCATTACGTGCATCACGCTGTTCTGTGCAGGCGTAGCGATTGCCGGCATTCCGCCCTTTTCCGGATTCTTTAGCAAAGACGCGATTTTGGCTGCCGCATACGAGCGCGCGCCATGGATTTACTGGGTGGGCGTTTTGACGGCGGGATTGACGGCATTTTACGTGTTCCGGGCGTTGTTTTTATGCTTCTTCGGGGACTACCGCGGCAAGCCGCCCGAGCATCACGGCTCGCATGACCATGGGCACGGCCACGGCGGCATTCACGAATCGCCCGCGGTGATGTTGATCCCCCTGGTGATTTTGGCTGCGCTCAGTTTGGGAGGCGGCTTTATCAACGTCCCGAAGTTTTTGGAGCCGATGTTCGGCGAACCTCATGAGGGCGAACCGTGGCTCATGTACGTTTCCGTGGCGGCGGGAGCGGCCGGGATTTTATTCGCGGCTTTGTTCTACCTCGTTTCACCTGCTTTGGCGGATGCATTCGTGCGGGTGTTCCGCGGTCCATACCGCTGGGTTTATAACAAATACTTCGTCGACGAGCTTTATGACGTCACCGTCGTGAGCCCCGTGGTTGACGGCTCTCGGCAGGTGCTTTGGCGCGTGGGGGACGTTCGCATCGTAGACGGGGCGGTCAACGGCGTCGGCGCAGTGGCGCGGGCCACGGGCAGTCTGCTGCGTTTGGCGCAATCGGGCTACATCCGCAACTACGCCGCCTGGGTGGTGGCGGGATCGATTCTGGCGATCGTATTCATGGAGTGGAGAGGAGGACTGCGGTGACCCTCCTGGATACGGTTCTATTCCTGCCGTTGGTGGGCTTTTTCCTCCTGCTGCTGGTTCCCAAAGACAATCCGAACGCGTCGCGCATGGGAGCGTTGCTGATCTCGGTGGTCGCGTTCGCGGCCTCGCTGGGGTTAATCGCGCCCTATTGGTTCGCCGCCCCGGCGGGGTGGCATTTTGCGACCAACGTCCCGTGGATCAGTTACCCGCCGATTCGCTATCACGTCGCGCTGGACGGATTGAGCCTGTGGCTGGTCCTGCTATCGACGCTGCTAACACCCATTGCGGTACTGGTGAGCTGGAAGCACATCGACAAGCGCGTGAAAGAATACTACGCTCTCCTGATTTTGCTGGAATTCGGCTTGATCGGCGTGTTCGTGGCGCTGGATTTGTTCCTGTTCTACGTGTTTTGGGAAGTGTCGCTAGTTCCGATGTATTTCCTCATCGGAATCTGGGGCCACGAGCGGCGCATTTACGCCGCCGTGAAATTCTTCCTTTACACAATGGCCGGCTCCGTATTGATGCTGGCGGCGATCATTTATCTGTACAACAAATCCGGCACGTTCGATTATTCCGATATTCTGATGCAGATCCAATCCGGACGGCTGATCTTCGATGCGCGCGTGCAGTTACTGCTGTTCCTGGCGTTCTTCGGCGCGTTTGCGATCAAGGTGCCGCTGTTTCCGCTTCATACCTGGCTGCCGGACGCGCACGTGGAGGCGCCCACCGCCGGGTCGGTAATGCTGGCGTCCGTCATGTTGAAGATGGGCACTTATGGGCTGATGCGCTACTGCCTGCCATTGTTTCCGGACGCGTCGCGCAACTCGGCGCCGTGGGTGGCGGGTCTGGCGATCGTCGGGATTATTTATGGGGCTTTGGTGGCGCTGGTCCAGCCGAACATGAAAAAGCTGGTGGCCTATTCTTCTGTGAGCCACTTGGGCTTTGTCGTCCTTGGAATTTTTTCGTTCACCCAGCAAGGCTTCGACGGCGCGGTCTACCAGATGCTGAATCACGGAGTCTCTACGGGCGCGCTCTTCATGCTGGTGGGCTACATGTATGAGCGGCGGCATTCGCTGGAGATCGCGGCGTACGGAGGCGTGGCGACGCCCGCGCCGAATCTCGCGGCGGTGTTTCTGATCACCACGCTGGCCTCGATTGGCCTGCCCTTGCTGAACAATTTCGTGGGCGAATATTTGGTCTTGCAGGGAACTGCGCAGGCGAATTTCACGTGGGTGGTGTTCGCCGCGCTGGGAGTGATTCTTTCCGCGTGCTACATGCTGTGGTTATATCAGCGGGCGTTTTATGGAAGGGCTGCGGAACCGGTGAGCCATCGTATGTTCGATTTGACGCCGCGCGAGTGGGCGGCGATTTTACCGCTGCTGGCGCTCATGGTTTGGATGGGCACGTTCACGCAGAGCTTCCTGCCGCCCATCAGCGCGCAGAATGCTCAGATTCTTCAACAAACGCAGCCCGTGGGGAAGGTGGCCCTGAATGCCCGCTAATTTCCTTCCTACCTCCGCCGAATACATACGTGTCCTGCCGGAGATCATCCTCACGGTGATGGGCACTCTGATTCTGCTCCTGGAAGCGGCGCTTCCCGACCGCCAGAAGTGGATCTTCGCTCCGCTTTCATTAGCTGGATTGGTGGCGGCGCTCCTGGGCGCGCTGGCGGCGTATAGCGATCCCGGAACGGCGTTCCAGAACATGATCGTCGTGGACGGATTCGCGACGTTCTTCCGCGTGCTGGTGATTGGAGTGGCGCTGCTGGCGGTGCTGAGCTCCTCCGACTATTTGCGGAGGGAAGGTTCTATGGGCGGCGAGTTCTACGCGCTGCTTCTGTGGAGCACTGCCGGCCAATCCATCATGGCGTCGGCTGAGGAGCTGATCATGATCTTCATCGGCCTGGAGATCTCCTCGATCGCCTCTTATGTTCTGGCGGGCTATCTTCGGGACGATAAGCGCAACAACGAAAGCGCGCTCAAATATTTCCTGCTGGGGTCGTTCGCTACAGCCTTCCTGCTTTACGGCATCGCGTGGATTTACGGGGTCACGGGAACGACGAACCTGGTGGACATCCGCCGCGCGCTCCTGAACGCGAACGAGCCGCTGGCCTTCGTTTCTACCGCCGCGGCGTTGATGTTCGTGGGATTTGCGTTCAAGATCTCCGCGGCGCCGTTCCAAAGCTGGGCGCCGGATGTGTACCAGGGCGCGCCCGCGCCGGTGGCCGCGTTCCTGACGGTAGGGCCAAAAGGTGCTGCGTTCGCGATTCTGCTGCGGGTCTTCTTCACCGCCTTCGGGCCGATCGCCTCCACTTGGGCGCCGCTTCTCTGGGCCGTGTCCCTCGCGACGATGACGGTCGGAAACTTCGCCGCGATCCTCCAATCGGATATCAAGCGCCTGCTCGGCTACAGTTCGATAGCGCACGCGGGCTACGTGCTGGTAGCGGTAACGGCGCATTCCGGCGCGGGGTCGGCCGCCGCGATGTTTTATCTCGCCGCATATGCGTTCACCAACATTGGAGCCTTCGCTGTGGTGACGTACTTTTCGCGCAAAGGCGAGCGCTTCACCAAAGTGGATGACTTCGCCGGCCTGGCGCAACGGCAGCCCGTCATGGCCGCGATGCTGACGATTTTCCTTCTAAGCCTGATCGGCGTGCCGCTTACCGGCGGCTTCTTCGGGAAGTTCTACATCTTCAAAGCCGCCCTGGACGCGAACCTGGTGTGGCTGACCGTGCTGGGACTGCTGAACAGTGCTGTCGCGGCGTACTATTATCTTCGGATTCTCGTAGTGATGTATTTCCGCGAGCCGGGCGAAGCGGTAGAGCACCTGCCTCCGGCGGGCCCAGCCCTGAAGGCGGCAGTGTACGGGAGCGCGCTGGGGACGCTAGTGTTGGGCATCTTCCCGGGTTGGGTGCTCGAGTTCGCCAGCAAGGCGGCGCTGCGATAACCGCAGTCACCGCCTCATAATCTGCCGGATTGGTTCGTTGTCGGCGTAGACACGCCACTCCGCCACCAAGCCATCGCGAATGCTGGCGCGCCATGCCGCGGGCGTGATCCAGCGGTTCTCCGGGCGTAGCGTTCCATCCGCGGAGTAAGTTCCTTCCGCGCTGCCGAGCATCACCACAACGGAGCCTTCGCTGAACGTTTCGTCGATCGCGATCATGTAGTCTGGGACCATGCGGAAGTAAGCCTCAAACGCTGCCTTAACCCGCTGCCTGCCCTCGATCCTCGCTCCCAGTCCGTCGACAAAGGCATGATCCTCGGTCATCAGAGCCGCGAGTGCATCGGGATTCCGGTGGTTGATAGCGTGGACGAACGCCAGCGCCGCGTCCAGGGCCGGTCGCGGAGTCATGCGCTGATCACCCGAACGTGCTTGGCGCGGCCGTAGGCAAGCAGTTTGCGGTCCTTGGTCATCAGCATGGCTCCGTGGGCTCGGGCGGTGGCGACGATGAGCCGGTCGGCGGGATCGCCATGCAGCACGCCCGGGAGACGTGTGCTCTGAATGGCGATTTCCGGGGTGAGCGGCGCTAGTGTGAGGCCGGGAGTCCGCAGCGCCTGCTCCACCCAGGCGGCGCAGTCCATCCATAACTCGAGCCGGCGCTTGGATTCCAATAAAGCCACCTCCCAAACCGAAATCACCGAGAGCAGCAGCCTGTTTTCGTCCGCCGCCCTGTCCAGCGCCGCGCGGCCCTCTAGCGAGAATTGAGAGGTAATTCCGAACTGCATCCACACCCAACAGTGAGTGTCGAGCAGTAAGTCGCTATTCATCCGCCTCCCAGCGCTCACCCGTGGAGAAGATGTCGCCGAGAATTTTTCCAGTTCCTTTCATACGACCGAAAACGTCTTTCGTCTTTTTTGGGGTCTCGGCTGGAACCAAACGCGCGACCGGCTTGCCGCGCTTTGTAATGACGTATTCTTTCCGCGTCTGCTGGACCTCGTCCAGCAGCGCCAAGCACTTCGCTTTGAACTCGCCCGCTGCGATGGTTGCCTTCATAACCATAGTCATCTTACCATGGTCATATGGCATCTGAGACTCTTCCTGAGCCGTGGCTGCGCGGGCCGCTGACAGGCGTTCATCCGCTGATCGCACCCTCGCTGTACGGATTCCGCCAGGCGCGCGAGGACTTGGCGAAGTACACCGAAGGACTCACGGTGGAGCAGATCTGGGCAACGCCACACGGCTTCGGCTCGGTGGGATTTCATCTGCGGCACGTCGCCGGCAGCGTGGACCGACTGTCGGCATACCTTCGAGGCGAGCGGCTCTCCCAAGCGCAGATGGAGTTTCTGGCCAGGGAGCACGAGCCGGGCGCGACGCGCGAAGAGTTGCTGACGGAAATGGACGCCGCGTTCCAGCGAGTGGAGAGCTTTGCGCGCTCCATTGATGTGGCGCTGCTCGCCGAGCCGCGCGAAGTGGGAAGGAAGCGCCTGCCGACGACGATAATCGGCCTCCTGACGCACATCGCGGAGCACACGCAAAGGCACGCGGGCCAGGCGATCAGCGCGGCGAAGCTGGCCCGCGCCTCCGCGCGCGATGAAGGTAAACTTGCAGGAGGAGAGACGGCGGCATGATCACGATCCGCAGAAGCGAAGAACGCGGCCATTTTGACCGAGGCTGGCTGAACACATATCACACATTTTCTTTTGGAAGCTACTCCGACCAGGCGCACGCAGGCTTTCGCGCGCTGCATGTCTTGAACGACGACCGGATCGCGCCGGGCAGAGGTTTCGGGGCGCACGGCCATCGGGATATGGAGATCTTCACCTACGTGCTGGAAGGGGGGCTGGCGCATAACGACAGCACGGGCGAGCGGCACGTGCTCAAGCCGAATGAGATCCAGGCGATGTCGGCGGGCACCGGCGTGATCCACAGCGAGTTTAACGCCTCACAGACCGAGCCGGTGCACCTGCTCCAGATCTGGATTCTTCCTGCGGCGGAAGATGTGCCGCCGCGATACCAGCAGTTCGCCTACGATCCCTCCGAAAAGCAGGGCCGGCTCCGCTTGCTGGTCGGGCCAGACCCGGACCCTCCAGAGCCCGCTGCCTTTATTCACCAGGATGCGCGCGCGTACGCGTCCGTGCTCGCGCCGGGAAAAACTCTGGAGCAGCCAATCGTGCCTGGACGCCACGCCTGGGTGCATTGCGCGAATGGAAACATTACGCTGAACGGACATGCGCTCAAAGGCGGCGACGGAGCGGCGGTGAGCGGCGAGCGAGCCTTGATGCTCGCCGGCTGCGGACCTTCAGGCGGAGAGCTTCTTCTTATCGATTTAGCATGACGGCGATCAACGTATTGATAGTCTTTTATTCGCGCCGCGGAAAGAGCGAAGCGCTCGCGCTGGCTGCAGGCGTGGGGGCGATTCAAGCCCGGGCGAATGTCCGGTTGCGGAGACTACCGGACCTCGCCGATCCGGAGACGATCCAATCCGACGCGGCTTGGAGCGAAAACGTGGAGCGAATGAGCAAAGACTACATCGCTCCGCGCGAGGAGGATGCGCAGTGGGCGGACGTGCTGATCCTGTCTGCGCCCCCGGACCGCACGGAGGAGATGGAGCAATATCTCGATTCCGCGAGGGACGTGATCCAAGGGAGGACCGGCGTCGTGTTAGGAACGTTTGCGGCGAAGGCTGCCGTCGTGGGCGTGACCGTCGCGCTGCCCACGGATGACGCCGGAGATGCCGCGGCTGCGACCGCTTATGCGCGCCGGACCGTCGAAGCCGTGCGCGCGGCCAAGACCGGTGCCGCGGGCGCGCCGTGACAATGTCGTCGGGCGGCCAAATCTGGCCGCAGTCAGCTTTCCAGCCGGCTCATGTAAAGATCCATGAACAATCGGCTGCCGGTTCGGGTTTCTTGGCGCAGCGAATCGTCTGGGGTGGCCAGGGGTTCGCGAATCAGCGACCACCGGCTGGAGGACTTGGTTGCGGAGCTAGCCGCAACCGCCGCTTCGGTGAGACCGGGGCCGAAAGACTGATATTGTCAGCGGCCGCCGCGTGCGGGGGCAGGTGTCGGCGTCAGCGTGCCGCCTTCGGCGAGGATCTTCATGTTCTCGAGCGCCTGCATGAACCGCGTGGCTCGTTGCTGCTTGTCTCTTTCGCGAGCGGCGTCGTCAGCCAGCATCGAATTATCGAATACCAAAGTGTAAACGAGTTTTGACGTGGTTGCCGTCACCGGCCTCGCCTCGAGCGTGCCGTGATAGAGGTTGTACGTCTGGCCCGTTCTTACAGGCTGAGTATAGGTGTAGGAGAGCTCGGTTTTTCCGACCAGGACCTCGTTCGCGACGGAACGCATGGCGCCGAATTCACCGTCCTTTCCCGACGTGATGGTGCACTGGACGCGCAGCCACTCACCAATGTCGCAAAACTTGCCGACCCGTTTCCACACTTCGGCGGCGGGACGGTTCACCATGATCTCCAGAGGAATGGAGACGTAGGTCGGATTGGCCACCACGGGCGCAGCGGGAGCGGGCTGGGCGCCAGGCGCCTGCGCCCAACCGGCGTGCGCCAGACCAGCGATCCCCAGCGCACACCCCACTACGGTTCTGCTCATTTGACTTCTCATAGATCCCTCCTCAGTTCTTCGCCACCGTCAGGCCGGTTACATTCACCTCGGTATTGTGCGCGAAGCGAAGGCCATAAATCCCCTCGGTAGCCTTCAGCTTGCCAGCCGTCACCAGAGCGGGCTTGTCGTAGCCCGCCACCACAGTTCCGTTGATCGAGCACTCGATGCGGGACCCTTTCACGGAAAGAGCGATTTCCTGCGAGACGGGTTGCCCGACTCCGGCGGCCTTGTGCACCGCTGGATTAGCTTGGCCAGCGAAGCCGTTCATCTGAAACGCAGCCGGTCCAAAGCCGCGCACGATGAATCTTCCGTCGCCGTAGGCCGCGCAGTAGAGAAAGCTCTCGGCGGCAGTTCCCATATCGTTGCCGCCAATGAAAATCCCATACGGATGCGGATGGTTATTCAGGTTCATGTACTTCGGTTCGGTAAATGTCGCCTTCACCGTGTAATCGCCGGCCGCTTTATCGGCGGGATTCCAATATGTCACGGCCGGACCGGTGACGATGTGAAAAGTCTCGCCTTCTTTCGCGAACTTTGCATCGTTCAAATTCCGGCCGAGCCTCTCCTCATTGGCGTCGATTTTGCCGGTCCATTGCGGGACGGAAATGCCGCCGCCGGCCACAACGCGAGACGCATCATTTTGCGCATCGAGCACCGAAGCGACGAGCACGCAAACCAGCACTACGAAGACCAAACGCATGATGATTACTTTTCTCCTCGGGAAAATTCAGACCACGTTGCTTATTTTACGCGATCGCCCGAAATGCCGGCATCATGGCTGGCCCAGCTTCGCGGTGCTCACCCCTTTTTTGGCCAAACTACGCCTTGATCCTTCTTGGTCACCGGCGCCATGCCTTTGTAGACGAATTTCTGAAGGCGCTGCCCGCGGTAAGTCTCGGTCGTGAAGATGTTGCCCTTGGAATCCGTGGCGATGCTGTGCACGGCGTAAAATTGGCCGGGCTGACGCCCGCCGTCGCCGAAGCTGGTAAGAATCTCTAGTGTGTCCCGCTGCATGATGTAGATTTTTTCGTTCGAGCCGTCTGCCAGGAAAATGTACTTCTGCTGCGGGTCCTTGGAAAACGCGATATCCCAAGCCGACCCGTCGCCCAACGTGTTTTTGGCGACGACCTGTTCCTTGACGAACGTCCCATCCGGTTTGAAGACCTGAATGCGGTCGTTGACGCGATCGCAGACGTAGAGCAGGTTGTCGCGCGATAGCTCGGCGCAATGCACGGGATTGCGGAACTGCTGGGAAACGGGCGCGTCGGGCTCGTAGTTGCCCAGCGGCGTATCGTCCGGCTTGTTGCCGTAAGCGCCCCAGTGCCGTTTGTATTTTCCGGTATCGGCGTCGAACACAATGACTCGATGATTACCGTAGCCGTCGGCGACGTACAGTTCGTTGGTCTTTGGATCCACGAATGTCTTCGCCGGCAAGCCCAGGTTTTCGACATCGTTGCTGCCATGGCTGGACGACGGCTTGCCGATCTGCATCAGGAGCTTGCCTTCCTGGGTAAACTTCATGAGATAGCTGTCGTGGAAAGCAGCGGGGTTGAATGCGGGTCCGCGGCCGCCTTGCTTGCCTTTCTCGGCTTGCTTGGTCTGCGCCGGAGCGGGACCGCCTTCTTCGGCGGTCGGCGCCGCGTTGCGGCCGTTACCGCCGACCCACACGTTGCCCTTATAATCGACCGTGATTCCGTGATTCGAATTGGGCCACACATAGCCGCCTCTCTTGGCGTCCTCGGGGCCGCCCCAAGAGCGGAGCAGGTTGCCGTCTTCATCGAATTCGAGAACCGCCGGCGCCGGCGCGCAGCATTCGGCTTCGATCCTGCCCGCCCGCCGCTTGGGACCCGGCGGGTTCGCGACGGCGTAGTCTTCCATTGCTTCGAGCGAACCTTGCCGGTGAACAATCCAGATGTGGTCTTTATCATCGACGGAAACCCCGATGACGTTGCCCACCACCCAGTGATTCGGCAACGGCTTGGGCCACATCACGTCCACTTCGAATCGGGGCGCCTGGACTCCGGCGGCTTCGACGATGGCGCGCCTTTCCAAAATGGAAGCGGCGATGCCGAGCGAGGCCAGAACCGTCACAAATCCAGCTCCGATTTTCACTTTGCGTTCCATAGGTTGAATCTCCTTCCCTAACCTGTCAGCCGGTCAGTTCGTGCGTTCGTATTGGGGGCAATCATAACACCGTGGCGGGATTTGGCGCAAGGACCGATTTCATCGGGCTGGGCTACTTTTCCAGCAGGAAGTTTCCCACGAATAGCGCG
>Ga0126371_10003881_pt1 | contig 13141 bp, 13 predicted proteins | sample PanSoiMetaPlot_4_FD_110145 | JGI IMG/M metagenome (GOLD analysis project Ga0126371, IMG submission 110145) | Tropical forest soil microbial communities from Panama - MetaG Plot_4 | ecosystem: Environmental > Terrestrial > Soil > Tropical forest > Bulk soil | place: Panama | collected 2016-02-17
GCTATGGGCTAACCCTGAGGTAATAGATGGTCACCATTGGTGAAGCGGTTAGTTCGGAGTTTTGGGGCGGGCGGGGGGCGGGCGGGGACGCCCGCCAGACAGCCGGCGGGACGCCGGCGCTACGGAAAATCAGTCGTCGGTCTTCGGTCTTCAGGGAAAACCGGTGTTCGGTGGTCGGTGTTCGGTTTCCAGTGCTCGGAAACGTAGTCGTCGGTCGCCGGTCTTCAGTCGTCAGTCTCAAATGAACAACTAGGCGTCGGTTCTCGCGCTATCCGGCCTCGTCACGAACAAATCTTAGCGGCCGACCACGGAGTGTTGCTTTGGATCTTCGACCGACACGGCTCCTTCGAGCGGATGGGCTTTCGGTCCGTGAAAGAAAAGGAGGTGGACGAGGAACATCAGAATTAGAACGCCGCCGAAGGTGCAGACGATCGTCGCTCCGGTCGGCGTATCCAGACTCACGGACAGGTACACACCTAGCGCTGAGACCAGGGTTCCCATCGTCCATCCGATGGCCAAACGTGGGCCGACTTTGTCGGCAAAAAGCATGGCGCCAACGGATGGAACGATCAGGTAGCAGAAAACGAGCAGGACGCCCGCGATCGCAACCGACGACGTCACGACAAAGCCGAAGGACGCATAGAAGAGGAAGTCCCAGAGCTTGACGTTGAGGCCCTGACGCTCGGCTTCTGCGTGATTGGTCGAGATCAGCAGGAACCGGCGACGGAAAATATAGTGGAACAGCCCGACGACACCGTACAGGATGGCAGTTTTTGCCACCTCGGCGCGTGAAACCGCCAGGATGTTTCCGACCAGCATGTCTTTCAGGTGTTCTGTCTCTCCTGTGGCCTTGCTCATCGCGAGGATGGCGGCCGCCGAGGCAACGGCGTAGGCGATGCCGATGAAGGCTTCTTGCGGGATGTGGCCACGGCGCGTGCGGGCTAAAGCGAAGATGCCAGCGCCGAGAAAGGTAAATCCCAGGCTCAAGAAGTAGGCCCCGCGCCCGTGCGGGTCCATTCCAATCAAAATGGCGAAGGTGGCGCCGAGCGCGGCGATCTGCGCGAGTGCGAGGTCTACAAAGATCACACCACGCTCAACAACGTGGACGCCCAGGTAGGCATGAATTCCGGTCAAGATGAGGCTGGCGACAAAGGGCCAAATTAAAAACGGAAGAATTTCCATCGTGCTCCCCAGTGGTCAGATGCTACTGCGTCTCCTGAAAGGCTTTCGTTAAAAGACCGATATCGTAATCGAAAAGCTGAAAATAAGTTGTCACTTGTTTCTCTCCGCCAACGGAAGGCAGGTACTGCACGACCTTGCCGCCCGTGTCGCGGGCAATGGCTTGCGGCGTCTTCAGGTCGAAGTATGGCTCGACCAGAATCACTTTGCAGTTCTCACGTTTCATGAGGCCAATCAGGTCGATGGTGTGGCTGGGAGTCGGCGGGATGCCGGGCCGCGGCTCGACATAGCCGATCACCTGCAGTCCGAAGTGCTTGGCGAAGTTGGGAAATGAGTTGTGATAAGTGACGACTTTGCGGCCACGAAGAGGCTTCATTTCCGCGTCCCATTTTTGCTCGGCATCGGAGAGACGCTTGTCGAAGTCCTTGAAGCGGTCCTGGTAATAAGCGGAATTAGAAGGATCAAGCTCGCCAAGTTTGCCGGCGATGCCGCGAGCGATGCGGCGGCCATTATCCGGATCGAGCCAATAATGAGGGTTGCCGAGCGGGTGGACGTCGCCCATGGCTCGTGTAACCGGGCCGGTGGGGATGTCGAGGATCTCGGCGAATTGCGACGCGTCGAGATAACCGCCCGCGCCGACTTGAATTCGAGGATTGCCGCTTTGCGTAATTAACGGCGGGAGCCAGCCGATTTCAAGTTGCAGCCCGACGACGATGAGCAGATCGGCCTGGCGCAGCTTCAGCAGGAAGCTAGGCTTGGCTTCGACGAAGTGAGGATCTTGATAACCCTTGGCGATGGAATCGACGTCGATTTTGTCGCCGCCGACTTCAGCAGCCAATGCGGCCATGTCGGTGGTGGCGGTGACCACAATGAGTTTTTTGGCTTCGGCCGCGTTGGGCAGCAAGAGCGCGAACCACGAGAGCAGGGCACAGACAGCAGCCCAGCGAGTCCAATTCAGCATTGCGGTTCCCTTCCCTTTCATTAGAACGGATGCGCGCCATGCGCTCCGAGCGAGAAGATTAATTGCACAAAAAGTTCGTTAGCATCGATGTTATTCGCGTAACGCGTAAAACGGTACTGCCCGCGAAGTTGGCTGAATTCACTCGGCCAGTAAGTAAGGACGATCGAACCGCCCTTGTCGGTAAGCGCATCGTTCCGGTTGCGGTCGGAATGATCGTAGCGTCCACCCAGGAACCAGCGCCGGCCCAATTGATAGTCGGCTGAAGCATAGTATCCGAAGGACTTTTGAGTCACGGGAAGCTGCTGGCGGTTGCTCCAGATGAACTCGCTACGGCCCACAAATGAGTGATAGATAGAGCGCCTTAGAGGCTTCCAGCGGACGGTCGCATCCACACCGTACAAATGCGTAAGGAAAGCCGAACCCTGATCGTTGTGGCCGCGCGCATACGAGACGCCGAGATCGACGTTCGTCGATTCGGTAATGTCGCGATATCCGCGAAGGTGCAAGACGGTGCTCACGTCACTTCGCTGGGAAGACTGAAAGACATCAGCTGAGTCGCCCCGGAATAACTGTCCTGTGCCTTCGAGGAAGATGCCCTTTGGCGCGGGGATGATGCGCTCGACGGAGAAGCCGGCATCATCGATGCCGTCTTCGCCACCGACAAGGTTGTTGCTAACCAGAGGGCGTTCCACCCACGGCAGGACGTGGTTATGCATGGTGTTGACTTTGCCGAAGGCGGACCGCATCTTTCCAACTTTGGCGACAAATCCGGCGGGCAGCGCAGTGAAAGTGATGTATCCCTCTTCGAGATTGACGCCCTGTTCACCGAAGGAGATGAAGAAGTCGCCGCGAGCGTAAGGATCGATGATGGATTGGAGGCCGAGTTCCGACTCGTGCATCTGGAGCGCCGGGATGGGTTGGAGCGAGACGGAGTTCTGCTGGGAGTTTCCGCCGATGGCACCGATGAAGTCGCCGATCACGCTGATGTCGGGGTTGAGAGCCTTCGCTGCGGAACCGCTGGCACCACCCAGGGTTGGCTCCTGCGTAAGTCCGGCAGCTTGTGCCTGAGTTTGAGGCGCCACGGTACCTGCTCCCGGAACCGATGTCTGCGGAACCGCTTCTCCGGCGGTCATCGGCGTGGCAGGCTGACCAGGTGTTGGCTGTGCCGATGCGGGCGGTGCTTGCGCAGCCTTCAGCATGCGAATCTGTCCCTCGAGCGCAATCACCCGGTCTTCGAGTTCGCGCATGCGCTGCTCCATCGCACTGTCGGGACTCGGTTGAGGCGGGGGGGTAGCGGGTTGCTGAGCAAACGTCTGGACTGCCAGGAAGCACACGATTAATGCGGATACGACCTTCGCGTTCATGCCCTCACTCCTCTTCAGCACAGTTCTGCGCACTCACGTGCGCGAATGCCGCACCTAGGTATTCGCGACGAGTCTCGAGGCCGACGGATGCTTGTCTGAAACGAGTTGATGGATGTCACGCCTGTGACGGTTGGCTCCACTGCGGAACAGGCACACCACCGATTTTCGCCGTCTGCTGATCACTTGGATGCAGAAATGCGCCGCGTAACTGCCTGATTTTCAACAGGGAGTGAGAAGATTCTAACATCGGGGGCGAAAATGAATGGTGATGAGGGTGAGACCCCTGACGGGTAGTGCGAAAATCTTGGCTCTCTCACATTACGGACATTACGGATGTTCACTTAAAAAAGGCACGGCGCGTGGAAGGTTCCAACGCGCCGTTCATGTTATGTGCGCGTAGACGAGTTATGGCTCATTCTGTCCAGAGCTGATCGCACTGCCCGCAGCCGGGATGGCTACCGGCGGAATACCTCGATCGATCGCCAGTTTCTGGAACGTCGCTACGTCGCTCTTCTGCAGACTATTCCACTTCGACACGACGTCATCGACTTGCTTTTTGAGTTCGTCGAAACGCTTGGTAGCGGCTTCCGTCGGTCCGCAATCGCAACCGGAAGAAACGATCATGGCCAAAAATGCGAGCTGGCCATCAAGCTGTGGGTGGTAGGCGAGTGAATCTTCGTTCGCGCTTATACGGAGGTTGATCATCGGGTCGCGAACCGAAACGAGTTTCGCGGTGAGGCTGTCAGCCGAACCTGCCAGTGAGCGGCCACCATCATCCGGTGGCAAGCGCCGCTTCATCGCTTCCGTCTGGGCGCGCACGTCTTCGATCTGGTTCACAGCGGCGTAGACGCGATTCAGCTGTTCGCGAATCTGCATGAGCAGGCTGAACTGCTTCGCGAGCTCCTCTTGCGAGACATGAACGCGGGGATCGAGCTTCAACTCGAACGGAGCTGTCTGAGACTTACCGTCGACGGTGAGGCGCACCTGATATTTTCCGGGGAGAGCGATCGGGCCGCGCGCACCGCCGTTGTATTCCCACAGATAGTAGCCGGGAACGCGATTGGCATTCTCGTAGCGGAGGTTCCAGACAAAGCGGTTGAGCCCCGCCTCGACTTTGACTTCCTTCTCAGGCTTCTTGTCATCGGGATCGAGAGGCTCATCGGGAGTTTCGGTCTTGAGACTCGAGAATTTTCGGATGACCTGATTCTGCGAGTCAAGAATCTCGATGGTCGTCTCGCCCTTCGGAGCGTCTTTCAGGAAGAAGTCGATCACGGCTCCGGCGGGAGGATTTTGTCCGACGACGATTGGCTTCGGGACCTCGTCGGGGTTTTGCATGCGATAAGCGACCGCGGGCGTGTAGAGGTGGACGTCCTGCTTGGCGATGTCGTCGGTGTACTGGCGAACGGGGCTGAGGTCGTCGAGGATCCAGAAGGAGCGTCCGTGCGTCGCGACGACAAGATCATCGTCCTTCACGATCAAGTCATGAATCGGGGCGCGCGGCAGATTCATTTGGAGTGGACGCCAGTCTGCGCCATCGTTGAACGAGACGAAGACACCCATCTCGGTACCGGCATAGAGCAGGCCGCGCTTCTTGGGATCTTCGCGGACAGCCCGAACAAACGTGGTGTTGGGAATTCCCTTGGTGAGCGTGGTCCAGGTCTTGCCGTAATCGCTTGTTTTCAGGATATGCGGTGTGAGGTCGTCGAGTTGGTGACGATCAACCGCGACGTACGCAGTCCCGGCGTCAAATGGCGATGCATCAATCTGGCTGATGCGGCTCCAATCCGGAAGATCTTTCGGCGTGACGTTGGTCCAGCTCTTGCCGCCGTCGCGAGTGATCTGAATCAGGCCGTCGTCGGTTCCGGCCCAGATCACCTCTTTGGTGACCGGAGATTCGGCGAGCGCGAAGATCGTGTCGTAGTACTCGGTACCACTATCATCGAGGTTGATAGGGCCGCCGGATGGCTGCTGCTTGCTCTTATCGTTGCGAGTGAGATCGGGACTGATTGCCTCCCAGTGCACACCGCCGTCGGTCGTCTTAAAAAGCTGTTCTCCTGCATGGTAGAGAATTTCGGGATCGTGCGGCGAGATCATCACCGGCGAGGTCCATTGGAAGCGGTGTTCGAGCGGCGCGGCGCCACCTGCATCGGAGAGATGGGTTTGGTTGGTGATGTTGCGAAGCTGACCGTTACGCTTGTCGAAGCGCGTGATCAAGCCTTCGTAGTCGGCCGCGTATACGACGTTCGGATCGGGCGGGTAAGGCGCGATGTATCCGGCTTCCCCACCGCCAACGGAGTACCAATCAGGCGTATCGATGAACCCATCGTCACTCCGGCTCGCGATGCCGACGGTGCTGTTGTCCTGTTGCGCGCCGTAGATGTAGTACGGCGTACGGGTGTCGGCGATGACGTGGTAGAACTGCGCGGTCGGCTGATTGTTCTGACGGCTCCAGGTTTTTCCTCCGTCGAGGGTCACGGTCACGCCGCCGTCGTTCGAAGCGATCATCCGATTTGTATTCCTGGGATCGATCCAGAGGCCGTGGTTGTCTCCGTGGGGGACTTTGATTTTGTTGAAGCTGCGACCGCCGTCGCTTGAGCGGTAGGCGTCGACATCCATTACATAAACTGTTTCGCGATCCTGCGGATCGGCGATGACGTGCATGTAGTACCACGAGCGCTGGATGAGACTGTGGCTGCCATTGACAAGCTGCCAGGTATCGCCGCCGTCGTCGGAGCGATAGAGGCCGCCTTCTGCAGCCTGAATCAGAGCGTAGACACGATCGGAGTTTGCTGCGACGGAAACACCGATTCGTCCATAGGGGCCTTTCGGCAGGCCACTTTCCTTGCCGGGCTTATCTTCAAGGCGTTTCCAAGTCGTGCCTCCGTCGCTTGAGCGATAGAGGCCGCTGCCTGGGCCGCCACTGGAAAGACTCCAAGGCGTGCGCCTCACTTCCCACAGTGCGGCAAAGAGGATGTTCGGATTGTGCGGATCGAAGGCGACGTCGATGCCACCGGTATTCTCATCTTTGTAAAGAACTTTCTCCCAAGTCTTGCCTCCGTCGAGCGTCCGGAAGATGCCGCGCTCGGCGTTGGGTCCGAAGGGATGGCCAAGGGCCGCGACGAAGACGATGTCGGGATTGTTGGGATTGACGATGACCTTGCCGATGGCACGGGAATCTTTCAGGCCGACGTTCTTCCAGTTCTTGCCGCCATCGAGCGTTTTGTAAACTCCATCGCCATGCGAGATATTTCCGCGCAGGCAAGCTTCGCCTGTACCTACGTAAACGACGTTCGGATTGGCCGCGGCGACTGCGAGGCTGCCGATCGCTGAAGTTCCTTCTTTGTCGAAGACCGAGGACCAAGTCAAGGCGCCATCAGTGGATTTCCAGACGCCGCCGCCGGTCGCTCCGAAGTAGTAAGTGGTCGGATCACCGGGAATGCCGGAGGCGGTTAACGAGCGACCCCCACGGAAAGGGCCGACGATGCGGTACTTCATTCCTTTGAAGGCGGGATCTTCGTTCTCCGACTTTTCGGATGGTTCCGTCTTTTCGCTTTCGGGGATCTGAGCAGCCGCAGTTGTTTTTTGCTTCTCCGCCTTGGTGCGCTGCGCGACGGCAGTGACCGAGGACATGATCAGAGCAATGAAGCAGAGCCATGCGATGACGAAACGGATCGGTGTTCCCATGTGTACTGTTCTCCCCTGAGATTTGCGCACAGCATGTTAATCCCTGAGGGGCTTCGCGGGAAAGGAGTAGAGATTGAAATGCGCGGTTTGTCTGACCGCGGGGCATTTCGTGAAAGGGTTAGTGGGGCATGTTACATGGCCCTATTTCTTCTTCTCAAGCAATTGGCGGGCTTCGGCAAGCTCTTTCATTTTCGCGTCGCTGACTTTGGGATATGAGAGATCGAGGCCTTCCAGTGTGTCGACGATCGCTGCTGCGACGGCGATTCGGGTGAACCATTTGTTATCGGCCGGAAGCACGTGCCAGGGCGCTTCGTCAGTGGCGGTATGACGAATCAAGTCTTCGTACGCGTTCATGTAGTCATCCCAAAAGGCCCGCTCGTGGATATCGGCGGCGGAAAATTTCCAATTTTTCTCAGCCTGGTCGAGGCGGGCGAGAAAACGCTTCTTCTGTTCTTTCTTCGACAGGTTCAGGAAGAATTTAAGGATCACAATTCCGTTGCGGGTTAGGTAGCGCTCAAATGAGCGAATGTCTTCGAAGCGCGCCTTCCAAAGATCCTTAGTAACGAGGGACGGCGGAATGTGCTGCGCTTTCAACAAGTCGGGATGGACGCGAACCACCAATACTTCCTCGTAATACGATCGATTGAAGATGCCAATCCGCCCACGCTCGGGAAGACACTTCGTCGTTCGCCACAAGTAATCGTGGTCGAGTTCTTCCGACGACGGAGCTTTGAAGGAATAGACCTGACAGCCCTGCGGATTTACGCCCGACATCACATGCTTGATGGCGCCATCTTTGCCGGCGGCATCCATTGCCTGGAAAATCAGCAGCAGAGCAAAGCTGTCCTGGGCGTAGAGCTTGTCCTGGAGTTCGGCGAGACGCGCGACGCCGTTTTCGAGAAGCTGCTTCGCTTCGTCCTTCGAGTCCACGCCACCGGTGTGAGCTGGATCGTAGTCCTTGAGACGAAAGTCTTTTCCGTCCTTCACTCGATACGGCTTTACCAGCTTGCTCGACGTGAGTTTCATGTCTTCCCCTTGCTCCGCAGTATTCAGCGTTGCGAGACAAGAAGTCTATATCAGGTAGGCGGAAGGCAAGGCTAGATGAGTCGATCTATCGGCGCGCGGAGTTAACGCGGCTTGAAGTGGTAGACGACGTCTTGCTTGGACGGGATCGGGACTCCGTCGCGCGTGGCCGGATGGAAGTGCCAGTTCTCGAGTGCGGCCAGGACTTTTTCGTCAATCGCAGGACCAAGACTCTGCACGACGGTTCGCGCCACGATACTTCCATTTTCGTCGATGGTGATCTCAACGACTACATTCCCTTCCGTCAATCCATGAAGATCGTCAGGTGAGACCAGAGGCTCGGATGTGGTGATCGGGAGGGCGGGACGAACTTCCGCACCAGAACTGGGACCCTGTGTTAGGGATCCGTAAGGCGAGCCCGCCGGCGGCGCGGGTGTAGCGGCGGAGGCGGTTTCCTGGTCTTCGGCCGATTGCGCGGGTAAGTTCTGCTTCACTGGCTTTTGTGCGCGGCTCGACTTCTGCTTCCAAATCAAGGGCGACTTGCCGTGAGTCTCGGCCACTTTGCCAGCATCGGGCTCACGGGCGCGTGGATCCCAGTACAGCTGAGTGACGGTGGAACCATTGGCACCTTTCAAGACTGATGATGGGGCGACAAACACGGGAGTTCGTCCGCGAAGCAGTGCCACAAGAAGAATTGTGTGCACGATCAGCGATGCCGGCAGGGGCCAACGCACCCGGGGCGCCGCTTTCGGGACTGAAAACACTTCTTCCGCCTCACCCATAAGCAGTTAGACGTACTCCTTCACAAAAGGGTATAGGAAGTTAAAGCGGCGGGGAACGCCGATTTGAGGGGCTTTTGACGGAGCGAGACGACGGATGGAAACCGCGCATAGTTTAAGTTCCGACCGACTCTGAATGGCATTCAGCGCGGAAATCGTATTGCCTATCCGCTTGGTCAGTGGTCCTCGGCTAGTGGACACACAAGTCCATCTTCTTGCGTTGATGAGCCGGTCGTGTCGGAATCAGATGTACTAGCGAGTTCGATTTCGTACACCGTATTTGCTAACCTGCCTCCAGTAACCGTTCAGGTCTCCCGTCGGCCAAGTCGCTGGCGTGGTTCGAATGACTTGAATCACCCCATCCATCGAAAGGAATTTACAAATGCTGTTTATCGCGATTGCTTTTTTAGGACTATGGATCGCGGGCCTCGCGACGTCGTACACGATGGGAGGCTTTATTCATGTCCTTCTGGTGCTTTCCATCACGGTGATGTTCGGCCGTTTTATCCGATCGAACCGGCCAAGCCGGCTAGCCGAGATCCGCGCCATTGACGCGCAAGAACTGCAAGGCTCCACGAAGTAACCTTCCTGAGCACAGGTGAGGCGGAGACATCTTTCTGCCGCCTCACCTATACGATTGCTTCACTTCAAATAAGCCCTCACCAGACTGATCAGGTCTTCCGTCAATTCTTCCGGCGTGCCCGAACCGCGTTTGGGATGCGTGATGTGAAGACGAACATGGTCCTCCAGTATCTCGGCCATCAGGCTGTTCACGCCGCCGCGAATCGCCGCCAAGAGCATGAGAATGTCGGCACACTCATCCCCTTCGGTCACGGACCGTTCTACCGCGGAGATCTGACCTCCCAGCCGCCGAATTCGCGATAACAACTTCTGCTTCTCTTTTGAGATGGCGGCTGCCTCATGCTTCATGAAGACCTCAAATTGCCAGATCTTGCGTTGACGTATACCCTAGGGGGGTACTATATATGAAGGTTCGTTATCGAGGCAACTCGCCCGACAGAAGCGCCGCGCGACGACGCCAGTTTGGATCAGAGTTGTAACCGTCTGTTAATCCACTCCCGCTATGCTGGGCGGATTTGAAATCGAAACCGATGCCGATCGTGGGTGGAGAAAATTGCGAATCTGCGATGAACGGCGCGCGACAATTCTCCTTCGGGTCGGTGATCGTGGCGGCGACGATGTTGGCCGCGATACTCACCTTGCGCGTGCACGCGCAAGGTCCACAACCGGCTAGCAACGTCGTTCAGCAAAATGAAATGCAGGACGCTAATGACGCTTCACCGCAGGCTGCGGATGCGCTGGACTCCGCTCCGGACGATACCCCAGCGATGTTTCCGCGCTTCCGCAACACGCGGTTTTGGCTGTCGGGCCAGGCCAATTTCATATTTCAGACGCACCCTCCGTTCCAGGCGGCTTATAGCGGCAAGAACAGTCTGGATCCGAACTACGAAAAAGCGACGTCGCGCGTGCTTACGCTCTACACCGGCGTGCGGTTCAACAACAGCACGGAACTTCTGATCGATATCGAAGAGGCGGGTGGCGCCGCTTTGAGTACAGGGCTGGGAATGGCTGGCCCCCCGAATCTCGATATCGTTCGCAATCCCCTGCTCAGTAAGGCACCGTATCTGGGGCGCGGAATCATCCATAAGGTTTTTGCGCTGAACAAAGACAAGGTCGAAAACCAACGCAGCTTTCTTTCGCTGTTTGATGAATTGCCGGGGCGCCGGCTGGAGATTCGCTTCGGCAAATTCAGCATGGTCGACTTCTTCGACCAGAATTCAGTCGGCTCCGACACCCACTTTCAGTTCGCCAACTGGACGGTCGACAACAACGGAGCCTACGACTACGCGGCAGATACGCGCGGGTACACGGTTGGGTTGACGGCGGAATTTCAAGATCGAAACTGGGGATTCCGATTCTCCGAAGCACTGATGCCGAAGGTCGCAAATGGAATCGATCTGGTGTGGCGGCCATGGGAAGTGCACGCGGAGAACTTTGAATATGAGTTGCGACGCGGGCTGATTCCGAAAAAGGATGGTGTGATCCGCGTGCTCGCCTTCACGAACTACGCGAATATGGGCGTCTATCGCGAAGCGGTGGCAGAGTTCCGCGCCGGGCTGGTACCGGTACCTGATATCACTCATCATCCGTGGCACATTACCCGGAAATATGGGTTCGGTCTGAACATCGAACAGAACCTTGCGCCTAACGTAACGGCATTTGCGCGATTCGGATGGAACAACGGGAAAACCGAGTCGTTCGCGTACACCGAGCTGGATCAAACCTTCGCGGGCGGCATCGGGGTGAAGGGTGCCGCATGGCGCAGGAGGTTCGATCGCGCCGGGGTGGCGCTGGTTACCAACGCGATCTGCAAGGACCACCAGGAGTACCTGGCGAATGGCGGCCTAGGATTTCTTTTGGGGGATGGCGCACTGCGCTACGGGCGCGAAAACATTGTTGAAACGTACTATACGGCGCACGTGTGGAGGGGCATTTATGTAGCGCCTGGACTGCAGCACATTGTGAATCCGGGCTACAACCAAGATCGGGGGCCGGTGTTGATTCCGTCATTCCGAGTGCATCTGGAATTTTGAGGCGCTGCTAAACAAAATGCACCTGCAGTCTCGAGGCCCGGTGCGTGCATTTTTGAGATGATTGCGACAGAATCACACTTCCTTGGAGGTACATAAACGTGCCTGAGCCACTCCCAAAAGCAGTACAGTTTCGTAAGCGCCATCGGGACGTTTGGAACGCATTTAATGAGCTCGGCGAATCCTGCCATCAAGCCGGTCCATTGGATGAGAAGACCCGCAGAGTTGTGAAACTGGCACTCTCGATTGGCGCCGGCCTTGAAGGTGCGACTCATTCGGCAGTTCGGAATGCTCGCAAAAGCGGCGTCAGCACCGAGGAAATGGAACACGTGGCTTTGCTATCGATCACGACGTTGTGGGCTTCCGGCTGCGACACGGGCCTGGACATGGATTGCCGACGGAGTGCGAACGCGTAAGCCCAAATAACGAAATCGGCGATCAGACAGCGAGACGCTGGCCGTTCTTCACCTGTGCACGAAGTACATCTGAAATAAGGGCGCACGCCTGCTTCACTTCGGGAATGGCGAGATAGCAGTGAACCTGCTTGCCTGTGCGTCGTGTTGCAATCACTCCGGCTCCCCTGAGCACGGCAAGATGTTGGGACAGATTGGCACACCCCAGGGCGGGCAAATCTCGCTCCAGGAAAGTGCTGCTTCGTGGGGTGGTTCCGCTCGTTCCTTACGCCGCTCGTCATCATGCCGCCAATCCCGCTCACGCTGGTCGGAATCCTTCCCGCACACGCGCTCATGGGAGCCTTCTTTACAGCAACCTCAATGATCGGCTTCATCGTCGGCGCGGGCATCATTGTGCGCAATTCGATCATCCTCGTCGACTTCATTGAATTGCGCCGCTCCCAGGGAATGTCTCTCGAAGAAGCCGTAGTCGATGCCGGCGCCGTACGATTCCGCCCCATGCTTTTGACTGCTGCCGCTGTGGTCGTCGGTGCCAGGGTCATCCTCTTTGATCCCATCTTTCAGGGACTTGCACTCTCGACATCGGAAACATGAACATTGGAACTCTTGGCTATCGGGCACGATTACATGGCCACAGTTGGGGCAGACGTATTCGCACGTTCACTCAGGCTAAAGGAGGCGAGTAAATACCTCTCGATTGGAACTAAGCAACTGCGTCGCCTCATAAGGGCCGGGGAAATTCCGGTAATTGGTAATACTGAAGGAAGTGGCGGAGTTTGGCTAATCGACCGCGAAGATGCGGACCGGTGGGTTGAACGCAGCAAAACGACATTACTCGGCTTCCTCGCTACTACGAACCTCTCCGCCACCCCACACGGCCCGGCCTATCTCTCGCGAGTTGCCAGTGGATCCTTATTTATGATCACCGCTGGGGCTTCCCGTGTTGCGTCTGGTCTCCTCTGCCTACATGCCATCGCCATTACCCCGGCAGGAAGTTTGTCCGCTCGTCTATCTCCATCGTCTGCGGCCTTCCCCGTGAAAAAGTCAGGTCGGCTCCTGCAATTACTTTTTCGGGGCCTGCTCAGCGTGCACTCAAGTTATGGCCTGCACGCGCGGAGTCGCTAAA
>Ga0126371_10003883_pt1 | contig 13138 bp, 11 predicted proteins | sample PanSoiMetaPlot_4_FD_110145 | JGI IMG/M metagenome (GOLD analysis project Ga0126371, IMG submission 110145) | Tropical forest soil microbial communities from Panama - MetaG Plot_4 | ecosystem: Environmental > Terrestrial > Soil > Tropical forest > Bulk soil | place: Panama | collected 2016-02-17
AAATCCCGCTGCACATCCACCACGATCAGAGCCGATTTGGCCATGCGTAATCTCTCTTCTACGCCTCGTGATAATCCATCAACACCAAGCCCACCAAAATAAAACACACCGGCCAGACCCAGGCCAGATATTTCCGTACGCCATTTTCCGGCGGAAGACGCAGCTCCAGCCAGCGCGACCATCCAGCCAGAATCCCTAAGATTGCGAGTGGTGTGTGGCTCAGTTCGATCAGCATCTCCTGTTTGATGTTCGTCACAGCGTGCATGTGCGTCAGCAAAACCACGCCTCCGATGGCGCACACGCCGGGAAACACCAGCGCGGCCGCGTGCGATTCCACGCGGTTTGTCTCCACCATCCACTGAAACACCGCGAACAAAATAATCAGCACCACCGCCACACGATGTTGCAGCACATCCGCCTCGCGGAAGCTTCCCCAAAACCCGTTCGGCCCCAGCGGCCAGTTTTCCGGGTCGGCGCGCAAAAATAGGAACACCGCCAGCCCCAGAAACATCAGCGGCCAGATCTTGGCCCACGAAAAATATTTGTTCCGCGAAAGCAGTGCCAGCAACCCCATCGCCAATACAATCAGACCTGCCCAATTGTGGTTATATTCGGACCACGCGATGTCCCCTGGCGTATCCGGGTGCCAGAACGATTGCCCCGGCAAAAATGCCGTGGGCACCTTGATTCCCGCGGCGATGGCCTTCCGCTTCATCTCCTTGCCCGATGGCGAAAGATCCGCGAGCGGGGGACTCTTCAATTGCGGCATCCGCGGCGCATAACGCACGGCAATTTCGTGCAGGCTCACGCGGTCCTCGGTTAAATCGGCACCGGGTGGTTGCGAAGTCAGCGAAGCTGCCGCCAGGATCACCGCCAACCCAATGCCAATCTCCACTTCGCCAAAGCGCGAAAGGCTGGTCGCTCCGGCCGTCGAAGCCGCGCCCGCTCGCTTCGCGATGTAGTAATTCGTGGCGCCCAGCAGGAGCAGGCATGCGAAGAGAACAATCTTCGTGCTAACCATGATGCCGTAGGCCGTGCCGTAAAGCGCATTCCAAGAGCCTACGTACACCAGAGTCATGCCTAGCCCCGCGAAAAAGAGCACCGCGACGCTGACTTGCGCGAGCCGCGAAAACCGCTGGCTGATGCGTACGCGGGCTTCCGGCTCCATGACTCGCCTCATGGCCAACAGCAGGTACGGCAAACCTCCGATCCATGCCGCCGTCGCCAGATAGTGCAGCGAAGTCAGCCCCATCAGTATCGTGCGGTCATCTATCCGCGAAAACGAGTGGCTGGTGACCACCGACGAGGCCACCACCACCAGCGCGGGAATGAGCGCCAAACTGCTGCCACTGTTCCGCAGACTTTCCGGCCAGAACAAAATCAACAGGGAAGCGCCGATAGCCACTACCCCTGCGATGGCGAAATTTGCGCTCAGCACTTCGGTGAAGGAAAGGTCGGTGGAATAGCGCAGCACCAACGCATTGACGAAGAGAAAGAATACTTGCGAAAGCGCCAGACCCAGCGCGCACCCACGAATGACTTTCCACGCGGGTTGTTTTAACGCTTGCGAGTCCGAGAACACGTTCGGCAGGACCACGGAGAGAAAGATCGTTCCACCAGCAACGATGGTCTGAAAACACAAAATCGCCGCGCGCAGCAGCACCACTAGAAATCCGAAGACGCCCAGCAGTTCAGCCATGCGTGTTTCTCACGCTGCCTTTACCGTGAACGGCACAATGCCCCGCGTGATGTGCCCATCGGGCGAGAGTACCTGCCACTGAATCTTGTATTCCCCCGGCGTCAGGCCCGTGGCCTTGGCGGCTAACGTGTCGGGGGTGGCCTGCTTCTCGAGTGTGAGATCCGTCAGGCTGCTGTCTGGACGCAGCAATTGCACCTTCGACCGCGTCGCGTCTACGCGCGAATTGTACTTCAAAATAATGGGCACGTCGGGCCCCGCCACTGTTGTATTTGCCGCGGGCGAACTCTCTTTCAAAATCGCGTGGCCTTCGGCCTGACGGCCGGTTGCCAGGTCAAACGCTGCCATCGCAGCTCCAGCCACCCCTCGCACAATCCAGATCCTTCGATCCATTCTCGCTTCTCTCCACACAAACTGAGTTAACGCCTTTCTTCTCGTAATTACTATAGCAGCGCGCGAGATTCGCCCCAACCGCATTCGCGTGCCCAACGGATTTTTCGTCAAATTTGGAAACCAATTGCTAGTAGGAGGGGTCCTATTTTCTATCACTCATACCGCAACGCTTCCACCGGATCCAGTTTCGCCGCCTGCATCGCTGGCATCCAGCCGCTGAGGACACCCACTATAATCAGAATCATGCTGGAGAGCATCATTGTGGTCATCGAGAGCGTCAGGTGAATGTCTACCTTGCCCGAATCGTCCTCATACGCCGGGCCAAGGAATGGCAACGTACCGATCACGGAAGTCAGTACCGCGGAAAACAGCATCCCAATGGCGCCTGCCGCCAGAGTCAGTACCAACGCCTCCAGCAGGAATTGCCAGCGGATGTGCCACTTCCGCGCGCCCAGCGCCCGCCGCAAGCCGATCTCGCGCACGCGCTCTTCCACCGATACGAGCATGATGTTCATCACACCCACGCCGCCAATGGCCAGCGTCATCGAGCCGATCAGAAACAATAAGCCTTCGATTCCCAGTGTGATTCCGTCGAACACCGGCTTGAATTCCTGCCGCCCGTACATAGTGATGGCCCGCTTGTCACTTCCCGAAAAATGCTGGCGGCTGGCGATCGCGTTGCGGAATTGCTGCATCGCCGCAGCCTCAAATTGAGGGCCCACGGGCTCGAAGATCATCACGCTGGCGTAACGCGCGTCCCAAATGTCCGCCGCCGCGGTGTACGGAATAAACGCGGAGTTGTCGTCGCAGCTGAAATAGCAGCTGTCGGCGAACTTCATGTCCATGTCGCCGATCACCGTAAAGCGCACGCCGTTGATGCGCACGGTTTCCCCGACCGTGGGCGTCCCGCTAAACAGCTTCTTTCTCACGCGAGCGCCGAGAAATACCACGCGCCGCCTCTCCGCAATATCCTCCGCTGAAATCCACCTGCCTTCCGATGGGACTTCGTTGCGCATCTCGCCGTATTCGGGGAAAACGCCGCGAATGGCGGTATCGGACAGCCGCTCTTCGTGCGAGATCCCAAAGTTCTTCACGGTTTCCAGCGTCACCCGCTTCACCAGCGGTGACTGCGCCTTCACCCAATCCGCATCTTCCTGCTCGAACCTCACGGCTTTGCCTGCGCGCTCGCCTCCCGCTTGCTCGCTGGTCGTGCCCGGCCAGCAGACCACCGCTCCTTTGCCGAACACTTCGAAGGTATAGAGCAACACGCCGCGGAATCCGGAGCCATAACTGAGCAACAGCGTCACGGCCACGATACCCCAGGAAATGCCGGTCATCGTCAGGAGGCTGCGTACGCGGTTGCGTCCCAGCGCCGTCCAAGCCTCCTTGAAGACCTCGATAAGCATCAACCACCAGCCTCGAAACGAAGGGCTTCGATCGGATCAACGGAAGCCGCGCGATTGGCAGGGTAAAGTGCCGAGAGAATTGCGATCAGTCCAAGCAAAGTAATCGTCAACAGGGCAAGCTGCCAACTTGCGTCCAGCCCGTCAAAATATGGAATCGCCGGAAGCAAATTCACTAGGCCGCACAAGCCATAGGAAATAATCAAGCCGGTCCCACCGCTCAGGACCACCATGATCACTGTCTCCAGGAAAAACTGTTTCAAGATTGACTCGCGCGTTGCTCCGAGTGCCTTGCGTACGCCAATCTCCCGTGTCCGTTCGCGCACGCTCACCAGCATTACGTTCATCACGCCCAGACCGCCCAGGAAAATCGTCGCCACGCCCACCGCGCCCATGAAGATTTCCATGCCCACAAAAATCATGCGGTTGGCCTGCGCGTTCTTCACCGTATCCCAGATACTGGCCGCCTCTTCGTCGCGGGAATCGAAATCGTGCAGGCGCCCCAGCGTCCGTCGAATCTGCCGCACACATGCTGGATGCTTTTCGAGCGACCACGGCGCCGCAAGCAGTCGGCTCACGGAATGCTCCAAGGCCGGCGGCTTGTTCGGAAAATCCCTCTTCATCGCGTTGAACGGAATAAAAATCTTCCGCACATCCACTCCGTTGTAGTCAGAATTCTGATCCTTGGCCTTCATCACGCCGATGACCGTGTAAGGAATCGCGTTTAGTTCAATGGTCTGCCCGAGCGCGTCGCGGTCGGCAAAGAGCTGCTTCTTCGTATCACTGCCCAGGAACGCCACGCGGCGCCCCTGCTCGTTGTCCTCGTTGTTGTAAAAGCGCCCCTGCGCCACTTCGATGCTGCGAATTTCCGTGAACGGCGGCAGCGATCCCGTCGTATTCACCTCTCCACTGTTGAACGCACTGTGCACCTTCAGATCGTTGTCGAGTTCCGGCATTACGTATTTGCACGCGGGGGCTTCAGCGGCCACGGTCTTGTAGTCGTCTTCCATCCAGTAAACGACACGCCCCGACCGCGTTCCTCCGGCCTGCATGCTGGTGCGGCCGGAAAACACGATCATCACGTCTTTCCCAAAATGTTCCTGTTGTTTCTGGATACCGCGGCCCAGGCCTTCTCCGGCTGCGACCATTAAGGTGATGGAGATGATTCCCCAGGCGATGCCGAACATCGTCAGCAGCGTCCGCCGCTTGTGCGCCCACAGCGTCGCCAACGTGTCCCGCAAAAGGTCGCGAAACGTCATAGGAGCCTCGCTATTGCAGGACTACCTGCTGCTTTTCGCTCAGTCCGGCGGTAATTTCTGTCTTCACACCGTTCGAAATTCCCAGTTGCACAGGAACCTTTTTCTTGCCGTTCTCCGCTTTCGGGTCGGGAATCTCCACCGATGCTTTGCGTTCCTTGTCGTAAATGAGCGCCGCCTCCGGTACCATCAGCACGTTTTTCTTTTCTTCCAGCAGGATTTCCGCGTTGGCGCTCATGTTGGCTTTTAGCTCGCCTGTGGGATTCGAAATCGAGACGCGCACCTCAAACGTCGTCACGTTGTCCTTTTCCTTACCGAAAGGAGAAATGCGCGTCACCTTGCCGATAAATTTTTTGTCTTTAAACGATTCCACCACGATCCTCGCGGCTTGCCCCAAATACACTTTGCCAATGTCTGCTTCATCCACCTTGCCCTGTACGTATACCTCGCTCGTGTCCCCAAGCGTCATGATTAGCGTCGCTTGCGAGCCCAGAATCAGGATCGAGCTGACCCCATCCCCTACACTGACGTCCCGCGACAACACCAACCCGTCGATCGGGCTTATGAGCGTCGAGTTCCGCAAATCTTCTTCCGCGTTTTCCAGCGCAGCCTTGGCCTGCGCCACCTGCGCCTCCGCCTTGGCGATTTCTGCGCGCGACACGATCAGGTTGCGTTGCGCACTTATCTGTTTATTCAGCGCCAACTGATAGTTTTTCTGCGCATCCTCCACAACGCTCTTCGCCATCACGCCGTCTTTGTACATCTGTTCCGCCCGTTCCATGTTGAGCTTCAGGAACGGCACGTCGGGACCTTCAGCATCCACCTTGTTCCGCTCCATGGTGGCTACTGCCGAATCCTTCGCCGCTTGCGCAGCCTGGAAATTTGCATGCGCTTCGCGCACTACCGCTTCTAGTTGCACCTTATCCAGTTCGCAGAGCACCTGGCCCTTCTTCACTTGGTCGTCGTAGTCTACATAGAGCTTTTTCACCATGCCGCTGGCTTTGGATTTCACTTCCACTTTGGAGAGGGGCTGAATCTTTCCAGTGGCCACCACGACGCGGGCCAGATCGCCGCGTTCGGCCGCGGCCAGTTTCGAAGGATCAATTTCGTGGTTTGGCCGCAGGGCCGCGAATACCCCGTAGCCGCCACCAATCACAATCAGGGCCGTCAGGCTGCCGATGATGATGCGCCGGCGCCGCTTCTTGGCCGCCTTTCCGTTTGTTAACCCATTGCCACTGCTGGACATAACCGACCCCCAGGGTGCGTTTCACTCGGGCTGCTGCTAAGAAATACGCAGTCGTGGTCAAAATGTTCCCGTTCCTGGAGAAATAGACGTCTGAGGGATGCTCGCCGTCAGTCTTTGCGAATCGGGCAAGGTAGCAGATGCCTTCGAAAGCGGGGTTCCTAGAGTCCTGTCCGCCGTAACCTGAGCGCATTGCTAATCACGGACACCGAACTGAAACTCATCGCGGCGCTGGCTATCATTGGGCTCAGCAACCAGTGCAGCACCGGGAAGAACACGCCCGCCGCAATCGGAATCCCCAACAGGTTGTACACAAATGCAAACGCCAGATTCTGCTTGATGTTCTTCACCGTGGCCCGCGAAAGCCGCCGCGCCCGCACAATTCCCCGCAGGTCACCCTTTACCAGTGTGATCCCAGCATTCTCCATGGCAATGTCTGTCCCGGTGCCCATGGCAATTCCTACATCGGCGAGGGCCAGAGCGGGAGCATCATTGATCCCATCTCCCGCCATCGCCACCACGCGCCCTTCCTTCTTCAGCCGCTCGATCACCGCCGCTTTCTGGTCTGGCTTAACCTCGGACTCAATCTCTGTCAGGCCTAGCTGATTCGCAATCGCTAGTGCCGAGCCAGCGTTATCGCCAGTGAGCATGACCAAGCGCAACCCCTCGGATCGCAAATCGGCAATGGCCTCCGGCGTCGAGGCCTTCAATTCATCCCACACGCTCAAAACCCCCGCCGTCTTCCCGTCCACCGCCACGAAGATTGACGTGGCCAAGGGTGCGCCCTCGGGATTTCGCGCGACAGCCATTCCAAAATTTATGGCAATTCCTTGCTCCTCGAGAAACCTCGCCGTCCCCGCTACGACATCCTTGCCTAGGACACGTCCCTTGACTCCTCCTCCCGCGGTCGCACAGAACTCCTCCACTGGTGCCAACGGCATTTTGCGCTCCTCCGCTCCTTTGACAATCGCACGGGCCAGCGGGTGCTCGCTGGCTCGTTCAACGCTTGCAGCCAGCGAAAGCGTTGCACTTTCGCTTAGTGTGCCCCCTGGCGCAATCTGAACTCCCACCAGGCGCGGCATTCCTTCCGTCAGCGTCCCGGTCTTGTCCAGCACCAGCGTGTCTACGCGGGCTAACGTCTCTAGTGCTTCCGCATTCCGCACCAGCACACCGGCGGTCGCTCCGCGGCCCACGGCCACCATGATGGACATTGGCGTCGCCAATCCCAAGGCGCAAGGGCAGGCAATAATCAGCACAGATACGGCGGCAATCAACGCATGCGCGAATCGCGGCTCCGGACCGAAAATCGCCCAGCCCGCAAACCCCATCACCGCAGCCGCCACCACACCCGGCACAAAGTAGCCTGCCACTTTATCCGCAAGCCGCTGCATCGGCGCGCGGCTTCGTTGCGCCTCGCTTACCAGCTTCACAATGCGCGCCAGCAGCGTCTCGCTACCCACGCGCTCCGCCACCATCGTAAAACTTCCACTGGCGTTCAGCGTTCCGCCGGTCACTTTGTCGCCGGGTTGTTTATCCACTGGCAACGGTTCGCCAGTCACCATCGATTCGTCCACGGCACTTGCGCCTTCGCGCACCGTGCCATCCACCGGCACGCGTTCGCCCGGCCGCACCCGCAGCAAATCGCCCTGTTTCACCTGCTCGAGCGGAACATCTCGGTCCCCGCCCGCTGCCACCAGGTGCGCCGTCCGCGGCGCAAGGTGCAACAACTCGCGAATCGCGCCGCTGGTCCGTTGCCGCGCGCGCAACTCCAGGACCTGCCCCAGCAGCACCAGCGTGGTGATGACCGCCGCCGCTTCGAAATACACGGAGACTTCTCCGTGCATGTCGCGAAATGATTCTGGAAAAAATTGTGGGAACAGCGTTGCTGTCAAGCTGTACAAATACGCCGCCCCAGTCCCCAGTCCGATCAGCGTGAACATGTTCGGGCTGCGATTTATCAGCGAATTCCAGAAGCGCTCGAAAAACGGCCAGCCGCCCCACAACACAACCGGCGAAGCCAGCAACAACTCGATTCCATCTTTCACGCCGGGCGCCATCTGCAGGCCCAGGGACTCGCCAAACATCGAAAGCACCAGCACAGGGAGCGAAAGCGCCGCTCCCACCCTTAATCGCTTGCGCATGGACTCGTATTCGGGATCGGCCTGCTCTTCTACCAAAATGTCCATCGGCTCCAGCGCCATCCCACACTTCGGACACGTCCCCGGACCGGTCTGCACAATTTCCGGGTCCATTGGGCAGGTGTAACGAATGTTTTTCGCACCAGCCGGCACCGCAGGGGAAGCGTCATGGCTTCTGGAGGTCTCCATCCCACTTGTTCCTGGCGCCAGCAGAAATTTTTCCGGGTCCTTCTGAAATCGCTCCGCACAATGGGTCGAGCAAAAATGGTAAGGCTTTCCCCCGTGCTCGACTTTCCCGGCTGCCTTTTGCGGGTCCACCATCATTCCGCAGACCGGATCCTTTACCCGCGGCTCGGAGGCCAGGATCGGCAGCGAAGCCATACCTGGCTTTGGCACTACGGCAATTTGCATAACGCCCGCGGCTTTTCTTTGCCCGCTCCCTGCACCTGCGGCGAGATATCTTTCCGGCGACTCCTCAAATTTCCGTGCGCAGCCTCGGCTGCAAAAGTAATAGCTCTTCCCTCCCTGCTTGATCTTCGCCCCAGGCTTCTCTGGATCAACGTTCATTCCGCAAACTGGATCCCGCTCCATTCTGTTCCCTCTTCTTGGCGTTCTCTGTGTCTCTGCGTTCAAACTCCTTATCGCAAATGCTTGTAAATCAGCTCTAGCAGCTCGTCATACATCGCGGCGGCGTCCTGCGGCTTCCCGCTGTCGATGGCTTTCGTTGCGCAGTGCTGTAGGTGATTCTTCATCAGGTTGCGACCCACGCCTCTTAGGGCCTCCTGCACCGACGCCATCTGCACGAGGATGTCGGCACAATAACGGTCCGCTTCGACCATCTTCTGCAGCCCGCGAATCTGCCCTTCGATCCGCCGCAGGCGGTTCAGGTTCGCGGCCTTCAACTCGGGGTCCACTCCCGCTGCCTTCCGTATCTTGGCCATCTGCTCCTAATACCCCCTGGCCCTATTTATACCTCTACCCCCTATCCAGCGTCAAGCGCGGCTGCGATTGGCCGGGCGGGGGCGATCCGCTTCCTGTTCTTCGGCCGCTGCTATCTGCTTGCCTCGCAATTTCTTGTTTCGCCACTCACAGCCGGCCACTGCTATACTCTCCTCTATGACATTACTCGAAATCAGCTACGAACTCCTCGCTCCCCTCAGCTACGAGCAGCTTCAGCGTCTCGGCGAATTCGCCAATCTCTACGGCCTGCGGCGCTTCCACGTTGACGACGACACCCGCCGCCTCACTTTTGAATACGACGCGTCGCGCCTCCGCGAAACTCAGGTGCTCCACGCGCTAGGCCAGGCCGGCATTCCCATCAAGCAAAAGCTGGGTCCCGAGCAGACCTCCGATCCGTTGCCCGTCGAAAAGGCTTCCCTGCCCAGGTAGAGCATTGATTTGTGGCACAGGCACTCCCGCCTGCGCAGCTTCGCAAATCGCACCCCCCTCAGCCGCAAGTCTGGAATTTCAATTCAGAGGGGATCCTGCGTAGACGCACCGGTCAATACCGGTCGAAATCAAAGCAAGCGGGTAATAAGGATTCGGGCCTCAAAAAAATAGGGCCCCCGCTTGGGATCGGGGGCCCGGAAGGCCCTTTTCAGATGCCAGTGTCGTTTTCCCACGGGCGCGTGGGGTCATCCATCCTAGCTTCAGAGGCAGGTGATATAACGATTCGCCAAACCGGCAAGTAAACCCCTTCCCCCTCACTTGCCAATCTGAGGGCCTCGTCTCTGAAGCGCGCCCACGCAGGAACGATCCCACTATCGAATTCTCAGAAATCATTCAGTAACTTATAGTTAGCTCACCTGTCCGAAACACTGCAAGTAGCAAAATCGTTTTCGTACCATAACCCAAGTAATACAACTGCCGCGCCATAGGTTTTTCTTCGTTTCTGTTTGAAACTCTACCCATGCACTCATCGCTCCTGCGCCGTCTTCGCCGCCTCATCATTTGGGCTACGTTGGACCTGGCTCTGTTTGCCGGGGCTCTCGCTCTTTCTACCTCCGCGGACACGCCGGGTGCCTTCCGCAAGGAGTCTGCCAGTGGCTGCTATTGTCATTGCGCGCAATCCAAAACTAGCGCGGGCTGCACCAAAATGTGCGAGCTTCCCAAGTATGCGTCCCGCTGGTATTCGGTAAGCTGCGCCAAGGCTCGTGCCCAGGCGCCTGCCGTCACTCCCGGCGCCGGCCCGCACTATCCGCGCACTCCCCACGCTGAGCGCGCCAGCAACTAATCCGTGAACGGCACCTCGCCCATCAATTTGGCGAAAATCTCGGGCACCTCAAACACCGCGCGATTCTCCAGCACGCCCACGTTTTTCCGGAACTCCGCCAAGGTTGCGGGTTCCAGCATCTGCCTCACACCGCCCACAATCTCCCGGAAATTTCGCAGCACAATTCCCACTCTTTTTTCTTTCACCCATTCCGTGTTGTAGCGCTCCTGCGGCAAGGTCCATGCATTGCATTCCAGAACCACCGGCAGCTTCCGCATCATCGCTTCGGCCACGCTGCCCGGCCCCGGCTTGCCGATCAAGAAGTCGGCCGCGCGCATCAGCCGGTGCACTTCTTTCGTGAATCCCACAATGTGCAGCGGCAGCGTCCATTTCCGGGTGCGCAGCGCTTCAGCGAGTTTTTCGTTGCGCCCGCAAATCACGATCAATTGCAGCGGCAAACCCGCGGCGTCCAGGTCGCGCACGATTTCGTAAATCACTTTCGAGCCGAACCCGCCGAACAAAACCATGCCGGTGGTCATATCGGGCCGCAGGCGCAACTCCTGACGCAGCGCCAGGGGATCGGCATTGTCCGGCACATAAAAATCTGGGCGCAGGATCATCCCTGAAGTCTGGAAAATATGCCTCGCATCTTTCCCCAGCGCCCGTGCCTGCTCCACGGCTTTTTCCGAGCCACAAATCACGGACTGGTTTTTGTTGGCTTCGATCCAGAAGTGCGGCGGAAAATCCGCGATATCGGTAATCAGTGTGGCAAACGGCTTTTCCGGCTGCGCCAGCTTCCAGGCTTCGGCAATCTCCCGGTTAAAGTGGGGAATCACCGACACCAGCAAGTCGGCTTGGCTCTTTCGGAAATGCTCCGCGAGCAGTTTCACCAGCGGCTCATGAAACAGCCGGATCGTCGCCTGCAACACACGCAGCAACTGCGTCGCCCCAAGCGTCCAGCCATTGCGCAGCAGCGTGTTGTACTGCTCCTGGATGCGGATGCCGCTCAGTTTGCGCAGAACGTCCAAGCGGTCCGTAAGCTCCTGAAACTGGGTTAGTTCCACCTGCCATCCGCGATTTTGTTGAGCAATGACCGTTTGCAGCGCTACCGCCGCGTTCCGATGACCACCGCCGGCGTCGTGGAAAAGCACCTGGATTTTCTTCATCAGGCAAGCATTGTTCCACAGCAATGTGAATATTCCGCCAAAAACACAAGGCACGCTCCATGCCATGTGGAAAACTCTGAAAGTCCATTGTGTTCAATTAGTTCCAGCCTAACTTTCATGGGCAATTCGCGCCTGTTTTATGCGCTGTTCATATCTCGCATCTAACCTTTTAACATGCGTTGCGACCTTCATGTGCATTCGACTGCTTCTGGGATGTGCGACACCCCGGGACTTAGCCGGATTTGCAAGGAGTCTTACAACGACCCCGCCGAGGTCTACCACCGCTGCAAACGCCTCGGCATGTCCATCGTTACCCTGACCGACCACGATTCCATCGACGCCGGGGAAGTGCTCCGCAAGCACCCAGACTTCTTCCTCAGCGAGGAAGTGACCGTGAGCTTGCCGACTGGCACCACCATGCACCTCGGCGTTTACGGAATCACCGAACGCGATCACGCGGAAATTCAGCGCCGGCGCAACGATTTTATCGCGCTGCTGATGTACCTCACCGAGCGTAAGATTTTCTTCAGCGCCAATCACATCTTCTCCAGCCTCACCGGCCGCCGCGACGTGGAAGACTTCAACTGGTTCGCTTCCTACGTGCCCGCATTTGAAGTGCGCAACGGCCAGATGTGCAAGCAGGCGAACGAACAGGCGCAGCAGATCGCAACGAAACTTGGCAAGGCCGGCGTGGCGGGCAGCGACTCGCACACGCTCGCCGGCGTCGCGCTTACCTACACGGAGGTTCCCGGAGCGCGCACGGTCGAGGAATTTTTCACCGGTCTGCGCAACGGCCGCAGCGTCATTCACGGCCAGGACGGCAGCTTCGTGAAAATCACATTGGATATTTTCAGTTTTGCGGGCTGCCTGCTGAAGGAGAATCCCTTGGCCGCCGCCCTTCTGCCGCTTACGCCGTTTATTCCGGCGGTTACCGGCTTTCACTGGCTAAACGAGATTCGTTTCTGCAAGCAATGGACCGCGCGCCTCGCCCGCGAGGAAAAGTCGCCGCGCATGCTGTGGGACGTCGATGCCGGCTTCGAAGCCAACTGGGCGAGTTAGGAGCATCCATGGCTCTGACAAAAACCGTCTGGGGACACATCCAAAACCGCGACCACCGCGTGATGCGCCGCGTCAATCGCTGGAAGGCGCCGCGCTGGATTCGCTACTGGATGATTGCGGCCACGCGCATTGGCGACGGCTGGCTCTGGTATAGCTTGGGTATCATGCTGTTGCTCTTCGGCGGGCCGCAGCGTTTCGCCGCCGTAGGCGCAGCGGGCGCAGCCGCTATCACCGACATTTTCGTTTTCAAGGCACTCAAGAGAATCAGCCGGCGCGAGCGGCCTTGCCAACTCGAGCCGCATTGCTGGTCGCGGGTGCTTCCGCCGGATCGGTTTTCGTTTCCGTCCGGCCACACCATGACAGCGTTTTCGATCGCCCTGGTAATCAGCTTCTACTATCCCGGCATGGAAGGCACGCTTTACTTCCTGGCCGCCAGCATCGCCGTTTCGCGCATCATCCTCGGCATGCACTTCCTGAGCGACGTGCTCGCCGGCGCCGTCCTCGGTTCCGGCCTCGGCCTCGCCGCCATCGTCGTCTTCGCCTCTTACGGCCTGGCTTAAGGCAATGCGAGG
>Ga0126371_10003884_pt1 | contig 13136 bp, 9 predicted proteins | sample PanSoiMetaPlot_4_FD_110145 | JGI IMG/M metagenome (GOLD analysis project Ga0126371, IMG submission 110145) | Tropical forest soil microbial communities from Panama - MetaG Plot_4 | ecosystem: Environmental > Terrestrial > Soil > Tropical forest > Bulk soil | place: Panama | collected 2016-02-17
GGCAGCCCCTAACAACCCAGGTCCGTCACCGTGGTGATGGACCTGGGCTTTAAATCGGACCCCAACATGCACCGGGCTCAGAAGCGCCCATTTCAGAGTGCGGATAGAAGCAGGGCAATTGTGGGTGGCGCCGGCCAGAATTTCTGAAAAGATTGGAAGAGACGCAAATCAATTTATGTTCTGTCGACCACAATCGGGAGATACCTTGGAGGGTAAAGGCGGAGTGGAAATGCGGGAGACGATTTTGCTGGGGCGGAGTTCGAAACCCCAAAACGAAACCCCTCCACTAAGGAACGAAGCTCAATTGAACTGCGTTGCGCTTCGTTCCTCGTTCGATTATGAACTGGAGTGGAGCGCTGTCAAGGGTCGAGATGAACGCCTAAAAACGGCGCCCTTGACAGCTCTCCACGCCACCGGATACAGCATCGTCGATGTCGGAGAAAAGAAAATAAGGAGGGCCGCCACGTCGGCCTTGACTTTTATGACCTTCTCATAGAAGCGCATCCGGTTCTTCTCGCAGATGTGTAGCGGCGAGGCGTGCATCGGGAAAAGGATGGAGCGCACGCGGTTGGGGAAGCAAACTACCCAAACTATTAGCTATTGTGGTTCCCTCTGCGCTCGCACTTGAAGCTCGCGAAGATCTCTGTCAACCCTGCCAGTTGCTAATCCCTATTGCAGCGCCTGACACTTCAAGCCATAGGAGTCCTCGGCAAACGTGACGCACCAGTACGCCGGAACAAAAGCCCCCTTGCAGTGGAGTCTGGCGGCTACACAGACACGAAGAACGAAATTCGTTCCGCATGAGAAGGATACTCGACGTCCCGCTTGCAGTTTTCGGACTATCTCTCGTCGCCCTGTGGCTCTCGGCACAGATTGGCACTTTCCTTCGCAACCGGCTCTTGCCTTTGGAGGGAGAAGAAAGGCAAGACCTTGCCCTTGTCATACCCGCAGCGCTGACGCTGCTTGGACTACTTATTGGATTCTGCTTTTCGATAGCCTCCAATCGCTACGATCAGCGCAAGAATTATGAGGAGGCAGAAGCTAAGGCGATCCGCACGGAGTACGTTCGCGCTGACTTGCTTTCCGCTCCCGACGCAGCCAGAGTGCGTGAGCTGTTAAAGAACTATCTCGACCTGCGTATACTTTTTTTTGAGACTCGCGATGTACAACAACTTGGGCGCATTGACGCCCATACCACACAATTGCAGACTCAACTCTGGTCAGCGGTGGAAGCGGCTGCCGACAAGCAGCCACGTTATCCGTCACTGGTCGTTTCCGGTGTGAACGATGTGTTGAATTCGCAGGAAGATACTCAGGCCGCGTGGGAGTTCCGCTTGCCGGTTGCAGCTTGGTGTTTCATGTTTGCTGCAGCCATTTTCAGCGCGCTGTTAAGCGGCTACTCGCGTCGTCGGAAAGGTATTACTGTATTTGCCATCGTTCCGTTGGCCGTATCCATCTCGCTATTCCTAATAGCGGACCTCGAGAGCCCGCGTCGCGGCCTCATTCGCGTGGTTCCAAATAATTTGATAACCCTATCTGAATCCTTGCAAGCACAGTAGTGTTCAGTCGCCGCCGGAGCGCGCACCTTTGACGAAAAATCCAGATAGCACTCATCTTCCCCTTTAGATGGCCTCTGGTTTCTAAGATTGTGAAGAAAGCGCCGTGAGAAAGTGGGCAGCGGCTTTCGCAGTTGCTGTTTGCCTGTGGATGATTCTTGTGCTGTCGGTCAGTTCTTTACCTCTCGCAAGAACCCAAGCAACTACCTGGGTACCTTCGCGGTTCGGTGGATTCAATTCAGAGGATTGCATCTTTCCCTCGCGCTTAGCTGGGCCTTGCTCGTTCTCACGAGGGCTATCGAATGATAAGCGGTCGGCTTGGGCTTTGTGAGTCATGTTACGAGGCCTGACAGTTGAGCGCCGGCATTGTGTTGTTCGCGTGGGCACTGCCGGAATAATAGCCGGGAGAACTACTACTGTCGGGATGCGCGAGAGCGGTGGTCGAGTTCACCGAGCACCTTTTGCAGCCTCCGTTTCTGATACGGTTCTGCATCGGCGCGCGAATAAACAGAGATAGCGGGCTGAACATCCTTTTCGGCCGCCGCGTAGTCCCCGCGACGAAGTGCAATTTCTGCACGGCTCAAATCGAGTGTTGCGGACCAATCGGGAACCCCAACCAATTGCGCAACGACGTTCGGGTCGATGCCATCAATAAGCCTAGAGGCCTCGTCGAGGCGATTACGCGCGATCAGACAGTCCGCCAACGCATCAGCGGTCGCGGAGGTAAGTCCAGCTTTATCTCCAAATGACTTTCGGGCTGTTTCGTATGCATTGCGTGCGTTTACTTCTCCCTCCGCAGCGTGCCCGGAGCGGCACTGCGCGGTGGAAGCATCGGCCAACGAAGCGATTGAGAAAAATGCAGATGCACCCTGCTTTTGGACAGCCAGCTGGTGAAGTTCCATTCCGTCCCGAATCGCGTCGTCCCATCGGCCGAGCGTTCCTTCACATTGCGCACGCGTGGCCAAGACTTGCATTGAGAGTTCGTGATCGCGGCCTAACTTGGCGACGAAGCTGGGATAGATGTGATTCGTTTCGTCCACAGCCTCTGCATTCTTGTTCTGGATCATGAATGCCTGAGCCAGATTGAGACGAACGCGAAGAACATCCGGGCTGTCGGCACCGCTGCTGCGCGTGTATGCCGAAATCAGTTCGCGAAAAAGTTTCTCTGCTTCCACGCCGTTGCCCAGACGGATATTAGAAAAAGCGAGGCGCTGCTTAAAAGCCAGACGAGTGTTCCCATCGATTTCAGGAACGGTTGCGGCCAAGTCTGACGCAGCCTGGAAATTTTGCTTAGCGGATTGCGCATTGTTGTCGATTAGCGCGATCATACCTCGAGCATTAGAGAGCCATACTCTGAGATCATTGCGCGGGTGTGGGAGCTTCCCGACTTTGGCTTCCTGAGCCGAGAGGATGGACTTGGCCTTATCTAGAGTTCCGCCTTGATAACTGCGCGCCTCCAGTGCGGCGCGCTGCAGGTTGACGATAATTGCATCCTGCGAAAGATCGCCGTCAGACTGAACAAACAATGCTTCAGCGCGTTCGTATTCCTGCTGCGCGTCAGAGTAGTTGGTGCGGAGATCAAGGGCACGCGCAATCGTCTGATGCAATTGAGCTGCGATCCTAGGTTCGTTTGAAAATTGGTGGTCGATTGCAGAAGAAGCCCGTTTGACTGCATCAACCAGAGTCTCATCCGCCTTACCGCTATTAAACGGGTTGCTACGTCCGAGAAGATCATTCGCGAGAAAATGATTGACCGCACTGGCGATTTCGGTTTGGCGATCGGCGATTCTGCGTTCCACTACGGCTCGGCGGTACAGAAACAGACTTGTCCCTAGACCGATTGCGAGAGCAGCAACCGCAGCAGCAATCCATGGTCGCCTTGCTCGGGCGTCCGACACCTTCTTCTCTGCGGCTACAGCCCGCCGCTCGGCTTGCTGAATCCGGTCTAGCTCAACTCTCCGGGTCTCCAGGCTCTGAAGACGTTCTGCGAGCTCGGCGGCGCTGTTGAGGCGGCGAACGGGATCTCCGCACGCGGCTTCGGCGATATCTTCTCGAAGTAATGGATCAGCTACGTCAGCCTCCCAGCCCGGTGAGAGCGGCTTTCTAAAATCTCCTACGATGAGCTGGTACAGAATTACACCAAGAGCGTAAACATCGGATGAAGTCGTTGGCGAGTGACCGCTGAGTACTTCGGGAGCGAGATACATGAGAGTGCCGGTTAGGGGCGAGTCTGCCGCGGCGGTCTGAGTGAATCCCAGGTTCGTAATTCCCAAGGCACCCAGGCGAGCTGGATTGGCCAAGGCTCCGCTGCCGAAATCAGCGACTTTGATCTGCCATCGGCCACCGTCAACCTGATGTTCTCCCGTTTGAGAACTGACCAGAATGTTCGCAGCTTTCAGATCCTTATGAAGCACGCCTACGTCATGGGCGGACGCCACCGCTTTGGCGATGTCCACCAGAATGCGCAATCGCAGTGCCAGCGGAGTTTTCAGAAGTCCTGTTTGAGATTCCGCCCACTCCGCCAAATTGACGCCACCATATTCGCTTTCCAAGAAGAACGGTGGTGTATCAAAATTCCACTCCAACACTCGAACGAAGTCTGGACGGTCTCCAAGTGATTCGCGCAGGAAACGAGCCAGAGTCACTTCGCGTTTGAGGCCTTTAAGTTCGATTCCGTCGGAAGCGAACTTGAAAACCCGGGCTTCACGGGTTTTGGGGTTCTCGGCGATCCAAACTTCGCTAGATCCGGCAAATTCGAGGGATCGGATTAGGCGCCATTGATCTCTTCCGGGAACAGAGTCCCCAGCCTTCAAGCCCAATTCCGGCCACAACCCACCGCTTAGTGGCTTGGTCTGAACCGGGACAGCAAGACGGTAGCCGGTTCGTGGCACGGTGAGGATGGTCAATTGCTCCTCGTCCCCGATCGCTTTACGCAGCTTCGAGATTGCGGTTGCTAAAGATCCGTCGACCACAGCTGTGCCCGGCCAGACGGACTCGAGCAACTCGTCTTTCGTCACAACTTCGCCCGCATGTTGAAGAAGATGGAAAAGGACTTCCAGTGGTTTCGCCTCAAGATCGGCCGCTCTTCCATTCACCCGCAACTCGCGCCGCGATTCGTCGACCTCGCAATTGGCAAACTTCCATAGGAGCGCAGATTGATCGCGGACTCCCGCAGCGGAATCATTGCGAATCATGGATTTAGCTTTCTTTAGACTTCTTTAGAACTCCGTCAGGACACGAAACGGGGGAGTGTGCAAACTATCGGATCCAACAACACTTCGGGCGCTGCAGCTCGGGTCCGGTTGCCACAGAACGCCCCGAGTATAGCAAAAAGCGGTCTCGCCCGGGGCGTGAGATTCCAGAACCCGTCAACGGGGGAAATGGATTTACCCGAGGAGGCGTTATGAATTTCGCAAGTATTTTCAGTTTCAATCGATTGCTGGCCCTGTCCGTTCTCGCATTGGCCGGATTCTCGGCTGTATCCGCCCGCGCGCAAACCTACACCAAGCTCTATACCTGGCCGGAAGATACCCGTAACGATACGGGCATCGGACTGGCGGGGCTGATGTCCCAGGGACGAGATGGCGACCTCTACGGCACTGTCGGAGACGACAACAGCAACGCAGCAGGGAGTGCCTTCAAAATGACTACCTCGGGAGCATTCAGCCGAATCTATAGCTTTTGTTCACTCGCCAAGTGCGCTGACGGTTCGCAGCCCTGGGGTGGACTAACCTTGGGTAAGGACGGCAATTTCTACGGCACGACGATGTGGGGAGGATCACTCAGTTCGGGCACTGTCTTCAAGCTCACTCCGGCGGGTGGGTTAACCACGGTGTGGAACTTCGACAACGGGCCCGATGGAGCTGCTCCCTGGTACCCCCCGCTGCAGAGTCTTGTCGATGGCGATTTTTATGGCGTGAGCAACACGCAATACGGAGGCGACTACGGAGCGTTCTATAAGTTGGTGCCGACGGCAACCCCACCATACAAAGAATCCGTTCCGATCGACTTCAACTATACGGATGGAAATGATCCGAATCTCCCGACGCAGGGAACGGACGGCAATTACTACGGATCAACATTCTCAGGCGGCAGCAAAGGACTCGGGCTTGTCTATAAAGCCACGGCGGCGGGCGTAGAAACGATATTTCACAGCTTCACGGGTTATGCTAACAATCAGGATGGAGCCAATCCTATCGGCGCAATGGTCGAGGGGAACGATGGCGCCTACTATGGCGTTACATGGCTAGGAGGCTCAAGCAATCTCGGAACGATCTTCAAGGTAACCTCAAACGGAACATACACTCTACTGCACAGTTTTACTGGCCGGCCAGATGGCGCCTATCCCCGATCCGCACTGATTCTCGGCAGCGACGGGAGTCTCTACGGCACCACGCTGAATGGCGGAACGGCCAATGACGGCACGATCTACAAAGTTACAGCGTCGGGACAGGTGACTATTCTCTACAACTTTTGTTCGCAGACGGGTTGTGCCGATGGCTTCTCTCCGGTCATTCCGCTTCTCCAACACACAAATGGGAAATTCTACGGAAGCACGAGCGGCAACTCCCTTGGAGGCAGCTATTTCTACCGCCTCGATACGGGCCTTGCTCCATTCGTGAAGATGGTGAACTGGATCGGAAACGTCGGAAACACCGTCGAGTTACTCGGCCAGGGATTCACAGGCACTACTGGAGTATCGTTCAATGGCGTGCCCGCTACTTTTAACAACAGCTCCGACACTTATATGACGGCGACAGTGCCAGCGGGTGCACTGACCGGAACTCTGACTGTTACGACCTTTGCTGGTTCGATGGTCAGCAATCGTGCATTCCTGGTCTTGCCAAGGATCAGCAGCTTCACTCCTAGCGGAACCGTTGGCTCGAAAGTCACAATCACTGGAATAAGCCTTACACAGACGACTCGAGTAACGATTGGTGGCAAGCTTGCTGCCTTTACTGTGATTTCGGATACTGAGTTGATAGCTACTGTGCCTCCCAATGCAGTGACGGGAAAGAAGATTACTGTAGCTACCGCGGGAGGATCTGCCTCGAGTCCAAGCACCTTTGCAGTGGTGCCGTTGGTAAAAACATTCTCGCCTACTGCCGGGCCGGTCGGAACTCCCATCACGGTCAAAGGCTATTCCTTCACGGGCGCTACTGTAATTACAGTCGGCGGAGTCGCAGCAACCAGCTATTCCGTGATCAGCGACAACGAGGTCGACGCACTGGTCCCTACTGATGCAGCCACGGGTCCAATCGGTGTGACTACTCCGGGAGGTACTGGTTTTAGCTCAGCCAATTTCACTGTCACCCATTGACTTGGAGATTGTAGCTGCGCAAGGGCGTCCGCGAGCTCGGGCGCCCTTTTCCTTGGGTAGAGTGCCAATATCACTCCCGATGTTTATGTCTTTGCCCGATTCGACAACTCACGCGATCGCAGGGCCAGACCCTTAGCAACCGAGGTGAACTCGGACCCACCCACGATACGCCCACGTCCGAAGCGCTGTTCGAAGATGTCGCGCACGGCGGGCACGAAAGAACTACCTCCCGTAAGGAATACCCTGTCGACGTCCGACGGCATTACACCGCTGCTTTCCAGCATGTGATCAACGCATGACGCGATTGCTTGAAGCTCTTCTGAAATCCACTCCTCGAACTGCGCGCGAGTAACGGTCTTCGAAACGTGAATTCCGGGCACCCGGAAGGAGAAAATAGTCTCCTTCTTGACCGAGAGTTCGTATTTGGCATGTTGCACGGCTCGGTGTAGCTGAAATCCAAGATCTTCCGTAACGAGCATGATGAACAGGTCAATTTTGTCAGGCTCAAGTGCTCGAGCACGCAGGGCGCGCAACGCTTCCATGTTTTCGTTCGATTTGAGGAAAGACAGATGATGCCAGTGCTCGAGTTTTGCAAAAGGCCAGTTCGGTACGGTCCCGGTCTTTCCCACAAGCCGCCATTGTGAGCCGCGTCCCAGCAAAGGCGCGACCAGATGGCGCACTAGCATGGCATCGAAACTGTCGCCGGCAATTGCTACGCCAGCACTAGCCAAGACCCTCTCCCGGGAATTCCTACGACGCACGTCCGGACCGACTCGGACCAAGGTGAAGTCCGTCGTGCCGCCGCCGAAGTCGGCCACCAGCAGCAACTCGTCCTGTCTAAGATTTGCTTCGTACGAATAAGCGGCTGCGACCGGTTCGAACTCGAAATGCACCTCGGTAATGCCAGCCATCGCGAGGGCTTCGGTTAGCCGCTTGGTCGCATACAGATCATCTGCTTGGTTTGTCACACCGACGAATCGCACGGGACGGCCGACGACGGCTTTGGTACCGATTGGAATTCCGGATTTGCCGGCTGCCGTCTTCAACGATCGCAGCAGATAACCTAGCAGTTCTTCAAACCGGTAGCTTTTCCCGAACAAGCTTGTGGACCTTAGCGAAGAAGTCGCCAAATATGATTTGATCGACTGGATCAGACGGCCACCGTCCTCTGCATGCAAGTAGCGTTCGATCGCCTCGGGACCGGCATAGGCGGACAGCTCTCGACGCCTACCCTTTTGTGGTGGAGCAAAGAATAGAATTGACCGAAACGACTCAGATTCGGAATCGCCCGACGGGTAGCGTGCTGTTGTGACGTGGCCGAATTCGTCGGCCATGGCAACAGCGCTGTTCGTCGTGCCAAAGTCGATCCCGATCATTACTTTGCCCCCCGACAAAAGCCACAGTCCCGGCTCTAGCGCTTGGATCTGGTGTGCAAGTAAGAAACTGTCTGAATAATCAGAATGACAATAATAATGACAGACGCCAAGCTCGTATGGGCTGCGCTCTACCACTGCATAACCCTAGTATTCGCAGATGTTTATGAATATCGAAGGTTATCGATTTATCGCCATGGTGCACGATTTAACAATGAGAGATAAAAAATGGACATTTGTCCGTTCCGAGACATGGGTGACAGAACGTTCCGCAGAAATGGGTTACACTTTTCGGCCGAAGGGGGCGGAGAGGAGGATGCCAGGGAAGGAGAGTTCTGTGATGGACGAACGCATGCGCTTTGTGATCCGGCTCAAGGACGGGGAGGCGATGGCGTCGCGGTGCCGCGGGTTCGGCATCTCGCGCACGGTGGAGATCATCATGTGCTCGACTTTGAACTCCGCGACCGAGTGTGCTTAGTCCGCCGCGCCGCATCTTCACTCACTCCGTATCGTGAATGAGCGCCACATCTTTAGTTACTCGCGAACGCCAGATGACCAGTTGTTTGCCATCGCGTGAGAAGTCGAAAGTGTTGGGGCGCTCGAAATCGAAGTGAGTAAATTGCTGGGGGGTGCGCCGCCCTTGGATTGCATCCATAGATTGCCGACGTCATTCCTAGCCTGGATCACAAAAAGCGCCTGACCATTGCGCGCCCAGCGGATGGGCCCCCAGTGACGGCAACGGAAATCTTTTCAGTGGTGGCCCGCCATCACAGGAAATAACAGCAATTCCGGTGGTGCGTGATGACATCCAACTTGAAAGTGGAACATGCCTGGCGATACCCTTCTTTCTTGCACCCTTAGCAGTGAAGGAGATCCAGATGCCTCTCCAAACCTTCACCGTGCTGGACACACTGAAGCACACCGTAATCTCCGGCCGCCAGCGGGCCGGGTCGCTAGAGATATTTCATTTGCGGTGGCCTGTCGGTAACGGACCAGCTTACGTTACGCTGGACGAAGCGCTAGGGTCTCATTGGATCGAAATCGCAGAGTCCACAGAGTCAGGGCAAGTGTCCCAAATCAAGATCATCAATCACTCCGAACACATGATTTTCCTCATGGCTGGTGAGCATCTCGTCGGATGCAAACAGAATCGTGTGCTGAACTCCAGCATCATGGTTCCTCCAAAAGCCGAAATGCCGTTGCCGGTGACTTGCGTCGAACGTGGTCGCTGGGGTTACAGCAGCCGCGCTTTTTCGAGTGCGGGTACATCTTCCTACTATGGTCTTCGAGCGATGATGAGCGGGCAGGCACACAAGAGCTACAGGTCCAGCGGTATGCCGATCTCCGATCAACGGGAGGTCTGGGGTGAAGTATCACGGAAGCTCGCCGCCACGGGTTCACCTTCTCGTTCGGATGCGATGCAAGATGTGTATCAGAACTATGCGACGAAGTTGAAAGAGCTCGAGGAAAAACTTCCAGCGCCAACAGACTGCAATGCCGCCGTATTTGTGGTTGCAGGTGTAGTTGCCGGCTCAGACTTTTTTGATAAGAAGGAAACTCTGCAAAAACTCTGGACGAAGCTCATTCGGAGTTGCAGCCTGGATGCTCTGGAACAGCCATCACAGACTGTCACATCGACATCGGCTGATGATATTTCGACCTGGTTAGAGCGGAGTACGAAGGCCGCGCAGGAACCATTCCCATCACCGGGACTCGGGCAAGACGTGCGAATCGAGGGTGTAGACGTGCTCGGCGCTAGTTTGGTGTTAAATGATCACCCGATTCACATGGAACTGTTTCATCGCACAGCGCCGGTGCCCGGGCTATGAACATGCGTTCGACGTGCTGTGCGGCATGGAAATCTTCGGAGATACGTTTGCTAACCCGACCAAGCACGGTGCCTTTTTCAACTCAGTTGGTCGGCACGATCGGAAGAATGAGCGCCGAGGGATGCTCGGCATCGTGATAGATCGTGTCCGTGGCCGGCAACGATTTTTGGCCGCCAGCGGCGTTCTCGATTGTGTTCAGGTTCTTGTCGAAACGGGGAAAATTGCTGCTGCTGACCTCAAGTCTCAAGCGATGTCCTTTCAAGAAGACGTTGGCGGTTGCCCACAAGTCCACCGTCAACTTGTAAATCTGGCCTGGGTTCATGAGTTCTGCTTTTTCCTGCGAATTGCGATAGCGCGCGCGAACTATTCCTTCCGTGAGGTTTTGTGCGAATCCATCTGGACCGACGTCCACCAACTTGGCGGTAAAGTCGGTGTCAACGGCGGAGGACTTGGCAAACAGTTCGAGTTGGATGGGCCCCGTGATTTCGAGATCATGCTCTATCGGAAGTGTCGAGTAGACCAAAACGTCGGAGCGCGCTTCCACCGGTCGCTGGTCGCGAGGGCCGGGCCCGAGGTGCGCCGAGTCACAACATAAAGGACCACCGACCGTCGGCGCCGGATCGGCAGGATTGTAGACGTATTGGTCGGGCTTGTCCGAAGTAGGCGTTGCTGTCACCAGGGTCCCATCGCCACGTGCTGAGTTCGCCTTTCCGCCTGAATGCAGGAAGTATTTTGTATTGCGAGCTCGTGCGAGGGGCCAATCTTCTTCCTCACGCCATTGGTTAACGCCCATAACAAAAAGTCTTACAGGTTTGGAATGCCCGAAATCGTTGACGACGTTTTTGAAGAGATGGTCGTACCAGCTCAAAATGGTTTCATCTTCATCAAATGCGGCGGTGGGGCCGAAATCGACATCGCCAATCTTGCGTCCGGAACCGGCGTGGCCGCCGATCGTGATCATGAGCTGTTGTCCGCGGCGTGAGACCTCATCCTTGGCATGCAACTTCATTCCGACGTAGTTACGTAACGAGCCGCCCAAGAAGATGTCATACCAGGCTGCGACTGTCAGCGAGGGTACGCCGATGTCGGCGTAGTGATCCTCAACGGACCACCTCTTCCAATATTCGTCATAAGCCGGATGAGCCAGCCAATCGAGAAAATACGGAGCGAGGGAAGGCAGCAAGTCTGTATCGGAGGTTGCCTGGGGCAATTCAAAAAGCGGATATTGAGTAAGAGGAAGCTTCGCAATGCCGTTCAAAGCGTTCGTGTGACTGCGCACAAAGCGGTTAAGGGTATCCTGGGCCAGACCCGAGGTCCACGATTCGTTGAACCATTGTTCAAAAGCGCCACCCTGGTACGTCCACCCATCATGATAGTTGCTCGCGGTCACGATCGGACAAATTCCCGCCAGATGTGGCGGATGTGCAATCGCCGCCAGCATCTGGGTGGCCCCGACATAGGAGCCTCCATACATTCCTACTCTGCCGTCGGAGTAGGATAGCCCGGCCGCCCATTCGACAGTGTCGTAGCCGTCGTTCGATTCGTGCAGGAAGGGATACCACTCGCCGTCCGATGTGTAGCGTCCGCGAACATCCTCGCTGATGACGACGTAGCCGCGCGTCGCTGCCTTATGACCAAAGTCAACGTCTCCGCGTTTGTCGTACGGAGTCCGCGTGAGAAGAACGGGGAATCTTCCTGGGGCAACGGGATGATAAATGTCCGCGCGAAGTATGGTGCCGTCGCGCATGGTCACCGCCACTCCGTGTTCTACAGTCACGGCATAAGGATCAGATGCAGAAGCAACTTGGGGAACGAGCGTCAGAATTGCGAACGTGCCGAGCACAACTCTATGGATCGTCCACATATTGCACGAATCACTCCTTCTCAGAAGTTTTTTCCACCAGCCGGAGCAAACCAAAACAGGGACATGAAATGAGTCGTTCATCGGAGGCTGCCAGGTTACCGCTTGCTGATGCTCAGGCGGGCCCTGACTGCGAAATAGGTTAAAGCGCAAGGTGTTCCCGGCGATAGGGGGACGCGTACCGATCGCAGCGAGGGGAATGCATCGCTCCATACCAGGTGTGCGTGCTGGCATCGATGCGTGCCTTGACTTCGAAGCCGGAGTTCCAGTCCAGCCGTCTTGGTGGTGCGGCTTGCTCAGATCGATATCCAAATCGATCCATTCTCCTTGCGGTCATCCGAGTTCAAATCCCGCGATCGACGTTAGTGCAGCATCATCAATAGCGTGAGGTTCCTACACTCCCTTTTTCCAATCAGGGTCGGTGCCTTTCTTCAGGCGAATTGTAAGTGAGCCATCCGGGTTGGTTCGCTCGTGGCAGGCCCAGCGGACTGGCCGCCGCACGCCCTTGACCTCCAATTCAGCGCGAAGCTTGACCTGTTCGCCGTCCATGCCTCTGGGAAGGATGAGTGAGCACTGGCGCATGTGGCCGGCGTAGGGTTGTCCGGGATCAAAATTGCCACCGACTTTAACGCGACCATCAAGAGTTTCAGCGTAAATGCCTAGCACGCCTGGAACCCCCGCAACGCCATCGTTCACGATCCCGACGATCAGTTCCATGGTGTCATAGCGTTTTCGTTGCCAGACCAACGACGGGCGGACGCGGTATCCGAGCCGCTGCTCCATCGCATGGAGCGAATCGGGATATTTCTCGTAGTAACGACGAATGTTGTCGGGTTCGGTCCAGAGGGCGAAATAGTTGGTGCCGATGTCCAGCGCATGAAACCCGGCGCATTCGCGATAGGGCAACGCCAATGGGCCGCCGATCTTGTGTGGGTAGTCGTCGTGGGTCTGCGCTTCGTCATCTGGCCCGACAAACCTCAACATGGAATCGGACAGCTTGCTCAGGCATTCCTTTTCTTCTGCCGCGAATTCCGGCAACACGTAATGGCGATTCTCTCCGTCTTCCATGACGATCGCGCACCACGGAGGACGGTAACTCAGTTCCTCAATCTGAATCGGCTCATCCATGATCAGGCTATCGGAGCGCAGCCAGCAGCCGGCGCGAACCGCCATATCCTGGACCTGCCGGTTGCCTAC
>Ga0126371_10003885_pt1 | contig 13136 bp, 9 predicted proteins | sample PanSoiMetaPlot_4_FD_110145 | JGI IMG/M metagenome (GOLD analysis project Ga0126371, IMG submission 110145) | Tropical forest soil microbial communities from Panama - MetaG Plot_4 | ecosystem: Environmental > Terrestrial > Soil > Tropical forest > Bulk soil | place: Panama | collected 2016-02-17
CGTCGTTGAGGATTTCGTATTCCGGTTCCGGCGCCGCTTTGGGCGCGCTCGCCGCTTCTCGTGCCGGCGTAGACCCGGCGCTCTCGAGAGCCTCTGAGCCGGACAACCGGCGGAGGTTACTCAATGCCTTGGCCCCAATGTGGCGGATGCGTTGTCGCATGATCTCAGTGGCCTGCCCAACTTCTTCCAGGGACCAGCCATTACCGACGGGCCGCTTCCGCTCGACGATCCCGCAGTGCCCGTGCGACATGTACTCGCACAGGCAGACATCGCCGATCACCACCAGGTCGCGCACCTCGCTTTTGATCGCCTGCGTGGCCCGCTGCACAATTCCATCGTCGGCCCAGGCGCCGGTAGCGACCTCGTCTTTGGCTTCGGGAAGCCCAAAAAGGATAATGCCCCCCAACCCCAGGGACTTCGCTTCCCGCGCCTCTTCAACCGCTTCGTCCACCGACAGGTTGAACACGCCGGGCATGGAGCCGATCGCCTTGCGCACGCCCTGGCCGGGGCACACAAACAGCGGATAGATGAAGTTTGTTGGCGCCAGTCTGGTCTCCCGCACCAACGTGCGCAGGGACTCATTCTGGCGCATGCGGCGAAGGCGGGTGGCAGGGAAGGGCATGGGTGAAATTCTAGCAGAGGGCCGGCCGCCGACCGTGGGGTTAGTGGCGGTCGAAAGCGTCATATTTCTTGCTGAGTTGCTGGCCCAGATTCCCGAGCGCATCAAGAATCGTAAGATACCTCGCTGCTGCGGCCTCGATTTCCTCAAATCTGGCTTTGGAAACGTTCTTTGGATCTCGACCCATGAGCCATTCAAGATGAGAGATATCGGTCGTTGCGTTGAAGGCTTGATACTGGAGGTTCATGAATATCTGCTGCTTATTGTAGAGATCGGTGTACCGCTTGAGCTCGTCGTAGTCCATGTGTGCCGTAGCTCCGCTGGCGGCAGCGGTCATCCATGCCGTGGAGTAGAGGTCATAACCGATAAAGATATAGTTGAGATCTTTGGGGCCTCGTTTCCCGCCTTCGAGCGATTGCATCGCCTGAATGATCTCCTTGAGACCCTGTTTCCGGCTCTCCATCTCGGTCAGGGCGCGGTCGACGGTTTCTTTGTTGTTTCGGATCTCGCTGGCCAGGTTGGCTCGTGCCACCCGCAGCAGCCCACGATCGTGGCCCCAGGTAAGAATCGATTCCAGGCTGAGCGCGATAAGAATGCCGGCGACAATCGCGAGCAGATGGATGAAGAAGTCTTTCTTGGTATGGATCGGACCGTGGGGCGCATGAACGTCCATCGCTTGATCTTTCCCGCATTCGGCCGCGGCCCCAGGGGTTGGGCGCGCGCGAGCCGTGCATGCCTTATAATAGCCGCCCGGAGACGCTTCCATGAAACCTCGCTTCGCTCTCATCTGGTTCCTCTTTCTGCCGGCGGCCTTCGCCGCCGCGCAAGCCAAGACCGAGATTGGCGAGATCAACCACGCCAAGTTCCGCATCGACATTCCGGAAAACTGGAACCATGGTCTGGTGGTCTACTGCCACGGCTACAGCACCGACCCCGGAACCTTTACCCAGAAAGAACTGCCCAAAACGCTGGCAGTGTTTGTGAAGGCCGGCTATGCGCTGGCCCAGTCCGGTTACTCCCAAGGAGGGTGGGCTGTGCAGCAGGCCATTCCGGAGACAGAAGCTCTTCGCAAGTACTTCATCAGCAAATATGGGAAGCCGAAGGAGACTTATCTGACCGGCCATTCTATGGGTGGGTTCATCACCATGGCCATGATCGAGAAGTACCCCGATTCCTACGATGCAGGCCTGCCCTTCTGCGGACCCCTGGCCGCCTCGAGCTGGTTCATGCAGCACTACGCCTTCGATCTGCGCGTGATTTTCGATTACTACTTTCCAAGTGCGTTGCCCTCGCCGGCCAAGGTCCCCGCCGACTACAAGATGACCGACGACCTGCGCAAAACTCTGCGCGAACTGCTGGATAGCAAGCCCGAGTCGGCCGCCGTCATGCGTGAGCTGTCGAACGTTCACAACAACCGCGATTTGGCGAACGGCCTGGTCTTCGGCACTTACGTCCTCAAGGATATGCAGCAGCGCGCGGGCGGCAATCCCTTTGACAACCGCTTCACCATTTACACGGGTACGCCGGATGACAACGCCCTAAACGATCATGTCGAGCGGTACACGGCCGACCCCGGCGCTCTCAGCTATCTCCAGCGCTATTACACGCCCACCGGGAGTCTTCGCCGACCCATGCTGGCCATCCATACGACCTATGACCCTACGGTGGCCCCGGCCATCCCCAACATGTACGCGCTACTTACGCGTGAAACCGGCAAAGCCGACCTGTTCGTGCAGCAGTACGTCAAGCACGACGGCCATTGCAACATCTCCCCTGACGAGACTGCCCGCGGCTTCGACGAGTTGCGCGCCTGGAAGGAAAAAGGAACCCGCCCGCAGCCCGGCAGCATTACCGACACACAGCCACCGCCTTCAAGCGGCGGACACTGAGATGGGCAATACTTCTTAGCGCCTGTATGTTGCGGATTCCTGAGGAAGCCTCAAAAACCCTGTCACCCTTGCTGGCTGTGTCATTGTTTCGAGGGTTGATATTGGTTTTGGTCAAAAGGCCTTATCTGAGTCGATCAGGATCGTCACCGGCCCCTGATTGACCAATTCCACATCCATCATGGCCTGAAACACGCCGGTCTCGCAGCGCCGGCCCGAGGCGCGAATGCGCTTGACGAAGTATTCGTAGAGGCGATTTGCCTCTTCCGGGCGGGCAGCCGTGTCGAAGGACGGGCGCTTGCCGCCGCGCACATCGCCGTACAAAGTGAACTGCGATACCACCAAAACCTCACCACCCGAGTCCTGGACGGACAGGTTCATCTTGCCTTGGGAATCCTCAAAGACGCGGAGCCCGAGGATTTTTTCCGCTAAGTAGTCGGCCGCTTTATCGTCGTCAGTTTTGCCAACACCCAGCAGCACGAGCAGCCCGGGACCGATCTTGCCCACGACTCTGTCTTCGACCAGTACACGGCAGCGGCTGACTCTTTGGATCACGGCGCGCATTTCGAGTAACTGTAACATCAGCAACCAAACGCCTACCACACAGGCAGGGAGGCAAGGAGATCAAGGGTGCTGGCCATCGGCTCCAGCGGTCGACTCCTCGTTTTCCGGACCAACAGGTCACCTGACCCGATCTCCCGATCTCTCCTGGGTCGCTAAACGGAGCTCGGGCAGCCGCTGTCGAAGAGATACATTACAATCTCGTTTATCATGCGCAGCTTCGAGAGTCTGTCCGAACGCGAAATTCTGGCTCTGGCAGTTTCGCTGGAGGAAGAGGATGAACGCATTTACGCCGACTACGCCGAGGGCCTCCGGCAGACATTTCCGGCCACGGCGCAGATGTTTGACGCTATGCGAGAAGAAGAATCCGGACATCGCCGGCGCCTTATTGAGCTCTACCAGAGCAAGTTCGGCGAGCATATTCCTTTGATCCGGCGCAATGACGTGCGCGGCTTCGTCCATCGCCGTCCCCTATGGCTAACCAAGCCCATGCGCCTGGATGCTGTGCGCAAAGAGGCTGCCACCATGGAGGTGGAGACACGCCGCTTCTACGAAAAGGCAGCCAGTCGCACCGAGGACGCCAGCATTCGCCAGCTTCTTAACGACCTGGCCCAGGAAGAGCGCGGACATGAACACCGCGCCGAGGAGCTCGGTGAACAGCTCGACGAGGCCACGCGCCACCGAGAGGAGGACGCCAACCGCAAGCTGTTCGTGCTACAGATCGTGCAGCCGGGGCTGGCCGGCCTGATGGACGGCTCGGTTTCCACCCTTGCCCCCGTTTTCGCTGCGGCCTTCGCCACCCGCGACACCCACACGGCGTTCACCGTAGGACTCGCGGCCTCCATCGGTGCCGGGATCAGTATGGGCTTCGCCGAAGCGCTCTCCGACGACGGCAGCCTCACCGGCCGTGGTCATCCCTGGATTCGCGGCCTCGTCTGCGGCTTGATGACTGCCCTCGGCGGCATCGGCCACACACTTCCCTTCTTGATCCCAAACTTTACGGTCGCGTTCGGGGTGGCCGTCGCCGTTGTGATTGTAGAGCTGGCTGTCATCTCCTGGGTGCGCCACCGCTACATGGAGTCGCCCGTTCTTTCGGCGACGCTACAGGTGATGATCGGCGGCATCCTGGTTTTCCTCGCCGGGGTTTTGATTGGGAGTTCGTAAGTTATGTTGAGAACTCAGTAATGTGCAGTTGGTTCACAGGACCCGTGTAAATGCTGGTGTTGTGAATTTTCGACTGCACATTTCTTCGTAGCATCAGATCGGGCGCTGTCGAGCGCCCGAGGGAGAATCTGATGCTTAGAACACTCTTCCCAGGCACTTATATATTCGGCTCACCTGGGAGACGCAGGCAAAACTTGTGTAACGTTGCCGGCGGCATCCAGAAACTCCAGTTTCGGATCACCATCCGGTCCGACCGATAGGCGGAGCCGCGGCCTGCTGTTGGCATCAAACAGCGTAACGTTGGCTGACCTGTCTCCCGACCTACCGACAAACACTCGCTCCGACCCAACTGCCTGCTGCAGGAGTTTGTCTCTTTCCGGACCAGGTTTCAGCTTGTGGGCGTCGTCAAAATTCTTGTTTTGTTCTTCAGCAGAAACATCAGGCCGATCCCAGACGTGAAAGCCCGCCTTCCGTTTGCTGTTCGCCTCTTCATACTGCATGCCCACTACCTGATCTCCACCATATTTGTCAAAGGCCAGTAAGCTGCTCGCTAAGTATTTACCGTCTTGCTCTGCGCTCCCATATTGCAGTCCGCCGGATTCATCGCCTTTTTCGTTGTAAAACAATATCCCAGGCAGCTTGAGACCTTGGCGTTGAAAAAATTTTCCACTAACGATATTGCCCGGACCCGGAAGTCTGGCTCTGTTGGCGATGACGAGTTTCACCTGGCCATCTTTCTCGACGATGTTGATGCGCTCGACGTCAATCTCCTCGAACTTCTGCTTGCCGCTGTGCCAGGTGAACGCCGTGAGCACAAAAACGGCACCGAGGAGCGTACCAACAACCGCGTAGATCTTTAAGAATCGTACTTCTTTCTCCAATTTCGTTTCCATGATAACGCTCCCATTCCCATTCATAGGAAATCTCATACTTGCTCTTGTTGGTGAATCGCGCCAAGGTGCCTCAAGTATATTTAGGCCCAACGCAATTCGCTCTCCCCGAGTCTCTTTTCCAACAAGCCTTCAGGAGAAGCCGATGTCTCTGAGGATCGGATTCAAGTTCGACGGGCGCTGCTCGGTCAACCCCCGGCTACAACCCGGAGAAAGCCGACGCGACCGTCGAGCAACCTCGTTCGCCACGGATGTCATACCACTATGAACGCGACCCTAGAACGGTTACAGGCACTAACAGGCTTGTTCGCAGACGCTGAAGCCGTTATCGTAACCCCTTCCGCTCCTTGGGGCGCGAGCCCAATCAACTACTCCAAACACTACGGAGTTCCGCAATGGCTACCAGCATAATTGCCGTACAGCATCTCTGGAGAATGCGCGGAGGATCGCAGGCCGGCAGTCCTCTGAGCGTCTGACGGTTCCTATTACGTTAGGAAATTCCAAAGCATGCGGGCAAAGAGATCTTTCTGCGAACAGACGTCGCAATCGTGATGCAGTTCCGTGTCTCCGCTACTAAGACCGCCGATCCGTCGGTCCTGCCGGCAAAGCTGCGCCCGGTGCCGCGTATTCCGGAAAGGGCGGCCATTCTTACCCGTGAATTGACTCTGGCCGATTACCAGAACCGGCTCGGCCGATCGAGCGTGATGCTGCTGAATGGCGTGCGCTGGGAGGCGCCGGTGACAGAGAAGCCGGCGCTGAATTCGACGGAAATCTGGTCATTCATTAACCTCATCGACGACTCTCACCCTATCCACCTGCATCTGGTTCGCTTCCAGCTTTTGGACCGCAGACGCTTTGATCTTTCGGTTTATCAGTTGACCGGGAAGGTTGTTTTTACAAACCCTGGCGAAGCGCTCTCTCCAAATGAACTCGGATGGATGGATACTGTGCGGGTCGATCCCATGACCGTTACCCGGATTATTGTGAAATTTGAAGGTTACGGCGGACGATACGTCTGGCACTGTCACATGCTTGAGCATGAAGACAATGAGATGATGCGCCCGTACATCATTACAACGCATTGATAGGTCCCAGGTGGGTACCGAAGATCGGCAGATTGGACTCGACCTTCGCTTGGACGCCGTCGGCGTCCGATCGTCGCATCAAATGAGGGTAGAGAGATGGTTCCCCCCGAGGTCGAGCAAGCTACTTCGGAGTTCTCAAGCAGTCTCCTGAGCGATAGGGAGTTCGCAATTGGGCCGGTGCCTGGCGACGGCGGTCGAACCCAATCAGCAGCCTCGTTCATGACTCTACGCAAGAGACCGGCCGGTCATGACTTGCCGAACACCTGTGGCGAGAACCTCTCAGAAGGAGCCTTCATGCTTGTCTTACGGGACGTTTTGGACGAGACCCAGAAGACTGGAAAGGCGATCGGCCATTTCAACATCTCTGATTTGGTTCTTCTGAAGGCCGTGTTCGACTCGGCGCGGGAACTGAGTGTTCCGGTCCTGGTCGGTGCATCCAGCGGCGAGCGTAAATTCATGGGAGTCGATCAGATCGTGGCTCTGGTCCGAAGTTTGCGAGAGGAATTCAATTTCCCGATCTTTCTAAACGCAGATCATACTCACTCTCGTGCGGAAGCCGAAGAGGCAGCCAAGGCGGGGTTCGATGCGATCGTTTTCGACGTCTCCGCGCTGCCGTTCGAGGAAAACGTGCGCCAGACCAAGGAGGCGGTTGAAGCTCTCAAGAGTATCAATCCGGCTATCGTGGTTGAAGGCGAGATCGGCGATATCGGCGTCGGCTCTGAAATACATGAGAAAGCTCCGGACCTGTCGAAGGGCCTGACCACCCCTGACGACGCGAAACGCTACGTCGAGTCCACCGCAATCGACATTCTGGCTCCGGCTGTGGGCAACATGCACGGCATGCTGGCGAGCATGGTGCGGGGAGAAACCAGGAAGCGTTTAGATATCGCGAGAATCGCCGAAATCAAGACCGCGACACGGGCCCTGCTTACTCTGCACGGGGGATCGGGAACTGACGACGAAGATTTGCGGAAGGCAATCGCCGCCGGGATCAACGTCGTTCACATTAACACGGAACTCCGGGTAGCGTGGAGACGTGGATTGGAGGACGGCTTGGCCACTCAGCCCCATGAAGTCGTCCCCTACAAGATCCTGCCATTTGCGGTGGAATCTGTGAAGCACGTAACTGTTTCGCGTTTGAGGCTATTCAATGGTATGCCGGCGTGACAGTCGTCCAAGAGCGTAATGAGCGGGCAAAATCCTAGGAGCGAACCAAGATATGCCCATTCTCCGGCGTGGTGCGCTTGTGATGGGTCACACACGCGAAGTCGCCGAGCAAGAAATTAGCTTGGATTGTTACGGTAGACATCTTGCCGCTCATCCATCCCAAAGCACCGAGCGGTCGATTTCTGCAACAGCTGTCCTTCCTGTCAGCGCCATGGCCATCAACAGCTCGACTCTGAGGATTTCAATCACGCGAGAGACCCCGGCCGCGCCGGCGATAGCCAGCCCGTAAAGATATGGCCGCCCGATCAGAACGGCTCGCGCGCCCATCGCCAAGGCTTTTACGACGTCGGTGCCGCGGCGGATACCGCCATCGACCAGCAAGGTGAGATTCCTGCCCCGGACCATGTCGGCGACACGGGGAAGCGCAGCCGCGGTCGAGGGAAGCGTGTCGAGATTGCGGCCGCCGTGGTTGGAGACGATCACTCCAGCAACGCCGGTTTCGGCGGCGCGTAGCGCGTCTTCGGGATTCAGGACGCCCTTCAGCAGGATGGGGACCTTGGTGAACGAGCGCAACCATTCGATGTCCGTCCAGCTCAACCGAGGATCGAGCCCCCCGGTGAAACCGGCGCCCGGCTCCTGGCGGTGGCTCGCTGGGCGTAGGGGAAGATTGGGTAAGTTGAATCCAGGCGGTATCTGGAAGCGGGTGCGGATTTCGCGGTGGCGCAGGCCGAGTACCGGCGTATCCACTGTCACGCAGACAGCACGACAGCCGGCCGCCTGGGCACGCTCCACCATCTCCCGCGTAACTCCGCGATCTGTTTGTGTGTACAACTGAAACCATACCGGTTGCCTGGCGGCCCGAGCTATGGTTTCCACCGATTCGTTTGCATAGGAACTCAAGACCATTGAGGCGCCGGCGTGGTTTGCTCCCTCGAGTGTGGCGCGCTCACCTTCGCTGTGCCAAAGACGGTGCATCGCGGCGGGCGCGAGCAGGATGGGCAAGTCGAAGTTCTCACCGAGAAAGCTGGTCTTGAGGTCGATCTTCGAGACGTCCACCAGGACGCGCGGTTTCAGGCGGACGCGCTGCCAATCCTCGCAGTTCGCGCGAAGAGTGATTTCGTCGGCGGCGCCGCCGCAGGCGTAGGCCCGGGCCGCGGCTGTCATAGAGCCTTCGCTGGCGGTTTCGAACTCGGCGAGCGAAAGCAGTTCTTCGACTTTTGGTTTCATGGTGGAACGAGAGGGACGACGCTTCAAGGTGCCTCTCCCTGCCGAAATTGTCATACAAACTACAGAGTATAAGTGAAACCTGTATGACCTTCGGGCGGGCCGAATAAGCAGCCAGTCGCTGGCCGTGCTTCTTGCCACCGTCGCCGCTGAGAGCGCAAGGAATGATTGTGATCAGGCGCGCGATCATTTCCTCCCCCGTGCCCGTCTCACCGACGATCGGCACAGCCGCCGGATGGCGAGTCCCTTTTTCCCCGAGTTTCATCACCCGCGGCAGAGATTCGTGCTGCGAGCGATAATAGTGCCGGTGTTGAAAACACTCGGTGACCGCCGGGCAGCTCGAATCGGCACCCATCACCTGGGAAATTGCGAAATCCCGAAGTCCCATTAATCCCAGTAAGCGCCGCAAACGCGTGCTCGGGCAAGCATTTAGATCATTCCCTCACGGCGTCTGAAAATCCGCTCCGAGAACGTACGCGCCATGAGGTCAGTTATTTACACTGACTGGAAATCGGCATACACTTTTTCAGTTTTCCTGACGGTACCGATAATCCCAAGGCTTAAAGAGGCGAAACTATGTTTGGCAGAAGAGTCTTATCCATGGTTTTTCTGGGAGTTGTGGCGATCGCCGCGATGGCGCAAAACGCGGACGCCCCCAGCAAGAAGTCGACGAACCCAACCCATGCGTCCGTAAAATCGGCTCCCGCGGCCAACGAGACCACGGTCTCCCGGCCCAAGTCGTTTGATCTGGGCGCCATGGACAAGACGGCGAACCCTTGCGAGGACTTCTACCAGTACGCCTGCGGGAACTGGCGCAAGAACAATCCCATTCCTTCTGACCAATCGCGCTGGGGTCGTTTCAATGAGCTGGCGGAATACAACCGCCAGATCCTGCGCCAGATTCTGGAGAAAGCGGCGGTCAACGATCCTAAACGCAGCCCAGTTATGCAGAAGGTCGGCGATATGTACGAATCCTGCATGAACGAGTCTACGATGAACGCCGAGGGGGCCAAGCCGCTCCAGCCGGAGCTCAAACGGATCGACTCCATTCAGAGCAAGGATCAACTGATCGAGGCAATCGCCTATTTGCACTCGATCGGGGTGCCCGCAGTGTTCGCGTTCGGCGCGCAGCCGGACTTGCACAACGCGAGCACGGAGATAGCGAACCTCGCCCAGGGCGGGTTGGGCCTTCCCGACCGCGATTACTATCTCGCTCAGGATGCGAAGTCGCAGGAGACGCGCCAGAAATACGTCGAACATATGGCCAATATGTTTGTCCTTCTCGGCGATAAGGCGGACAAGGCCAAGCAGGACGCCCAGGCGGTCCTGGCGCTCGAGACCAAGCTGGCCGAAGCCACCATGGAACGCGTGAAGATGCGCGATCCCAAGAACCGCGATCACAAGATGAAAGTCACCGAGCTCTCGGCGATGGCTCCGAACTTCGAGTTCACGCGCTTTTTCGCAGCCCGCGGAGCCACCAGCTTCACCGAGATCAACGTGGTTCCTCCAGACTTCTTCCAAAAGGTGAACGCTTTGATCGGCTCGGTTTCCTTGGATGATTGGAAGACCTATCTTCGCTGGCACGTCGTGCGAACCGCGGCTCCCCTGCTTTCCCAGCCGTTCGTCGAGGAGAACTTCAGTTTCCAGGGGAAGTATATGAATGGAGCCAAAGAACTCCAGTCCCGTTGGAAGCGGTGCGTGCAACTTACGGACGGCTCGCTCGGCGAAGCCCTGGGGCAGCCGTATGTCCAGGAGACGTTTGGGGCCGACGGCAAGCAACGCATGCTCAAAATGGTTAACGCTCTTGAGGCTGCGCTGGGTGACGATATCCGGGAACTGGACTGGATGACCCCCGCTACCAAGAAGCAGGCCGAGCTCAAACTCGAGGCTATCACCAACAAGATCGGGTATCCCGACCAGTGGCGCGACTACAGTACGGTCACGATCAAGCGCGATGATCTCCTAGGTAACGCCCAGCGGGCCCGCGCCTTCGAAGTCCATCGCAACCTCAACAAGATCGGCCAGCCACTGGACAAGAAGGAATGGGGCATGACCCCGCCCACTGTGAACGCCTACTACAATCCGCCGCAGAACAACATCAACTTCCCCGCTGGAATCCTGCAACCGCCGTTCTTTGATAAGAGCGCCGATGACGCCGTAAACTTTGGAGGAATCGGGGTGGTGATTGGTCACGAGTTGACTCACGGGTTTGACGACCAGGGAAGCAAGTATAGCGGCGACGGCAACTTCACCAACTGGTGGACGGAAGACGATCGCAAGGAGTTCGAAAAGCGCACCACGTGCGTGGCCGATGAATACCACTCCTTTATCACCGTGGACGACGTTCATCTGGACGGGCGTCTTACCCTGGGTGAGAATACCGCCGATAACGGCGGCATCCACATCGCGCTCATGGCTTTGCACAAAGCGGCAGAGCAGGATCCCAGCATCAACCAGACCAAGGAAGGCTTTACCCCCGAGCAGCGCTTCTTCATCGGCTTTGCCCAGGTGTGGTGCGAGAACCGCACGCCGGAAAGTGCCCGCTTGCTGGCCAAGACCGATCCTCACTCGCCCGGCGAGTACCGTGTGATCGGCACCGTCGAGAACGATCGAGACTTCGCCAAGGCGTTCAACTGCAAGCCCGGCTCGAAGATGGTAAGCGCCAACGCGTGTCACGTGTGGTAAACAGCGCCAACGCGTTTCTCTCTCGCATGGCCGCCGCAGCTTTCGTTCCCGGCTCGCGGTTGGCCATGCGTCTCTAACTTACGAGCTAGTGAAAATTGCTCATCATGACCACGTCGGTCTTCCGCTGCCCGCGTGAAAACGCGAGTTGTTTGCCATCCTTGGACCAGGCGAAGGCAAACATGTCGCCAGCCGGAAATTTGGTCAACTGAAGCGGAGTTCCGCCGGTCAGAGGCTGTTCCCAGATATTCGTGGCGCGGTTGCGCGTCAGTCGGAAAGCAATGGCCTTGCCGTCGGGGGTGAATCGCGCCCCGTTTAAGCCGTAGGGGACGTCGAAGGTAAAAAGCGGCTTGCCCCCTTCGGCCGCGGCTACCACGAGCTTTGATTCGATTTGGCCACTTTCCACCTTCTGCGATAGGTAAAGCATTCGCTTTCCGTCCAGCGAAAAATCAGCCATGCCCTGGGGCAGGTCCAGCTTGGCCGGAGTTCCGCCGTCGATCGGAATGCGCCAGAGCGCATTATTCGCGGCGTAGATAATTGATTTCGAATCCGGCAAGCACCCGGCGCCGCCGAAAAGCCCCTCCACCTGGAGGTTCAACGCATTGCTTGCATCGGCGTCGGCACGCCAAAGCTCAAATCTCCCGTCGCGCCAGGTTGTGTAGACGATGTGTTTGCCATCGTTACATGCGGAGAGTTGAAGGTGCGGGTTGCGATCGTTCGTCAGCAGAGCCTTGTTCGTGCCGTCAGGGTCGACGAGCAGCCACTGGAAGCGGGAGTCCGGCGAGGCAATGCGGCTTCCCACCCAAGTCAATGCCAGTCCCAGCGGTTCTCCGGACGTGATTTGCCGGGCCCCTGATCCGTCTGCGTTGGCCAGCCAGATATCGCTCAGGGTCGTATTCTGGAGAGCGACCAGGGAATTTCCGTCGCGACTGAGCTCTAGACAGCAGAGATCGTAGTTGGTGAGATCGTTGGTGAAGCGCGATGTCTTCCCCTCGGGGTAGTTCACGAACCATATCTGGCCGCGCCCGCTCTCCGGATCGGTAGCCACCACCAGGACGCCATGGCCATCGGGTAGCCAAGCCATTGCTCGCGCCGTCACCGTGAACGCATGAAGGTCGCGCAGTTCGCCGGTTCTGGTTGCGATCGTTTCCACCACCCATTGGCTGATGTTGTTGCGGGTTTCTGGAGACACTACGGCAAGGCTCTGACCGTCGGCCGACCATGAGACTGAAGCCGCGCCCGGAGCGAAGGTCTTGCGATCGGCCAGCACGCGTTCGCCGCTGCCGTCGGCGTTCGAGACCAGGATCAGGTTGGATCGCGATTCAACTACGCCTCGCACGAAGGCGATCTGCTGGCCATCGGGTGAAAAGGTGGGAGCCGAATCCACGTCGCGGACAAGCTGCTGCGGCGACCCCCCTAGCACGGGAATCCGGTAGAGGTAGCGAAAATTGGCGCTGGATTTGTCCGAGCGCACGAACATCACGTAATTGCCGTCCGGCGTGAAGCTGAGCGCGACAAAACTAACCTGATCCGGCGGGAGGATTTGGACGTTGCTTCCCGTGGCCAACTGTTCTACCCACAGGCTTTCCTGCGCCCCATCCCTCAGCACATAAACAATGTAGCGCCGGTCAGGGGAAAGAGCCGCTGTGCCGGCGTTGCCGGTGGTCGTGACCTGCGTGAACTTCATGTTCTCGAGGTTGAAGCCGTGCTCTTTGGTCGCGAAGTAGAGCGCTATGACTCCCACAAGAAATCCGAAAAAAGCTGGTATTCCGATATACAACGCTCTCCGCCGCCAGTTAGCGGGCGGGCGGGCGGCGGTCGTCGTGGGCAGGGAGGAACTCAGCCGCGGGGTGGCTGC
>Ga0126371_10003886_pt1 | contig 13135 bp, 16 predicted proteins | sample PanSoiMetaPlot_4_FD_110145 | JGI IMG/M metagenome (GOLD analysis project Ga0126371, IMG submission 110145) | Tropical forest soil microbial communities from Panama - MetaG Plot_4 | ecosystem: Environmental > Terrestrial > Soil > Tropical forest > Bulk soil | place: Panama | collected 2016-02-17
ACGCCTACAGCCCAACCTTCAACATCATCGAGGGGTGATATCGCGGCCCACCTTCTTCTCCGTATGCCTCTACAAACCGGCGCAAATCCAGCCCCTCCACCACCTCGTGCACAAAGAAACACAAATGATCCGAAGCCAACCCTTCCTTCACGTTCGGAGGGATCAAATACGCCTGCTCCGGGCTGTAGCTCACAAATCGCGACATGCCCCTCTTGTCGCAAACTTCCTCTGTGGATTACAAGTTCTCACACAGACTCGTCAGTGCGGGGAACGACCGTCCCTCTCAACCTGAGTCCCTTTAGGGACGGCACCCTCTCCCCGCGCACACTTCGCCGCTCGCGCCATCAGCAGATTCTGCTCCCGTGCATTCCGCGTCAGAGAGGCCGCGCGCTCGAACTCAACACGCGCCTCCTCAAACCTGCCGAGCTTCGCCAACAAATCTCCCCGCACCGTCGGCAAGAGGTGATACGACTTCAACGACGGCTCGTCGACGAGCACTTCAATCAACTCCAACCCCGCCGCCGGACCATACGCCATCCCCATCGCCACCGCACGATTCAATTCCACAATCGGCGATGGCGCCACCCTGGCCAATTCCCCATACAACTCGACAATCTGCTTCCAGTCGGTCTCCTGAGGTGTGCGCGCCCGCGCGTGGCAAGCCGAGATCGCCGCTTGCAGCGCGTACGGGCCGCGCGTTCCGCCGAGCTCCTGCGATCGCCGCAACGCCGTCAGCCCTCGCCCGATCAGCAATTGATCCCAATGCGAACGATTCTGATCCAGCAGGAGCACCGGTTCGCCCGACGGCCCCACCCGGGCCCGCGACCGCGACGCCTGAATCTCCATCAGCGCCACCAACCCGTGCACCTCGGCTGCCTTCGGCGTCAACTCCGCCAGAATGCGGCCCAGACGCAATGCGTCCTCGCACAATGCCGGACGCATCCAATCATCTCCCGCCGTCGCTGAATACCCTTCGTTGAAAATTAAGTAGATCACCTCCAGCACCGACGACAGTCGCGCCGCCAGTTCCTCGCCCCGCGGCGTCTCGAACGGAACCTGTTTCTCTGCAAGCGTCCGCTTTGCCCGCACGATCCGTTGCGCAATCGTCGGCTCCGACACCAGGAACGCCCGCGCAATCTCATCGGTCGTGAGCCCGCCAATCAACCGCAGCGTCAGCGCCGCGCGTGCCTCCGTCGAAAGCACAGGATGGCAGGAAATAAAAACCAGCCGCAACAGGTCATCGCCGATGTTGTCATCCATCGACGAGACCAGGTCAGGCACTTCCATCTCCCGCTCCGCGACTTCGCGCCCCAGCTCCTCGTGCTTGCGATCCAGCAGCGTCCGGCGCCGTAACTGATCGATCGCGCGATGCTTCGCCGTGGCCATCAGCCAGGCTCCGGGATTGTCAGGCACTCCCGACTCCGGCCACTGCTCCAGCGCCGCCAGCAGCGCCTCCTGCGCGAGATCCTCCGCTAGGCCCACATCGCGCACCATCCGCGTAAGCGCGGCAATCACCTTCGCCGACTCAATCCGCCAGACGGCGTCGATCGCTCCATAAATATCTGCAACCGGCATTTAGCGATCACACCACGAGCACACGAAATAACGCAAGACGGTCACGACGGTAATATCCCGCCAATTTTTACTGGCTGCACCATGAATTGTGATTTGTTATGCCGTCTTGCGCGTTGGCTTCGGCTTCAGCGTCTTGGCGTACTCGTAGCTCGCTTTGAAGTATTTCCCGAGTTCCTTGGTTTCAGGCAGCATCGCATCCGGCACCGCCACATACTCCTTCATGACCGCGCCATACGCCTCGAAGAGTTTCGTTTTGTATTTCTTGAGAAACTCATCGCGCTTGTCATCGGGCAGGCGAATCGCCAGCGCACGCGATTGATGCAGAAGCGTAAACATATTGCCGTTCATCGAGGTATAAGGATTGGCATCGCCCTTACGCTCGAGCCCAGGAATCGTTGCAACCAGCTTCTCGTAGAGAGCTACGATTTCGTCAGATCCGGCAGTCTTCTTCGCAGTCTTTCTTGCGGCAGTCTTCTTCGACGCGGCCATTGCCAGAATCCTCCTCACCCGACATTTTTCGCGCGCAAGGATATCGCATCCCACTCCCTACAATTGTCACGAGAACTTGCCACCGCCTCGAAGAATACAGTCGAAGAATAGTCGATAGCCAACCCGAGTCCCTTCAGGGACGACACACGCCGCGCGTGTATGGCGCGCACACTCCTGTGCGCGAAAACCTCGTGCAGCGCGAACGCCCTCCCGCGTAAGCCCCTTACCCATCGAAACGAAACGTCTGAAAATGTCGGCGCAAATTCTCTTTCAGCAGGACAACTCTCAAGCCCACCCCGAATCTCGCGTTTCCTCTGTGACCCCTGTGCCTCTGTGGTGAGGTTTTGGTTTTTCTTTGCGTCCTTAGCGGCTTTCCTTTGCGCCCTTTGCGGTTAAGATCTTTTCAGCGGTCTCTCCGGATTTTGTCTCCGATCTCTGCGGTTAAGATCTTTTCTCAGCGGTCTCTGCGGATTTTCTCTACGCCTTCTGCGGTTAAGAGCTCTTTCAGCGGCCCACACTCCTCCCCCGCCCTTGACCTCCCACCTTCCTCAGCAGACAATTCCTTCGCGACCAAGCCCTCGGCCTTACCTAGAAATAATCTCTACCCAGGAGACCCTGATGCCCGTTCAACAGGGAAGTCTCGATTTGCTTCAAGATCCCCTCGCCCAAGAACTCCTCGCATCCAATATTCCCGCCCGTCTCGCCTACATCGGCACCGACGGCGCTCCGCGCGTCGTTCCCATCTGGTTTCACTGGAACGGCCGTGAAATGGTCATGGCCAGTCCTCCCAAGGCTCCGAAGTTACGCGCCCTCCGCAAGAATCCGAAAGTCGCCGTGACCATCGACGATAACCAGTTCCCTCACCGCGTGCTCATGCTCCGCGGAACGGTTCGCCTTGAAGAAGTCGATGGCGTCGTCCCCGAGTACGCCCTCGCCGCCGAACGTTACTTCGGGCGCGAGCAAGGACAGGCCTGGGTCAACCAACTCCGCGAGAGAAATCTCGGCGCCGTGCGCATCGCCCTCTCACCGCATTGGGTAGGATTGCTCGACTTCAAGACCCGCTTCCCCAGCGCGATCTCCTAGGCGCAGCTTGATTCATCGGAATCGCAGCGAATGCTCAAAGCTCACCGTGGGCTTTCGACACTATGACGCATCCGCTCGCGTCTCACTTCACAAACGTCAGCCCGTGCGGCACAAGGTGCGAAAAGACGTACGCGTACAGCATCACGATAACCCCTACAATCGATCCCAGCGCTACCGAATGCCAAGCCACGAAGCGGAAAATCGTGCCCTCATTTCCCACCTGTTCCGTCGCCGCGGTCGCGATCGTGATCGACTGCGCATCTACCATCTTCCCCATGACGCCGCCCGCGCTGTTAGCCGCGCACATCAGCACCGGATCGATCCCGAGTTGTTGCGAGGTGATCCGCTGCAGGCTTCCAAATAGCGCATTCGACGACGTGTCGCTCCCCGTCAGCGCCACACCGAGCCATCCCAAAAAAGTCCCGAAGAACGGATACGCCCATCCCGTCCGCGTAAACGCCAACCCGAGCACCGCGTCCAACCCGGAGTAGCGGGTCACGTAACCCAACCCCAGCATGAACGAGATCGCGATCACCGCTAGCCGCATCCTGACCAGCGTTCGCCAGAAGATTTTCATCAGTCGTGCCGGACTCAACCCGAGCAGCAATCCCGAGAGAATCGCCGCCAGGAAGCATCCCGTACCCGTCGCCGACAGCCAGTTGAAGTCATAGCGCGCCGCCTCCGGCGTAGGCTTCGCTACCACCGGCGCCGCCCGATACACCGCGTTATGCAGATACGGCACATCCCATCCCGGAGGCCCCGGTCGCACCTTCCCGTCCGGCAGCATGACTTTGAACGCCGGCGTCGTCGCCTGATTCAGCATCAGCTTGATTTTCGGCAGCCCCCAAAGCAGTACAAACAGCGACAACACCGCGAACGGCATCCACGCCTTTAACACCTGCCGCGCCGAGTACGACCGCACCGTCGCGAGTCCATCGAAGTCGCTCGACGTCCACTCGGCGCCAACCGAATCGGAAATCCGCGCACTCGGGGGAGGCAGCGGCGCCTCGTTCTTCTCGTAATCAAATCGCCAGATTTTCTTCGGCTTCCACAAGTGCAAAAACGCCACTGTCGCTACGATCGAAATGACGCCGCCCATAATGTCCACTAGGTTGCTGTCGACGTAGTTCGACCAGAAAAACTGTGTGAGCGCGAACGAGATGCCTACCACCAGAATCGCCGGCAAGACTTCAAACGTCTCGCGCCAACTGACCATCGTGCGCACCAGCCAGAACGGCACGATCACAGCAGTGAGCGGAAGGATGCGGCCAATCATCGCGTTCAGATCCGACTCCGGCAACCCACTCACTGCAGCCAGCGTATGCACCGGAGTTCCGATCGCACCCCACGCCACCGGCGCCGTGTTCGCAATCAGATTCAGCGCCGCCGCATGAAATGGCCGGAAGCCCAACCCGATCATGAAAGCCCCGGCAATCGCCACCGGAGCACCGAATCCTGCGGCGCCTTCAATAAACGCGCCGAAGCAGAACGCGACCAGCAACACCTGCAGCCGCCGGTCCGCGGTGATTCCCGCGATCGACTCTTTCATGATCTCGAACTGACCGGTCTCTACCGAGATGTCGTAGAGATATACCGCGGCGAGAACGATCCACGCAATCTTCAGGAGCCCGAACGCCACGCCGTACGCGAAGCTCATCGCGGCCAGCGATACGGGCATCTTGAAGAAAAGCACCGCAACACCCATCGCCGTCAGCGCTCCGCCAATCGCGCAGAGATGTGGCTTCACTCTCAGCCCGGCAAGCAATCCGAACAGAACGAAAAGAGGTAGAGCCGCCACCAGTGTAGAAAGCCACCAATGTCCGAAAGGATCGTAGACCTGCGTCCAATGCATGCCTTCTCCTCCGCCCTTGGCGACCTTGGCTGCAGCTTGGTCTGACAGGGCCACCGAGATGGAGACAGCGGTAACTTGGCGGGCCATCCCTATGCGGGTCGGATGGCCCAGCGCAAACGCTCATATCAACGAACTTGTAGGGACCGAAATGAGGTCCCCGAGACGGGTGCTCACGTGGGCAGACATTATAGGCCTGCCACGCAAGTTTCGGACGAAACCAAATGCTTGCCGCATTCCATTCCGTAACCCGGCCTCGCATGGCAGGATATTCCCATGCCCAAACCGAACGTCCTGGTGCTCGCCACTGCCGAGCAACCCGAATTCCAGATGCTTGCGGACATCCCCCACACCTTCTGCAATGATGTCGCAGCCTGCGCGGACGCCGCTGGCGACTGCACCGCAATCCTGCAGTGGAACGGTACTCGCGATATGCTCCGGGCCGCCCTCGCTGCGGGAAACAATGTCCGCTGGATCCACTCGCGCTCCGCCGGACTCGATAACATGCTCTTCCCCGAGCTGATCGAGAACCCGGTCATCCTCACCAATGGACGCGGCGTCTTCAGCGCGTCCCTCGGAGAGTTCGTCCTCGCGGCAATCCTCTACTTCGCAAAAGATTTTCGACGCATGATCCGCAATCAATCGGAGGGACGTTGGGAGCCTTTTGATGTCGAGGAAATCAGCGGTCAGATTGTCGGCATCGTCGGCTACGGTGACATCGGTCGCGCCGTCGCCACCCGCGTTCGCGCCATGGGAATGCGGGTCCTCGCCTTGCGTCGAACCATTCCCGCCAATCCTGATGATCGCGATCCGGTTATCGAGCGCTATCTGCCGGCCAAGCACCTGAAAGAGATGCTCGCGCATTGCGATTACGTGGTCGCTACCGCGCCCCTCACCGAGGAAACTCGCCACATGATCAGCGACGCCGAGTTCGCTGTCATGAAAACCACTGCCGTCATCATCAACGTCGGCCGCGGCCCGGTCATTGACGAGAAAGCCATGATCCAGGCCCTGACATCGCACCGCATCAAAGGCGCTGGCCTCGACGTCTTCGAGAACGAGCCTTTGCCGCCAGGCCACCCGCTCTTCAGTCTCGAGAACGTTCTGCTGTCGCCGCACTGCGCCGATCACACCGCCGATTGGCACCAGCAGGCGATGCGCGTCTTCCTCGAACAGTACGCGCGATTTGAAAAGGGAGAGACGCTACAAAACATCGTCAACAAACGGTTGGGATATTAAACCTCGGCGTGGCCTCTTACCGTGGAATATGGAAGAGGCCACTTTCAATGCCCGATCGAGACGGGCGTACGGGGCCTTGCTCAGCCTAGTCTCCAGCTTCTTCGTACACTTGCCGTATTTCCGATTCTCCATCTCCGGCGAGGCTCAGGAAAATCTTGGTACGCTCAATCGCCTCTTCTTTGGTTTTGGTGCGAATGATCGCAAACCCACCGACCAACTCCTTCGACTCGGTGAACGGACCGTCCGTTACGGTGACCTTCCCATTCGTCTGTCGCAGGCGGGCACCCAGCGCGCTCGGAAGGCATCCTTCCGCCGCGAGGAGAACGCCCTCCTTACCCCATTCCGCAAGCAGCTCTTCCATCCGCTCAATTTCCTGCTGCGTCGGCGGTGTCCCTTCCTTCTTCGCGGGTTTGTAAATGCATAGAAATTTCATAGATATCACTCCTCGTGATCGTATTGAAAACCAGGCGGCCGTAGTCCGCGAATGCCCTCGTGATTACGTCGCATCAGCCTCTCGCAACTCGACACAATGTCTCAAAATAATTTCGTCGACCAAAAAGTCACTTCTGACCGATTTGCGCCCGCAGCCGGGCCTCTTGTTCCCTGAGTTCTGGAGTAAAGTCAGCGCCGAAATCCTCCGGTTCAAACACCGGACGGATCTCCAGTTCGCTCTCGCCATCATGCGGATTCGGGCAACGCTTTGCCCACTCCAGCGCCTCTTCCATCGAACGCACTTGCCACAACCAGAAGCCCGCGATCAATTCCTTCGTCTCCGTAAACGGACCGTCGATCACTGTGCGCTTGGGCCCCGAGAAGTGCACCCGCTTGGCCTTTGATGTCGGATGAAGGCCTTCGCCCGCCAGCATCACTCCAGCTTTCACCAGCTCTTCGTTGAACTTCCCCATGTCGGCGAGCAGCTTCTGATCCGGCATCTTCCCGGCTTCACTATCTTTGTTCGCCTTCACAATCACCATGACTCGCATGTCTTTCTCCTATGCGTAAAGTATTGGAGGCGCGTTCAGCGTCCGTCTTTTCCTCGGCCAAATTCGCCCTCTACTTGGACGTCGAACCACTCCCCGCAGAATCGACAACCGGATCAAAAAACTTTTTCGCGCGAAAACACCCTATATAAAGAAGCCGGCGTCGTGCACCAAACTCCAACCGTCGCCTCAAACAAATTTCCTCAATAATTGCAAGCTTTTACCGCATCCGATGGTGTCATCTTCCCGTACAACCCTTGATACATCCCCAACGCTCAAACTGCGGTTATAGTTGAAAGAACCTCTGGCTTGAATTCAACCTAAGGAGAAAAGCAGCAATGCATTCCTTGATGCGGCAGTTTGTCCGTGTTGCCACGGCCAGTACGCTCGCTATCGTTTTTATGATCCCGCAGGATTCGCTGGCGCAAAGCCACGTTGTCAGTCTTGCTGAACTGCAAGGGGCCGCCGTTGCCGCCACTCACGCCAGAGAGCGCAACATCGAAACGCTACGCGCGTTTGTCTCCTCACCTGTCGCTGAAAAAGCGTTGAAGTCCGCGCACGTCGATTCGCAGCAGGTGAAGAACGCCGTCTCGCGCCTCAACGACCAGGAACTCGCGCAATTGGCAGCGCGCGCCAGCAAGGCGCAGGCTGATTTCGCGGCCGGCTCACTCAGCGATCGCGATCTCATCATCATCTTGCTCGCGGTTGTCGCGCTGATCCTCATCATCGTCGCGGTCCGCTGACGCTCGGGGTGACGCAATGCGAAGAAACGTCCTGAGACTCCCGTTGTTGCTTCTGCTCGCGTGCCTTTGCGCAGGCGCGTCGGCCGCGACGGGCGTCTGGCTCGACGTCCCCTTCGTCAAGCAGGAAAAGAACGGCTGTGGCGCTGCCAGTATTGCGATGGTGATGCAGTTCTGGCAGCGCCAGCAAGGCCAGGTCGCGACGCCGGCCTCCGATATTGCCGAAATTCAACGAATTCTCTATTCGCCTGACCAGCATGGGATCCGTGCCTCCTCGATGGAAAGCTACCTTACGCAGCGCGGATTCCAGACATTCGCGTTCTCTGGCACCCAGGCCGATCTCGAGCAGCATCTCGAAAAAGGCAGGCCGCTGATTGTTGCCCTGAAACCTGGTTCCGGCGTGCCCCTGCACTATATCGTGGTGGTCGGAGTCGATCCGGCGCAGAATCTGATCCTGGTCAACGATCCCGCGGATCGTAAACTGCTCAAGCGCGAATCCGCCGCCTTTGAAAAGGACTGGAAGGGCACAGGCCATTGGATGCTGCTGGCAGTGCCGCAATCCGAGGACAAATCATCCGCGCGGTAGCTCTCGCCTTTCTTCTCGTTGTCGCCGGATCGCCGGCCATCTCCCAAAATCGTCCCAATTCTCCGGAGCAATCTCCCAACGCGCCACCCGATGCCAGCCATATCAAACAGCTGTACTCAGAGCAGAAGTGGGACGAGATCGTGCGCATCATCCACGCCCTTTCGCCCGACAATGCCGACCTCGATTACTACTACGGAAGCGCGCTCGCGCAACTCGGGCACCTCGACGAGGCGAGCAACTCTTTCCTGACCGGTCGCCGCATCGCTCCACAAGATGCCCGCTTTCCGGTTGAACTGGCCGGCGTCGCCTTCAAACGAAATCAGCGCAAGCAAGCCATCATCTGGCTGCAACGAGCCCTGCGCATCGACGCCAGCGACAACTACACCAACGATTTTATCGCCACGATTTACTTCCTCACCGGCAATCTCGAGGCCGCGCTCAAGTATTGGAACCGGATCAACAAGCCCGTCATCCAAGCCGTGCAGCCCGATCACACGCTACGCATCCGCCCCGCGCTCCTCGACCGAGCTCTCGCCTTCTCGCCTGCAAGCCAATTACGCCTTCCCGACTACGCAACCAGCATGAAGTGGCTTCAGGGCCTCGAGATCTTCCCTTCACCCCGCGTCCAACTCGCCGCCCGCCCCGATGGCAAATTCGACGCGGCACTGAATCTCGAAGAGCGCAACGGCTTCGGAAACAATCTTGGGGAAGCCTTGCTTTCCACCTTCAGCGGCGTCGCCTACCAGACCCTCTATCCCGCCTACGACAACATCGGCGGATCCGCGATCAACGTCACCTCGTTGGTCCGCTGGGACTCGGAGAAACGACGCCTCGCCGCGACCCTCTCCGGCCCGTTGCACCAGAATCCGAAATGGCGTTATCGCTTCGCCGTCGATCTGCGCAACGAAAATTGGGATATCCGCCGGTCTTTCACCGGCCCGTCGCCGCTATTGGGAGCGCTCAATCTTCGTCGCGAAGCCGGTGGCGTTGAGATCGATTCCTTCAACAACGGACGCTGGGGATGGTCCGCGGGCGTCGAGTTCTCTCACCGCGAATATCGAGATGTCGTCCCCGGATCGACGCTGACTCCCGATCTTCTGCTCACCGGGTATCAACTCAAGCAGACAGCCGACGCGAACTATCTCTTGCTCCGCATCCCCGAACATCGCCTTTTGCTGAACAACGCCGCCTCCTGGCAACTCGGCCGCATCTGGTCGCAACCGGCGCACGCCTTCACGAAGTACCAGGGCAAGGTCCAACTCACGTGGTTTCCGAAGTTGGAAGGCGACGACTACGAAGTCCAGGCGAAGCTTCGCTCAGGCGGAACTTCCGGCCAGCCGCCCTTCGACGAGCTCTACATGTTGGGGCTGGAGCGCGACAACGATCTTTGGATGCGCGCCCACGTCGGCACCCGCGACGGCCGCAAAGGCAGCGCTCCTCTCGGCCGCAACTACTTTCTATCGAACACCGAAATCGACAAGAACATCTACAGCAACGGCCTCATCACCCTCAAGCTCAGCCCGTTTCTAGACAGCGGCAAGATCACCGATTCCACCGGCACTCTCGGCTCACCGAAATGGCTATGGGACACGGGAGCCCAAGCCAAAATCCGCGTGCTCGGCGTGGGCATGACCTTCGTCTACGGAAAAGACCTTCGTACCGGCAACAACGCCTTCTACTTCACCGCCGGCCGCTAGCTTGTGTGGCGCGGGCGCCTCGCCCGCGGCTGTCGCCGGTGCATGTGTGGCGCGCACACTCCTGCGCGAGAAATTTCTGTAGCCCAAATTAATTTGTCATCCTGAGCGCGTGAGGCGCACGCCGAACGAGTCGAAGGACCCCTTCTCCGCTAACACCATCACAGACCCGGACAGGCATCTCTACCACGCCTGTCAGGGTTTCAAAGTTAAGAGCTTTAAGGTGAGAAGACGTCCACCCGGGAAGTTCGTTGTGCATGAGATTTTGCGCAGGCGAGCCCCCAGTTGAAACTCTGAAACCTGCCCCTACTGCCCTATCTCGACATAATCCCGTCCGACATAAAAGCGATATTTGCCGCCCGAACTCACAATCTGCAGCGGCACCGGCCGCTTCATCTCCGAATCTTTCGCCGAGTCCGTCTGCAACAAGTCATGCGCCCCAATATCCATCACCACGAACTTGTTCCCCGACACAAATCCCACGCCATACGCCCCCGGGGCAAGCTTCTGCCCGCCAACCTGCAGGGCCACTTCCGTGATGAAATACGCCTGATACTTCTGCCGAATATCCGACGAATATCCCGAGTTATCCACCAGCCCGGCCAGCACATAAAAATCATTCGCAAAACGGATGCCGCCCGTGTTGCGCATCTGAACCGGAGCTACCTGTCCACGAAAGAAAACCTGGTCCGGAAAAATCTTGTTCGTGATATCCGACGCCTTCAAAGCCGCCTCGCTCCCAACCGGTGGAGATGCAACGGCAGTCGATGGATTCTGTGCAGCGACGTACAACAGAACAACAACCACGGCCAGAAGTATTGTTGCTTTCACAAAACTCTCCTTGGTGTCATCTATGTCCAAACGACGTGCGGCGCTATTTTAGCCGCTGCACCGACGAAGCACAGAGAAATCCAACAACCTCACCAGAGAACTCAGGAGACTAACGCTGGCGGGAAACTCTGAAACCTTGAAACTCTGAGACTTGAAGCCTTTCTTCTGTGTGGCGCGGGCGCCCCCCGCCCGCGGCTGTTGCCGGTGCATGTGTGGCGCGCACACTCTTGTGCGCGAAATCGCACGCAGCATGGACGCCCTCGCGCGGAAGCCTGGGCATCCCAAGTTTCATTGTCATCCTGAGTGAGTGAGGCGACTATGGAGTTGGCATCCTAGTGAGTGGGGCGATTACAAGTTGTCATCCTGAGCGAGTGAGGGGCATGCCGAACGAGTCGAAGGACCCCATGCCAGCCAACCCTGCCACAGACCCAAATAGGCATTCCTACCACTCGCTTTTAGCAGGATCGTTGATAAAGCTCCAGGTTCGCGCGTTGCCCTGTGGCGCCCGTCTGCCGGTCACTCCACTAGGCGACATCAATGCGCGGAAAAGCGCATGCGGCCTAGAAGCCTACTCAAACTGCCGCCGGAACCGCTCCACTTCTTCCTTCAACTCCGCCATCTCGCGCCGCAACGCAGCCACTTCTTCTTCCAGACGCACCACCCGCTCATCGTCCACCGCACTCTCACCCCGCGCCTCAACCGCAGGTGCCGGAGGCGCATCCCATTCCGGCTTATCGCCGCAGAGCAAGTGCGCATACCGCGACTCCTTCGTTCCTGGCTGACGAGCCAAGACCTTCGCCAGCGGCTCTTCCCGCGTCATCAATTTCTGCAGCGTGGATTGCACGTCAGTCAGATCCTCAAATCGATGCAGCCGCTCCGCGCGTCCCCGCAACTCACCCGGAGTCTGCGGTCCCCGCAGAAGCAATACGCAAAGCAAAGCCGTCTCCGGCCGCGTCAGATTGAACGCTTCCTGCATCCGATGTTCGAACTTCGCCACGCGGCTGTCGCCCGCGCCGCTCGCCGTTCCCGCCAATCCTTTTTCATTCAGCGAGTGCAACGCCTGCCGCACCGCCTCATCATTCACATTCATTACGGGATCGCGGTTCGACTTCTGGTTGCACGCGTTGACCAGCGCATTCAGTGACAGCGGATAGTAATCCGGCGTCGTGATGTCCTTCTCAACCAGCGAGCCCAGCACCCGAGCTTCGGTCTCTGTAAGCAAAACGTTCGTTGCGCGGAAAGGCGTCATATATGAGTCCGTCATCGCCGCATCTCATCCTCACGCTTCGGGATGAAGAATGCGTCCGCTATAGTAGCGGCCATTCGAGAAGAAAGCCAAGCCACGATGGTAATCCCACGAAAGAGCGCCTGCGCCGATGCCGAACGTGCCATCCAGCCGCCATCCCCAAGCAACATCGAGCACCAGCACATGGTTGGCCCTAACGCTCTTCTTTATTTCTGTTTTATGTGTGTGGTGAAGCCGGTCACTACACTGCGCAGGAGGAAGAACTGCTTACGTCGTGGATTTGCCGAAAGTGCGCAACGTCGCGATCTCTTGGCGCAGACGTTCCATCTCGATTTCTTTGCGGCGCAACACCGCGCGCACATCGCCGCCTTCAGCCGGCGTGGGATTTCGATCGACGGGAGCGGCACCACGGTCGGCACGCGCCGGTCTTCGAACGGCAACCCTCTTTGGACTTTCCCCGCTCAGCGGCGTCAGGAATTCCAGCCCGAAGCAGAACCCCATCCGGTTGCGCACGATGGCTGCGATTCTCGCGCCTCCCGGCGTCTGAAACTCAATGTCCATCAAGTCGCCCGGCTTCAAAGGGACACCCGCGTAGAGCGTCATCCCGCCCTCACTCATCTCGATGCCGCGACCTTGAAATGTAAGCTTGGAGTCCCCGCCGCGCGGGAAAACGCGAACCGGAAGTTCAACTGGATGGCGTGGCCAACGGCGCGTGTTGACAGGGGAGGACATCTTTTACACCGCCAACCTCAGGTGTTTATCGTAGTCGGACTCGAATCGGAGCGACAAGGTTACGAAGGTTTCGCGAAGTACTCGCAAAGTA
>Ga0126371_10003888_pt1 | contig 13134 bp, 9 predicted proteins | sample PanSoiMetaPlot_4_FD_110145 | JGI IMG/M metagenome (GOLD analysis project Ga0126371, IMG submission 110145) | Tropical forest soil microbial communities from Panama - MetaG Plot_4 | ecosystem: Environmental > Terrestrial > Soil > Tropical forest > Bulk soil | place: Panama | collected 2016-02-17
TACCGCTCGACTACGTTACGGCTTACATGTGGTACAAGACGGCAGAGTCCGGAGGAGACAGACGAGCACCGGAAAAACTCAAACGGTTGTCGAGACTGATGACCGAGCAACAAATCAGCCAGGCCAATGCAGCGGCGAGCGAGTTATCGACTTCTATGCACAAAGGGGAGATAGTCACAGAATCGCAAAGCGTTGGAAATGCGTTCAATCCCGAGCGTTAACCTTGCTCTCATTGACTTGTAACTTTTTTGTTTTGCAGATGGAAACGAATTGACGTACCTAAAAGCCCTCGTGCCCTAACGTCATGTCCGGGTTTTGCGACCAAGGCCTAAGTCACTGACGAGAATTAACTTACTCAGAGGATAGTGGGCACGGGGAGGGCAACGCGACACAACCGGCCAGAGGTGGGCTTACAACTGGAGAACGCAAGCTATTATCTGAAGTTATCTGAAGTACACAATCTCAGTATTGTTGGCTAAGTCTTCCGGCCTACTTGCATGCTCTTTGATGGCTTTGAATTCGAGCGCCGCCCGCTCATAAAAGTGGAATGGTTCCAGTTCCCGTGCCGTTAAAATTTCGAAGGATGTGCAAGCGCTTTCCCACGAGCTACATTCGTCAAAACTTGATTATCTCGGTGTCATCGCAGGCATGAGAAGTTGGTGCCGGGAAATTTCTGCGAGACACAACATCGAGATTGAGTTTACTAGCGAAGCGTCGAGTCCTCCTCCGCTCGAATTAGGAAGATCTCTTCTTCGAATTCTACAGGAAGCCCTCCACAATGGAATCAAGCATAGCGGGGCGAGACGATTCGAAGTGCAACTGCGGGAACATTCCTCTGAAGTTCATCTGCTGATCAGTGACTCAGGCAGAGGCTTCAGCCTCGAAGAGGCGTTGCAGGGCACAGGTCTGGGTCTCACCAGCATGCGCGAGCGCGCTCGGTTGATGGATGGGACTATAACGATCGATTCGAAGCCGATGGGTGGAACGACAATCCATGTTCGCGTGCCGCTGGATCCGAAGCATGATTCCCAACGTGCGGCAGGATCGAGCAACAGTGAGCAGCCCGAATCGACGGACTGCTGACAGCTGTTAGGCGTTTTTGATAACACACAAGCCCGTCACTTCGATATCGTAAGACTGGGCTAAATCCTCACACACGTGTTCTAGCGTACTTGCCGCTTCTTCTTTACCCTGTGCCCACAAGGTCGATATGCACTCTCAACCAACGGCGGCGTGGAGGTGGCGTTGCTTTGCGGCTCGCAACGCCTCGCTCATGGCATGAGGTACAGCCTTGGCTAGTCCATACCCGCCAGTCGAGGAGTCGACCAAGAATGCCGAATGCGCGTGGGCAACATCTAAGGGGACATAGCGTTTCCGTTCAATAGCGACGGCAACGTCAACACCGTCCGAACTCAATTTCTGAAAAATTCCTGCACGTTGTGAATCGGTGGCGACAGCGATGGCTACGTTCCCGTTTATTAGAGCGGTTGCGATCGAACGAGCGAAACCATCGACGAACGCTGCATCGTCTGGATAAAGTCTGATTTCGCGGCTGGGGGTTTCAAGGCTTTGGGTTATCGAGGGCGGAAATATGTCTTCCGGCAAACCGCTGCTGAGAAACGGTTTTCCCCGGAGAACTGCTTCCACAGCAGGTAATAGTTCACTTGCAGCATTCGACTTGATGACATAACCGCTACCGCCCGAGCGCAAAGCTTCTCTCGCGATGTCCCAAGAGCGGTTTTCGCTCAAGAAGAGGATTTTCGATTGCGGAGCCTGCGTACGAATCTGCTTCGCAGCTTCGATTCCGTTGAGAGTTGGAAGTCCGATGTCGAGCACAATCAGGTCTGGTTGCAGTTCTTGAGCTTTCTGAACTGCTTCCAAGCCGTCCGACACCTCGCCTATGATTTGACAGGTTGGCGGCATTTGAAGCGTCGAATAAACCAAACGGCGCCAAGGTTGGTTGTCATCTACCACAAGGACCCGACAGGGTTTACTAATTCCAGCTGCTTTTTGTAATGACACCATTTCCCTCCAGCGAAGATGCGACTTCCAAAACACACTACAGGGTGAACCGGGCATTACCGGCTAGAGCTCAGATCAGATACGAAGGGATATAACCAGTGTGGCGTATGAATCAGGTGGATCGTGAGAGTGCCTTGCAATGTTGTGGGTGAGGTACTTCGCGACCCGAGAATCATTGAAAACATGCGCCGTGGGCATGGTGGCTGGCGTAACAGCTATTGCGTGGATTGATGAAGGCTGTCCGAGCGCAACCTGCAACTGTGTGGTGTCGTTGCAACATTCCCGACTGCCCTTGTGGGTGTTGTGATGATGCGAGTGGCAATGCATCCTCTTGCAACACTGCATCGCCTGCTCGGGTGTGGCCGTGCCGGGACAGTCAAATCCATACACCACTAGTGCGAAGGCCAGCGTAGTCACTGGAACACGTTTGACGCATTTGGCCAGGCGTGTCATCGGCATATCAATGACTGCAAACTGCGTTGAATGACGAAAATCCGTGAAAGCATCGATTGTCGTATCGGTGGTGGATTATAGCGCTTCTTGTTGGCCGATACCCCTGACAGGTTTACCAGTTCACCCTTCAATGGCCGTATGCAAGTTATAGCGGAGAGTTACACGCAATGGGCCGCGTTGCTCTTCACGGGGGAAGGAAGGCAGCGCGGCCCAGTTACGGATAGCGGAGCTACCTGGTATTGCGCTGATTACCGATCAGGTGGATTTCCTTTTTTCCAGCAATGCGTTCAGCTCTTGGACGAGCGCAACGAACTTCTCGCAATCCTGCTCTTCCTGAATCCGCGTACATAGCTCGTCCATTCGTATGCGTTCTTCGGCTGGCATTAGTTCAACCTCCGGAAAACGTGATGAATTGTGAAATTGACTTCCCAGACTTTCTATAGAAAAAATTGCCAAAAAGCACACTCGGTTTCAAGACAGTCCTTGGAGCTGAATCCGGCTTCGGACGCGGACTCCAACGCCTCGCACCCCATCGCACAGATCCCACGGGGTACTGATCCGGATCGCTCCGCGCTCGTGCCCGCATACATTCGCCATGCAGCGCACGCCGCTGATGTGCCCCTACTGCCATCTGGCGATGGGATTCGAGCGACTGGTAGACTCCTGAGAATATGGTTGCCAGCGAAGCTGCCGCGAAATCTTACCTGTGCATTGCGAAGAGTATGGCCCAGAATGGTACCTGTGGGTCTGGAAACATGGCTTCCGGGGTACGGATCGCGAGAGCGGGCCCGGCGGATCAGTGTGTCATGTGCTCACCGGGGAATAGATCGAAGCCCACGGAGACTGGGAGCCTCCGATGTGGCCCCGGAAGATAGACCCCATCCGCCATCAGCACAAGACAGGCTGAGTCATTACTGTAAATTCCTCATTCCTTGTGCTCACACATCATCTCGCAGAGATCCTACCTGGTACTGATCTGGATTGTTCCCGCGCGCAATCAGCCCATATCATCCGCAATGGTTAATCCGGCCACCGCTATAACGGGGATTCGAACGGCGGTACTTTTAGGTTACGTCTCCATGTCATGGGACAGTACTAGAACTGTGGCAACCATTCGGGTTCCTGGTAGGTTGAACCATTCAACGAGATTTGATCCGAAATCAAAATATTCTGCCGATTTGGAAGAAAAACTTCGCGTGGCCATAGTCGCCAACAGCACCGCCGACTTCTACCGGTCCGAACAGCGTGTTCACGACGAGTGCACCTGCAGCATCTGCTGGTAGGTACGGTGGCTTGGGTCCGTTGGGAAGCTGATAAGTCTTTCCTACCTCGAACGTGGCCAGGAAATCGATGGTGCTGCCCAGCAACGGAGGCATTTGGAGCAATTTTCTGATATATCCCCCTTGGAACAGGAAATATTGGTTGGTCAGCAGCTCATTCTCACCGAAAGCCAGAAAGTGCGTTACGCCACCTAGCGAGAATGCCGGAATGCCAGTTTTGTAACCATAGCTGGTTCCACCATAAGCATTCAGGAATACCGAAGACGGATCGCTTAGGCGCCAGAAATTCTGCAGATGCAACTCCGAGACCGGAAATCCCTCGGAAGCCGCGGGATTGGCGTTGAAGTACTTGGTGTAGAATTTCACGCTTTCGCCGCTGCGAGGTACAACCGGGTCGTCGAGTCGATTAAGGGAGTATTGCAGCCTGACATCGCCCGTCCCTCCCGATACGTTTGGCAGTTCTGCGACGTTGCCAATCTGCGGCGACAAGTGCTGATAGCCCCCTTCATACCCCAGCCGTAGTTCGCCGATCCGACCGAAGGCATAACCGAAATCAACAGCCCCTCCTGTCATGCGGTTTCGGTATAGGGCGAGTAGACTGCTTCCCTTATACAGCGGATATTGAACACTATTAACCCCGATACGTGGTGCGACGAACCAATTACTGGCGGAGCTGAACGGGCGGTAATATTCACTGGCAATTCCGTATTGCGAACCCAGAATTACGTCGTTACGCAACTCTCCCCGATATCCTCCGAAATCAAAAAATGTGATCCGCGCTCCCAGGCTGAAGAAGACATCGTTGTAGTCTGATCCATCAATCACAATCAGAGGACGGACAATTGGCGGCGAATAGGGCTTTGGCTGGGCCTCGATCTGCAGACCTGCTTCTCCGTTTTGTTGCACCATGGAGTAGTTCAGGCTCGAAAATGGGCCCGTACCGTTCAGTTGCAAAATTTCATGGTCCAGCTTGGCTGTGTCCAGCGGCTGTTGTGCCAAATCCGACATTTGTTGAGCCATGGAGTGCGCGATCTCAGGATCTACTCCGGTGACGTTCACAAACTTCGGCGTCGGCGACCCGCCGCGTCGGGCACCACGCTCAGCCAGATACTGGCTTCAGGACGCTTCGTCTACCGCAAGGCTTGCCAGATTTTCAGAATTTGCGGCCGCTGCATCGTATCCAGCCTTGATGAGTATGTCGGCTTTGTCGTAGTCCATCGAGCTGAAGTCTTGCAGCGGAACCGAAATCACCACGTCCGCACCCTTCATCGCCTCGCGTTCGTTGGCCGCAATCACTGCGTTAATCGATTGACCCAGTACCCCAAAGCTGGAAAGGGGCACCTCAGGGTCAAGCTTCGGAACCTCAAGGTGAATACCGAGAATGATGTCGGCACCCATTTCTTTGGCAACGCTGACAGGAAAGTTGTTCAGGAGTCCTCCATCGACATAGACATGGCCTTGATAACGAACGGGACTGAAAATCCCGGGAAGTGACATAGTGGAGCGCAGCGCCACGTCGAGAGGTCCGCTTCGAAAGACGTGCTCACTGCGGGTCACGAGGTCGGTAGCCACACAAGCAAACGGAATCGGCAATTCGTCGAAGCTCTTGATCTCCGAGTAAGGCAACGCAATGCGGTCCAGAATGAGATCAACTTGCTGCCCGGAATTGAATCCAGATGGGAATTGCAGTCCTTCGTGCAAGCCAAATTCCAGCGTGCTGGGATACTCGCGCGCATCCTGTTTCCGGCGGAAAGACAGGTCCTCATAAGCGGATTGACCGTTGATGACCTGGTTCCACTTAATGCCCTTCACCACGTCGCGCAATTCAGCAGCGTTTGGGCCGGTGGCGTACACCCCTCCTACCAGTCCACCCATGCTGGTACCCGCGATGTAGCGTACCGGGATGTGGTGCTCTTCCAGGTATTGGATGACGCCGATATGAGCCAAGCCCAGCGCACCCCACCTTCTAGGACCAATCCGAGCTTGGCCTGTTTCTCAGGGTTCTGAGATTCCTGCGTAAATCCAAGCGTTGAGGCGAGACACACTAAGGACACTGGAAGAAAATCTTGCAGCAGTTGATTCATCGGGGGCTAGCCTTCCCTGCGACGGATTTGATTTTCGTTGGTTTCCGCCGGCCTGAGACAACCTCCCGCGTCCTTGCTAGGAGCAGAACTGTCAGCTTTGACAGAACGAGCGCACCAATGGGATGCCGCTAGCACGATCCTGTCTGTCTGGCAGTGGCAAGGCAATATTCCGGTTCAGTGATTAGGAGATCGCTCCGCACGAAGCTACGACACGCCGGTAAGCTTGTTCGCAGGGTCATGTGATTTGAATTACAGAGACGGCTCCCCGAGACAGATCAACTCTTTCTCCGGTCATCTCAGAATCTCCTGTCCTTTAGTTGACAAGGGAGCGGTGTGGAGATGGGCTGGACTTCAAAGATTGGAATTTTGGCTGAGTCTTTCTGAGAATCGGCAACTCAAGGAACCAGTTTGCGGTAACGTCCGCGATCCTCAGCTCGCCCTCCGCAATGGCGGTGTCAAGCGATTCTGCACTGATTTCTCTGCAGTCACGTGCTCACGCAAACGGCGTAGCCTAAGCAAGTCTTTTCCATCTGCTTGAGAAGAAGCAGGATTATGCCTAGCGAAGTGACGTATTCAGCCATCGGCATGACAATTCCGGCGGTCTTTAGAAGGCCCAACATGATTTGGGACATTCGTTTGTCAATCTGAACGTTATATGAAGAGCGGGCAAAATATCGGCTACGGCCTCCCTACGCATGATGCGCAATGGGCAACCTCGCTGTTAGTTCTTCCAGTTCACAATTCTAGCGGGCTACGCTAAATATCAGAACGAGGGCAGAGGCCGACTTTCGCCGGGTCGTCGGGGGATGACTCCTAGCGATGGAGCGGCCTTTTTCTTCTGACGCGACTCTCTACCACGCGGCCTCGTTTCTCTTTACTCGATGCCGGAACAGGAAAGCCAATCGCGGCTACTTTCCCTGTGGACTCAGCGTCCCGATGGCAAGCGAACGGAAAATGATGTAGCTGTGTTCTACCGCGAGATGGAACATCGCTTTCCTCAGTTGCCTAATCGCAAGCGAGACCCATACCAGATCTGCGAAGTGATCTAAAAGGCCACATCAAGGAGCGCAAAAAGCTGTACCTCCCATCCTTTCTCCGCGAAATGCCAGGAACGAACGTCGCCCAGCGCCCGCGTGTTGAGGTATTTCGGAACAGCCCACATCCTAAAGTTTAAACATTGATTCATCGATACGTTCTATTGATAGCTATCGATCTTTGGTTGGAACTCTCGTACATCATGTCCGCATTCGGTAAAGCGGCTTTCAACCAACTTTCACGAGCCCTCGACCCCCGACCAGACCTCTACCCGCTCATAACCAGTTCCCAGTCAGCATGCCTCCCCTCGCATTAGCCCTTGCCCGCAGCAAGCAAACCAGAAGAAGCCAAAAAGGCCGGCCAGTCTCGCGGCGGCCATCACTGGCGGTGCCTACAGAGGCATCGGACGCCTTTCCGCGAATCTTCGTCTTTGTGGCTGCCGAGCACGAGCATTTTTCACCGGCCAGCGTGAGAAGAGGCGATCGCAGGCAGCTGCAATCTCTGCCCAAACTCTGCCCGATCGCTCGTAACTGAACGACACAGGAGTGAACAGAACGACTGCGTGATCTGCGCTAAGTCTTTGCAAACACCAGCAGGGAGGATGAAAAGTGAATGGGCTGGCCTCAAAACTTGGCACCTTGCAGGTTCGAGCCCTGTTCCCGGCACCAGTTTCTTCACGGACTACTAACAGACTCGGCGATACCCCTGCGCTGTTAGAAACGATCTCCATATAATTCCGGTCATGGCCTTGTCTCCTTTGCGGGCTTTTCGATGGCTTTTTGCTCTGATGGAAGGAGAACCGAGGAGAATCATCGTGCGCTGGCTATTTCTGCGTGCGCTCGGCGCTATCTACTTTTCCGCGTTCTTCTCCCTCGCGTTTCAAATCCGGGGACTGATCGGCCCGCAAGGAATCTTGCCCGCTGAACCCTACCTTCAGGCTGTTGCACAATCGCTGGGACACTGGCAGCGCCTGTGGTATGCGCCAACCCTGCTTTGGTTCTCAAGCGGATCCGCGATGCTGAGTGCGCTTTGCTGGGTAGGGATGACTGCGTCGTTACTGCTGTTGCTGAATCTATGGCCACGAGGCACTCTGGCGATTTGCTTTCTTTGTTTTCTGTCTTTCGTGAGTGCGGCACAAGATTTTTCCAGCTACCAGTCCGACGGCATGTTGCTGGAAGCCGGTTTCATTTCATTATTCTTCGCTCCACCCGGACACCGCCCAGGGTTGGCCGTTGCTCATCCAGCGTCGCGTGCCAGCCACTTCCTGCTGCAATGGGAATGGTTTCGAATCTATTTCGAGTCCGGGATGGCGAAGATCCTGAGTGGTGATTCCGAATGGCGCAACTTTACTGCGATGGACGAGTATTACCAGAACGGCCCATTACCCACGTGGATTGGCTGGTACGTGCAGCACCTCCCACATTGGTTTCACGCAGCTACGGTGTACGCCACACTGGCGATGGAGCTCGGAGTGGTCTGGATGTTTCTCCTGCCGCGCCGCTGGCGGATCGTGTGCTTTTGTATCGTGACGCCGTGGGAAATCGGCGTCATCCTGACGGCGAATTACACGTTCTTGAATTACCTGGTGCTCTCCCTCGGAGTGCTCTTGTTAGACGATCGCTTTCTTCAGCAATTCGTTCCGGCAAAATGGACCATCGCCACAGCAGTCGCGATAACTAGCGAGGTCCCGAAGCCTGCGTCCAACATGTATCGTGAAAAGCTACGCGAATCCCGGAACAGGATAGGAGTGGCCGTTAGCGCGATCCTGCTTTCCTGGGTATTTTACGCAACTACAGCCGAAATGCTGGGGAACTATCCTTTACCAACTTCCCCCATCGCAGCCCTTGAGCCATTCCGAATCGCGAATCGTTACGGACTTTTTGCCGTGATGACGCGCGGCAGATACGAAATTGAATTTCAAGGCTCCGACGACGGCGAGAATTGGAAGCCCTATCCCTTCTGCTACAAACCGCAGGAACTAAACCAGGCGCCCAGGATCTACGCTCCCTATCAGCCGCGCTTCGACTGGAATTTATGGTTTGCTTCTTTAGGAAGCTGGCGCGAAAACTCAATTGTGGCCAATACAGTGGTCCGCTTGCTCTCCAACGATCAAGACGTGCTGCAATTGTTTGCGGACAATCCATTCCCACAAAGGCCGCCGCACAAGATCCGCACGTTGTTGTGGCAATACTGGTTCACGTCGATGGAAGAGAAGCGCCGAACTGGGATGTGGTGGAGAAGGGAACTGATAGGCCGTTACGCGCCAACCCTCGAGAAAGCGCCAGAGGGCGAGATCAAGGTTCTGGAATGGCCTGATGTTCCGCCAAGAGAGTAAATTCGAAAGTTCTTGTATCGTGCAGTCAGGCATCCAATCCTTATGGCGGGCAACCGGAAAGCGTGCGTTATCGGATCTGGCTCCAACGGCCTCGCAGCAGCCATCGTCCTTGCGCAAGCGGGATTGCAGGTGGAGGTATTCGAAGGCGAGCAACTTCCCGGCGGCGCCACGCGCAGCATGGAGTTAACCCTCCCGGGTTTCACGCACGATTTCGGTTCGGCCGTGTATGCGTTGGCCGCAAGCTCTCCCTTTTTTTCCACGCTGCCGCTCAAGGATCACGGACTCGAATGGGTTCATTCGCCGGCGCCCCTCGCCCATCCCCTCGATGACGGCACGGCCGTTGTTCTCGAGAGAAACGTCGAAGCTGCGGCGGCTGAGTTAGGTCCTGATGGCCGCCCATGGCGTGCGCTAATGGAGCCGCTCGTTACGCACTGGCACGATCTTGCGCCCGAAGTCCTAAGACCGTTTTTGAAGATTCCGAGGCATCCCTGGCTCCTCGCGCGCTTCGGGATGAACGCACTCCGGTCGGCAAAAGTCATCTCCTGCCGTTTCAAAAGCGATCGTACTCGAGCGCTGTTTGCCGGATTGGCCGCACACTCGTTTCTTGCCTTGGACGAGCCGCTAAGCGGAGCTTTCGGCATTCTTATGGCAGTACCAGCACATGCCGTAGGCTGGCCGATTGCTCGCCAAGGATCCCAATCCCTCGCAAACGCATTGTGTGCTTATCTAGCGAGGTTCGGAGGCAAGGTCACGACTTCTTGCCGCGTCGATTCGCTCGATGCCCTCTCGGGATATGACTTGATTCTTTGCGATATCACGCCACAACAGCTTCTGGCGATTGGCGGCCGACGACTGTCAGAAACATATAAACAGCAATTAAGAAAATTCCGATACGGCCCGGCTGCCTTCAAAGTCGACTACGCACTCAGCGCTCCAGTTCCCTGGAAGGCACCCGAGTGTGCCCGTGCGGCTACTGTCCATCTGGGCGGCAGCTTCGATGAAATCAGCGCTTCGGAAAGGGAAGTACGGAGCGGCAAAAATCCCGAACGACCATTCGTATTGCTGGTGCAGCCGACGTTATTTGATCCTTCTCGCGCACCCGTGGAGAAACATACGGTCTGGGCGTATTGCCACGTTCCCAATGGATCGACTTTTGACATGCTCTCGAGAATCGAAGATCAAATTGAAAGGTTCGCTCCAGGATTTCGCGAAACCGTCATGGCGCGTCACGTTCTGTCCCCATCAAATCTTGAGTCAATGGACGCCAATCTCGTTGGTGGGGACATCTCAGGCGGAGTCATCGATCTTCGGCAGATGCTGTTTCGCCCCACGCGAAAACTCTACGCCACATCGTCCCCGGGACTATATCTATGCTCGTCGTCGACACCGCCCGGTGGTGGTGTGCATGGAATGTGCGGTTTTCACGCGGCCAGAAGAGCACTGGCCGGTCTCAAAAAATAACGCTGTTAGCCCCTCTAAGGGCCCAATCCCCGGCGTGGTATTTCTGGTCACAAGCTCCCTTGGCCAGAGATGTTCTCATTCTGTAAAAATCTAAATTCGTTTGTCGTCAAGGACCTTCCTCGAGCCTATAATGCGCAGTGCAAGAGGGCCGGGAAACAGTGGCTCGCCTGATCCCGACCGTATAAATCCAATCTGCACCGGGACCCATGATCGGCAAATCACTTCGCTCCTACCGCATTGAGGCTAAGTTGGGGGCCGGCGGCATGGGCGTCGTCTACAAGGCCGTGGATTCCCGTCTCGGCCGAACGGCTGCCATCAAGGTTCTTTCCACCACTGCGCTAAGTGCGGAACGCGAGCGCCGATTCATTCAGGAAGCCAAGGCGGCTTCTTCCCTGAATCATCCCAACATCGTCACGATCTATGACGTCGACACGCAGGAGATCGATGGCAAGCCCCTGCAATACATCGCTATGGAGTACGTGGCCGGAGAAACTCTCGACCACCTCATCGGCAAGAAGGGTTTGCGAGTTCGTGACATCCTCAAATACGCCATCCAGATCGCCGACGCATTGGCCGCCGCTCACGCCGCCGGAATTGTGCATCGCGACCTCAAGCCGTCGAATGCGATCGTCACGTCTCAGGGCGTGGTCAAGATTCTCGATTTCGGTCTCGCCAAGCTGAGCGAGACGGAAGAAGCCGACGCCTACGCCGAAACCATGCATGGCGAAGGATCGCCGCTGACCGAGGAAGGAACGATCATGGGAACCGCCGCCTACATGTCTCCCGAGCAGGCGGATGGCAAACCGGTGGATAGCCGTTCCGATGTTTTTTCCTTCGGCTCGGTTCTGTACGAAATGGCGACGGGTCAACGCGCGTTTCCCGGCGGTTCGAAGCTGTCCTCCCTCTCTGCCGTGCTCTACAGGGACCCGCAACCGGCATCCCAGGCAGTTGCCGAGATTCCTCCGGAGCTCGACCGCGTCATCGCCCGCTGTCTCAAGAAAGATCCTGAGCGCCGCTGGCAAACCATCGCCGATGTGAAAGTCGCGCTCGAAGAGTTGCGTGACGAGCTGGACGCCAGCAACTTCTCTGGCGTAATCCCGGTTCCGAAAGCTCCAAGCGTGCCGCACACGAGACTCTGGGCGGGACTGGGTGTCCTGGCTGGAGTGCTGCTCGGAATTGCTTTGAGCTTTACCTACCAGCAGAAATTTTCCCGGCCCCAGGAACCGCCATCGTTCCAGCGTTTGACGTTTCGCCGCGGAGACGTCACCTCCGCCAAGTTCGCACCTGGCGAATCTGTCGTCTACAGCGCCGAGTGGGACGGTGCGCCATCGACATTGTTTTCCGCCCAGCCTGGCAATCGCGAAGGCCAAGCCTTGCCGCTGCCGAACGCGCGAGTTCTCGCGATTTCGCCCCGTGGCGAAATGGCGATTCTGCTGGGTGGCGAAGACGTCGGTACGCTCGCTCGCGTGCCCTTTGGCGGCGGCTCGCCTCGATCTGTACTGGAAGGAGTAAGCGGAGCCGACTGGGGCCCCGATGGAGACTCGCTGGCCGTAGTGCGCGCCGTCGGGGGAAAGTTTAGGTTGGAATATCCGATTGGTACGGCGCTATACGAAACGGAGAAGCGTCCGCCGATGATGCCGCGCGTTTCTGCTGACGGCAAGCTGGTGGCGTTTTTCGACTTCGACGTGGAGGTCGGCGATTACGCCCTTTGCATTGTTGGAACGAATCACACCCGGCAGGTTCTCTCCCGGGGCTGGCGCGCCATCGGTGCCCTGAACTGGTCGCACGACAATCGTGAAATCTGGTTCTCGGGGGGACAGCCCGGCGGCGATCCTGCCCTTTACGCAGTCACGCTCTCCGGTGCTCAGCGTTTGATCACGCAGACCGGTGGGATGATTGTGATGCAAGACGTGGCGCGCGACGGACGCGTCTTGCTGAGCACTGTGAACTCACGATTGGGAATTCTGTATGCGCCGCCCAACGGCGCGGCGCAGCGTGACCTGAGTTGGCTCGATTCTTCGCTCATCTACGAGATCTCAAACGACGCCCAATCCATCGTTTTCGTAGAGCTCTCGAATGGTCAAGGGCGCAATTCGGCAATCTATTTGAGAAAAACCGACGGTTCTCCGGCAATCCAACTCGGATACGGGAACCGCCCTTCACTGTCACCCGATGGCAAGTGGGTGGCCTGCATTCATCATGAAGGCGACCGCTCACGCCTGATGTTGCTGCCGACCGGACCCGGCGAATCCCAATTCGCGAAGATTGAAGGCATTCACTTCGACGGCGTCGACTGGTTCCCCGATAACAAGCGCATTCTATTCACCGGCAACGAAACCGGAAATCAGACGCGCACATGGATTTACGATCTCGAATCGAGCAAAACGACGCCGGTCACGCCCGAAGGAACGCGAGGCATGCGGGTTTCTCCCGACGGAAAGTGGTTCATCACGGTAGATCCGCA
>Ga0126371_10003890_pt1 | contig 13125 bp, 9 predicted proteins | sample PanSoiMetaPlot_4_FD_110145 | JGI IMG/M metagenome (GOLD analysis project Ga0126371, IMG submission 110145) | Tropical forest soil microbial communities from Panama - MetaG Plot_4 | ecosystem: Environmental > Terrestrial > Soil > Tropical forest > Bulk soil | place: Panama | collected 2016-02-17
GAACGGCTACATCGTCGTCCGCGTGGACGAACACTATAAGGCCGGGCTTGCTTCTTTCGACGAAGTGGAAAATGAGATTCAAAACCGCATGCTGCAAGACCGTATGCCGGCGGCCGAACGCGCCTATTTGAATAAGCTGCGCGAAACGGCCTTCCTGGAGATCAAGCCGGGCTACACGGATTCGGGCGCGGTTGCCGGCAAGGACACGAAGTGGATGGACCCAGGCGAGTTGAAGCCGGAAACGGTGACCAAAGAAGAACTCGCGAAGACCCGTCACAAGAAGCTGTTAAAGATCATCCCTGTCCCAGGCACGACGGTGGACAAGACCGGGACGTCATCCTCGCGGTGAAAGAAGTGGAGCAGGCTTTAGCCTGCAACGGGGACTTCAGCCCGCACACGGTACGGAGGCTAAAGCCTCCGTTGCAGGCTAAAGCCTGCTCCCCCCAAGAGTATCCATGAAATCGCCCTACGTCAGCGAGCTGCAAGCCAACCAGACCGTCCATGGAATCTTTCTAGTCGCCCACAAGGACATCCGCCAAAAAAAGAGCGGCGAGCCTTACTTGTCGCTGATTCTTGCCGACCGCACCGGCGACCTGGAAGCCAAAATGTTGGACAACGCTTCCGAAGCGCTGGATACGTTTGAGCGCGACAATTTCGTGCGCGTGAAAGGCCTGCTCCAGATTTTCCAGAACCGGCCGCAACTCGTCTTACATAAGATCCAGCCCGTTGCGGATTCTGAGGTGGACGCGTCCGACTTTTTCGCGGTCTCCACGCGCGATCGCGACGAGATGTTCCGCGAGCTTCAGAGCTGGATCGCCAGTATGGTCGATCCCAACTTGAAGTCTCTTATGGAGGCGATTTTCGGCGACGATTCTATCGCCCGGCCCTTCCGCGACGCTCCCGCCGCTAAAAGCGTCCATCACGCCTGGATCGGCGGACTGATCGAGCACGTGCTCTCCATGTGCAACTTGGCGAAATTCGCCGCCGCGCACTATCCCAGCATTGATTTCGACCTGCTGCTGGCGGGCGTGCTGCTGCATGACATCGGCAAAATCCGCGAGCTTTCCTACTCGCGCAGCATCGCCTACACGAGCCAGGGGCAGCTCCTCGGCCATATCGTGATCGGAGTCGGAATCGTCGAGGAGAAGCTCCGCGGCCTCCCGGATTTCCCGCCGCGCCTGCATGAACTGCTGCTCCACATGATTTTGAGCCATCACGGCGAACTGGAATTCGGCTCGCCCAAAGTGCCACTGTTTCCGGAAGCGCTCCTGCTGCACCACATCGACAACCTCGATTCCAAGATGGAGTGCATGCGCACGCTGATCGAGAAGGACAAATTAGTGGACGGCGTCTGGACGGCCTACAGCTCCGCGTTGGACCGCGCGGCGCTGAAGAAGGGCAAGTTTCTAGAGCCTGAACCGGTGACGCCCGCCGAGCGGCCACCAAGCGCTGCCGACAAAGAACGATCGGCTGCGCCACGTCCCGCCGGGCCGACGTCGGCATTCGCCTCCAAGCTCATCAGCGCACTTCGAGACGACTGATCCTACGCTACTGCCCTCTTAGCGTCTCCACAGGGTCGACAGCCGCGGCGCGGCGGGCGGGAATGTAGCTTGCGGCTAGCGCCGCGAGCGCCAACATACCGGCCGCAGACGCGAACGTGGCGGTATCGACGGGCTTAACCCCAAACAGCAGCGACGACATCAAACGCGTTAACCCGGTCGCAGCCGCGGCTCCGAACGCGATCCCGGCGCCCGAGAGAATCATCCCCCGATAGACGAACATCTGCTTGACCCTACGCGGCTGGGCTCCGAGTGCGAGCCGAATTCCGACTTCCCGTTCGCGTTGCATGACGGCATATGCGAGCGCGCCATAGACGCCGACGATGCCCAGCAAGAGCGCCATCGCGCCGGCGATTCCCAGCAGGACCAGCGAGAATGACGTTCGGGCCATCGATATTTCGTATACAGCCGCCATAGTGTTGACCGAGGTAAGAGGAAGATTTGGATCTACAGCCGCCACTGCGTGTCGGATGTCCGAAAGGAAGCCCTCCGTGCCGGTTCTGTTACTGCGAAGGGTGAAGGCGACCGAAACCGGCGCCACATTCCCGATCATCTGATGCTGGCGCGCTGGCCAGTATACGATCGGAGGCGCAGGTTGATTTGCTCCGGCGTCGTGTATGTCGGCGACCACTCCAATCACTTCCTGCCACGAACCGGTGGTCCCCAGTTTGATGCGCTTCCCAATAGCGCCTGCAACCGTATTCCATGTTTCGCGCGCGAAACTCTCCGACACCAGCGCAACGTTGCGCTGGTTGTAAAGGTCCATCCAATCCACGTCACGCCCCGCGAGCAGGCGCGTTTCCAACGTGCGAAACAGACCGGGCGAGATCATCTTCATGGCGCGCGTCGGCGGAAGCTCTCCAGCCGGATATGTTTTATCCTCCGCAGCCACAATGACGCTAATTCCGCCTCCGCCATCCATCGGCAGCGAATCGACGTAGGCCGCGGATGTGACGCCAGGAATCGCCTCCAACCGTTCCAGGATTTGCGCTTGCGTCCGCACCATGCGGTCAGGCTCGGCGATCATCGCTGGGGGCATATAGATGCGCGCCGTTTGGATGGCCTCCGGGTGAGCAAATCCTGGGTCTACATTACGCAGGTTTTGAAGCGTGCGAATCAACAGGCCGGAGCTGATCAGCAATACCAGGGCTAAGGCCACCTGCACCACGACCAGCACGTTCTGGGAACGGTGCTGGCTGTTTCCGGCGCTCGCCCAGCGGCCGCCTCCACGCACGAACTGCAGGAGACTCCATCCGGATTTCGGCCCCGCGAGCTTCGCGATCGGGATCAGTCCGAAAAGCAATCCCGAAACAACCGAGGTCGCCAGTGCAAAGGCAAGCACGTTAGGATCGATTGTGATCTCCTTGAGTCGCGGCAAGGTCGCCGGTCCATAAGCGAGTAGGATGCGCAGGCCGCCGTAGGCCAACCCCAGACCCATCAGGCCGCCGAGCAGGCTGAGCGTCAGGCTCTCCACCATCAGCGCTCGTGCGATGTGTCCCCACCCGGCGCCCAGAGCGGTGCGAACCGCAAGTTCCTGTCCGCGGCCTTCTGCCCTCACCAGCAGCAGGTTGGCGACGTTCGCGCAGGCAATCAACAGGGGATGCTGATGCCCCCGAGCAGCACCCACAAGACCTGGCCCACATTCCCAACGACATCCTCTTTAAACGGGCGCACGGCGGGCTGAAGGTGAAGGGCGTCCATTCGATGGCCCGCATATCGTTCCAGATAAACCGGCAACATGCGGGCGACATCGGCGTTGGCTTGGGCCACTGTGACTCCCTTCTTGAGCCTCGCCAGTGCGCGGTAATTCCAATCCGAGGGAGGCTGGGCAAGATTGATGCGCAACGGCAAAAGCAAATCGATGGGCACGCTGGCGAGCGTGAAGGTCGCAGGCATTATGCCGATCACTTGGCGCGGCCTGGAGTCGAGCGTTATCACCCTCCCAATCACGCCCGGGTCGCCGCCAAACCGGCGCTCCCAATACGCGTTGGTAAGAATGATCGTTTCCGGCGCGCCTGGATGGTCGTCGGCGCGCGAAAACCAGCGGCCCATCGCCGGTTGAACGCCCAGGGCCGGCAGGGTTCCTTGTGTTACTTGCAAGGCGACCACGCTTTCCGGGATTGCAAGCCCGGTGACCGCGGCTTGCCGCAGCGTCCACAGGCCCACTTCCTGGAACGTTCGGTTGTTCGCGCTATAAACCGCCAGCATTTGGGGCGAGAAAGGGAAGTCGCGACCCCGCACGTTTCCAAATACAGCCGAGTGCGTCACCGTCACCACGGCGTCGGAATCAGGATAGGGGAGGGGTTTGATCACGACTCCGTTGACTACGCTGAATATGGCCGTCGTCGCTCCAATCCCCAACGCAAGCGTAAGGACCGCGGTAAGGCTAAAGGCCGGATTCAGCCGCAGCATTCGGACCGAGTGACGAAGCTGCTGTAGCGTGCTTTCCACAAACGTAGCGGTGTTCATTTCGTAAACCTCCTCTCGAATTCGCGTGAGATTGCCAAGCTTGCGTCGTGCCGCCCGCCGCGCCTCATGCGCTCCCATGCCTTGCGCGACGTACTCTTCAGCGGTGATCTCGATGTAAGATTCGAGCTCCTGTTGCTGCTCAGCATCGGCTTGCGCCCTCTTGAGAAACCGGAGCCAGTTCACTTGTTCTCCTCCGGGGCAGGACTCATGATCCGGGTGATGGCTCGCACCACCTGCTCCCAGCGAGATTTCTGCGCGGCTAACTGCTTCCGGCCCTCAGGCGTTAGCCGGTAGTATTTCGCCTTGCGGTTGTTCTCGGAGGCGCCCCAGAAAGAAACGATCCAGCCGCGGTTCTGTAGCCGATGCAGGGCCGGATAGAGGGAACCGTGTTCCACTTGAAGAACATCCTCCGAACCGCGCTCGATCGCGTGGGCGATGGTCTGTCCATGGGCTGCGCCCAGGACCAAGGTTCGCAGGATGAGCATGTCCAGCGTTCCCTGGACCATCTCGGACTGGAGGGGTGATTCGCGCCGTGGCATAAGCCTCATGTCGATGATCGACTAGAGCATCACTTCAACATACTTATATTGCGTGTGCAAGTTACACCAATCTCATAGAGATCATCTATACAGGTTGGGGCAACCTCACAGTGCGCCGAATCGCAACCCGGGACAATACAGGGACACCCGCGAATCGCATGACACTAGCTCGGTTTTTCTATCCAGACTGGAAGAGTTATAATCAGAGAAGAATTTGTATGCCGAGTCCCTGGCTGCACCGCTACGCTTTACTCCTTGCGGTCTGCACCCTCTTCTTAGTGGTCGCCGGAGCCTCTGTCACCAGCCATCAGGCCGGACTGTCGGTACCCGACTGGCCTTTATCTTATGGACAGGTGATGCCGCCGATGGTTGGTGGAGTGCTTTGGGAGCACGGACATCGTATGGTGGCGACGTTCGTCGGCATGCTAACCGTGGGTCTCGCCATTTGGCTGGCGGTAGCCGAGCCGCGGCGCTGGATGCGAAGGCTGGGCTTCGTTGCGCTGGCGGCGGTGATCGTTCAAGGCGTTCTGGGGGGCCTGACCGTGCTGCTGCTGCTCCCTCCCGCCGTCAGCGTCTCTCATGCTTGCCTGGCGCAGCTCTTTTTCTCCACCGCGGTGGCCATCGCTATTTTCACTTCGCGCGGATGGCGCGCCGGTCCACAGGTGGTGGAGGATTACGGAAAGCCGAGCCTGCGAAGCCTTTCCGTGGTGACCGCGGCGCTGATCCTCGCGCAGATCGCCTTGGGCGCGGGTTTCCGGCATGGCGCTCTCGGCATCCTGCCGCATGTTATCGGCGCCATGATCGTTTCCCTCGCGATTCTGATTCTAGCGGCGTTTGTGCTGCATCAATTCCCACAGCACTCTACGCTCCGCCGCGCCGCGAAGATGCTGTTAGCAGTCACTCTGGCGCAAGTGTTTCTGGGCATCGAGACTTATTTTGCGCGCCTGGGGGCAGCCGAAAAGCCGATGCCGATGCTGATTTTCACGATCGCGCATGTAGCCACGGGAGCCCTTACGCTGGCCTCGAGCGTTGTGCTGGCCATTCAAATCTGGCGGAACGTCGCCGCTCCCAAGCATGAGGAGCATGTGGAAGAAACGGCTGCAGTGATTTCATGACCACCCGCGCGGCCAGCTATTTCGAGCTCACCAAGCCCCGCATCACCTGCTTCATTCTGATGAGCATGGCGGTCGGCTTTCTATTCGGCGCTCACCTCGCGCCGGCTTGGACCTGGATTCAGCTCTTGAATGCGCTGCTAGGCACAGGGTTGATCGCCAGCGGCACGGCTGCGTTGAATCAGTGGTATGAGAGCGAGCCCGACGCCCTGATGCGCCGCACCAAGGCCCGGCCGATCCCTTCCGGGCGCGTGACTTCACGGCATGCGTTTTGGTTTGGTTTTGCGCTATCAGCCGCGGGGTTCGCCTTGCTGTGCCTTGGCGTCAACATCCTCACGGGCCTCCTGGGGCTGTTCACTTTGGCGAGTTACCTTTTTGTATACACGCCGCTCAAGCGCCGCTCGCCCATCTCCACCACCATCGGCGCGATCCCCGGCGCCATGCCGCCGCTGATCGGCTACGCCGCCGCCAGCGGCCGTCTGAATTTCGAAGCGGGCATCCTCTACGCGATTCTATTTCTGTGGCAATTTCCGCATTTTTACGCTATCGCGTGGATGTATCGCGAAGATTACGCCCGCGCCGGCATTCGCATGCTGCCGGTAGTAGAGCCCAGCGGCGATTCCACGGCTCGGCGCATTCTTGGGTTTTCTCTGGCTCTGGTCCCCATGAGCCTCGCTCCCAGTTTTTTCTCGATGGCCGGCAACGTCTATTTGTTCGGCGCGCTGATTCTGGGCGTGCTGGTTCTCTATGCGGGGTTTCGAGCGGCTTCGCAGTGCACAATCTTGCGCGCCCGGCAGGTATTGCTCGCGAGCGTGGTTTATCTTCCCTTGTTGTATGGGCTCCTCGTTCTGGACGGCAAACGTCTCTAGCGCCGCCGCTTTGGCGTTCGCGCTCACCGGCTGCGCATTGCTCACCGGCTGCGCTGCGCGCGCTGATCTGCCTAAGCTGGCGGACGTGCCCCACTTCGCTCTTACCGACCAGACCGGCGCCGAGTTCGATAGCGCCAAGCTCGCCAATCACGTCTGGGTGGCGGATTTCATTTTCACCAACTGTCCCGGTCCTTGCCCACGCATGAGCTCGCAGATGCGCCAGGTGCAGACCGCGCTGGCGGTCAACGACGTGCGGCTGGTTTCCTTCACCATCGATCCCGCCCGCGATACGCCCGAGGCGCTCTCCGCCTACGCCTTGCGCTACACCGCCCGGCCAGGCATCTGGTATTTCCTCACGGGCCCGGTGGAGAGTCTAAGACATTTGGATCGCGACGTGTTCCACCTTGGCGATATCGACGGAACTCTTCAGCACTCTACTCGATTCGTTTTGATGGACCGCAAATCCAGGGTTCGCGGATACTACCTTACCTCTGAGCCGGACGCCATCGACCGCTTGATTTCAGACGCCAAGAGCCTGTTGCGAGAACGGTTGTGAGCTTGCGCTCAATAACCGTGAACGATCTTCCCGCCCTGAACGCCGCGTTGAACGCGACCGCTGCGGTGCTGCTGGTCATTGCCTTTCAGCTCATTCGTAGCGGTAAGAAGGTGGCCCACCGGCGGGTGATGCTGACGGCATTCAGCGTTTCCGTTCTGTTTCTTATTTCCTATCTCGTGTATCATTCCATGGCCGGGGCGGTCTACTACACGAAGACCGGCTTCATCCGCGCCGTCTATCTCACCATTCTTACGACGCACACCATCCTCGCCGCCGCCGTGCCGGTGCTCGCCGTCATCACCCTGCGCCGAGGCCTGAAGGGCAATTATCCGCGCCACCGCGCCATCGCCCGCTGGACTTTTCCGATCTGGTTGTACGTGAGCGTCACCGGAGTGGTGGTGTATTTGATGCTGTACCAGTTCTGATCCGGCGCCGACGCGGCTCAGCAAACGGCCCGAGCCTTCTTGACTCCGCTGTGGCTCGCGGCTACGGATGCGAACTCCGACAGCGTCATGCGTTGGCGAGGATGATTCTGGCAAATACTGTCGATCGTCTCCAGCCCCAGCCGGCGGTAGCTTTCAAACTGCGCTTCGTCGAAGAACTGATCCGAAGTTGGCTGCTGCGGGAAGTCGGGGTGAGCAGAGTGGTATTGGTCCAGGTCCACGGACAGCGTCTTTTCGAGCACGGGTTTCAGGTAAATCAGCGTGCCGTTTTTCACGCCGCCTCCATCTGCGCAGTCGTAGCCGACGTGGCCGATCGCGCAGTGCAGGTTGCCCTCCGCGATCCCCTTCCGCATATCCAGCGGCTTGTCGAAATGGATCGTGACGCCTAAATCGACGCGGCATTTGCGCAAGGCGTTGGCCAGATCCTCGAATTGATAGACCGGATCGGCGCCGGCGTCCACCACCACAATCACATCGCAGCGCCGGAGAATCATTTCATACAGACCCAGATTCTCGAAGTGCCCTCCGTCGGAGAGATAGACGTAGGGATTTTCATCATTCGTCAGGCCAAAGGCTTCCCAAACCAACGACTGCAGGGCCGATTTTGGCCCGCGCTCTTGCCACAATCCTTCGCCGGGATAGCCGGGATTTGCCAGCCACCATCCCAGCCGCGCGTTGAACAGCGTCATTAGGAACGTTACGAGAGGCGACGAATGATAGCCCATGTTGGGACTGGCGGCCGCTCCGGAGATGGCCATGGCCGTTCCGAGCGAGATCCCTTTCGAATCGCGGTCTCCATAATGCTCTGACGGTTGGTACCCCACGCGAGTGCTTCCACAATGCAGCCTTGTAGCCGTAAAGCTCTCCGCTTTCCGCTGCTGCCAAGCCAGCCGTTTGCCGTGTACCAGGTTCAAAGCCATGTTGATCACGTGGAAGGGCTTCCCCGCGGCCAAATCGTGCATTCGTATGTTGTCGTGCGGATCGAAGCCTGTAAACAAGTTCGGATCGCGGTCTCGGTTCGAAGCGCCCAAGTAAGCGCGAATCAACCGGCTCCGGTACATCGCGTGTAAGGAAAAAGTGTTTACGTTTACGTATCTCGCTATGAAGCTGGCAAGCCCGGCGGCAACGGCCATGAGGGCAAGCACGGCGAATGGTCTGCGATCCGGCGGATAGCCGGACGCAAACTCGAGATCCTGGTGAAAGGATCGCCAGGCGATTCTCTGATACAAATCCGCTGCCGCTTGAATCCATGCGAGGAACTTCCCGTTCACGATCCAGTCGGCCAACTCAGATATCGCGATCAGAAGCACCAGCAGGAACGCGAGCGGCGCGAGCTTCAGACCGAGATTTACAAACCAGGCGGAAGAGAACGGCGCGGGCGGCCGCTCGCCGTCCGTGACGGAATCTGTCTTTGAGCTCATTCCTCCCAGGCTGCCCAGAATGCCGCTCGCGAGACCGGCGAATCCTCCGGCGGCCGCCATTTTCGCTCCGCCCCAATTCACTAAAGCGGTAACCAACGCCGGTCCGCCAATCACCAGGCCGCTGGCCGCAGCCCACCCGCACGCCACGATCAGCATCCATCCGCCCGAGCGCGCCCACCATTCCCGGTCCTCGTCGTTCGTAGTCTTGCTGGTCAATCCGATGAATACGGCTGTGAGAACAAAGTAAAGCGCCATCACTGCGGGGAAGCCCAGGCACACGACTGGGGCGGGATGGTCCTCCGGTTTGAACACGCTCGTGAGCGCCCAGGCTCCCCAGCCTCCGAGCGCGCCCGTGACGAAGGCGCCCGCGAGAAGACCGGCGTTGCGCCAACTGACCTTCCGGGCCGCCTCCTTGCCGCCCGCCGCTAAAAGCGCAACCCAACCGGCAAAGTGGAGCACGGCCCCGAATAAAACATACTCACTGAGAGACAGCTCTCTGCCTGTCCGGTACCACGCCACCCAAAACGTATTTAGGAGGATCGCGGATGAGCAGAGCGGGGCCAAAACCCAAGCGGCGAACTGCCTTTGTGTGCATGGCAGCGCGCCAATGGAAGGCAGCCTCTTTCCGATGTTGTAAACCGCCGACGCTGCCGCCGCTGCGCCCAAAAACAGCAGGAATTCCAGGAAATACTCGTTTTGGGGCAGCGCGAGCACAGTCGTCAATGCGAGCTTGGGAATTAACAGCGCCGCGGCAAGCATGGGAACGATGATTAACCAATTCAAAAACATGTTGCGGAGCACGGTCGCCGCCAGCGTCCATGTGTCGGCAGAGAAGATTCCAAGCTGCGGGCTGAGGTAGTTGCTATAAGACCGTAGATGCTCCACTTGAGGGATTTCGCCGTCGAGCTTCTGCGCGGGCCGGTTGCGAAGCTGGTTTTCGATTTGCGAGATGCTCTGCCGTTTCCGCCAGGCCGAAAGCCAGCTTCCGATATAGCCTCCGCCCGAAACGGTCGAAAGATAATCGAACTGGCCGAGTAGATGGTGATGCGATAATCCCTGCAGAACCCCAAGGCCAAAAGTGGCGCTCCGAATTCCTCCTCCGGAGAAGCACAGGGCGGCGCGCTCGCGCGTGCGGAGCATTTTCATCAGCCGCTCCATCCGGGGCCCTTCTTGATCGGCGCAGGCTTTCTCGGCAGACTTGCGCCCTGAGTCTTCTGGCGGCAAATGCCGCGCCGCTTCCAAATGCTTCAGCGCCTCGAGGTGCCGCTCTCTCAGCTTCCAATAGGGTTCTTCGCTTCCCCCAGATTTCTGATCCGCTTCCTCGAGGCCTCGTTTGTACTCGTCACTATCGACCGCTGCCTCATTTTGAAGCGCTACAAATTCGCTCTCCAGCACATCGCAGAGCGTGAGCTTAAGCATGGAAGGGCCCCTCCGTTGCGGTTAATTATATCCGCCGCCAACAGAGTAAGCGAAGACGGCCCTACTGAACCGCCACAGTAGCTGAAATATTATTCGTGGTCGCGCCGTTGATCGTGACGGTGAGCGGCAAATTGCTTCCGGTTACTCCCGTAGGAACCTGGATGTTGATCTGGAACACGCCGGTCACCAGACCCGGCGCGGCGCCTGCGAATTGCACCGTGGCTGGTTGTCCTCCGATGGTTGCGGTTATGGTCCCAGGAATCTTTAAAAGACCGGAGGCGTTCTGCGGAATCGGCGTAACCGATCCGGTCGTACCCGGAGGGGTGGTTTGGCCGCCGCCCGTTCCATACACCGCAATCACGCTGCCCTGCGGCGCCGGTGCAAAGCCTTGACCTGACGCGGCGTTGTACGTGCCGTCCTGATTGGTCGCCGCGACCTGGCCCTGGCCTGTCCCGGTAAACGTAAACAGGCCGGGAGATTGCGTCTGCACCGCCAACGGTAACGGAGCCGACTGGATGCTATTGAACGACACCACCATATTGGCGCTTGTCTGGCCGTTGATCTCCCATGGGACGACTATGTTGATCTGCGTCGCCGAAACGTACAGCGGCGTCCCCGGATTCCCGTTAAACAACACTTGCACTCCGGCGAGGATGTTATCGACGCCGCCGCTCGAATTCAGCTTGAAGCTGGCGGGCGTGGACGGCCCCAGATTGCTCCCGAAAATGCTGATGATCTCTCCAGCGGCGATATAGGTCGCAGTAAAGCTGGCCGCATTTCTCACCACCGTCGGCTGCGGGACTGGCGCAGGCGACACCACGAGCTGCACCGGCGCTGTGATCGGACTTGCCAGCACCGTGGGCGCGCTGATTGACACCGATCCTGGATATGTTCCTGCCGTAAGCCCCGAAGGATTGACGCTGACGTTGATGTCCATGGGCGTGTTTCCGCTCGTGATGTCGGTCTTTAGCCATCCCGTGGCGCTGCCGGTGGTTGTGGTCCCAACGGTGAACGCTACCGGGCCGCCGGTGCTGGTGACCGTGATTTTCTGGGAACCGGGCGTAGCGCCGGTGATCGTGTAGGCGAAGCTCAACGAGGTTGGCGATGCGCTCACGGTTTGCGGCGGGCCCACGGTCAGAGTGACGGGGATCGTGATCGAGTTCGCTGCCGCGCCCACCAGGCTGAGAATGATGTTCGCGTTGTACGTCCCTTGCGAGAGCGTGTTCTGCTGGATGCTCACCTGTACGGGTCCGCTGGCCGAGCCGCTGGTGGGCGAAACCTGGAGCCAGTTGCTGCCGTTTGTGTATTGAATTGAGGCAGTGAAGCTGGCGGTTCCATTGGTGCTTGTCAACGTGAGGTTTTGCACCGCCGGAACCGGACCCCCTTGCGCCTGCGTGAAGCTCAGCGATGTAGGCGCCACGCCCACGGTGACGTTCGAAGTAAGGTTCAGGACCACCGGGACCGCAAGCGTAAAGTTTGAAATCGTGGAAGAAGAGATGTTGATCGTGCCGTTATATGTACCCGGCCCTGTGGTGATTGCTCCGGGATTGATGGTGACGGACAGATTCGTAGGCGTGTTTCCAAAGCCTGGGCCTACGCTTAGCCACCCGGCAGGGACACTCGTCGCCCCAGCGGTGAAATCCGCGGCAGCGGTGGGGCTGGTGCTCGTCAGAGCGATCGTGCGGACATAGGAGCTTCCGCCCGCCGGCGCGGTTTCGAGTCCGAAACCGGACGTCGTGGTAACCGGCATGCTGACCGCCAACGCCGCTTGATTCGCAGCGGTAATGGCTACGGTCACGCTGATGATGACGGGATTAGCGGAGCCGGACGGCGTTAGAGTAACCGCCCCCTGGCACAACCCCTGCGTCATGCCCTGGACCGATGCGCTGAGCGTAACGTCAGCAGGCGTCGTCGCGGAAGCCGCGCCTCCCGGAAGGGTGGCCGTCAGCCAGTTTGTAGGACAGTTCGGCGCCGCCGCCACAACAGCCGCCGTGGTGAATTGCAGCGGCTGGCCGGTGGTGGTTACGAAAATCGGTTGCGCTCCTGGAGGATTCTGGCCCATTTGGTAGCTGAACAGGAGGGCCCCAGGCCCGGCTTCCAAGAGCGAGGCGGCTGTCACCGAGAACGTCACCGCGATGGTTTGCGTGTAATTGTCGCCGTTGGTCGGCGTCACTGAAATGTTCGCCGTGTATGTGCCCACCTGCAGGCCCGCGGGATTTACCTGCACGGTCAGCGTTGCCGGAGTTGTGCCGTTGCCCGAGCTCGCGAAATTCGAGTTTGTTGTGCTGGCGGTCAGCCACGTCGCGCCTACGGTCGTTACGGAAAAGTGGAATCCCTGGGCGCTGCTGTCGGAAGCCGTCACTTGCACGCTTTGGGTCGCCGGAGGAGTTGTCGCGGCAAATTGGCCGCTAAAGGTGAGCGCCGCGTTCGAGAGCTGAATCAACGGATGCGTGGCCACGATAAGCGTCACCGGAACCGACACGGAATTTGCGCCGCTCGCGATGATCACGCTGGTCGTGTAATTGCCCACCGTCAGCGCGGACCCGGCCGGGTTTGGAACCAGAGACACCGTCCCAGGAATGCTGCCGCTCAGCGGGCTCACCGTGAGCCAAGGCACCGCCGGGCTTACCGTAGCGGTGAAGTTCGCCGTCCCGCCGTTGCCTGAAGTCACGCTCAGTTGTTGCGCGGCCGGGTTCTGCGTTCCGGTCTGCCACACAAAGGGCGGCGGATTCGCCGGC
>Ga0126371_10003891_pt1 | contig 13125 bp, 13 predicted proteins | sample PanSoiMetaPlot_4_FD_110145 | JGI IMG/M metagenome (GOLD analysis project Ga0126371, IMG submission 110145) | Tropical forest soil microbial communities from Panama - MetaG Plot_4 | ecosystem: Environmental > Terrestrial > Soil > Tropical forest > Bulk soil | place: Panama | collected 2016-02-17
CACGAAGCCGCGCACGAGGCCGGTGTAGACGAGCTCGCCGGCTGCGAGCCGCTGCGCGTCCGTATAGCCGCGCGCCGCGACCTTGCCGTGGATCAGCGGCACGACGTCGGTGGTGGTGGATCCCATGTCGACGAAGAGCGCGTCTTTGCAGCGTTGCGCCACCAGGCCGGCGCAGACGTGCCAGTTGGCCGATGCGATCTCGGCCGCGTGCTTGCGGGCGTTTTGCGGAGGCACCAGGCCGGCCGGTCCGGCGTAGAGCAGCACCGGCGCGTCGGCGAGCTCGGTGGCCGCGAGCATGGCGAGGCGCTCGACCCCCTCGGGCCGCGATGCGAACGTGTCGGCGAGCTCCCCCGTCATCGTGACGACGTGGTGGTCGGCGCGGCCGAGCAAGCTCCTGGCCTCGGCGAACGCCTGCGTGAGGCGCTCGAGCCCGCCGCGCAACGGCGAAGCAAGCTGGACGACCCGGACGACGCGGCCCTCCTCGGCGCGGGCGGCCTTGAGGTGCACGCCTCCCACGTCCCAGCCGATGATGGTCATGTCCGACCCGATCGCGTTGCAGCCATGGCAGACCTCACCCTATACCGGTGCGGGCAGGATTTGCGCGGCAGGACGCGATGGAGATCATTCCGGTGCTCGATCTCAAGGATGGCGTGGTGGTGCGCGCCCGCATGGGGCAGCGGGACCTCTACCGGCCGATCGCGACACCGCTCGCCGCGACCAGCGACCCGCTCGACGTCGCGCGCGGGCTGCTCGCGGTCCATCCATTCGCGACGCTCTATGTCGCCGATCTCGATGCCATCGAGGGGAGGGGTCACAACGAGGCCGTGCTGCGGCGGATCAAGGCCGCATGCCCCGAGGTGTCGCTCTGGGTCGACAACGGCATCGCCGACGCCGGCGTGGCCGCTCGCTGGCTCCACGCCGGCGTCGGGTCCCTCGTCCTCGGGAGCGAAACCCAATCGGACGCCGCGCTGGTGCGCCGCCTCGCCGCGAACGATCGCGTCATCCTGTCGCTCGACTATCGCGGCGACGCGTTTCAAGGGCCGCCGGCGCTTGCAAACGAGCCAGCGTGGTGGCCCGCGCGGGTGATCGTCATGACGCTTGCGCGCGTCGGCAGCGGGGCAGGCCCCGACCTTGATCGGCTCGCCGCGGTTCGCCGCATCGCGCCCGGACGCCGCATCTATGCGGCCGGAGGCGTGCGCGATGCGAGCGACCTTGCGGCGCTCGCACGCGCCGGCGCCGCGGGTGCGCTCATCGCCACCGCGTTGCATGACGGACGATTGCGCCGTGCGGACATCGAGGCGCTGGCGGCGGGGCCGGCGTCTCGCTTGCACGAGACGCCGTGAGCCATCGGTACGCGCGCCTACGCGGCGAACGGATGCTTGACCTGATCGCGCTTGGCGACCACCTCGGCGACCTTGGGCTCGCCCTTGACGGCGCGCTCGAGGGCTTCCTTGGTGGCGCGATAATTGTAGTCCTGGATTTTCTTGTCGTCGGCCGCGTCCCAATGAATGAACACGCCGACGCAGATGAACAGATTCTCGGCCTCATCCTGCGGGATCGTCCCGTCGGCGACGCTGTCCGCAACCGCCTTGCCGACCGCATGCTGCGCCGGGCCGAACATCTGCACCGCCTGCTTGGCGCCCTTGATCGTGACCTTGTTGAACAGAATGGTCGCGGGCTTGCACATGAGGTTCGGCGCGATCACCGCCAACAGCGACGTGAAGCCGTCCTTGTTGTTGGTGAGCGCCTGCGCGAATGCGAGCTCGGCGGCGCTGCCGCGCGGCCCCAGGATCAAATCGATGTGGGCGACCTCGTTTCCTTCGCCGACCAGCGATTCCCCGACGCAAAGTCCGTTGATTTTTGCCATCGCCATCTCCCTTCAAGGAAAAGCACTTCCTCCCACGCAAGCCGGGCGGCCTGCGACGTCGACACGGCGTCTATCCTTGTTGTCAGCGCCCGACGCCTATGGGCCGGGCCGGTTAGCCAGATAGCGGCGAAACTTCGTTCCGCATTGAAGGCGGAACCGCGTCCCGCAGCGCAAAGTCAACCACTGTTGCGTGCCGACGGCAAGATGGTCGCCAGCTCGCGCACGAACAGCGTCGCCACGGTCAGGTCCGCGGTCGTTCCCGGATTGATGCCGCGCGCCTTCAATTCCGCATCCCACGCCGCTAATTCGTCGCCGAGGTGGGCCGGGTCCCGTGACGCGTTCAGCGCAGCGTGAAATTTGGTCGCAGCGCTGCGGACATTCTCGGCGGCCGCAAGACTGTATTTTCGCACCACGTGGCTGTCCGGAAACGCCGACAGAAAGCCGAGATAGACCGATAGCACAGCCCATGGCGCAGCCCAGCCGCGCGCCGTCGCCGCCGCAAGGCGCGGCAGTCCGCCTTCGAAGATATCGGCGTAGCCGGTGACGTATTGGCGCGCGATCCGATCGCGCTCGGCCGCATCGGCCATCGCGAGCCGCAGGGTGACTTTCGCGGGCGCGAAAACGTCATTGTGCGCGACCTGCCCGAGGCCGGCCGGCGCCGCGCGCACGATGGCGCGGAATGCGAGGTCTGCGTCCGCCGTATCGAGCGCATCGAGGATCGTGCGGACCGCCAGCCGCAGGTCATCGGGCCACGTCTCCGCCGCCGCCGCGAGCGGCGCGCACAGCAGAATGATACCGAGATTGGTATTGACGCCGACGGCCGCGACGGTTGCCTCGACGGCGTCGTAGATCCGTTGCCCGACGCGTACGCTGCTCGCGCAAAGCGGCGCGGCCGCCGCCTCGGCGCTGCGCACGAATTGGTCGACGGTCATGCGGTGGCCGTCCGCGTACACATGCACGTTGCCGGGCTTGAGCGCCTGAAGCTCGGCAACGCACGCGGCGCGGAATGCCGCCGCGATGCGCTCCGCCAGCAGGGTCACGCGGTCGCCTCGCGCCGGCTGCGCGCATCGAGCTCCGCGACGAGATCCGCCGCAAGGATGCCGGCGATATTTGCGGACGTCACCTTCTGCAGGCCGGACCAAGCCGGCATGCTGTTGACCTCGAGCACGCACGGCCTGTCGGCGGTGTCATAGAGAAGGTCGACGCCGGCGAAATCCGCGCCGATCGCCGCGGCGGCACGCACGGCAAGCGCCTTCATGTCGTCGTTCGCCGCAACCGTGACGGGGCGGCCGCCGCGCTTGATGTTGGTGATCCATTCGGTCGAATGGCGCATCATGGCGGCAATGACGCGGCCGCGCGACACCAGCAGCCGGAAATCGTGAAAGCCATCGCGCTCGACGCCGACAAAGCGCTGCAGATAGTAGACGCCGCAAACATCGGTCGGCGCGGGCAGCTCTTCCGGCGTCCGGATCAGCCGCAAGCCGCGGCCCTGCGAGCCGAACAGCGGCTTCAACACCAGCGGCCCGGCTTCTTGCGCGACGATCGCGCGCGCCGCGGCAAGGCTTTGCACCGCCCAGGTCTGCGGCGTCGGGATGCCGCTGCGCGCGAGCGCAAAGCTCGTCGCCGATTTGTCGACGCAGCGCTCGATTGCGCGCGCGCCGTTCCACACTATGACCCCGAGCTCGCGCAGCGCATGCAGGATGCCGAGCCGCAGCGTCACCGACTCGAAGCTGCCGCCCGCCACCGTGCGCACGAAGACGGCATCAGGGAGCGCCGCGCCGAAGCCGTCGAGATGGAGGCCTGACGGGCTGCCGGTATCGAATGCGCTGGCCTCGAGCCGCATTGGGACCGCGGCCACGGCCAGCGCGCGCAGAGCCCGCGTCAGTTCGCGGGTGTGCCAGTCGGCACGATCGATCACGATGGCGACGCGCGGCGCCGTGCGCGCGCGCGGATCAGCCGAAGGAGGCATCGAGCATGTCCGCATTCACCTCGCCGCGCGCGAAGCTTTCGCCGCTGTCGAGGGCCGTGACGATGACCTTCGCGGGGCTGAACAGCATCGGATCGATTGCGTAGAAGTCGCCTTTGACGCGCTTGAAGATCTCGGCAAACGGCCGGCCGTAGTCGCGCGACCCCTGGCTCGGCAGGCGGTCCGCCAAGGCGCGCGCGTCGGCCGCCGGGCCGGTCACGAACAGGTGCACCTGGCCCGCATAGATGATCGCGTCGTTGGTGCGTCCCATGGCGGTTACGAAATCGGGGTGCGGCGGCGACAGCGGCGCCGCGCCCATGCCATCGACGATGCGATCGAGCGGGAACTCGAGCTCGAACGCCTTGTGCAAGGCGACTTCGAGGACGCGCGCGACGACCTGCGTGCCGCCGGCGAGGCTTTGCGTCGGCGCGAAGATGAAGGTCAAGCGCTGCGGATCGACGCCGCAGTCGTTCGCGACCTTGGTGACGATCGGCGCCGGCGGCGGCCGGGCGCTTTCCAGCACCAGGGTCGCGCTGTCGGCCTTGTCCGCATAGCCTAGCTTCTCGAACAAGGGTTCGCGGCGCGCGAGCGCCCGCGCGGGGCCGGAGCCGAGCGCGAAAAAGGCGTCCTTGCCTTCGCCATGCGACAATCGCCAGCCGGCATATTGGCTGGCGAGACACGCGACGACGGGGTTCGCCGAGCGCGTCGCCAGCACCCATGGCCAGCGCGGCGTCGCGGCCGAGGGGACGAGCCCGACATGACCGAGGCCGCTCATGCAGATTTCGGCGACGCGCAGCCCGGCCGAGATGCTTCCCGGGTAATGGCTGCCCGCATCGATACGCATTTCGCCGAGTTCGCCGCGCTCCACACCGATCTTGAGTTCAAACGCATCGGCGATGAGCTGCTCGACGAGCTTTTCCGCGCGCGCGTTCACGCTGATCGCCGGCCAGGTACTCATGACATCCTCGCGTGCGTCCAGGCGAGAACCAATGCAAGCCGTTCGTTCACGAGGGCTTTTGCGGCGGCCGCCGTCGCGGCCGTCGCGCTGACCGTGCACAGCGGCTCGCCGACCTTGAACGCGGTGCCGGGTTTCGACCGGTCCGCGGCCCAATCGGGCCACCGCACCGCCGGCAACGACGCGATGTCGCACTCGGCATAGACGGTGACCGCCGCCTGCGCGCCGCCCATGCGTGGCGGCGCGGCATCCAACTCACCCTCGCACGCCGCGATGTGCAGCGCGAAAAGCGATCCCTCCACCGGTTCAAAGATGTCGAGCGTCGCGCCCGGCCGCGGGTTGATCTCCAATAGCCGGAATTCGTCCCCGTCGACAAGAAAATCCGCACTGTTCAATCCGACCAGCGGTATTGCGCGCACCAGCCGCGCGACCGCGCCGGTCAATGTTTCGGCGAGGTTTGGTGCAAGGTCCGCTGGGCGCACGGCGCCGCCGTAGCGGAACGGCCGGCTTCGCGTCGGCAATGGCCACTGCGCGCTGAAGCCGATCACGACCGCGCGACCGCCATGGGCGAGAAACAGCGCCGATATCGGTGCGCCACGCGTCTCGCGCTGAAAATAGTAATCGTCGGACGCGTCATATGGCGCGACGGTCATCGCGATGTGGCTGCCGCCGGTGCCCCCCGTGCGCTTGGCGAGCCAGCCTGCCGGATCGGCTGGCGGCGATGTCGCGGTGTCGGGATGCGGAATGCCGCAGTCGCGGCACAGCGCAGCGAACGTCACCGGATGCTTCACCGTCGCGACCACATGTGGATCGTTGCCCAACAGGCGCCAGCGCTCGGCGACACGGGCAAGAAGGTGGGGCCGGTCCTCGAAGCCGCTCCCGCAGACTACGCCTATCGGCTGGTGCGCGGCCGAGAGCGCATCGAGCGCCGCGATGAGCCGGCGCTCATCCATGCCTTCTTCGAGGCCGTTCTCGATGCGGGCGTGCTGCGCCAGCGCGAGCGTATCCTCGTCGCCGAAGAAATCCGCCACCAACGGCACGTAGCCGCCGCGACGGGCCGATGCGGCGAGCGCGCGACCGGATGGGGCGGCGATCAGGACCGCCGGCCGGCTAGTGCCCCGCTTCCGAAGTTCGTGATACATTTCAGCATACTCTTACACGAACTTCGGAAGCAAAAGGGGCACCAGCACGCATGTCATGCTAGTGCCGCTTATCGATTTGAAGCTCCTGAACGTGTTTGCGGCAAGCGATGCAGGAGCTTCAAATCGGCGGCACTAACCATTGAGTGCACGCGCCAGCGCAAAGGCGTCACGAAAGTCGAACCGGACCGGCTTTTCCGCCGCGATCATCTTTTGAAACAGGCCAAACTCGGTCTTGTACTTGATGTTTCCGATCGCCAGCGGGCCGATGCCCAACACGCCGTTCGGGGTGAGCTCGGCGCCGTTCGCGGTCATCTCCAGGCCTTCGACACCGGGCGGCGGCACCGCATTCACGTCGGCGACGACGAGGAGGCGCGGCGCCGCCGCAAGCTGCGCGCGCGACAGGATCATGACGCCGGCCCGCCCGGCGCAGAACGCGACATCGGCGTCGGCGAGGATGGCGGCCTTCTTCGCATCGTCGCTGCCGTCGGCGCCGCGCACGTCGAGCTCGAACCGCGCCTTGATCTCCGCCGCTGCATCGCTCACGCGCTTGATGCCGTCATAGCCGACGAGCGTGACGTCGGCGCCTTCGAGCCCGGCGATCACCGCGGCGGAGAAACCGACCACGCCGGTCGCGCCGAACACCGCGACCTTGCGCCCCTTGAGCGGCAGGCTCTTCTTCTCCCGTAATGTCTTTTCGACACAGGCGACCATCGCGGCCGCGGTCGTGAACGATCCGTTCGGGTCGGCGAAGAACGAGATGCCGAACGGTGGCACCAGCGCCTTTTTGGCCTTCGCCAGCATGTCGAGTGCAAGCGTCGCGTTCTTTCCGCCGAAGAACATGCCGGTTTTGACGCCGAGCTTGGGTGGTCGCGAGAAGATGGCATCCTGCACCAGGCCGGTCAGCTCATCGACCGTCACACCCGTATAGGTCAGGGCCGCGTCGAAGCCGGCATCGAGCGCCATGTTGACGTCGAACGGGCTCATGTGCTTGAGCGGCGTCACCATGTGAAGGATATGCTTGTCGGCCATGGAGCCCTCCCGGCGCCGATCAGCCTTCGCCCAGCTCGTGCGCGGCCATCTCGGCGCCGCGATTGAGCCCAACGCAAGCGCGGATGTCCAGCGCGCGCGCGCTCGGATGTTGGCGCGCGACGGCCGCCATGCGCTCGGCCTCGACGCGTGACGGCGCGAATGCAAAACCCGTGGGCCCCCACGAGCTTTGCCCAACGCCGGTCGCGCCCACGCGCGCGAGCACGTCGAGCACGGCGCCGACATCCGGGCTCATGAAGCGTGATCCGCCTTGCGCCGGCGCGTAGTAGTCGCCGAGCCGCGCCTGGATCTCGGTGATGGCCGATCCGAAACCTTCAAGGTCGTGCTCGGCAAGGCTCGGCAATGCCTTCATGACGACGAGGCGACAGAGATGCGCGGCGGTCTCGCCGGGAAACGGCGGGAGCGTCTCGAACGCGGCGCTTTCCGCCGCCCCGTGCTTGCCTTGGCGCGACGGATCGAGCACCAGCAGGATGCACCAGCGCTCAGGTATGGGCATGCGCGCGATCACCGGCGCAGGCCGCATCGCCGCCCCGCGACCGCCATCGACGACGAGCCCACCGTGACCGAACAGACCGACACCGACGCCCGACCGCGCACCGCGATCGAGCCGAATGGCGTCGGCCGCGACATCGAGCGGCAGGCCGTGCAGGCGGCGCACGCCGGCCGCGACCGCAAGCGCGAGCTGCGTGCCCGAGCCGAGCCCGGCATGCGCCGGGATCGCGTCGAGGATGTCGATGCGATAGGCGCCGGCGAGGCCGAGATCGCGCCGCATCATCTCGAGATGACGTTCGACGCGCGCGCTTTCCGGCCCGACGATCCGCATCGCCGATGCGCTTTCGATCGCGATGCGCGTCGCAAGATCGCTGATCGCAATGCCGATGCCGCCGAAGCGACGGCCGAGCCCGCCGTCGAGATCGAGGAAGCCGAGGTGTAATCGTGCCGGGACCGTCACCGTCACCTCGACCCGGTTGCGAGAAGCAAGCTTTTGCACGCGTCGGCTCCCGAGGTTTTTACCTTATGCGGGTTTTTCACGATCGCAGTCCGGTCTAGACTGCGTCATCGAAACGAGATTGGCAATCGCAGCCGACGCGGGAGTCGCATCCATGTCCGAGCAGAAAGAGCGCACCTACTCCGACGCCGAGGTCGAAGCCCGCCTCAAGCGCGAGCTGCCGCATTGGTATCTGGAAAACGGATGGATCCGCCGCAAATATCGCACGCACAGCTGGAAAGGCACGCTGATGGTGATCAACACGGTCGGCCATCTCGCCGAGGCGGCGTGGCATCATCCGGATATCACAGCCTCCTATGCGTGGGTCGAGGTGCGCCTGCAGAACCATGCGGCCAAGGGCATCACCGACAAGGATTTCGAGCTCGCCAAGAAGATCGAGGATGTCGTGCATTGGCAGCCGGGCAAAGGGGGCGGCGCGCTCGAGGGCACGCCGGAAAAGGATCAACGCTTCGCGTACCTGAAATACGACGACTGAGCGTTCGTTTGCGTTCGCCGGGGAGTTGGGAATGGGCAGGGCGTGGATCGGCGGCAAGCTCGTCGAACTCGAGCGTGCGTTGGCCGAAGCGGCGAGGTTGCTTGCGGCCAGCCGCTGTCCCCTGATCGCCGGCCTTGGCACCGATGTGGCCGGCGCTCGCGCCGCGATCCGGCTCGCCGAGAGGATCGGCGCCATCCTCGATCACGCGAACTCGGACGTGTTGTTGCGCGACCTCGCGGTGCTGCGCGAGGCCGGCATGATGCTGACCACGCCGAACGAGGCGCGGCTGCGCGCCGATGCGCTGCTTTTGGTGGGTCCGACCCCGGCCGCGATGGCGACGGAGCTCGCATCGGCCAAGGGCGAGGCCCACCCTGGGCGCAAGATTGTCCGGCTGTGCCCCGGTCGCGCCGCGACGTCGGTTCCTGGTGAAACGACCGTCGGCCGCGATCCGGCGCAATTGCCGACCCTGCTTGCCGCATTGCGTGCCCGCGTTGCGGGCCGCCCGGCCGGAAAACTCGGAGTTCCGGCGCAACCGATCGAGGATGTGGCAACGCAGCTCAAGGCCGCCCGGTTTGGCGTCGCCGTGTGGTCGGCGGCCGACCTCGATCCGCTCGCCATCGAAATGCTGTGCGGCATCGTCACCGACCTGAATGCGCAGACTCGCTTCAACGGATTCTCGGTGACGCCGGGCGACAATGCGGTCGGCGTGCTGCAGGCCTGTGGCTGGATGACCGGCTTCCCGATGCGCACCGGCTTTGGCCGGGGCTATCCGGAGCATGATCCGTGGCGCTTCGACGGCGACCGCATGATGGCGTCGCGCGAAGCCGATTGCGTGCTGTGGATCTCGGCTTACGCCCCCGCCGCGTCGCCTTGGCGTGACGGGCCGCCGGTGATTGCCCTGACGAGCGGCGATGCGGCGCGTGCAGGTCACCCGGACGTCCAGATCGAAGTCGGCCGCCCCGGTGTCGATCATGACAGTATCGAGCATTGTGCGGCCCTCGGGACGCTGGTCGCAGTCGCCGCAACGCAGCGAAGCGAAACGTTGCCGGTGGCCGATGCGCTCGGCCGAATCGTGGCGGCACTGCCGGAGGCTGCGCGATGAGGACGCGCATCGCGGGCGGCCGCGTGATCGATCCCGTGCATGCCCGCGACGCCGTCGGCGACCTGTGGATCAGCGACGGCCACATCATCGATGCGCCGCCCGGGACCGCGGCGGACGAAACCTACGATGCCGCCGGCAAGATCGTGATGGCCGGCGCCATCGACATCCACTCCCACATCGCGGGCTGGAACGTGAATACGGCGCGCCTGCTGCTGCCGGAGTTCCATCGCGCCGCCGCATCGCGCCCGGCCGCCACGCCCCTGTCGAACGCCGGCTGGTCGACGTTTGCCACCGGATGCCTCTACGCCCAGATGGGGTTCACCACCGTGGTCGAGCCGGCGGTGCTGCCGCACTATGCGCTGCACGCCCATCTCGAGCTCGCCGATATTCCAATCATCGACAAGGCGACGCTCACGGTGCTCGGCAATGACGATTTTTTGCTCGGCATGATGCGGGAGCGGGAGGGCGACGCGGCCGTTCAGGACTATGTCGCCTGGACGCTCGAGGCGACCCGCTCGCTCGGCGTCAAGGTCGTCAATGCCGGCGGCTCGCTGGCCTTGAAGGCGAACGTGCGCCAGTTCGGGTTCGACGATATGGTTCCGCAATACGGGGTCTCGTCGCGCGCGATCGTCAAGACGCTGCAGCGCGCGACGCATGCGCTCGGCGTGCCCCATCCGCTGCACGTCCACTGCAATAATCTCGGCATGGCAGGGAGCGACGCAACCGCGCTCACGACCATCGCGGCGGCCGAAGGGCTGCCGCTCCATCTCGCCCATCTCCAGTTCTATGGCTATGGCAAGGACGGCCGGCGTGGATTCTCATCCGCCGCGCCGCGGCTCGCCGAGGCCGTCAACGGTGCAAGGAACGTCACGATCGACGTCGGCCAGGTCATGTTCGGCCAGACCGTCACGATCTCGCTCGATACGCTGCGCCAGTTCAATTCCCGTCAGCATGCCCGTCCGCGCAAGTGGGTCATCCTCGAGGGCGATGCGAACGGCGCCGGCATCGTCCCGTACGACTATCGCGCCTCCGATTTCTACAATGCGGTGCAGTGGGCCGCCGGTCTCGAGCTGTTTCTGCTGATCGACGATCCCTGGCGCGTCTTTTTCACCACCGATCACCCGAACGGCGCGCCGTTCACGACCTATCCGGACATTTTCGCGCTGTTGATGGATCGCGACCTGCGCGCGCGGCAGATCGCGGCGCTGCCGCCGGAAGCGATGGCGGTGACCACCTTGCCGGCGATCACGCGCGAGTACTCGCTGAGCGAAATCGCCACCATGACGCGGGCCGCGCCCGCCCGCCTGCTCGGGTTGACCGACCGCGGACATCTCGGACCTGGCGCGGTCGCCGACATCGCGGTCTATGCCGACGAGCGCGACCGCGCAAAAATGTTTCGTGCTGCCGCGCTGGTGTTCAAGGACGGCGAGCTGGTGGTGCGCGACGGTGCCGTCACGCACTGCCGCTCGGGCCGCGCCCTGACGGTGCGGCCGGAGCGTGACCGCGCCATCGATCGGCGCATGACCGGTTACTACGAGGAGCGCTACGGCCTCTCCGATACGTTCCTCAAGGTGCCCGAGCATGCGGTCGGGCAGCCGTTTGGGCTCGTGCCATGCGTCCGCTAGCCGTCAAGGGCATCCGGATCGACGACACTTTCGCGGAAGCGTTCGGCATGCGCGCGACCGCGCTGGTGATTACGGCCGACAACGCGCGTTGGGCGCGGCAGGCAGCGGTGACGATGACCGGGTTTGCCACCTCGGTCATCGGCTGCGGCTGCGAGGCCGGCATCGATCGCGAGCTCAGCCGCAAGGAGACGCCGGACGGCCGGCCCGGCGTGCGCGTGCTGCTGTTCGCGGTCTCGACGAGCGAGCTGCAGAAGCAGCTGCAGGCGCGGGTCGGGCAATGCGTGCTCACCAGCCCGGGCTCGGCCTGCTATGCGGGGCTCGCGGGCGAGGATGCGCTGCGGCTCGGCAATGCACTGCGCTACTTCGGCGACGGCTGGCAGATTTCCAAACGGCTCGGTGACAAGCACTACTGGCGCCTGCCGGTGATGGACGGCGAGTTCGTGTGCGAGGGGACGACCGGCCTGACCAAGGCCGCGGTCGGCGGCGGCAACCTCCTGATCATGGGACGCACGGCGGACGCGACGCGGCTCGCCGCCGAGACCGCAGCGGCGGCGATCGCGGCGGTGCCCGACGCCATCATGCCGTTTCCGGGCGGCATCGCCCGCTCAGGCTCGAAGGTCGGCTCGAAGTACAAGGGCGTCATGGCGTCGACCAACGACGCCTACTGCCCGACCCTGCGCGGCGCCGTCAAAACCGGGCTCGACGACGACATTGGCGCGGTGCTGGAGATCGTGATCGATGGGCTCACCGCCGACGCCGTCGCCGCCGCGATGCGCGCCGGCCTCGCGGCCCTCGTACGGCTCGGCTCGAAGCGGGGCGCGGTGCGCATCGGCGCCGGCAACTACGGCGGCAAGCTCGGACCGCATCATTTCCATCTGCGAGACCTCCTGCCATGACGCCGCTCGTTCTGTCATTGCGCCGGCGGCCGGATCAGCGGCTCGATCTCTCGCCGCTGGTGCCGCATCGGCTGGCCGGAAAAAACGCGGCCGAGATCGGCGCGATCGCGCTGCAGACCACGCGCACACCGGTCACCGTGGCCGACGTTTTTGGCCTGCGCATGGGCGACGTCGCGCACATTCGCATCGAAGGTGCCTGCGACCGGCTCGATCAGGTCGGGCAGGGCATGTCGGACGGGGAGATCACGGTCGACGGCGACGTGGGCGCCCAGGCGGGCCGCCAGATGAGCGGCGGCCGCCTGACCATTCTGGGTCATGCGGGCCCATGGGCCGGCTCCGCCGTGACGGGTGGGACGATCGAAATCCAGCGCAGCGCCGGCGATTTTCTCGGCGGACCGTTCGCCGGCGAGACCGTCGGCATGCGCGGCGGCGTCATCCTGGTGCGCGGCGGCGCCGGCGACCGGGTCGGAGACCGCATGCGGCGCGGCACGATCGTGGTCGAAGGGCCGTGCGGCGCCTATGCGGGCAGCCGCATGATCGCGGGGACGCTGGTCCTGCTGCGGCGCACCGGCGCCCTGCCGGGCTACCTGATGAAGCGCGGGACCATCGTGCTCGGCGGCGGCAGCGAGGCACTGTCGCCGACCTTCATGGATTGCGGGATCCACCAACTGATTGCGCTGCGTCTGCTTTCCGACTTTGTCGGCGCCTACAGCCGCCGCGCCGCCGCCTGCCTGCGCGCGCCGCTGCGGCGTTACGCGGGTGACATGGCAGTCCTGGGGAAAGGCGAGATTTTTGTTGGAACTCGCGGATAGCTGTTTACGTATTTAGGGAAGGTGATTCGTGATCGGGCGCGAGGCAGCCTCAGAGGCCTATTGATGAACATGATCGAAGTGATTGTGACGGTCTGCGCATTGGCGCAACCAAACCAATGCGAGGAGCAGCATTTGCAGTACGCCTCGGCGGGCTCGTTGCGGCAGTGCGCCATGAACGCGCAGCCCTACCTCGCCCAATGGATCAACGAGCATCCGAAATGGAGCATCG
>Ga0126371_10003894_pt1 | contig 13123 bp, 13 predicted proteins | sample PanSoiMetaPlot_4_FD_110145 | JGI IMG/M metagenome (GOLD analysis project Ga0126371, IMG submission 110145) | Tropical forest soil microbial communities from Panama - MetaG Plot_4 | ecosystem: Environmental > Terrestrial > Soil > Tropical forest > Bulk soil | place: Panama | collected 2016-02-17
CCCCTAAAAAAGAAGGCTTACCCCTGGACCAGCGGGCAGCCGCCCTCCTTGAGTGGTCGGAAGGCTTCCGCGGCCGGGATCGTGGCGCGGGTCTTATAGAAGTCGCCCGGATACTTGGATTCAGCCGGCTTCTTCACCTCGAAGAGATAGAGGTCGTGGATCTTGCGGCCGTCCGGGCGAATCGTGCCCTTGCCGAACAGGCGGTCATCGGTCGGCATTTCTTTCATCTTGGCGGCCACCGCTCTGCCGTCGGCGTCGGACTTGAGCGCCTCTACGGCCTTCAGATAATGCAGCACAGCCGAATAGACTCCGGCCTGCACCATGGACGGAATTTTGCCGGATCGCTCGACCTGCCAGCGCTTGGTCCAGGCCCGATTGGCGTCGTTCATGTCCCAGTACCACGCCTCTGTCATGATGAGCCCCTGGGCGATCGGCAGGCCCAGCGCGGCGACATCGGTTGCGAATACCAGAAGGCCGGCGAGACTCTGGCCGCCCTTGACGATGCCGAACTCGGAAGCCTGTTTGATCGAATTAATGGTATCGCCGCCCGCATTAGCGAGGCCGATCACTTTGGCCCTGGACGCCTGAGCCTGCAGCAGGAACGAGGAAAAGTCGTTGTTGTTGAGCGGCACGCGAACCCTGCCAAGCACCTTGCCGCCGTTGGCCTCGACGACCGCCGCGGTGTCGCGTTCCAGCGCGTGTCCAAAGGCATAGTCGGCGGTGATAAAGAACCACGTGTCCCCGCCTGTCTTGACCACCGCCTTGCCGGTGCCGTTGGCGAGCGCCCACGTGTCGTATGTCCAGTGGATCGTATTGGCGTTGCATTTCGGGCCGGTGAGGTCCGACGCAGCGGCGCCCGACACCAGGAACAGCTTGTTCTTCTGGCGCGCGATTTCGCTCACTGCAAGCGCAACGCCTGAATTCGGCACGTCGACGATCACATCGACCTTGTCGACATCGAACCAGGTGCCGGCGATGTTCGAGCCGATGTCAGGCTTGTTCTGATGATCGCCGCTGACGATCTCGACCTTGATGCCCTTGGAGGCCGCGCCGAAATCCTCGACTGCGAGCTTCGCCGCCGCCACGGACCCGGCGCCGCCGATGTCGGAATAGAGACTCGACATGTCGCTCAAGACGCCGATCTTGACGACGCCGTCCGTGTATTGCGCAAAGGTGGAGCTGCTCGCCAGAAGCGCCGCCACCACGATCATGTTGCGTGTCATTTTCATCCTTTTCCTCCATCTCGGGCCGGCGGCCCTTCGTTCTGATTCACATGCTCAGGCCTGACTCGCTAAGGCCTCAACGCGAAGACGGACTCCACCCTTCCCGGCTTGTGGGGGGAAGGGCTCTCGTAACGGCTCGTGCCAACGCAGCCCTCCCTAAAACCCTCCCCGCAAGCTGGGGAGGGTTAGCCGCGTTCGTCAAACGCCGAGATATTCGTGCAGCTTGTCCCGGTTGGCGTCCAGTTCCGGTTGGGCAAAGCCTTCAGTCACACGGCCGTGCTCCATGACATAGTAGCGGTCCGCCACCGTCGCTGCGAAATGGAAATTCTGCTCGACCAGAACGATGGTAAATCCCTGCTCCTTGAGGGCCCGGATAGTCCGGCGGATCTGCTGGATGATCACCGGTGCCAACCCCTCAGTTGGTTCGTCAAGCAATAACAGCCGCGCCCCGGTACGCAGGATGCGACCGATTGCCAGCATCTGCTGTTCGCCGCCGGACAGCTTGGTGCCCTGGCTGCGCAGCCGCTCCTTGAGGTTCGGAAACAACTCGAAAATGCGCTCGCGCGTCAGACCATACGGCTGGACCGCCGGTGGCAGCTCCAGGTTTTCCTCGACACTAAGGCTGGCAAAGATGCCTCGCTCTTCCGGGCAGAAGGCAATGCCGGCGCGGGCGATGGCGTTCGACGCGAGGCCGACGAGTTCGCGCCCCGCAAACGTCACCGATCCGGTGCATTTGCCCACCATCCCCATGATGGACTTGAGCGTCGTGGTCTTGCCGGCGCCGTTACGGCCAAGCAGCGTGACCACCTCGCCGGCGTTGACATCGAAACTGACGCCGTGAAGCACGTGGGACTCGCCGTACCAGGCCTGCAGGCCGCTGACCGAAAGGAGTGGGCTAGTCATGACCCACTCCCATGTAAGCCTCGCGCACGTCCGGGTTGGCGGAGACATCTCGATAGTCGCCCTCGGCAAGAATGCGGCCGCGCGTCAACACGGTGATGCGGTCCGACAGCGTGGCGACCACACTCAAATTGTGCTCCACCATCAGGACGGTGCGGTGTGCCGCGACCGCCTTGATGAGTGTTGCGATGCGAGCGATATCATCGTGCCCCATGCCGGCGGTCGGCTCGTCCAAGAGCAGCATCTCGGGATCGAGCGCCAGGGTGGTGGCAAGTTCCAGCGCCCGCTTGTGGCCATACGGCAGCTCGATCGCCGTTGCGCCCACATCGGCGGCCAAGCCGACGTCGCTGATCAGGGCCATCGCGTGGTCGTTGAGGTCGTCCAGCGCCCGGTTCGACCGCCAGAAGTCGAACGAGCCGCCGCGCTTGCGCTGCAGCGCGATGCGGACGTTCTCCAGCACGGTGAGATGGGGAAATACCGCCGAGATCTGGAACGAGCGCACCAGCCCGAGCCGCGCCACATCGGCCGGCGCCAGCGCGGTGATGTCTTCACCCTTGTAGACGATGCGACCGCGTGTCGGTTTGAGAAACTTCGTGAGCAGATTGAAGCACGTGGTCTTGCCGGCGCCGTTCGGACCGATCAGAGCGTGAACGGTGCCACGCGCGACACGCAGGTTGACGCCGCTGACAGCTACGAACCCGGCGAAATCCTTGGTGAGATCCTCGGTCTCGAGGATAGTCTGCGTGCTGGAATTCGTCATTACTCGAGACCTGTCATCATTAACCAAGGCCTGCCATCGCCGGGCGATTCAGTAATCACCGGCGCTGTAATTATGATCGTTGCCTGTGGACTGGCAATCTAAAGCGAACTTGCCTAACGTCCAGCGCCTCGCGCCAATTCCACCGCGGCGCGGCCGTCCATCGAGAGAACGGCCCGGCTCGCGTCCATCAGCCCTGCTCCGAACTGGGCATCGCGTCCCTTCGGGCCGAGGTCATGCGCAGTGGACATCAGGGCGTTCTTCGCAGCGTCCGGAGTGAGGTCGGGCTTACGCTCGGCCAGCAGGGCCGCAACGCCGGACACGTAGGCGGACGCGAACGAGGTCCCGGTCGACATCGTGTATGCATTGCCGGGCGCCGGAACCAGGATATCGACGCCGGGCGCCGCAACGGCAACATGCTCGCCGCGGTTGGCGCCGTCGAACAGCTTGTCGCGGGAGTCGGTGGCCGTGACGGCGATGACGTTAGGATCGGCTGCAGGAAACAGCGCCGGCGATTTCGGACCCTTGTTGCCGACCGGAGCGATCAGGATGCGTCCTTTGGCATGCGCGGCCGCCAGCGCACGCGTCAACGCCGGATCGACCGGGCCTGCAAAGCTCATGTTGATGATCCGGGCATCATGGGCGACAGCATAATCGAGCCCTTTGATGATCGTCATGGTTGTTCCGCTGCCGCCGCCGAAGGCGCGGATTGCGAGAATGCTCACGGCGGGCGCCGCGCCCAAGAGCTTCGCACGGGCCGCAATGGTTCCGGCGATGCCGGTGCCATGAGCGTCCATCGGAGCGGCCGTCCCGAGCGCGTCGTAGGAATCCGTGATCGCGCCCGAAAGCTCGGCGTGGGCTTTGTCGATTTCGGTGTCGATTACGGCAACCACGACCCGATTGCCGCGCGCCAGGGCCTGCGCTTCAGGCAGGCGGAGCTTGGCGAGCGCATATTGCACGAAATCGTCGGCCTGCACCGTCGGCTGGCCCTCCGTCTGCTCGCCGTTCTCGCGGGCGGCCGGATTCTCCTGCTGCAAGGCGAACAGATAATTAGGCTGCGCTGAGCGGACCGAATTGTCGGCCTCCAGGGCGCGAATGACGGCAGGCACCGAGCGCCGGTCGGCAATGCGCCAGCGCACCCAGGTTGAGTTGGTCAAGCCGATGCGCTGCGTGTCGAGACGATTGAGACGGTGGCGCGTCCCAATGCCGGCAAACGTCTGGTCGGTGGGATTTCCGGGCAACTCGACCATGACCTCATCAGGTGCGTATCGCCGTTCGCTGGCCGGCGGGACGCCGCTGCCGCCGCGGCGGGTCGACCGATCCGGGCCAGGCGCCCCTGAATTGGGCGGCCCTACCCGCGCGTTCCGCGTCCTGGGTACAACGGCATCGCCCTGATACGACTGGTAGCCGCCGCCTGATGTGATCGCGCCGACGGCCATGCCAGAAACGATGCCTAGCCCAATGCCGGCGCCAATCCCGCCAGATCCGCCACGCATGCCGCCGGACTGCACCGGCGGCCGGAAATTGCCGGCCGAAATCCGCTGTGCATGCGCGACGTCGCCGCCACAGATCGCTGCGGCCACAACCGCCGCCGCAGCCGGCGCTACCCAGCGGGCGACCGACCGGGCGCACCTGCGTTCGCGAGCGGATTTGCAATAGAACAGCAGTGGGCCAATCATCATGGCGTCACCTCCGCGAGCACGACGACAATCACAAGCGACCGGGGCCGTGGTCGTCACCTCATATCGTTGGCTGTGCGCCCGATCGGCTATTCGGTCGGGACCGCCATGCTGACAAGATTGGAGGACTGAAATTCCCTGACCAGGCCCTCAAGTTCGTCCTTGCCCACATTGGTACGCGCGACACGCACGCGGTACATGCCACCTGGATGCGGACCGTCAACGATCACGGCGTCCTTTGAGTCAAGAAAGCGGCTAATGTCCGCAATGTTTGCCTGCGGTGTGAACCTCACCAGCGCAAAGGAGCCAGTCTCGACCCCGCGCGTGGCGGCAGGCACTGAGGCCGTCTCGAAGGACGAGCCGGCATCGCCACGATCCTGGAGCACCAATGTGGTAATCACACCCGCCTGCAGCATGATGATAATCACCGCTGCGGCGGCTGCAAGCGCGACGGCGCGCGGCGTGAGCAAATCCGCGAGCCAAGCGCCGAATCCACGCCGCGCCGGAGCGCGCGCGATCTTGCGTTCCTTGTCGATTGCCTTGAACAGGTTTTCCATCACCCGCGCCGAGGGTACACCGAGCGCTTCATTGAGAAGGATGGCCTCGGTCATTTCCTCACGCACCAGATCCAAACGCCGGGCGAGTGCCGGGTTGGCGGCAAGTGCCGCTTCGACCTGATCCGCCTCATCCCGGTTGAGAGTGCCGGTCGCATACCAAGGCAGTAACGCCTCGATGTCATCGGCCGACATCGTCTGGTTCGTTTTGCTCATGGCCAACCTCGATCAATTCCCGCCGCCTTGAGTAATTCCGAAAGCCGCTTGCGCGCATAGAACATACGCGTCTTCACGGTTGCCTCCGGAATGCCGACGATCTCTGCCACTTCCTCGACCGATTTTTCGTGATAGTAGACAAGATTGATAACTTCCTGATGTTCCGGTGATAGGGTCTGCAGGCACTTCCGTAACGCCGCGCCCTTGTCTTTCTTCTGAACCGCCACTTCGGGATCGTCCGAACTGTCCTCGATCGCTCCCGCCGTCTCCTCGTCCAGCTCCTCGTCGGGCTTGCGCCGCATTGAGGAGAGTGCCTTGAAGCGCGCGATGCCAAGCAGCCACGTCGATACCGCGCTTCGACCCTCAAACCTGTCAGCCTGCCGCCACACGTCAAGGAACACTTCGCTGATTAGATCCTCGGCCACCGCCTGGTTGCCGACAAAGCGAAGCACGAACCGGTACACACGTACCTGGTGGCGTGCGAACAGAACCTGCATCGCGAGCCGATCGCCTTGGGCGATCCTGCCGATCAGGACTTCGTCTGAGGCAACAAGGTTTGCTGTCAACGATCGGCTCGTAGGGTTTGTCGCAACATAGATGAATTTGGTTCAAATAGTTGAGAAGGATTATCTCGGCAAAGATGCCAACATGCGCCCTGCACTGCCGCCTCCCAGTTCCATCCGTCGACGGCAATGACCGCCGACACGCCCGCGGGAGTCGATAAAATGCCCTTAAACCCTTCGCTCGGCAAGAAAATCCGCCGTTCACCAAGTTCCGGCCGATGCCGCAATCGGCCCTACTTCGTTACAACGATGAAATCGGTATCCTGGCCGGTCTCCGAGCCAAGGCCTTGATCAGAAATCAGCAGAGAGGCCCCCGGGGCCACAAGCGGGATGATGCGATCAAGTGCTTCCGGCGGCAGCTCGATGCGGTCAAGCGCTTCGACAGCGGATTGGCGCACATCTTCGGCTGTGGACGGAATCGGCCGCTCGTCGCGCCGGGTGCGAGCCTTGCCCCTCGCAGGCGCCGGGTCGGCTGCAGCGCGGTTTTGACCAAACGAGACGGCGAGCCAGCGGACTCCGGCACTGTCGTCCGTCGGCCGGCTGGCGGTGAAAACGTGGGTGCCGAGCGGCATCTCCCGATGCGCGATCGTGATGGGCGTATCGAACACCGGCGTGAAACCCTTGCGAACGAAAAGCTTACTTTCCTTGCGGCTCACGAACAGCGAGATCGGACCCGGGCGCTGCGAGAGATCACTGGCCTTCGCACGGGGCATTGGAACCGGTGCGGGCACAGGCGGCTCGGTCACCGGGCGAAGCTGGACACGCTTGTCCACATCAGCCGCATGCTCGACCTGCGCCGACCTGGGCGTGCTGGCCGCAAATGCAGGATTTGGGCCACCATCGTACAACCTTTCCGGCGCGGTCGTGTCGCCGTTCGTCGCATCGGTCGAAGCCATAACCCGAGCGCCGGTTATGATTTCACGGCTATCAGTTTTTGCGGTCAAATTCGGCGCGTTGGACGCATCGGGCGGTGGCGTCGGGTCTGGTGTCTTGACGAGCCCGGCAAGGCGCGGATGATTGATCTCGTACGGTATTGCATCGTTGCGCGCGACGACAACGCGCGCCCCGATCTTGGTCATGCCCCACAAGCGCACCGCAAATGCTTCCGGCAAGCGGATGCAGCCGTGCGAGGCGGGGTAACCCGGCAGCACGCCAGCATGCAACGCCACGCCCGACCATGTAATGCGCTGCATGTAGGGCATCGGCGCGTTGCTGTAGAGGTTGGAACGATGCCACCGTTGCTTCTGGATGACGCTGAACACCCCCATCGGGGTCGCATGCCCGGCCGTGCCGGTGGAAATCGGAGATGAAGCAATCGGCGTGCCATTGTCATAGACGGTCACCCGCTGGCTGCCGATTGAAACCGCAAGAATCAGCGGACCGGCGGGCTGTTTCGAAGCCTCCGGCTTGGCTGCTGGCTCAGCGGTCTTGGCGGTGCCGTGCCGTCTATACGAGTAATGCCCTTTCGGCGCATGCGATTCGATACCGAAATTCCATAACGGCAGGTATTCCCCATACGGAAATGCCACCGCCGGCGTCGATACGCCGCCCACGCACGAAAGCCACAGCGAGGCAACCGTTGCTCTCAACCCGGCGACTGTTAGCCCCTGTTGTCTCCCTCGTGCCCGCCAATTGCACACCTGACCCCGTGAACGAATCGTAATCTTGTTCCGCGACACCCGAAACCCCAACCCCGTTGATGATGTTGATGCCCCCGAAACGCCACGTCGATGTGCACCCGGAGGTTCTATGCAGACGTGTCTGCATCCACGAGTCATATATATGCCCGTGTAGCCGAACTATTTCAATCAATAGTTAAGATTGACTTGCATTCTTTCATGCGGCTAAGGGCTCGCCACCACGCGCTTGGCGATTGGCCCCCATTTCCGCACTTCGTCAGCCACGAATGTCGTCACTGCCTGCGGTGACATCGGCGCCGCCACGATTGCGTCATCGGCGAGCCGACTCCTCAAGGCCGGCGTCGCCCAAGCAGCGTTGACCGCGTGATTGAGCTTCTGCACGACGTCGTCGGACAAACCAGCCGGTCCCGACAGGGCGTACCAAGTCACCGCCACAAGTTCTTCGAATCCCTCCTCCCGCAGCGTCGGCACATCAGGGAATTCCGCGACTCGGGCGCCTGATGACACCGCGATCGGAATCACGGTGCCGGCGCGGACCTGCCCGGACGCCGAGCTCCACGTCATTGAGCCGATCATCACATTGCCGGCAATCAAATCCATCATGGCTTGGGACGAGCCCTTGTGCGGAATGTGCTGCACAGCGATCCCGGTCTTCTGGGCGAAAGACTCCACCAACAGATGACCGAGGGTACCGACGCCTGGCGACACGTAATCGATGGAGCGCCCGCCCCGCGCCAGCGCGGCCAGTTCCTTGAGCGAACGTGCACCGAGTGCGGGGTGCACCACAAATACGTTTGGCGGGCCGCCCAGAAAGGCGATGTGCGTAAAGTCGCGGATGGGATCGAAGCCTGGATTGGGGCTCACCGCCGGAGCGATCGCATGATAGGCGACGCTTGCGGTAACCAGGGTGTATCCGTCCGGCTCCGCGTGAGCGGCCGCAGCCGCCCCGATCAGCCCGCCACCCCCGGCCCGGTTGTCGACGATGAGGGGCTGATGCAGCAGCGGCGGCAAATATTCTGCGAGCAGCCGGGCAAATGTGTCGGCCGCGCCGCCAGGCGTCGACGGCGCGATGACCCTGATAGGCCGGGTCGGCCATTCGGCCGCCAGGGCAACCGACGCCCAGGCAACCGCAAAGGCGAGTGCGGCGTAGCAAAACCTTGCCATCGGCTTCCACCCCCAATCGGGCCATGTCCGCTGCGCCACTTTGATGCCCTTTGAACTTCCCGCCGCCGTGCTCACGGCTCATGATCTTATTGACCTTGCCGGGACTCGAAAAGCCGTACGGCGGCTGACGGCGAGGCGTTTCCAGGTCAACGTACGTACTTGACGACATCAGCCCGGGGCGCGAGCCTGTCAAAGTCGTCGGTTTGCGGATACGTTCTGGCCGCCTCGAATACTCTGAACGACATTGAGGAAATGCAATGAGGTCCTTTGTGGTGGGGCGGGTCGGCGAGTTGGCGGAAGGCGAGCGGCGGGTGATTTCCTGCGACGGCACCGAAGTCGGCGTCTTCAATGTCGATGGCGAGTTGGTGGCCTGGTACAACCAGTGTGCCCATCGCGGCGGGCCGGTGTGCCAGGGCCGTATCTTCCATCAGGTCGTCGAGCCCGTGGATCAGAATGGCGAGACCCGAATGCTGCAGCATGACCCGAAGCGCAAGAACATTGTCTGCCCGTGGCACGGCTGGGAGTTCGATTTGAGAACCGGCCGTCATCCGGGCGGCGAGCGCTTCGCCCTGCGCAAGGCCAAGCTTGAGATCACCGACGGGCATATTTATGTCGTTGTCTGATCCCTATGAGTGGATCGACCGCTTTGCCGCCGACCTGCACGTCGCGGCGCGCGATCTCGTGCGCGGCGGCGACGCGGCCCATGTGTCGGACGATGCAGTCGCCCGGATCATGACGGCGGCCATCCGCCTCTATGTGGCGAAGTCGGACGGCGAAGAGCGTACCTTTTGCCCGATCGTGCGCGACGACAACGAACCCTTGACTGCAACCGAGCTGTTGTCTGCTGTTTCCGAGCTGTTGCGTGCGCTGCGGCTCGGCCCGATGGAGCTTGCGCTGTGGTATCGACGCCGGCCCGACGAGCCGTAGGTTCGTGGTGCTCCGTCTGCAACATTTGATTCGCATTATCGTCATCGCTCGCGAAGCTTGTCCCCGCGAAGGCGGGGAGCGGGCGATCCAGCGCCCCCGAAACTTGGTCTTGGGTACGCCATCGGCTTCACCCACCGTACAGGGGTTACTGGATGCCCCGCTTACGGTAGGCATGACACCGGAGGCGAGAACGAACCATCAGAATCACAATGGTAGGATGGATTTCGCTCCGTGCAACCCGTCCGAGACATGTTAGACTGGGACACTGTCTCAAGGACATCCACGATGAACGCACCCACCACTTCCGTGCCGCAACTGCTCACTCCACAGCAGGCCGATGTGCACACCGACACGCGCGACCTGCTCGCCCATGCCAGGCGCGATGCGATCCGGCGCAAATATCACGACTGGCTGATCTGCGACATCGACGCCCATCACGTCGAGACGGTGTCATGGAAGGAGATCATTACCTATATCGAGGACCCGGTGGTGCGCGAGCAGGCGATCCACTTCCAGAGCGAGCGGCTCAATGCGCCGCCTTACGGCCTCAACGGCGATCTCGGCCTGCGCTACCAGAGCGTCGGCGGGCGCATTCCCCACCAGGACGGCCAACGCGAGGTCGTCGGCGAGACCGACGTGCACCGCGACGTGACGCTGACGCGGCGCGCTATGGAGGCACTTGCCATCGACTACATGGTGGTGTTTCCGACCCCGATGCTGATGCTCGGCATGCATCCGCAGCCCGAGATGGAGGTGTGGCTCGGCAATGCCTATAACCGCTGGCTCGCAGACAAGCTCCTGGCCGCCGACGACCGCATCAAATCGCTGATCTACCTGCCGTTCAACACGCCGGAGGAGGCGGAGCGCACCGTCGAGACCTTCGACGATGTGCCGGGCGTGATCGGCTATTGCATCACCTCAACGCGCTACAAGCCCGTGCATCATAATCACTACATGCGGCTCTACCGGATGATCGAGGAGCGCGGCAAGCCGCTCGCATTCCACGCCGGCTATCACTGGCAGGACCCCTCGCTTGCCACCATCAACCGCTTCCTCGGCATGCATGCACTGGGCTTTGTGTGGTCGAATCTGATCCATGCCACCAACTGGATTATCAACGGCATTCCGGAGCGTTTCCCCAAACTCAAGCCGATCTGGGTGGAAAGCGGGCTTGCCTGGGTGCCGTTCCTGATGCAGCGCCTCGACGACCAGTATCTGATGCGCCCATCCGAAGCACCCCAACTGCGCCGGCTGCCGAGCGAATATCTGCGCGACAATTGCTGGTATACGACCCAGCCGATGGAGACCACGAACCTCAAGGCACTGCAGGTTACGTTGGAGATGATCAACGCCGAGACTCAGCTCCTGTTCGCGTCGGACTGGCCGCATTACGACTTCGACCTGCCGGGCGAGATCATCGACCTGCCGTTCCTCTCCGAGCAGGCCAAGCGGAATATTCTCGGGCTTAATGCGGCGCGGATTTTCGGGCTGGATACGAGGATCAGGAAGGCGGTGTAGGCTGAGCGTGGACGCAATCCGTTCTGCGTCCACATAAGAGGCCATCTGGAAACAACGAACCGCGCGGTACTTTCATTCGCCGATGCCGACCATTTGGCGGTCCGGATTCAAATTGCTGCCGAACCGGTCATAATATCGATATCGGTACGGTGCCGCATAGCGATAGCGCGGGGCATACCAGGGGGCAAATGCGTAGATACTGTGGTGCAAGATCCTGTGATGCACACGCGCCTTGGCGTTCGAGGGAAGCGCAACGGAAGCAACAGCGAACACCGCCGTGGTGGCAGCCAATATAACGGGTTTCTGCATCATGATTCCGCTCCAAGATTTCGCTCTGCATGCGTTTCGAGACCAGCAGGCATGTAGTTGGCCCATTGCCGCAATCGCGCAGAAAATCGATCAATCAACGCGGCCCGCGCGGAAGGGTTCCTCGCTTGCGGAAGGGTGCCGTGTACGAGCGAGGGATCGTCGCCTGCGCGACGCCAGCACTTGATGCACCGGGTACGGCAAATCGTTCGCTGGAAGCGGGGTCCGGTGAAATGAAACCGGTTCGCGGCATTGCCAGCCCTCAAGTGTCGTCGCCCGGCTGAGCACTTGTCGAAGCCTTGACCGGGCGACCGAGTAATCCCGGCAATGCCGCGGGATACTGGATTCCCGCCTTCGCGGGAATGACACCGGAGATTTGGCGAGCTCAAACGCCTGCGCGTCAGCCGCGCGCTCGAAGCAGTATCGAATGAACGCACCGCCGTTTTCGATCTCCCCGTGCAGATCGACGGCGTCGGGGCAGGCAGGTGGCCGCTGCCGAACACGCCGCTCGCGTCGAGAAAGGCAGCAATCCACACAAGTACAGCCGCAAGTTCGCCAACCTCGTTACCGAGCATCTGAAGGACCATCCCGGCACTACGCGGGACGCCGCCAACATGCACGTGGCCGGCACGAAGAAGGGCAAGCTAAACCGGCGTGAGCTTTTTTTCAATGGCTGGAGGACGCCCCGGGCACGGACGCTGTCGGGGGATAAGCGGCCGTCAGTGGCAATGGAGCGGCACGGTCGAAAATGACCCAACTGAGACATTGGCCGCCAAATTTGCTGTGATGCACAACAGACGTCGTCTCCAAATGTGATAGCCTCAGTTCGCCCGGCCGTGGGTAAGGCGGTCGGCAGGAGACAAACATGAGCGTGGACAACACCTCACACCCTGGTGGACCGGGGCACGACGAGTTGGTTCCATCGCGCTACGCGCTGCGGGTCGGCGAGATTGACGTGCTGGTGGTCAGCGATGGGGTGCTATCGCTACCAGGCGCGATGTTGGCCCACAACGCCAACCCGGCCGTCCGGGCGGCCTGGCTGAAAGATATGTTCCTGCCGCCGGACGTGCTCGAGTGGGCGCTGAACGTGGTCGTGGTGCGTAGCGGCGGCCGGACCATACTCATCGACGCCGGGATGGGGGTGGAGTTTCCGGACTTGCCACGGGCCGGGCGGTTGGCCCTGCGACTGGAGGCCGCCGGCATCGATCTCGCATCCGTGACCGACGTGGTGCTCACCCACTTGCACATGGACCACGTTGGCGGGCTGCTCGTCGACGGGGTGAGGGACCGGTTGCGTCCGGACCTGCGGGTCCACCTGGCGGCCGCCGAGGCCGAGTTCTGGGCGTCGCCCGACTTCTCCCGCGTCTCCATGCCGCCGGGGTTCCCGGACGCGCTTCGGCGGACGGCCAAGCGGTTCTTGAACGAGTATAGTAGCCAGCTGCGGCCGTTCGAGCAGGAGTACGAGGTGGCGCCGGGGGTGGTCGTCCGTCGCACCGGCGGCCACACCCCCGGGCACAGCGTGGTCCGCCTGGCATCCGGCAGCGACCGGCTGACGTTCGCCGGGGACCTCGTGTTCGCGGTCGGGTTCGACCACCCCGAGTGGTACAACGGCTTCGAACACGACCCCGAGGAGGCGGCCCGCGTCCGGGTCCGTCTTTTGCGGGAGCTGGCGGCGA
>Ga0126371_10003895_pt1 | contig 13122 bp, 6 predicted proteins | sample PanSoiMetaPlot_4_FD_110145 | JGI IMG/M metagenome (GOLD analysis project Ga0126371, IMG submission 110145) | Tropical forest soil microbial communities from Panama - MetaG Plot_4 | ecosystem: Environmental > Terrestrial > Soil > Tropical forest > Bulk soil | place: Panama | collected 2016-02-17
CGATCTTCTTGCTGAGCGCGGGGTTTTGCCTGTTGTCGATTGTGGTGCTGGCGGCCGGGCGGTCGGGCGAGCGGGCGGAAGGAGGATGAACGCCACGCAGAAGACTTCCCCGTGCGTAGCGACGGCGGCTAGCAGCGACCTGCCGGCGCTCGCCTTGGCAAAGCGCCAGCGTGACCGCGAATGATGGGCGAATTGTCCGCGCCGCCTGTGGCGGTGCACACTGCGAGGTCGCGGGGGTGCGGACCTGACAACAATCATTGCAGATGCAAGCGGCCGCACACGAATAGCAATTTTGCCGGGCGTCCTTGACGCAGTGTTTGTGCGTGTAATCATCCACCCGGGTGCTGTTTTCTTGGTTGAGATGCAGACGATTTGCAGTGCATGCTGGCTTTGTTCTTGGCGGAGGAGGCCTGTCTTGTCAAAATCGGCTGCCGCCAACTGATTGTTTCGTCGGCCGCGTTCAATGGAGAGGAACATCATCTTCATCGGGGAATATCGGCTGTAGGTCGTGATATCCCGGCTTGTCGACGGCCTCGAACAGGTTTCATCTAGGCCCGATACGGCCGCAAGTTCGCGCCGGGTCTCTGGCAGGAGCGCCTCTGCTCGCCATCGCATTTCACCGTTCAGGTGGGGCACCGGTCAGCACGGTTGCCTGCAAAGTCAACGGGAGGGGAAGAGGCCGATGACAGGTCCCAGCCAGAGAGGTTGGTCAATGTTCGCGGTGGTTCGCGCAGCGGTGCTTGGCGCCTCGTTGGCATTGGCGGCCGCTGCCGCTGAGGCGGCGGCTGGTAAGCCCTTCCAGCGCGACGATCTCGCTGACAGCGCCATCAAACTTGAAGCCCAGATCAAGCACGAGGCCGGCGTTGTGGTAAAGCCGATCGGCGTCCTCAAACATGATGCCGATGTCGCCTTCGAACGGCGCGATTTTCGCACCGGCATGCAGATCTTGGGGCAAATCGCTGCGCTGGCGCCCAACGACACTGGCAACTGGCTGCGGCTGGCACGCGCTATTCTTAAAATTCAGCCGAACGAGGATACCGAGCGCACGCTGCTGCTCGAGCGTGCTGCCACGGCCGCCTATATCGCCTACCAACGAACCAGCGAAACAGTTGAAGCCGCGGACAGCCTCGTCATTCTCGGCCGCACGTTCGCCGATCGTAAACTGTGGCGTCCGGCGCTCGACGCTTTGCGGCTTTCCCTGGAGCTGCGCGAGGTTGCCGACGTGAGGGCGCTCTACGAGCAGACGCGCAATGAACACGGGTTTCGCATCCTCGATTACACCGTCGACTCCGATGCGGCCTCGCCGCGCGTGTGTTTCCAGTTCTCGGAACCACTGGCGGGTAAGCGCGTGGACTTTTCGCCGTTCGTGGCGGTTGCCGGACAGGACAAACCGGCATTGTCATCGGATGACAGGCAGCTTTGCGTCGATGGCCTCACTCACGGCGAAGGCTATACGATCACCCTGCGGGCTGGGCTTCCCTCAGCTGTGAATGAGACGCTGTCGAAATCCGCCGATTTCAACATCTACGTCCGCGACCGGGCGCCGTTCGTGCATTTTACTGGTAACGCGTACGTCTTGCCCCGGACCGGTCAGCGCGGCATTCCGATCATCAGTGTCAACACCAGCGCGGTCGATGTTGAAATATACCGCGTCGGCGACCGCAACCTCATTGACATCGTGCAGGGCAGTGATTTCAGGCGCAGCCTCTACCGCTACGACGTGCAGCGGCTGGCCGATGAGCGTGGCGCTCGCGTGTGGCGGGGCGCGCTTGAGGTCAACGCCTCGCTCAACGCTGACGTGACGACAACCTTCCCGCTCGACCAAACCCTCGGGGCTCTCGCGCCGGGCGTCTACGTCATGGTGGCGGAGCCATCAGGCCAACAGTCGGATCAGGTGCTTGCGACCCAGTGGTTCATTGTTTCCGATTTGGGGCTCTCGGCGTTGTCGGGCCCTGACGGCATCATGGTGTTCGTCCATTCGCTGGCAACGACCGACGCCAAATCCGGTGCCGTGGCCCGACTCATCGCGCGCAACAACGAGGTGCTGGCGACCCGCAATACCGATTCCAGCGGTGTGGCCCGTTTTGAACCCGGACTAGCTCGCGGCGAGGGCGGGCAGTCGCCCGCTATGCTGATTGTTGAGGACCAGGGCGACTATGCCTTCCTTAATCTCAAGGCGCCGGGGTTCGACCTTTCCGATCGCGGCGTCGTTGGGCGTGCGGTCCGCGCCGGGCTCGATGCGTTCGTGTTCGCCGAGCGGGGTGTCTACCGCAGTGGCGAGACCGTCCATGTCACGGCTCTCTTGCGCGACGCGCAGGGCCAGACGATTTCCGGCGCACCGCTCACCCTCGTGGTTGATCGCCCCGATGGAGTCGAGTTTCGCCGCGCACAGGTGCCTGATCAGGGTCTTGGTGGACGCGCATTGAGTGTCGCACTGCCGAGCGTGGCCCCAACCGGAACGTGGCGGGTGCAGGCCTTCAGCGATCCGAAGACCAAAAGCATCGGTGAGACGACCTTCATGGTTGAGGATTACGTCCCCGATCGGCTGGAATTCGACCTAAAGACCCAAGCGACCGCGATCTCATTGTCTGAGCCGGCGGACATGGCTGTCGATGCCCGTTACCTCTACGGAGCACCCGGTTCTGGGCTTACACTTGAGGGGGACGTCGCGATCGCGGCGGTGCGGCAACGAGGGGAGGCGCCCGGCTACCAATTCGGCCTTATCGACGATGAACCGACAACAATCCGCCGCCCCCTGCAAAATCTTCCCGAGACTGGCGATCGTGGCAGCGCGCGTTTCGCGGTTTCGCTCAACCAGATTCCGGCTACCACGCAGCCGCTCCAGGCAGACATTACTGTGCGCGTCAGCGAACCCGGGGGACGCGCGGTCGAACGCAAACTGACACTGCCCGTGACGCCCTCTTCGACCATGATTGGGGTCAAGCCACTATTCAATGGTGGCACGCTCGCTCAGGACGATCGAGCTGGATTCGACATCATCATGGTCGCGCCCGACGGTACGCAGCTGAATAGGCACGGACTGCATTGGCAGCTCCTTAGAGTCGAACGCCACTATCAATGGTATCGCCAGGATCGGGAATGGCAGTACGAGCCGGTGGAATCGACGCGTCGGTTCGCCGACGGCACCCTCGATGTTGCAGTCGGTAAGCCGGGGCACGTCGAAGTACCAGTTACTTGGGGCCACTACCGGTTGGAAGTCTCGAGCGATGAACCGGCTGGACCGGTGACGTCTGTGAGCTTCGATGCCGGCTGGTATGGCGATGCAGCCCCTGACCGGCCGGATCTGCTCGAGGTGGCGCTCGACAAATCTGAATACGGTCCTGGCGACACCATGGAGGTCGCAGTGACCGCGCGAACGGCCGGGAAACTGACGATCGCGGTCGTCAGCGAGGGGGTCTGGACCACGACAGTCGCCGACGTGCAGCCTGGGTTCGCTCGCGTTCCGATTGTCATCGGCAAGGATTGGGGGCCGGGCGCTTACATCGTCGCCACGTTGCGTCGACCGCTCGACACCCAAGCCAATCGCCTGCCGGGACGTGCCATCGGGGTACGCTGGTTCTCCATCGCCCGCGCGGCTCATACCTTAGCGGTCAACCTGAAATTGCCCGAGCTGACGCGTCCGAGCGAAACGCTGCACGTCCCCCTGCAGATTGCAGGGCTCGTCAACGGCGAGGAGGCCCGTGTCGTCGTTGCCGCCGTCGATTTGGGTATTCTCAATCTCACTGCCTATAAGCCGCCGGCACCTGAAGACTACTATCTGGGGCAGCGCCAACTCGCGGCCGAGATTCGCGATCTTTATGGCCAGCTGATTGACGGGATGCAGGGCATCCCCGGCAAGGTGCGAACTGGCGGCGACGCCGGATCCGCCGAGCTCACCGGTTCACCGCCGACCCAGCCACCGCTCGCGCTCTATTCGGGACTGGTGCGGGTGGGTCCTGATGGCACCGCCGACGTGTCGTTCCCGCTGCCAGCATTTTCCGGAACGCTGCGGGTGATGGCGGTCGCCTGGAGCAAGGACAAGCTTGGCCATGCGACCGCTGATGTGATCGTTCGCGATCCGGTGGTGTTGACCGCAACGCTGCCTCGGTTTCTGCTTGGCGGCGATCATGGCTCGATGCAGCTCGATCTGGATAATGTCGAAGGCGTTCCAGGCAGCTATCGGCTTCAGGTGACAACTGATGGCCCCTTCGGGCTTTCCGACCCCTCACCACGCACGTTGAACTTGGCGGCCAAACAGCGCCGTACCATCAGGCTTGCTCTCGACGCCGCGGGGGTGGGGAACGGCACGGTTGCGGTCCATGTGACGGGGCCCAACGGGTTTAGTCTCGCGCGCCAATATGGGCTCGCCGTCAAGCCCCCGACCCAGGTGCTGGCGCGCCGCCTGGTCAAATCGATAGCCCCGGGCGAAAGTCTGACGTTCTCGAATGATCTATTCGCCGACCTCGTTCCCGGCACGGGCACCGTCGCGCTCTCCGTCGGACCGTCGACCGCGCTCGACGTGGCGACGTTACTGCAGGCGCTTGATCGGTATCCCAACGGCTGCTCCGAACAGATCACCAGTCGCGCGCTTGCCTTGCTTTACGTCAACGAATTGACCGCCGATGCGCATCTCCGGCTCGACACGACTGTCGACCAACGCGTTCGCGACGCGGTCGATCAGCTGCTGGCGCGCCAGGGCGCAAACGGTTCATTTGGTTTATGGTCGGCCGGTGGTGATGACGCTTGGCTCGATGCCTACGTCACCGATTTCCTGACGCGCGCCCGGGAGCGCGGCTTTGGGGTACCCGACACAGCGTTCAGGCTCGCCCTCGATAGGCTGCGCAATTTTGTGGCAACGGCCCCTGAGCCCTCCAAGGCGGGTGAAGATCTGGCTTACGCACTCTATGTCCTCAGCCGAAACCGCCTCGCTCCACTCGGAGACCTGCGTTACATCGCAGACACCAAGATTGGTGATCTTAAAACCCCGATGGCGCGCGCTCAGATTGCGACCGCCCTCAGCATGCTCGGCGATCGAGTTCGAGCCGAACGAGCCTACGCGGCCGCTATCGAAATCGCGACTGCTGCCGCAAAGGCGTCAGACAGCCGAACTGATTACGGCTCGCAGCTGCGCGATGCGGCTGCCTTGGTGACACTTGCGTCTGAAGGTGCCGCACCGCGAACAACGGTGCTTGATGGGGTCGCACGGGTGGAGACGGCCCGTGAGCGCCGGGGGGCCACTTCAACCCAAGAGGACGCCTGGTTGGTGCTCGCCGCGCGGGTCCTCGACCAGGAACGGCGCGCAATGACGCTCGACGTTGCGGGGTCGACCCACGTGGGACCGCTCTATCGTACTTTCAATGCCAGCGATCTCGGCGCCGGCACCAAGATCGCCAATCGAGGCGACGCTCCGCTCAAGGCGGTTGTCTCTGTGAGCGGCGCCCCGGTCACGCCGGAGCCTGCGATCGAGAGCGGGTTTAAGATCGAGCGGCGTTATTTCACACTCGGTGGTGAACCCGTGGACGCGACCAAGGCGCGCCAGAACCAGCGGTTCGTGGTGATTTTGCGCATCACCGAATCCAGTCCACAGTTCGGCCGAGTCATGGTCACCGACTTTTTGCCGGCCGGCTTCGAGATCGACAACCCGCACCTCGTGTCATCCGGGGATGCGGGCGCGTTGCCCTGGATCGAGGATACTGTTGATCCGGTTAGCTCCGAATTCCGCGACGATCGGTTCACCGCCGCGTTCGATCGCCGCGCCGATGATCGAGCAGTCTTCACCGTGGCCTACACGGTTCGTGCCGTCTCGCCGGGCCGGTATGTCCTACCGCAAGCCTCTGTCGAGGACATGTATCGGCCGGATCGGTTTGGCCATACCGGAACCGGAATGCTCGATGTCACGGCCGCCCCATGACAGGGGCAAGGTCGGCCCGGAGTCGATCGATAAGGGCGCTCTGTATCGGCGCGCGGGCGACAGGTTGCGCAGTCGTGGCGGCGCTCATGATCGCGACCGCCATCATCGCGGCGCTGGGTCCCCCACCCCTTGGGCAGACGCTTGACTATTCGACGCTCGTGGTTGACCGCGAGGGCCGATTGCTGCGACCGTATCTGACCCCAGAGGGGCGCTGGCGGCTGCGGGCGATCCGGGAGGACGTCGATCCTCGATTCGTCAGCGCGCTCCTTGCCTATGAAGACAAGCGCTTCGAATCACATTTTGGCGTTGATCCGCTGGCGCTGGCGCGCGCCGCCTTACAGCTCATCCGCAGCGGCCACATTGTTTCAGGCGGCTCGACCATCACCATGCAGGTGGCGAGGTTGCTCGAGCCACGGCGCGCGCGCAGCGTTCTCGCCAAGCTCCGAGAAATCGTTCGTGCGATCGAGATCGAGCGGATCCTCTCCAAGGACGCGATCCTGGGACTGTATTTGAGCCTCGCGCCTGGGGGCGGCAACCTTGAAGGGGTTCGTGCGGCTTCGCTGGCTTACTTCGGAAAGGAACCGCGGCGGCTGAGCCTCGCGGAAACCGCGCTGCTCGTGTCGCTACCGCAATCGCCCGAAGCCCGCCGTCCGGACCACTCGAACAGAGCCGCCAAAATGGCGCGCGATCGCGTGCTTGAGCGCTTGGCCGCGGCCGGTCTTGTCCCACCCGACGAGGTCGTCGAAGCGCGCCGCGCGCCGGTGCCGGAGAGACGTCGACCCATGCCGACGTTGGGTGCCCACGCGGCCGATCAGGCTGTGGCGGCCGCACCAGGGCGCAAACTCCACCACCTCACCCTCGACGCCACCCTGCAACGCAGCCTAGAGGCGCTTGCGGCGGACCGCGCGCGTGCCTTAGGCCCGGACATTTCGGTTGCCATCGTGGCGGTCGATAATGCCACCGGCGAAATCCTGGCCCACGTGGGTTCGGCAGACTATTTCGACGATCGCCGCGCCGGTCAAATCGACATGACGCTGGCGCTTCGCTCGCCAGGATCGGCGCTCAAGCCGTTTATCTATGGCCTCGCCTTCGAAGACGGATTGATGCATCCGGAGACGCTGATCGACGATCTTCCCGCGCGCTATGGGACGTACGTTCCCGAGAACTTCGATCGGGGTTTCCAAGGTACGGTCACTGTCCGCCACGCGCTCCAGCGCTCCCTCAATGTTCCCGCCGTGGGCGTCCTTGATGCGGTGGGGCCAAAGCGGCTGGCGACGCGCCTGAGCGCGACCGGTGCCGAACTGGTCTTGCCCAAAGGCGAAACACCAGGTTTGGCCATAGGACTCGGAGGGATCGGCATCAGGCTCACCGACCTGACCATGCTCTATGCGGCCCTCGCTCGGCTGGGGACGGCCGCACCCGTTTTCGAGCGGCGCGAGCTGGGCGCGGGCCTGCCGCGGCGGCTCCTCGATCCGGTTGCGGCCTGGTATGTGGGTAATATTCTGCGGGGCACACCGCCACCCGAGAACGCCGTGGGCGGGAGGATTGCCTTCAAAACGGGCACGAGTTACGGCGATCGCGACGCCTGGGCGATCGGGTTCGATGGCCGAGACACCCTGGGGGTCTGGGCCGGGCGGCCAGACGGCGCGCCGGTCCCGGGGCTTGTCGGGCGCAATGCCGCAGCCCCGATCTTGTTCGAGGCGTTTGCCCGACGGACCCGCTCGCCTGCGCCGTTGCCACCCGCCCCTAAGGGCACGCTGATCGCCGCGACCGCACGACTTCCACCAACGCTGCAGCAGTTTCGATGGCCTGACCCGGAGGCCGAGCACGGCGATCCGCTGCGGATCTTGTTCCCCCCCAACGGCGTCACCCTGGAGCGCCCCGCTGGGAGTCCGGGTCTGCTGGCGTTGCGCGTCACCGGTGGCGTGACCCCGCTTACCGTTCTGGTCAACGGCATGGCGCTGGCCGATATCGCGCCGGGGACGCGTAGTTTATCCTGGGAACCGGATGGTCCTGGCTTCGTCCGGCTGACCGTGATGGACGCCCGGGGGGCCGCCGACAGCGTGGTGGTGCGGGTCCAATAGGTCGTCCGCCCACCGCCGCGGCGCCGGCGCCAAGGGGGGCGGGTGGGGAGGATGGCCAACGGCGGCTTTCCCGATCAGCCGGTTTTCATTATGGTCCGCCCGATTTTCTGGGCACGGGATCACATGACCTCAACCTCCGCAGATCCGCCCGGGCTGCTATGGCCGATCCGCGGCCTTGGCGCTCTGCTCGACATTGTTGCGGCCTCGCACGCCAGAGCCGTGGCGGCGCTCGTTGTCGTCTGTCTCATCAGCTATCTGCCGGGCTTCTTCAACATCCCCCCGATCGACCGCGACGAGGCCCGCTTCGTCCAAGCCAGCAAGCAGATGCTGGAGACCGCAGACTATGTCGATATTCGCTTCCAAGAAGAGGTGCGCTACAAGAAGCCAGTCGGCATTTATTGGCTCCAAGCTGTAGCTGTGCGCACAGCGCAAGCGCTTGGGGCAACCGATCCGCGGACCTCAGTTTGGATTTACCGGCTGCCCTCGCTTGTGGGGGCGACGGGGGGTGTTCTGCTCACCTACTGGGTGGCCCTCGCCTTTGGCTCACGGCGAATGGCCTATCTCGCCGGTCTCATTCTCGGCTGTTCGCTCCTGCTAGGGCTTGAGGCTCGGCTCGCCAAGACCGACGCCATGCTTGTGCTCACCACCGTGGCCGCCATGGGGGCGTTGGCGCGTGTCTACCTGGCTTTTCCCCGTTCCGGGGACGTCGCTGCCTCGGCGATGCGGCTCCCATCACGCGGCCGGCCCGAATGGCGGGCGCCGACGTGGACGGCAGCACCCGCGTGCAATTCTGTCGTTGCCACGACGAGCGACGTCGGTCTCCACATTCCCGTCATATTTTGGACGGCCCTCGCCGGGGGTGTGTTGTTGAAGGGGCCAATTATTTTAATGATTGTTGGGATCGCGGCTGCGACCCTGGCGTCGCTTGAACGGTCCTGGCGGTGGCTGAGAGGTTTACGCCCTAGCGTCGGCGTCGTCGCGCTGCTGGCGCTGGTTCTGCCCTGGTTTATTGCCATCGTGGTTCGCACAAGGGGCGGCTTTATCGCGGAGTCGCTTGGCCAAGATCTGCTAGGCAAAGTCGCTGGCAGCCAGGAATCGCACGGGGCGCCCCCTGGGACCTATTTCCTTTTGTTTTGGATCACGTTTTGGCCCGGCTCACCGCTTGCGGCCATAGCGGCACCAACGATTTGGAAGGAGCGAAGCGATCCCGCGACGCGGTTTCTGTTGGCGTGGTTGCTTCCAAGTTGGTTGGTGTTCGAGTTGGTCATGACCAAGCTGCCGCACTATGTGCTGCCGCTTTACCCCGCCATTGCGATCCTCATTGCTCGGGCGGTGGAGCGCAACGCCCTTTCCACCAATCCACATCTGGTCCGCGCTACGGTGCTGTGGCCGCTGTTCGCAGCCGGTTTGCCAACGCTCGGTGTCATTGGGGTCATGATCTTCCGCCACCAACTCGCTTTGTTGGCATGGCCGTTCGTTGCGGCCGCGATCATTTTCGGGTTCTTGGCGTGGCGGCTCTATGATGCCGACGGCGCCGAGCGATCGTTGCTGCGGGCAACCGTTGCGGCCCAGTTGATGTCGATCGCGGTGCTCGGCGCTATGGTGCCCTTGATGCGGCCGCTATTTCCAAGCACGCTGCTCGCCTCGACCATCGCAGTCGACTGTCCGCATCCACAATTTGCTTCTGCGGGTTATCACGAGCCGAGCTTGGTCTTCCTGTTTGGCACCGCAACCCTGTTGACAACAGGGCCGGGAGCCGCGGACTTTTTGGCCGAGGGGAATTGCCGCTTTGCCATGATCGAGGCGCATCAAGAGCGCGCCTTCGTTCAGCGTGCGGAGGCGATTGGATTGCGCTATGCCCCGGGCCCGCGAGTCGCGGCGATCAACTACAGCGCGGGTCGCCAGGTTGCAATCTCGGTATTTCGCTCGGAGGTCGGGCAGTGAGTGCGACCGAATGGCTCAAGGCCCTGGGTCCCGCGCCCCTGATGTGGCCGCAGCGGGTGCGGGTACATTTTAAGCTATGGATCGTGACCCTGTGTCGACCTGCTCGGTCCGCGCCCCCGCGAACCGGGATGCTCGCTATGAGCGTGGGGGTTGGGGCCGCCCTTGCGGTCATCGCCGCCACAATGGTGCTGGTCGATGGCTGGGCTATTGCGCACGTGCATCGGCTCCCCGCTTGGTTGATCGCAGCCTTTCTGCGGATCTCTGATTTTGGCCGTTCAGGCTGGCTTTTGTGGCCGATCGGACTTGTCCTGCTTGCCCTCGCAGCGTTGGTGCGGCCGGCGCTCGGGCGAATGACAAATCTGGTCGCTGCAGCGATTGTGGTACGGCTGGGATTCATCTTTCTCGCGATCGGCATTCCTGGTCTGGTCGTCGCCATCGTCAAGCGTCTGATCGGTCGCGTCCGGCCCTCGGACTTAGGGCCGTTCCACTACGTGCTGTTCGCGTGGCGTCCCGATTACGCGAGTTTTCCGTCAGGGCATAGCACCGCGGCGTTCGCGGCGGCTGTCGCCGTGGGCGCGGTTTGGGAGCGCACGCGGCCCGCGATGTGGATCTATGCCGTTTTGATCGCGGCGAGCCGTGTCTGCGTCGCGGCGCATTATCCAAGTGATGTGCTGGCTGGCGCTTTCGTCGGCATAGCAAGCGCGTTGGTGATCCGCCGTTGGTTCGCGCTGCGGCAGCTCGGCTTTAGCGTCGACGCCCGCGCGGGCGTGCGCCCCTTGCCGGGTCCCTCGCGTCGGCGCGTCGCGCGGCTGGTCGCAACGCTACTTACCGTCGACCATCGGGCGCGCCCATGAGCCCTGCGCCCACGGTCTCGGTGGTCGTTCCCGTCAAGGACGAGGCGGGCAATATTGGTCCGTTGCTCGATGAAATCGCCGCAGCCCTAACGGATCGGTGGCCTTTCGAGGTCCTCTATGTCAATGACGGCTCGACCGACGTGACCGAAACCGAGGTTCGCCATTTCATGGGGGATCGGCCGTGGCTGCGGCTGATCACGCATGCGAGCACCTGCGGCCAGTCCGCCGCCTTGCGGAGCGGGGTGCGCGCGGCCCGCGCGCCAATCGTCGTCACCCTCGATGGTGATGGGCAAAATGACCCCGCGTTCATTCCGGCGTTGATCCGGGTTCTGGAGCAGGGATCAACACGCCTCGGGCTGATCGCCGGCCAGCGGGTCGGACGTCGCTCCAGCACCTTCAAGCGCCTGCAGTCACGTATTGCCAATGGCGTGCGTGCGACGATCTTACGGGATGGAACCCGGGACACCGGTTGTGGGCTCAAAGCGGTTCGCAGGGATGTCTTTCTTGCCCTGCCGTATTTCGACGGGCTGCATCGGTTCCTGCCGGCGCTGGTCAAGCGCGAAGGATATGATGTTGGTTACGTCGATGTCATCGACCGGCCGCGCCGCCATGGCCAGTCGCACTATGGCCTCTGGAACCGCCTCTGGATCGGCCTCCTCGACTTAGCTGGCGTGTGGTGGATGATCCGGCGGTGTCGTGCGACCAAGATCACGGAGGTAACCTTCGATGCTGGTTGATCTCATCCGCGCCATCGGTGCCTATCTCCAGGATGTGTTCATCGCCAAGCTCGACGGTTGGGTGGCCTTGGGGTTGATCGCGCAATTCCTATTCTCAATGCGCTTCCTCGTGCAATGGATCGCCTCGGAACGGGCGGGTCGCAGCGTCGTTCCGGTGACGTTCTGGCTGTTTTCCATTGGCGGCGGCACCTTGCTGCTAATCTACTCGCTCTACCGCAAAGATCCGGTTTATATCGCCGGGCAGGCGGCCGGTTTGCTGATCTACTTTCGCAACCTCGAATTCCTCAGGCGTGAGCACCGGGGCCGCCGCAAAGCTGCGACCGCGGCAGAATAAATCGTTTCTGTCGGTCGAGCGCTCAGCTGGGACCAAGTAAGGAGGTTAGCCGACACCCTAACAGCATGAGGGTCATGACGCCTGCCGACAGGTCCGATGGCCAATACTGGATGAAAGATCGCTTCCTTTGTCGAACGCGGGAACAAGCCGCGTGGTCCACCAACACGATCGTGCCGCGCGCCTGGGGCGCGGCAGCAGTTAAGGCATAATTGGAAAGTGAGCGACGATCAGGCGGGCGGCGGACCTACCGTATCGGGCCTGGTGCGGTTTGTGGTGTCGTCCGGTGTGATCGACCCAGGGGGAACAAAGCTGTTGGGGCATCCAGCCCAATCCTCAAGGCGCCAGCAGACGTCTGGCATTTACCTCAGCAACAGGCCAAAACGTCAACCCCTTGACCTAGCGGTCCGATCGGACTGAGATGGGATGTGTGGGGAAATTGGGAGTTTGGGTGCTCTGTCGCACCTCGCCAGGATCACGACCGTTGCCGAGGTGTCAGTCGCCAGCCGTCATCACTGTGTCGTCGAAACGCGCCAGCGCGGAAAAAGGCTCGTCCATGAATATCGTTTGCCATACGCTTGCTCTTGCGGCGACGCTCGCGGCGCTTTCGTCCACCGCGTTGGCCGAGGGGGCGGGCACGCTTGATACCGTCAAGCAGCGCGGCGTTTTGATCTGCGGCGTCACCCAAGGCATTCCCGGCTTCTCCAATCCGGATGATCAGGGCAACTGGACTGGCCTCGACGTCGACATGTGTCGCGCGGTGGCGGCCGCGGTCTTCAATGATGTCAGCAAAGTCAAGTTCACCCCCCTCTCGGCCAAGGATCGATTCACCGCGCTCCAGTCCGGCGAGATCGACGTTCTGGCCAGAAATTCCACCTGGACGCTGTCGCGTGACGCGTCGCTCGGTATCAGTTTCGTCGGCGTCAACTATTATGACGGCCAAGGTTTCATGGTGCGCAAATCGCTTAAAGTCAATTCCGCCCTGGAACTTAACGGCGCGTCGATCTGCGCGCAAACGGGGACCACGACGGAACTCAACTTGGCTGATTATTTTCGCGCCAATAAGATGAAGTACGAAGTTGTGGCGTTCGCCAGTCCCGACGAAACACTCAAGGCCTATGATGGGGGACGGTGCGACGTATTTACCACTGACGTCTCGCAACTCTATGCCCAGAAGCTGAAGCTCGCCACGCCCAACGAGCACGTGATTCTTCCAGAGATTATTTCCAAGGAACCGCTTTCGCCAGCGGTACGACGGGGC
>Ga0126371_10003896_pt1 | contig 13118 bp, 5 predicted proteins | sample PanSoiMetaPlot_4_FD_110145 | JGI IMG/M metagenome (GOLD analysis project Ga0126371, IMG submission 110145) | Tropical forest soil microbial communities from Panama - MetaG Plot_4 | ecosystem: Environmental > Terrestrial > Soil > Tropical forest > Bulk soil | place: Panama | collected 2016-02-17
AAGCACGGAATCGCCGGGCTGCACCTGGTTGCGGTCGTCATCGAGAGTAATCTCGTGCTCCTCCAACCAGTTCGGCAGCGAAGCCATGCCATGCTCGAACCGGTTGTCCAGGTCGCGCGCCATCCACACTCGCATTACGGAGAACAGAAGGTCCAAGTCCACTGGTTTAGCCACATAGTCGGAAGCTCCGGCGCGCAGGCACTTTTCGCGGTCTCCTTTCATCGCCTTGGCCGTGAGCGCAACGATGGGCAGGGTTCGAAACTCGGGAATCGCGCGGATGGCCCGCATGGTCTCGTAGCCGTCCATTTCGGGCATCATGATGTCCAAGAGCACAATGTCGACGTCGCCCGCCCGTTTGAGCAGCTCGATTCCCGCACGTCCATTCTCCGCATGAACGGTTTTCAACCCGCGGTGATCCAGGACGCTCGTCAAGGCGAAAATATTGCGCGAATCATCGTCGATCACGAGCACCTTGCGTCCCGCGAGCATAGGATCGGACTGCCGCACTTCTTCGAGCACTCGCTTCTGCTCGTCCGAGAGCGCTCGCTCGGGTCGATGCAGAAGCAGTACGGTCTCTTCCAGGAGACGCTCCACCGTAGGCGCGTAGCGCACCGGGCCGGCCCTGGCGCAGCGATGAATCTCCGAGACCTGCTGCTCCGATAGCCGAGTGGCTCCCGAGACCACTACCGGAGGCACGCGCAGCCCGGATTTCAACTGCACCGCCCCTATGAACTCGATGGCGAGCTCGATTCCCGCCTCCTCCTGGAGCACCCAATCCAGGATGATCGCGTCCACATCCCGGGAAGCCAACAATTCGCGGGCGGCCGGCAGGTCCTCTGCGTCCAGTATCTCCAAATCGTCTCCCGCCAGAAGATGGGAAATATCGGCCTGGCGCACGGCGTTTTCCGCGATCAGCAACAACGCCTTCTTGTGGGCCTCCATGGAATGGCCGATGGCCGCGAAAGTCTCCTTCAGCGATTCCTCGCTTGCGTCCTTGGGAATGCAAGTAGCCGCGCCGAGGGCGAATCCGCGCTTGTTGTTCTCGTGCCCGGAGATTATGTGCACGGGGATGTGAGCGGTTTGCGGATCGTGCTTCAGGCGGTCCAACAGCGTCCATCCGCTCATGTCCGGCAGGCGGACGTCGAGCGTAATGGCGCCTGGCTGATATTCGCGAGCCAGTGGAATCGCCGTGCCGGCCCGCAAAGCCAACAGCGTGCGCCATCCCCGGCCGCGAGCAAGGTCAACGAGGATCCGGGCAAAGGTGGGATCGTCCTCCACAATCAGCAAGACTCGATCCCCCGGCTCCACCAGGTTGCGGTCATCGTCGATGGCCAACTCCTCCACCAAATCCGCGGGAGCCGGCGTCGAGGAGGGCGCCAAAATCAGGTCCACCTCTTCCGGATGCCCGCCGGCCGCGAGCGCGATCGGCCGGATGCCAATGTCCGCCTTTGGAGCCGAGGAGATGTACGTTTGCGGCAGATACAGCGTGAACGTGCTTCCGCGTCCCATGGCGCTTTGCAGCCGAATTTCGCCGCCTAAAAGGCGCGCCAGCTCTCGGCTGATGGAAAGGCCCAGCCCCGTGCCCCCATACTTGCGGCTGGTGGTCCCGTCCGCCTGCTGGAACGCTTCGAATATGATGCGCTGTTTATCCTGCGCGATGCCGATGCCGGTGTCGATCACGGAAAACGCAATCACACCTTTTGCCCGATTCAACACCGGATGGCTGGGGCTCCATCCTCCAGCCGCGCGTTCCATTTTCAGCTTCACTGAGCCCTGCTCGGTGAACTTCAGCGCATTCGAAAGCAGGTTCTTCAAGACCTGTTGCAGCCGCTTCACGTCGGTGCGCAAGATTTCGGAGCTCAGTTCCGGATCGCAGGCGATCGCCAGGCCGATGCCCTTACCTTCGGCCACATGGCGGAAGGTTCGCACGCAATAATCTTCCAGCTCCGCGAACCGGACGTTGCCCACCTCCACGTCGATCTTGCCCGATTCGATCTTGGAAAGATCCAGGATGTCGTTGATCAGCGCCAGCAGATCGGTTCCCGAGGAGTGTATCGTTTCGGCGAACTTGATCTGCTTCTGGCTGAGATTGCCCTCGGTATTGTCCGCCAGCACGCGCGCCAGAATCAGCAGATTGTTGAGCGGAGTGCGAAGCTCGTGCGACATGTTCGCCAAAAATTCGCTCTTGTATTTGGAGGTCAGCGCAAGCTGCTCCGCTTTTTCTTCCAGCGCCTGTTTGGCCTGCTCGATTTCACGGTTCTTCGCCTCCACCTCGGTGTTCTGCTCGGCCAGCAGTTGCGCCTTTTCCTGAATCTCGGCGTTGGTTTTCTGAAGCTCCTCGGCCAGAGCCTGGCTCTGCTTCAAAAGCTGCTCGGTGCGCATGGTGGCGGCGATCGAATTGAGCACAATCCCGATGCTCTCCATGAGCTGGTCGAGAAAAGCGATGTGAACGTCCGAAAACTGATGGAAGCTCGCGAGTTCCACCACGGCTTTCACGTCCCCTTCGAACAACACGGGCAAGACCGCGATGGTTAGCGGCCGCGAACTCCCCAGGCTTGACCGGATCTGCACATAATCGCCCGGGACGTCGCGCACCAGGATCCGTTGCCTGGCTCGCGCGCTCTCTCCCACCAGTCCCTGCCCGATCCTGAATTGAGCGGGCAGTTGGGCGTCGCCATCGTAGGCATAGCCGGCCATGAACTTCAGCACGGCGCCATCTTCTCCGCTCCCGGCGATGTAGAACGCGCCGTATTGCCCGCTCACCAGCGGCGCGAGTTCTCTCAAAAGCAACTGCGCCACCGTAAACAAATCGCGCTGGCCCTGAATCATGCGCGTAAACTTGGCGATATTGGTCTTTAGCCAGTCCTGATCGGTGTTCTTGCGCGTGGTTTCCGCCAGGTTCACGATCATCTCGTTGATGGTGTCCTTGAGCTTGGCGACTTCGCCCTGGGCCTCCACGGTGATGGAGCGGGTCAAATCGCCCTTGGTCACAGCCGTGGACACCTCGGCGATGGAGCGCACCTGCGTCGTGAGGTTCGCCGCAAGCTGGTTCACGTTGTCGGTCAGGTTGCGCCAAATGCCGGCCGCGCCCGGAACTCGCGCTTGTCCGCCGAGTTTGCCTTCAATGCCGACTTCGCGCGCCACGGTGGTCACCTGATCGGCAAACGTCGCCAGCGTATCGATCATGTCGTTGATGGTGTCCGCCAGCTCGGCGATCTCGCCTTTGGTCTCGAGCACCAACTTACGCTTCAAATCGCCGTTGGCCACCGCCGTCACGACTTTGGCGATGCCGCGAACCTGCGTGGTGAGGTTCGCCGCCATCAGGTTGACGTTGTCGGTGAGGTCCTTCCACGTCCCGGCTACGCCGCGCACCTCCGCCTGCCCGCCCAGTTTGCCTTCCGTTCCTACCTCTCGCGCCACCCGCGTCACCTCGCTGGCGAAGGAGTTCAACTGATCCACCATGGTGTTCACGGTATTCTTCAACTCCAGAATCTCGCCGCGCACGTCCACCGTGATCTTGCGCGACAAATCGCCCATGGCGACAGCCGTGGTCACCTGCGCGATATTGCGGACCTGGTTGGTCAGATTCGAAGCCATGGAATTGACCGACTCGGTGAGGTCCTTCCACGTGCCCGCGACGCCGTAGACGTCAGCCTGGCCGCCCAAACGTCCTTCGGTGCCAACTTCCCTCGCCACGCGCGTCACTTCGCTAGCGAAGGAGCTGAGCTGATCCACCATCGTGTTGATGGTGTCCTTTAGAGCCAGAATCTCGCCGCGCGCGTCCACCGTAATCTTGCGCGACAGATCGCCCTTGGCCACAGCCGTGGTGACGTCGGCGATGTTGCGAACCTGAGCCGTGAGGTTCGAGCCCATTGAGTTCACGGATTCCGTCAAATCGCGCCATGTGCCCGCCACGCCCTTCACATCCGCTTGGCCGCCCAAGCGCCCCTCGGTGCCCACCTCCCGCGCCACGCGCGTCACTTCGCTGGCGAATCCGTTGAGCTGATCCACCATAGTATTGATGGTGTTCTTCAATTCAAGAATTTCGCCGCGCACGTCCACCGTGATCTTGCGCGACAGATCGCCGCGAGCCACTGCCGTGGTCACTTCGGCGATATTGCGCACTTGCGCGGTCAGATTGCCCGCCATCGAATTCACCGATTCCGTCAAATCGCGCCAAGTTCCCGCCACGCCTTTCACATCGGCTTGCCCGCCCAGCTTGCCTTCCGTGCCGACCTCGCGCGCCACGCGCGTAACCTCGCTGGCGAAGGAGCTAAGCTGATCCACCATCGTGTTGATGGTGTTCTTCAACTCCAGAATTTCGCCGCGGACCTCCACCGTGATGGTGCGCGACAAATCGCCCTTGGCTACCGCCGTGGTCACCTCGGCGATATTGCGGACTTGATTGGTCAGATTCGACGCCATGGAGTTCACCGAATCCGTCAGGTCCTTCCAGACGCCGCCCACGCCTTTCACATCCGCCTGCCCGCCGAGCTTGCCTTCCGTGCCCACTTCGCGGGCCACGCGCGTCACTTCTCTGGCGAAGGAGCTGAGCAGATCCACCATCGTGTTAATCGTATTTTTCAGCTCTTGAATTTCCCCGCGCACGTCCACGGTGATTTTGCGCGAAAGGTCGCCGTTGGCCACCGCCGTGGTGACTTGCGCGATGTTCCTCACCTGCGCTGTCAGATTGCCCGCCATGGAATTGACCGAATCGGTCAAATCCTTCCACACGCCGCCGACGCCCTTCACCACCGCCTGACCGCCCAATTCGCCTTCCGTTCCCACTTCCCGCGCCACGCGGGTCACTTCGCTGGCGAACGCGTTGAGCTGATCCACCATCGTATTAATAGTGTTCTTCAGCTCCTGGATTTCGCCTCTCACATCCACGGTGATTTTGCGCGACAAATCGCCGTTCGCGACGGCCGTGGTTACTTCCGCAATGTTTCTCACCTGCGCCGTCAGATTGCCCGCCATGGAGTTGACCGAATCGGTCAAGTCCTTCCACACCCCGCCCACTCCCTTCACTTCCGCCTGGCCGCCCAACTCGCCTTCCGTGCCCACTTCTCTCGCGACGCGCGTCACTTCGCTCGCGAAGGAGCTGAGCTGATCCACCATCGTATTAATCGTGTTCTTTAGCTCCTGGATTTCCCCGCGCACGTCCACGGTGATTTTGCGCGAAAGGTCGCCGTTGGCCACAGCCGTGGTCACTTCCGCGATGTTGCGCACCTGGGCCGTAAGGTTGCCGGCCATGAAGTTGACCGAATCGGTCAAATCCTTCCAAACGCCGCCGACGCCTTTCACCATCGCCTGGCCACCCAGCTTGCCGTCGGTTCCCACCTCCCGGGCCACGCGCGTCACTTCGCTGGCGAAGTCGCTGAGCTGGCCCACCATGGTGTTGATCGTGTTCTTAAGCTCGAGAATTTCGCCGCGCACATCCACCATGATTTGCCGGGATAGATCGCCCCGCGCTACCGCCGTGGTGACTTCCGCAATGTTGCGCACCTGGGCGGTGAGATTCGACGCCATGGAGTTGACCGAATCCGTCAGGTCCTTCCAGGCGCCCGTGACGCCGGTCACCACCGCTTGCCCGCCCAGTTTGCCTTCGGTTCCCACTTCCCGAGCAACACGGGTCACTTCGCTGGCGAAGGAGCTGAGCTGATCCACCATCGTGTTGATGGTGTTCTTCAACTCCAGGATTTCGCCCTGGACACTGACGGTCACTTTGCGCGACAAATCTCCTCGCGCCACAGCGTTGGTCACTTCCGCGATGTTGCGCACCTGATTGGTCAGGTTCGAGGCCATAGAGTTGACCGAGTCAGTCAAGTCCTTCCAGGCGCCCACGACCCCCGTGACCACCGCCTGCCCCCCCAACTTGCCCTCCGTTCCCACTTCCCGGGCCACGCGCGTCACCTCGCTGGCGAAGGAGTTCAACTGGTCCACCATGGTGTTTACAACACGGGCCGTACGGATGAATTCGCCCTGTAAGCCGCGCCCTTCCACTTCCAGCGACATCCTTTGCGATAGGTCGCCCTGCGCCACCGCGCCGATCACGCGCGCGATTTCCGTGGAGGGTTGGACCAAATCCGTAATCAGGCTGTTCACCGACTCTACGCAGCTGCTCCAGTCGCCCGATCCCGCCGCCAGGGAGGCTCGTTTGCTAATGCGGCCTTCCTTGCCCACTGCAGTACTCACGCGCTCCAGCTCCCGCGCCATGTTCTGGTTCAGCTCGAAAATGTCGTTCAGGACATCTGCGACTTTGCCCGCCAAGCCTACCTGATTCATTGGCAGGCGGACAGAAAAGTCCCCTTTTTTGAAGGCGATTAGCGTAGCCAGGACGTGATTTGCATCCAGAATTTCGGCTAGTGGAATCCCTTCCATCGGCCCTCCTTCAGCCGCATCTGCAGCGGGACGCGGCGGCTGCGACGGCGTGTTCTCCGACCCGCGAGCAAGTTGGATTATTTACTGAAACGCATTGTTACACAATTCTATGGATTCATGAACCTTATCATCAGGGCACGCTTTCGTGCCGTCAGAGGATGAGCAACTGAAGGCTTTAGCCCTGTTCCTGGCCGATCATTCCGCGATGCGCGAACATGGCGACGAGATCCCCGAGCCTTCGCGTTTCGAGTTTGATGGAAGCGGCCCGAGCGCTACTCCTCAACCACTTCCCACCTAGATCCGTATCTCCCTTCGTGTACCATGACGCCGTAATGAGTCTTCCGCACGAACGAAGACCGCCGCTCTCAGCCACTCCCGGAGTACATTTTTGCGAAACGAACCCAATTCCAACGAATCGAACATTTCTTTCCCCCAGGCTTTTCAAGCATTTCTCGAAAGAACCGGCCCGGCAAAAACGAACCCAAAAATGAACCCAGGCTCGCCCGCGGGTCTCCCTGGCGCCCCTTGCCATAATGAAAGCGATGCCCATTGTGCAAGCCCGGAATCTTACGAAGGTCATCGATACCGGCACTCACCGCGTCGAAATCCTCCGCGGTATCGACCTCGAGATTCCCGCCGGCCAATTCGTCGCCATCATGGGAGCCTCGGGTAGCGGCAAAAGCACGCTGCTGGGCCTGCTGGCCGGGCTCGACACACCCACTTCCGGAACCATCGTTCTGGACGGAATCGACATCACCGGGCTGGCTGAGGATGAGCTTGCCCTCGCGCGCGGCCGCAAGATCGGCTTTGTCTTTCAGAGCTACCAGCTCATCCCCACGCTGACCGCTGAAGAAAACGTTTTGCTGCCCTTCGAACTCTTAGGCGGAGAAGTGCGGGAAGGGATGGAGCGCGCGCGAAAGCTTCTGGAAAGCGTCGGCCTGAGCGATCGGCTTGACCATTATCCTGTCCAGCTCTCCGGCGGGGAGCAGCAGCGCGTTGCGTTGGCGCGCGCCTTCATGGCCCAGCCGCCAATTCTGATGGCGGATGAGCCTACAGGCAATCTGGACAGCGTTAACGGCCAGCATGTGCTGGAGCTGCTCCTGGCGCTGAATCGACAGGAAAACACGACGTTGATTCTGGTGACGCACGATCAGATTCTGGCTTCGCGCGCCGACCGCATCTTCACCTTGCGCGACGGCGTGATCGTGGCCGATGAGATTCAGGTGGAGCAGGCTGAAGCCTGCAACCGGGGCTTCAGCCCCGGCACATAGCAATGAGGCTGTCCTTCCGCACCGCCGCTCGCATCGCCTGGCGCGAAACGCGATCGTCGATCGCGAAATTTAGCTTCGTCGTGCTGGGCGTGGCCACGGGAGTGGGCGCTCTCTCCGGCGTTCGTGGCTTCAGCCAAAGCTTCGAGTCCATGCTCACGCGCGAGGCCCGGACGGTGATGGCAGCCGATCTCACTGCCCGCCAATTCGTGCTGCCCGATGCGAATCAAAGCGCCCAGCTCGACTCGCTCGCCGCCCAAGGCGTGGATCGAACCCTGATCACGGAAACCGTGTCCATGGCTTCGTCGCCGGCGCCGGACTCCACTCCTGTATTGGTGTCTATCAAAGCCGTTGATCCATCGCGTTATCCCTATTACGGAACTGTCAAGCTGAATCCGCCGATGCCGCTGGAGCAGGCGCTCCAGCCCGGTACGCTTGTGGCGGGCGAGGACGTGCTGATCCGGTTGAAGCTCAAGGTGGGAGACTCCGTTCGAGTGGGCGGCCAAGATTACCGCGTCTCCTCGACGATGGTTTCCGAGCCGGATCGCATGTCGGGAAGCCTGAACATCGGACTACGGATCATGATGTCGCGCGAAGCGTTCGAGCGCACGGGACTAATGCAGCTTGGAAGCCGGGCTGCGCAGCGTTATTTGTTCAAGCTCGGCCCCAGTGCCCCCCCGGTGGCGGAAGTTCGCAGGGCGATCAAGCGCGCGCTGCCGGAGGCGGTGATCGCGGATTTCCGTCAATCGCACCCCCTCATCACGAGCGGCCTGGACCGCGCCACCGTCTTCCTTAGCCTTGTAAGCCTGATTGCCTTGATCGTGGGCGCGATCGGCGTCGGCATGGCGATGCACTCGCACCTGCAACAGAAGATGGACCACATCGCCGTGATGAAATCGCTCGGCGCGACTTCGCGCGAGATCATCCGCATCTATTCGCTCCAGACCCTGCTGCTGGGCATTGCCGGCGGCGCCGCCGGTGTGCTGGTAGGCCGTGGAGTGGAGCAGGTTTTCCCCTCGCTCATCAATAAGCTCTTCGCTATCGACACGCAAGTAAGTTGGCATCTTGCCGCGGCTTTTCAGGGAATCGCCGTGGGAATCCTCACCACGCTGCTGTTTACGCTGCCTCCACTGCTGGCCATCCGGAAGATCCGGCCGGCGCTAATTCTGCGCCGCGGCATGCCCGACGCCAAGCCCCCCTTAAGAACCCGAGTGCGAGAGAGCCGCCCCGCATGGGCAGCCGGCGTGGCCATCCTGTTAGGCATCGGCGTCATCGCCGCCTGGCTTGCGGAATCCCCAAAAGTGGGTGGATATTTTGCCGCGGGCTTAACCGTCAGCCTTCTGGTGCTTGCGGCCGTCGCCGCGATTCTGTTGCGGCTAATTCGGGAATTCCTGCGGCGCTCGCCGTGGCGTGTGGCCGCGCTTACGCGCCAAGGTCTGGCCAATCTTTACCGCCAAGGCAACCAGGCGCAGGCGGTGCTGGTGGCGCTGGGATTGGGTGTGATGTTCACGTTGAGCGTCTATCTGGTGCAGAAATCCCTGGTGAAGGAGATCGTCGCCACCGCGCCTCCAGGAATGCCAAACGTCTTTCTGATCGGAGTCACGGAGGCTCAGGTTGAGCCCTTAAAGGCGCTGATTGAAAAGCAGCCGGGAGTGGCCGCCGCGCCCATCCTGGGTCCCAGCGTCGCCGCCCGTTTGGTCAGCATCAACGGATCTTCGATCGCGGACCGCGATCTCCGCGGCGTGGGCCGGCGCTTCGTAAACACTCGCTCCGTGACGTGGGAAGATTTGCAGCCCACCGATGTACGCGTCCTTCAGGGAGCCTGGTGGACCAAAGACATGAAAGACCCTGTCGTTTCTGTAGACGACGAAGCCGCCAAGACGCTTCAGATCGCGCCCGGGGCGTGGCTTGAGCTAACCGCGAGCGGCCGGACGATCCGTGCTCGCGTGGCGGCCATCTTCGAAATCCAGGCTATGCGCGCCACCCCCTCAGCCGAGTTCGTCTTCAACCGCGCGGCGCTTGCTGGACTGCCGGTGATGTTCTATGGAGGCGTGCGGATGCAGGCTTCCGAAGTCGGCGCGCTCCAAAGGGCGGTGTTCGAAAAATTTCCCACCATCACGGTCGTCAACATTGCCGACGCTTTGGCGATCGCTCAACAAGTGATCGATCAAATCGCCTTGGTGATCCGCTTTCTCTCTGCGTTCACGATCCTCGCCGGAACAATCATCCTGGCTGCCAGCGTGGCCGGCACGCGCTTTCGCCGCGTTCGCGAGGTTGTGATCCTGAAAACGCTCGGCGCCACACGGCGGCGCGTGCGGAAAATCTTCTCCATCGAATTTCTGACCTTAGGCGCGGTGGCCGGCCTGCTGGGATCCCTGCTAGCTGCGGCGTTTTCAAGCCTGGTTCTCAAGCGCCTCTTGGACGCTCGCTTTCAGTTCGATCCTTGGGCCACGCTGGCCGCCATTGCCCTCACCGCTCTGCTAGCCAACGCCTCCGGCTGGCTCGTCAGCATCCGCATACTGCGGCAGAAACCACTTGAGGTTTTGCGAGAGGAATGAGTCGTCAAGTTATCAGTCGTCAGTCATCAGCCGCTAAAACTGACAACTGATAACTGACAACTGATGACTTAGTATTCCCCCCGGCTTCCCTGAACAATCGAGTTCACGGCGACAAAGCCGTTCGACTGGCGACGTCCCGTGATGCGGGCGCGAACATCGCCATGCCTGTTGGGCTTGATTACGCCGTCCTGGAACGCCTTCTCCGCCTTCTCGTTGCCCAACGCGTTCAGCTTGTAGACGTGGCCCATTTGGGTCTGCATCGCAAAGCTGGTGGTTGATTCCGTGGGCGCGCACATAGATCCAATGTGCCGCACCTTGCCGTTCTCGCCGTAGCAAGAGGCATCCAGGAGCCTCGCGCCGCGCCAAACTGCGCCAAAGCTCATAGCCCCGGCTAGACCTAACATAAGTCCAAGTTTGATAGTTCTCATATGCATTCACCCGCCGGTCAATACCGGCTACCTTCGAAACTGCAACCTCCGTACCACGGCGCTTATCTGTTCGCGTTCCGCGCGATTGGCGCCGATGCTTGGTAGATTTTGCCGCCGCTTTCGGGATTTCTTGCAGAGCGCACAGGCGCGGGACTATCGCCGGGCCAACTCGAGGAGCTTCGCACCGAGCCGCTCCGCCGTTCTCGCGTCCGGCGCCACGACCAGCACCGTGTCGTCCCCGGCGATAGTGCCGGCGACTTCCGGCCACTCGGCGTGGTCGAGAGCGGAGGCCAACGGATTGGCCATCGCCGGCGGTGTGCGCAGCACCAGGAGATTTTGCGCCACGCGCACTTCCAGCAGCGATTCGCGCGCGATGGTTGCAAAATCGGGTCCGGCAGGCCCGGCAGTGGCGGCTGCTTCGGCATAACCGCGCGCCGTCTTCACCAGGCCAAGTTCCCGAATATCGCGCGAAAGGGTCACCTGTGTGGCGGAGATGCCGGCGTTCTGCAACAGCTTCGCCAGCTCTTCCTGCGTGTGGATTTGCCGTGAGTGGATTAGCTTGAGGATCTGGCCCTGGCGGTAGCTCTTGTTCATTCGTTGGGATATTCCGTTAGCAGCTAGTTCAGTGTATACTGCAAGTGAGGTTAAGGGGCTGGTTTTCCAGCCCCTTAAGGTGACTACTTCCGTCGGAGACAGAGAGTAATCGTTGCCCTGATTCTTCGGATAGGGCCGAGACCGTGATTACGATTGTAATCATCGAACTCGTCCTTTCCGCCCGGAGGGAATTTCCCCGGCCTGCTACATACAGGCCGGGGATCAGCCCGGGACCCCAAGCGGTCCCAATCGCTGACTCCGCTCCGCGCGAAAACCTCACGAATATCAGTGGCGGGAAGGCCAGGAAAATCTCAGTGGCTCTTTAGGCGGAGGCTTCGCGCCACGCGGTCAAGCGTTCCTCCGCTACATCCAGAGCCGCAGCCACGGCGCGTGGCCCCGCGCCGCCTCGGATTTCCCGCGTCTTCATTCCCTCCTCCGGATGAAGCAGAGCGGCCATGGCAGGCGTGAATTCTGGCGCAAACCTCACAAGTTCCTCCGCCGACCAATCGCCAGGCTTTTTTCCAGCGCGCACGCTCTCCAGCACCAGGCGTCCGACAATCTGATGCGCTTGATGAAACGGAGTTCCGTTGCGCGCGAGCGCTTCGGCGAGGTCGGTGGCCACCACCCAACTCTCTTCCGCCGCCGCCAGCGGGCGCGCCCGGTTCAAGCGCGCCGACTCGATCACCGCCCACGCCATCTCGAGCGACCCGGAAAGCTGATATGCCGCGTCGAACAGCGGCTCCTTGTCCTCCTGCATGTCGCGATTGTAAGTAGAGGGCAAACCCTTCATCGTCACCAGCAGCGACGTCAAATCGCCGAAGACGCGGCCGCACTTCCCCCGGATCAGCTCCAGCGAATCCGGATTCTTCTTCTGCGGCATCAAGCTGGAGCCGCTGGTGATGCCATCCCCCAGTTCGATCCACCCGAATTCCTCGCTCGAATACAAGATCCAGTCCTCCGCCAGGCGGCTCAAATGCAGCATCGTCGTCGAAGCCGCATAGAGAAAATCGAGGGCGAAGTCGCGGTCCGCGCTGACATCCATGCTGTTTGATGTTGTCGAGTCGAAGCCGAGGTCGTGCGCTATCGCGTTGCGGTCGAACGGAAACCCGCTGCCGGCCAAGGCCCCACTGCCGAGCGGCAGCACATTGACCCGCGCACGGGTCTGCTTGAGCCGCTCAAAGTCGCGCGCGAACATTTCAAAGTAGGCCAAAAGATAATGGGGCCACGGCACAGCCTGGGCACGGCGCAGATGGGTGTAGCCGGGGACAATCGCGTCGGAATCGCGGCGCGCGCAGGCGATGAGCGCCTGCATCAGATCCAGCAGCAACTGGGAAGCGCGATCGATTTCTCCCCGCAGCCAAAGGCGCACGTCGAGAGAAACTTGCTCATTTCGACTGCGCCCCGTGTGGATTTTGTCGGCCAGCGCCCCCACCAGCTCCTTGAGCTTCCGGATCACGAGCGTGTGGACGTCTTCGTCTGTCGCGCCTTCGTAGAAGGAAGGGCTTTTCGAATCTTCCTGGATCGCGTCGAAAGCCCGAACGAGCGACTCGCGTTCCCCCGCGGTTAATATGCCCGCGGCCTCCAGCGCGCGGGCGAACGCCTGCGAGCCTTGGATATCCGCATCAATCAGCTTGCGGTCGAAATGCAGCGAGCCGGAAAAGCGCTCAAAAACATCCGATGGGCCTTCGGCGAAGCGTCCGCCCCAGAGCTTCATACCTTCGCGGACTTTTTCAACGAAGCCCGGACTTGAATCGGCAAGCCGATCAGATTAATGAATCCGCGCGCGTCGAGCTGATCGTACTCCGCGCCCATGGTGAAGCTGGCGATATCCAGCGAATAAAGCGAGTATGGCGACTTGCGGCTCACCGGCTGCAGAGTGCCCTTATACA
>Ga0126371_10003897_pt1 | contig 13118 bp, 17 predicted proteins | sample PanSoiMetaPlot_4_FD_110145 | JGI IMG/M metagenome (GOLD analysis project Ga0126371, IMG submission 110145) | Tropical forest soil microbial communities from Panama - MetaG Plot_4 | ecosystem: Environmental > Terrestrial > Soil > Tropical forest > Bulk soil | place: Panama | collected 2016-02-17
CATGTTTAGATGGATTGTTTTAGCTGTCGCTTTCATTGGCTTAGGACTATTGGCTTACACGCTGATTGCTATCCAAAAGATGAATAAGACCCTAGATGCCCAGTCTTTCTCTCAGATGGCAAGTCAGTATGCCAACAGCACAGATTTGCTGTCACCTGATGTTGGCGTCATTCAGTTTATGAAGCGTGGCTACACGGTTCAATTCTACAGCGTCAGCTACACCTCAAATGGGATGGAGATAAGCGGGTTGCTGGGGAATCCTACTCAACTGACGCTCTCGGATATCAATCTGACGATTTCAGCCCGTCCGTATCTGTACCAAGTGAAAGATAAGCTAGAAAAGAATCCAACTCTGGCGTACACGAATGATTTCGAGATTGGCTCAGCCCAAACCTCAATCAACTCCTTGGCACCCGGAAAGACGGTCTCGTTTTCAATGACAATTCCGAATGTGAAGCAGGCGAAAGACGGTTTGCAACTCGCAGTTAGCTTCGCAAATTCGGACTACTCTTACGGCTACTAATCTGGGGGCGGACGGCGAGAAAGTTACCTTGTCCCGCGCCGCCGAAAAGTTTCGACGCGCTGTATAAAGCGCGACTTCTGAGATTTTCAGTAATGGGTCAATTTGAATTCAGAGTTGAAAAATAGAAGCCCCGCACTGAGGCAGGGCTTATCCGCGAACCGTTCGATACACATAGGCGCAAGCGAGACGCGGTGAGTTATGATGTCGAATTGCGACTAACTTTTCCAGCGCCATTTAGCGCCTGTGAGGTTACTGGCGCGGTATGCAGAACGAGTGGGAAAAAGCTGCTTGTAGGTAGACCGCAGGGAAAATGCCATCACGGTGACGACTTCAGGTCGGCCACGGCTTCCGCAATGACGTTGCCAGTGCCCCCAATACCACCTTTATGTTGCGCACCAAAAGACGAGGAGACAGCCCAATATTTCCTGAAAGCCAGCGCACGGGTGAGACAGATGCGGCGCAGTATGCGTGTCCAGAAGAAGGGGGTTTTCAAGCCGGAGTTCGAAGAAGGAACCAATTGCCGTAGGTGGGCGATTTGAATACGTAATACCCTTTCGGCTCTGGCCCTTTGTAGTCCGGAGGTAGAAATAGAAATTTGCCACTCCTGCCTTTGTCTGGTCCGGCGTTGCCAAGATCACTCACATAACCGAACCAGAAGTCGCCCATAATGCCGAGAGTGTTCGGCGGGCTCTCGATCACCACTGGGCCATTCTTCAGATCAATCCATGCCATGGTATAGGTGCTGTCGGTGGTCGCGGCCAGGAAGAGTGCCCTCGAATCCATCAGCGTCTCGAAGATGATGACGGTCTGGTTATCTGGGCCAAAGCTGCGGATGCCCTTGCGCATGGCAACCAGCGATGCTCCCGACATGGACGTGAGAAACGCCTGCACCCCACGCTGAAAGTCGAGGTTGTCGTAGACCTTCTCGACGGTCGCATCATCCGGGAAGCCATTGACAAACGTGAGCGTCCCAAGGCGCGTATCGACCGAATCCGTAATGGTGATGGCCCTGGGTATGTCTGTTTTGTATTGCTGCGCGGGTGCGGTTCTGGTCGTGGTGAGCACCGGCACTGTCAGCATTCCTACGAAGAGAATTGATCGGCAAATCGGTTCCCTCATCGGATACACCCTCTCCACCGGGTGAATTGTGCCATATCCATTCGGCCAGAGGAACCTGTAAGAACAGGCAGTTGCGTCACTTCTGGAGTAGCGGGTGGTTAACGGCCAATCCGGAGGTAATCTCGTCCAGACACAGTCAGTCTAGCGAACCGTGCATCGCGAGATGCACGGCCGCGATGATCGTAAGGACTCACGCCATCGGCAGCTTCTAGGCTGTGCTACGCTGCGATCAGGCGGTTTCATGCGATACCATGACGGCTGTGCAACGTGTCTACCACTTCGTCTCTGCCGTTATGGACTCGATGACCTGCGTCATCGGCATCTGAAAATTGCACAATTGGGACGAACTAAATGACCCTTTTGAACTTTGGGCAATCGCGCAACCTGACCCTCGTCTTCGACAAGACATCAGAGACACGAAACAGCAAATGGCGGAGCGATACGGGATGTTGTGCTTTAGCTTGGACTGGCAGAACCCGCTGCTCTGGAGCCACTACGCTGATAGGCATCGCGGGCTAGCTCTGGGCTTCGACGTGAATGAAGAGAAACTGAAGCCAGTCTCCTACGTTGAAACCAGACCCATTCTGAAGGAGATTGACATCGTAGTTGCTAATTCGCTCCTGTTCACCAAATACGTAGATTGGCACTACGAACGGGAAGCCAGAATCTACGCAAGTTTGAAAGACCAAGACGCCGAAACTGGCTTGTACTTCGTCGATTTCGGCGACCAACTCGTATTGCGCGAAGTGATTGCAGGTCCACTATGTGCGGTTACAGAGGGGGGCTTCGCGCGAAAGCCCGGACCAGTCTGTTAATCAAGTAGTAATTTACGAGTAGCCGGTTAACCGCCCAGAACGTGCGGGTACATCGCCGAAACGGATCAGACACCGTTCTAGAGCATCGCAGCGTACGCAATGACGAACTGTATGAAACCAGCTGCGGATAGTAGAAGCCGCGACGAACGGAGTCCGAAGAAACCCAACAGGATGGTTAGAAGTGCAGTGGCGAGAGCCGTTAGAAGTGTCGCGCTATTCCAGGCATCTGAATAGCCGCCATGCCCGTCCGGTACGAGGGGAAACGGCACCATCCGGCCACACACACTCATGACCGCGCAAATGAGACTGGCAAGCAAGCCGGTGCGAAATACAATTCCTCTCCAGCGCGGAAGCAATGCTAACTTTGCACTTTCCCAACATTGCAGTGAGGCGTAATCTTCTATTTCGATGTCTTCCCGAAACAGATGTGCTTCTTTGAGCTTCTTAGTATGTGTGTGTCGGGTATCAATCTAGCTCCTCACTCCGCACAGGTGTTTGTCCGAGATGAAACACGAGCCTCTGGCGATTAAGCTGACTAAGGGAAAAAGCCCGGATACACGGGTGATTTGCCTGCAAGGTCCTTTGATCGTTTCGAACCTTTTCGATTTTCAACAAGAACTACATAACAGCCCTTGCGCAAATACCATTGTCGAACTACTGGGCGTGCCGTACATGGATTCGGCAGGCATGGGGGCAATTATCAACTTTTACGTTTCCTGCCAGAAAAATGGACAGCGACTGATCGTGTGCGGCATAAATTATCGAGTGATTGAGCTCTTCAGGCTTACGAAAGTGGATACGCTGATTACGATCGCCGATGACCTCGATCATGCCGAAGCACTGTTGGCTGCACAAGCATGACGATGCTTTTTCATCTTCGTATCTTGCAGCACCCCTGTACTAGCAACCAGCCGTCCCAGATGAACAAGTCACCACACACTCTGCACATAGTTGTTCCGGCTATCTCTTCCATCCCTGTGCGATTGACCCTGAAAATTCGGGAGTACACACAGTTGGGCCTCTTCTCGACCTGATCACCCCCGGAGACCAACAGCGCTGATGGCGATCTACTCGAAAAGGGCGATTCTCGAGACGGCGGCGCGTAGGGACCTGCTCGGAGATGCAGTTCAGCTGAGGCGAACAGTAGAGTCATTCATTGACTGGGTTCTGGGCGTGTGGTCGCCAATGCGGAAATTAGCGTCAGGCTGACCGCTTCGTCATCTCGAGCACCTTCACGTACTTTCCGGCGGCCGCGCGCAGATCGTCGTTGGTGAGGTTAGCATAGCGGTTAGTTGTCGCTACCTCTGTGTGTCCCACCAGTGCGCCCGCCGCCTTCAGTGAAACCCCGCTGAGCACCAGATGTGAAACGAATGAGTGGCGTGGGTCGTGGATTCTCACTGTGGGCTTATACCGCTTCAGCGGCTTCCCGCGCTTACCCTCGACCTCGATCTCCTCTACGAGGCCCGCAGCTTTGCAGGCCTGTATCCACGGACGGCGAATAGTGATCCGCGCCCTCTTGCCGTCTCTGCCGACAAACAAGGGCCCTTTGGCACTGGCCGGCTGCATACGGCTTAAGCAGATCGATGGCGGGCTCGATCAGTGGCGTCTTGCTCTGTTTCTTCTGCTTGACGTAATGAGAGAGCTTGATCCACAGGCCGCGTTCCAGATCGAACTGCCCCCAGGTGGCCTTGAGCACTTCCGAGAGCGGCGCTCCGGTGAGCAGCAACAAACGCAGAGCATTAGCCCTTGCTGATCGCGGTAGTTGTCGAGCGCCGTCGAGAAACGGGCGATCTCGTCGCTGGTGAGATACCGGGTGCGTTCGTCTTCGGGGTATCGTTCCACCTCGCTGCGGGGTTCGGTGTGACCCACTCGGCTTCCATCGCGTAGTTGAACAGTACGGAGATCAACGCGAGCACACGATTTGCCTGGTATGGCGTGCTCTTCATCTCCGCATGGAGCTTCTCGATGTCGCGCTTGTCGACGGCCAGAGGAGGCGCAGCTTGCCGAGCCTGGGGCGGAGGATCTTCTCAGCCATGCGTTGGTAGTCGCGGGCCGTCGATTCGCGCTTTTTGCGAAACTCGCCGCTCTTGAGGTAATCGTCCAGCAGGTCGGCAAAGGTGGGCTGATTGCCCAGCGCGCGTTTTTCCTCTAGCGGATCGACGCCCTGGCGGATGCCGTTCTTCAGGACTAGAGCTTCTTCGCGGGCCGCGGTGGCCGTTAGTTCCGGCCAACGGCCGATGGAGTAGCGCCGCTGCCACGCCCTCACTGGTTTGGCGCACGCCGAAGCCTGGCAGCTGGCTATCCCACTCGATGCGGTTGCCCTGCTTTGGCGGCTTCATGCGGCGGATCGATTGCTCATTGATCCTCCCCAAAATCGCCCCTCCTTGCTAGTTCCGTGTCAACACTGTGTCAACAAATCATGCGTAATTAGTGTCACTGGCTGCCGCTCATTGTCAGTGAACCATCACAGTATGTCAATGTTTACAATGGGCTTTCTTGGTGGGGAGATTATTTTCGTGTCAACAGAGTAAAGGCGGTCAACTGACTCTGGATCAGCATATCGGGGTTCGAATCCCTGGGGGGGGCAGCCAGTCATTATAACTTGTTTATAATCAATGAAATGCACGAGATATTGTGGCGTTTTCATACTAGCGTATGAATCCCAGTTAGGCACAGCGTTCGCGGCAGTACGCTTCAAACGTGCTCTGTGTCGCGAACGGGATGACGCTGCGGGGAATCCCGCGTGGCAATTTCGGAAAGGTGAACGGCTTTTCAGACCAGGTGGCTCAACATGGCACGGCTAGTACGGCCGTCTACTACTCCGGCCCCTCAACTGCTTCTGGTAGTGGGCGACCCGGGAATATTGGATCAGGTCCATCGTCCCGGTCGGGTAATGCGGAGCACTTCCCATCGGGAAGATCTCCGGCCTCGTCTGACTCGTCTATTGGCAGAAGTGCGAACACATTTCAGCTCCGACCGCAGGATCTGCAACTGGTTCAGCAGACCACATTGAGATGCTGAACGAAATAGCCAGCATTCTGCGAGCACTTGCAATTCAAACCTGCAGTCTTCGTCTCGCACAGTGATCGCAAGAGCGATCAGGTGAAATGCCGAGAAGTCGGTATGTTATGCACGTCTCGATCCGGAGATCCTGCGGCCCATTCTGCTTGGGACTTTCGAAAATAAGGTGCTGCGCTGGTTTTTCATGGGATACACTCTCTCCCTGCACGGCGACCTGCTCATCGCATTTATGGCTACGAATCCCGGAGCGCCAACTCCAAGAAATCATGGATGACTATAGGCGAGGTTGTCGAAGCGCAGTGCTTCTCCGTTCACAAAGTTAAAGATTACCTTGGAACTCGGGTCATGCCAGCCGGTCCTTATGCGAAGAAGTTCTTTGGACTTGATCGTGTAAGTAATCTCACGCATCTCTGGCGAACGAATCGTCAATACTGCATCGCGATCTCCGTCGTTATAAACATCCACGCCTGCAAAGATGCGGGGCGAATAAAAGCTAAATTCACCCCGTGTTTCTTTTGGATCCGACCGTCTCAGCGTAAAAGTCCCAAATTTTCCAAAGGGCGTGCCAATCTTCCACTCTCCGCAGCCCCAATCCACCACTCCGGAGGGATATTGTCCGACCAAGGTTGTTCCGGCGGAGAGATGTGGATCGTCGAAAGTGATGAACGAAGGTGGCGCCTGATCGCTCTTTCCCTGGATGTCTACATCTTTGGAACTGGTGTGGCGAATCGAGAGTGTACGGGTCTTCTCGTCGAAAGTGTATCCTTCGCGCTGCAAGTCATCGCGGCGAGAGATTGGTCTTCCTCCGACACTGATCGAGTCGGGAACAAAGTTCAGACGAAGGACATCTGTCGAGTCTGCGTCGAAGGTCGAGTAGGTGACGCTGCCCGTACCGTATGCGATCTTTGTGACCACTGAGAGGGAGCCGAGCAGGTGCGATTCATCGGCCGGAGCCCATTCCGGTATAGCCCAGAAGGCGTCCATCATCCGGCGAGGCCCATCTGCGAATTCATCGGTGAACCACCACTGCGTGCTGAAAGGGGCGTGAGCGGCGGCAGGAAGTCCCTGAAAATATGTGACCCAGTTGTAGGATCGGTATGCGGCCTGTTTGTAAGCGATGTCTCCGGTTTTGGCGTAGTACAGGGCTTCGACGGGGGCGAGCCTTGAACTGTGGCTGTCGCAACACTGGTTCGGCAAGTTGCAGCAGAATTCCTTGCCGCTTCCTTGCTCCGTGGTGACCATGGCGCCGTGCACCATATATTTGGGCCACTTCGGCGTGGTCTTTACCCAGTCGATCAGCTGGCGCGCATGCTCACGCCATTCAGGGTCTTTCTCCGGATGCAGGAGTACATAACGCGCAAATTCGAGGGGAATGACCTGGTTCATGTTGTCCATGCTGCCCTGCACGTCTTCGAAGTAGCCGACCCACACGTTATTGCGCATCGGGTATTTCATCAACCAGTTCCATGCGCCTTCACGGACCTTTTTATAGGAAGCGATGTTCCCCTGATCCAGACGAATCAATTCGTCCAGCAACATAATCGGCTCGACAACGTTGGCGGAATAGGGAAACATTTCCTTTCCGTTCTTCAGGCTGCCATCGCGCGCATGGCATCGATACGGCCACGGCGAGTTGTTTTCATCGCCGGGTTTGAAATTCCTGGCAAGAGCGTCGGCGCAGTGAATCGCAGCGCGCAAATCCTTTGTGTTCCCCGTCATTTCGTAAAGCCGGAGATAGGCATAACCGTCTTCGCCGACGACATGAGGTTCTACAAAGTCTTCTCCATGCCGACTCCAGCCCGTGTAGCGGACGCTGCTCGGATTCGCAGATGGATAAGGCACTTGCGACCATGCATAGCCTTCGGGTGTCAATCCATTTTCGAGTTCGTAATCGACAAAGTCTTCGAGGAATTCCAGAGTGTGCGGATCACCAGTATATGGATAGAGGCGTTCGATAAAGCCCTGCATCATCGCACGCAGATAGCCGGTGGAATTGACCCAATGGTGGTCTGGAATCAATTCGAATGTCGTGCGGTCGAAATCGAAACAGCAGAAATAATAGGGCAGCCTCTGGCGGTTATATTGGTCCCAGACTATCGTCCATTGCGAAAGAAAATATGCGGAATAGGAGTAGCCAATATTATTCGGCATCGGCCAGGGGAGGAGCTTTCCTTCACTGTCCAGCGCAACAGGCCGACCTGCGACCGTCGGCTCATCTACAGTCGAGACGACCGGGAAAGGCTGCTGGTCAGCAATCAGCGGTGCGCTTAGAAACGCTACGATGAATGCTTTCGCCAGTTCAGTAAATTTCTTCATCTGTGGATCAGCACCGATTGCGCACGGTGCTTCGCGCTTTGTCGGTCTTTTAGGCTCATGATGACTGAGTAGAAGTTGCGATCCGTGAACATAGTATTCGTCCTGTGTGGCGGCCTCAACAACTCAGAATGACGAGATTAGCACCTAACGTTAGTCGTTACTAATCACGTTAGATTTTCGAAAAGGTAGAGACCGGACTTACCTGCAACGACAATATCGAGGTGACCGTTGCCATCGATATCAACGACAGGAATCTGTATGCCACCTCCGGTGCGCGTGCCGTAGTCAACGATGTGCCTTCTCCAGACGCCTGCCGATCAAGGGCCTCGTACCAGTAGACGCCTAGGGGCTCGTTGGCGCCGGGATCGTGTTCGTGCGCATAGTAGCGCTTGCCGGTAATCAGCTCCGGTCGACCGTCGCCGTTCAGGTCGGCGAGCGTCATGGCATGCGACTGGGACCAGGCATTGTCAATGAGATGCTTTACCCAGGTGCGTTTTCCCGCTACCTCCCGCTTCTGCTCCATCCAGAAAATTCCATAGTCGTGTCCTAAGCTGGTGATCAAATCCGGGACCCCATCGTTGTTTACATCCGTGACGTAGATAAATCCGGTGGCTCCCAGATCGAACTCCTCATGGAAGGTCCATTTGCCCCTGCGAGGATCGGGTGGCGCTTCGAACCAGCCTTTCGGAGTAATAATGTCCGTCCTTCCATCGCCATTCACATCACCCGCGCCGATGCCGTGGCCATAACTCCGGGGACTGATCTCATGCTTTATCCATGGGTCTGGCAATTCCATTCCACTCAACTCATACTAAGTGAGCAGGAAATTGGGATCGCCAAATTGAGGGAGGAGTTGGAGGGGTTTGCCGGTATTGAGGATATCGACGAGAAACGCAAATTCCACGGGAGATCGAGTCTCAATGACATGCTCTTGCCACGGCCCTCCCCGTTTCCTGGGTTCTCCCACCAGGTAAGAGGCTTTGACCAATAAGAACAGCTCACAATATCTGGATGTCCGTCACCGGCGACGTCAATTGCAAGGTCGCTCAGGTCTTCCAGGTAATTGTCAGTGTAAGGCAGGTCGCGAAACTTGTGCTTGATAAAGCGCGGTCCATGGCCACGTTCCGTAGCACGTTGTTCATACCAGTTTTCACCGCAGATGATGTCGAGCCTGCTGTCGCCATTCATATCAGCAACGGTGACAGATTCAGCCGGTCCTAGATCGAGGATGTGCTTGCGAAACAGGATGGTGCCGTCACCTGCGGCTGTAGATCCAAGATCGACATACAACGAGGCGTCAGGTCGGGATTCCGCATTCGACGAGACTTCGTTTCCATAAGTTTTGCCTGCTCCCACTCCTAGAATAGCAGCGGGAACGCTTGTGCTAATTGTCTGCAGAAACCGCCGGCGCGTTCGGCTCATTCCTCTACTCATGACGCTTCCTTAGGCGAGTGCCACCTGCACAGCCGGGAAAGGATTCGACGTAGGTATTGCCCTGATACTGTAGGTCGTCATGTATGCCAATGGATGACGTGTAGTATCCGTTCACGGTCATGGCCTTAAGCTGAGTAAAAAAGTGCTCAAGCTCGCTGTGCGGATTCTCTTCATGGGCGGCTGATTTGGCGAGAGCATCCTGAAGAGAGCTGCGCGCAGCTTCTTCTTGCATGAGCTGAAGTCCTCTCCGCCATTGCTGCTTTATTTCGTCGCTGCCAGTCGCGACCATCAAATCTGCAAAAAGAACCACCTTGGCGGCATGCGCTCCCTGCGAGTGCCCGTCTGCGGGAATGATCATCTCCATGAGTTGGTCAAGCATCTCGCTTTCCTGCTTTGTGAAGAACTGCGCCGGATGTTTTACCGGACTTCCACTGTCCCCCGCGTGTTCGTCCATCTGACCCAGGCTCATGGTGGCTGGAGCAAGGCCTCCGAGCACTACGAGCTTCAATACTGTACGTCTTTCCATGATTGATCCCTATCTACGGCAACTTAGCTTCGCCGTCCAGCTATAGCGCTCCTAGCCTTCGTTGATGCCTGATGTACTCGGCTGCTCGCGAAGACAGCGCCATGATGGTAAGCGTAGGATTTTTTTCGCTTGAAGTGGCAAAGCAGCTTCCATCGGTGACGAAGAGGTTCTTCACTTCATGCGACTGACAGAAGCTGTTAAGCGCAGATGTTTTCGGGTCTCTTCCCATGCGGACCGTTCCCACTTCAGGGCTGGCAAAGCCGGAAGGAGCTTCTCCGAAATCTGTGAATGTTGTGCCCTTCATTTGTGAGCAGATTTCGAGCAGGCTCTGCTTCATGTCCTGCCACATTGCATAGTCGTTGTCGACAAACCGGTAATGGACTGTTGGTGACGGAATCCCGAATTCGTCCGGGCGGTTCATGTCCACGCTGACATAATTTCCCGAGGTCGAAAGCGTTTTTCCAAAAGCCGAAAGGAATAAAAAGCCCGGCTGCATATTTCGCACTTGCTGCTTGAATTGTGCGCCATAGCCCTTAATTTTCATCGCCTGGTAAGGATACATATAAGAATTGAAATTGATTTGAATTCCCCAGCCACCCGCGTAATGTCGCGTGCCAGAGAGTTGGTTGTAGCGCGGGATGTAAACATGGTCGGTCGCTCCATCCTGATTAATGGGCGGCGTGCCTTCCAACTCGGACAGGTACATATTCACACTTGCCGTGTGATGGCCATTGAGGTAACGCCCGACGACGCCGTTTGAGTTTCCAAGACCCTGGGGATGGCGGGGAGACTTGGAATTAAGCAGCAGCCGCGCGCTCTCTACGGTCGCACAGCATACGACGAAAATGCGCGCGCGAACTTCCTCTTCCTTTTTCGTCAAACGGTCTACAAAGGAGACAGACCGCACTTGACCTTCGCTGTCCACTAGCAGCTCTCGAGCGATCGCGTTCACCCGAAGCGTGAAGTTGCCCGTCGCTTCTGCTTTCGAAAGCATGCAATCCGGCGTAGTGAAGATGGATCCGACGTCGCAGCCATCCATGCAATGACCGCAATAGTGGCACGGTGGCCGGTTGTCGTACGGCTTTGTCAATACCGCCTTGCGCACAGGGATGAGCGGGATACCCATGGAGCGCGTCGTCCGCGCCAGAATGTGCTCGCTGCAGCGCATGGGGATAGGGGGCAGGTAATGATTCCCGGCGGGCAGGACTTCCAGATGGTCATTTTGGCCGCAGACACCCATAATCTGCTCGACGCGATAGTAGTATGGGGCAAGTTCTTTATAGCTGACCGGCCAGTCCTCCTCGATGCCCTGCAAGGAGCGCTCCTGAAAATCCTGGGGAGCGTAACGCAGGGCGACTGCATTCCAGTGCAGGCTGCGCCCGCCTAAGACACGAATGCGGTCCACGCCGACATGGTCGCTGTCGTCATAACGGACGGGAGCGATGTCGCCGGGGTAAAACGGCGCTTGTTTTTCGCCGCGGAGTCCCCGATAAGGCAATTCATAGGGCCAATAGTGGGAAAGGAAGTCCTTGGCCTCAACCTTGCCCCCGGCTTCCAGCATGATGACCTTGGCATCTCCCTCGCATAGTTCCTTGGCCATCGTGCCCCCGGCTGGACCGGACCCAATTACACAAACGTCGTAAGTGATCAAGGCTCGCCTTGTCTCCTCGCGCTATGAAATTTGCCTCTAACAGCTCCCAAATGTCTACGCGATTGTTCCAAAACCATCGATGGCCGTATTATCTCGATTTTGTTTTGGCTGTGAGTATATCCGACCTGTTCTTCCAGATACAGCCGTGGATCTGATTCGCCTTCATTACTTTACCGCTGGCATTCCATCGCCGCATGTTAACTGACGACACTCAATGTAATTCATTAATTCATACTGAACGGATGCTAGACCTGCGATTGACCTCAGGGGTATAAGCATCAATCGATGATGCTGAAAAAGCAGGCCTCCTGCCTATAAATTCTTGCGAGATGACCGGCGATGGACATTCAAATTATTTACCAACCAGGCTCTTTAAATATCGGACGCCTTCAAAAGCGATAGCTTCCGGCAGCGGGGCCAGATCGCGCCAGATTGCCGTGGCTGCCGCCAGTTCTGGCACGTGATATCCGAAGCTTTCGATAACTAGCGATCCTTCGTAGCCTATCTCACGCAGCGTTCTGACAATTCCGGGAAAGTCGGTGTGGCCTGTGCCGGGAATGCCGCGGTCGTTTTCGCTGATGTGTACGTGCCGGAGCCATTTCGCCGCCGAGGTAAAGGACGCCGGCACATTTTTCTCTTCGATGTTGAGATGAAAGGTGTCGAGCAGAAGGCCGATTCGTGGATGGGCGATGGCATCGCATAACTGCATGGATTCAGCCGTTGTAGTAAGAAAAAACGTCTCGAAACGATTAAGCGGCTCCAGCGCGAGCGTGACAGAGCACTCATCAAGAGTATCGGCGAGGGACTGGAAGCAGTCCACAACGCGCTTCCATTCTTCTTCGGTTCTTCGCCTTCCAGTTAGATGGCCCACTAGAGCATAGAGCGGACCGGCCATTATCACCGCCCCCAATTCGGCGGTTGTCCTGACGCAATCCCGGAGATGAGTGAGAGTTCTTGCGCGGACGGAAGCGTCAGGACTGATAGGGCTCAGTCCAGCGGGCTGAATCGCGCAGACCGTCCGGCCCAGCGATTAGCGTCTAGTGCGCGCGTGAGCGTGGCTACTGGAATCTCTCGGGGCACAAACATCGGAATTTCAAAAAGATCAAAGCCTGCATCCCTCAGGCGTGGCAACAGATCAATCTGCGCCTGATCGATGCGGGTCGACCAAAGGAGGCCATTGATGCCTATTTTCATCGGGTTTGCCCTTTCCATTCCAGAAAGCGCGACTGCTATCGCATGGACAAGGCATTCTGTTCTCTCACCACAACGAAACGAACAGGTCCGAAAGCAGCGGCTCCATTCCTGTATCCGTTATATTCTCGTTTGATCGATATTGGCCTGTTGAGAATCGGTTCTCCCCATGTCTGGGGTTTGTCCGAGCGACGTAGAGTTCTACTCAACCCCCCATGTCCTGCTCGGGACTGGTAGCAGCCGCTCGGGCCTGGGCCGACGCGCAGTTTATTGTGAAGTTCCATAGCATCCACTTGGCTAGGGCAAACTCTTGTATGTTCTTGGTAGCAGGTTCTTGCAACTTACAAAGTCTTCACGGATAGTACATAGACGTTGCTCATTGGTGGTGTGGCCGGTTGTTGAATGGTGGCGCCGTTCACGCCTTTCAGCGTCAACCCGGTGAATCCGTCCACAAGAACGTATTCCGTGCAGGTTCCAGTGAATGTCACGGTTGCTGGTATGAATTTTTCCATCTTGGCAAGC
>Ga0126371_10003898_pt1 | contig 13118 bp, 8 predicted proteins | sample PanSoiMetaPlot_4_FD_110145 | JGI IMG/M metagenome (GOLD analysis project Ga0126371, IMG submission 110145) | Tropical forest soil microbial communities from Panama - MetaG Plot_4 | ecosystem: Environmental > Terrestrial > Soil > Tropical forest > Bulk soil | place: Panama | collected 2016-02-17
TCGGCGACCGCGAGGAACTGGGCATGCGCTTGCTGCTCTAGCCTGAGAATCCGCTGCACGCTGAATGCAGCCATGCCGAGTCCTAGTACGAGCGCGATCAGCAGTGTCACTCCGATCCGCAGTTCAAAATCGGCCAGTAGCCCGGACACCTGGTCGTTGGCTGCGTTTAACTGCTGTTCGTTGAGAGCCGCAATGCGATCGGCAATCGCGAGCATGTTCTGGCGGCGCGGGAAAACATCGTCGCGCAGAAACGCGTATCCGAGGCTACGCCGTTCGGCGGCGCTCCACTTGAAGACTGGCGCCAGGATGTCCCAATACCGCGCCAGTTCGTTTTTCAGCGCCGCGTAGTGCTGCGCTTCTTCCGGATTGAGTTGCCCGGCATAGGACTGGAGAGCCGTCTCCATTTGCGAGCGGACCTGTTCCAGGGTTTTACGGAAGCCTTCGGCCCGCGCCGTTTCAGGGTCCAGGAGATAATCGCGAACATAGGTTCCTGAAACATAAACCTCCGAACGGATGTCATTCAAGACGTGGTTCCTATACAGAAATTGGCGGCGGATTTGCGCCTCGCTGTGGCGGAAATTCTGGAGTACACGTAAGGCATCCAGGCCCGACAAGGCCATTATGAGCAGAAGACTGCCAAACCCAAGGGCTAGAGTCAGCCGGCTGCCGACGAGCAGCCGTTCGTGACCGCGCGGGGAAGTACTTGCGGAATCTGGCAAGATGTCCTATTCTCAGCCTAACCGATTGACCGCAATCCGAGAAGGCGCTACTGAAGATTAAGTCGGGAAATACCAACTGATTGGTATTGGGGAGGCAAGGTGATGCTGACTATGTTAAGAATAGCGTCCAGTATCGATGCCTAGCAAGTCCCTGCCCATGAGTGCGCAGCTCGAAAAGATAGCTGAGCTCGACACCTGCACCGTTTCGAATGCAATCGAAACCTTTAACGTCCGGCTGCGCAACGAAGGTTTCGCCGGTGGCGGAGCGCGGTGCCGATTCCCGAATTTTCGGTCCATGCTCGGCTACGCGGCGACGGGACGAATCCGAAGCTCCTTCGCTCCGATGTCGGGCCGCTGCTACTACGATCGAATCGATTTCTGGAAGTACGTTGCGTCCATTCCCAAGCCGAGCGTGATCGTGCTCCAGGATGTCGACCATGTTCCCGGTTTCGGTGCGTTCGTCGGAGAAATTCATGCGTCCATCGCCATGGCATTGGGGAGCGTCGGCTACATTACCAACGGGTCTGTGCGCGATGTGCCCGCGATCCGGCATATGGGTTTTCACTTGTTCGCCGGGAGCTTGTCGGTTTCGCACGCCTACGCTCATTTGGTGGACTTCGGAGAGCCAGTGGAAATTGGAGGTTTGAAAATCTCGCCCGGAGATTTGCTGCAGGGCGACCGGCACGGCATCATCACAATTCCGCTAGAGCTGATCTCTCGGATCCCTGAAGAAGCGTCCAAGATCCAAGGCGAGGAGCGCGAGCTGATCAATTATTGCCGCTCGCGCGAGTTTTCACTCGAGGGGCTGGCCGAGCGGTTAAAGGGAGCCGAGGATTGCGCGTGAAGACGAACTTCGCGGTGTCGTCCTCACTGGCGGCGGCAGCGGTCCTGGGCGTGTTCCTTATAACCTCGTGCACGAGGAATGAGACCAGCGCCAACACGGTGGCCCCGGAGACCGAAGGTGTGTCTGTAGGGGTCGTCAAAGTGGGCCGCCGCGCGCTAGGGAGGACCATGACCATTTCCTCCGAACTGGTCCCGTTCCAGGAAATCGACGTGTACGCCAAAGAATCCGGATTCGTGAAGACGCTCAACGTCGATTATGGCAGCCGCGTGAAAACGGGTGAAGTGATGGCGGTGCTGGAGATCCCGGAACTTGAACTCCAGTTGCAACAGGATGATGCCGCAATCAAGAACGCATCCGATATGATCACGCATGCCCAACACGAGCTCAACCGTTCGCAGGTGCAGAGCAAGGTTTTGCATCTGCAGTACGATCGTCTGAACGGAGTTGCGAAGTCGAAGCCCGGGTTAGTGGCGCAACAGGAAGTAGACGACGCGCAGGGAAAGGATCTCGCGGCGCAAGCGCAGGTAGAAGCATCCGAATCGAGCCTGGAAGCCGCCAAGAGCCAGCTCGAGCTCGCGCAGGCCAAGCGTCAGCACGATCAAGTGCTGTTCGATTATTCCAAAATCACGGCGCCCTTCAATGGTGTGGTCACGCAGCGGTACGCCAATCTCGGGACACTGATGCAGGCGGGTACCACATCCAGCACTCAAGCGCTGCCGCTGGTGAAGCTTTCCCAGGACGACAAGTTCCGCCTAGTGATTCCGGTGCCTGAACCCTACGTGAAATACATTCGCGTCGGCGATCCGGTACAGGTTTCGGTTCCGTCACTGAACCACGCTTTTCCCGGGAGGGTGGCCCGCTTCTCGGTGGACGTTAAGGAAGAGACACGCACCATGCACACGGAAGTGGATGTGCCCAATCCAAATCATGTCCTGGTGCCTGGGTTGTACGCGGAAGCCACGCTTATGCTCGAGGGCAAGGGCGACGCGTTGGCTGTTCCGCTCCAAGCGGTGGATCAAGGTAACAATAAGGCGTTTGTAGATATCGTGGATTCGTCAGACAAAATTGAGATTCGCCAAATTACGCTAGGTATCCAGACTGCCACGCACGCTGAAGTTGTCTCTGGACTTCAGGACGCCGACATGGTGGTAGTGAGCGATCGGAGTGGTCTGCGGGCAGGTCAGGTAGTCCAGCCAAAAATCACGCAATTGATGCAATACCAGAGCGGAGAAGAAAAAAAGTAAACCGAACGGGGAGCCTCCATGCCGCGTTTCTCGATCCGCAACCCCTACTTCATCGTCGTTCTTTGCTTAGCGCTAGCGGTCATCGGCGTCAACGCGATGTTGCGGATGCCGGTCGACTTGTTTCCTCCAATCAATCTTCCAGTAGTCGTGGTGGCGACGTTTTACAACGGGATGCCCCCGCAAGACGTCGAGGTCGCGATCACGAATCCATTGGAACGGTTCTTCACACAGGCCAGCGGGATCGACCACATGGAGTCGCGGTCGTTGCTCGGTGTCAGCATCATCAAAGTATTTTTCCAGCCGGGCACAAACGCGGACTCCGATGTCACGCAACTGTCGAACCTCGCGCTCGCGGATTTGAAACGTCTCCCGCCCGGTACATTGCCTCCGCTGGTCCTCAAGTTCGACGCCTCCAGCCTTCCGGTCTGCTTAGTGACAGTGAAGGGCGCGGGCTTGACAGAAACACAACTGCACGACCTGGCGCAGTTTCAGATTCGTAATCAAATCGCAGTGGTGAATGGCGCGGAAATCCCGGCGGTCTTTGGAGGCAAGTACCGTCAAGCGATGATCTACGTCGATCCGTACAAGCTCCTGTCGCGGCAGCTCGGCGTGATGGACGTTGTCGACGCTGTGAACAGCCAGAATCTGATTCTGCCCGCGGGCGATGTCAAGATCGGGCCCAGCGACTATTACGTCTATTCCAACAGTCTGGTGAGGAACATCCTGGATTTGGACAGCGTGCCCGTCAAGACCGTGGGGACGAGCTGGGTCTCGGTGGGAGATGTGGGTGAAGCCAAAGACGCGAGCCAGCTTCAGTACAACATCGTGCGAATCGACGGTCAGAAATCCGCCTACATCCCGATCATGAAGTCGGGCGGTGACAGCAATACCATTCAGGTTGTCGATGACGTTCGCAAGCTCACCGCGCATCTATTCGATTTGCCGAAGCAACTGGCGACGAACATCGTTTTCGATCAGTCCGTGTTCGTCCGGCAGGCGTTGAACACAGTGCTGCATGAAGGATTCATCGGACTGCTGCTCACCAGTCTGATGATTCTTCTGTTCCTGGGCAGCGCACGCGCTACGGGAGCGGTGCTGCTTTCGATCCCGATTTCGGCGCTGGCGACGTTTGTAGTGCTGTACATGATGGGAAGCACTATAAACACTATGATTCTGGGTGGGCTCGCGCTGGCGTTTTCGCGCGTGATCGACAATTCCGTGATCTCGCTCGAAAATATCTACCGGCACCTCGAAATGGGGTCTTCGCCGCCGGTGGCCGCAGAACAAGGCGGTGCGGAAGTGAACCTAGCCGTATTGGCCGCGACTTTGGTGGACGTGGTCGACTTTTTCCCGGTCGTATTCCTGTTCGGCGTCAGCAAATTTCTGTTCTCCGCGCTGGCGCTCTCGTTTTGTCTCGCGTTGCTGGCATCGTTCGTGGTCGCCATGACGGTGATCCCATTGTTCTGCTCCAAGTTCCTCAAAGGTGTTCCGGGGGGACATGGGCATGGCGCGAGCGCTCATCAGCCGCGCTCAGTGGCGGGAAGATTCAACGCCTGGTTCAATCGTCAATTCAACCATATGTTGGATGCGTACGAGTTCGCCGTCCGTCGTGCGCTCAAATATCCTGCCCTGACCTTAATTGTGCTGTTCGGAATTTTCCTCGGCAGTCTCGCGATTTATCCTCTCTTGGGTGTCGCATTCTTCCCGCGAACTGATGCGGGACAGTTCACTGTGAACATCAAGGTACCAACGGGAACCCGCATCGAAGTCACGAACGATTATGTCGCCAGGATCGAAGCTCTGATCCGCCACGACATTGTACCCGCCGATCTGAAAATGATCTTGTCGAACATCGGCGTGGTGAACGACATCTCGTCGTTGTATACGACCAACGCGGGCATGTACACCGCGACGATTCAGGTCGCATTGAACGAAGGTCATACTGTCGACAGCTTCGAATACATGGACCGAGTCAAGCGGGACGTTGAAGTTAATTTTCCGGATGTGCGGACATTCTTCCAGACCGGCGCGCTGCAAGACGCGATCCTGAATCAGGGTCAGCCCGCGCCGATCGATGTTCAGGTCAACACGCGCAACCTCGGCCTCACTTACTCAACCGCTCAGGACCTCGCCCGCCGCATTCGTCGGTTGCCTGGAGTTGGACAAATTTACATCCCGCAAGATATGAACTATCCATCTATCCGCATGGATGTCGATCGTGTTCACGCGGCAGAGTTGGGGCTTACGCAAAAGGACGTCGTGAACAACGTAATTACGGCCCTAAACTCTAATATAATGATCGCGCCGAACTACTGGGTGGACTACGAAACGGGCAACGATTATTTCCTGAGTGTCCAATACAACGAGCACGGCCGGTCTGCGATCCACAACTTGATCGATCTGAAACAGATTCCTCTGCGTGCGCCGAACCTTAAGCAGCCGACCACGCTGGATACCGTAGTAAAGCTGGAAAGTCTTCAATCTCCCACCGAAGTGGATCACTATCAGATCCAGCGCGCCGTGGATGTGTACGTCACACCTTCGGGCGAAGATCTGGGCAGGCTTCGCACGGCGATTCTCAAGACGGTTTCGGACGCGAAACTGCCTTCTAATATTCGCGTGACTCTTCGCGGAATGGTGAACAGCATGGATCAATCGTTCAAGAGCTTCGGCATCGGATTCACCTTGTCATTTATTTTGCTGTTCCTGATCCTCGTAGCGCAGTTCAAGTCGTTCGTAGATCCGTTCCTCATCATGCTCGCGATCCCGATGGGCTTCGTGGGTGTACTGATCATTCTGCCGCTCACGCACACAACGTTGAACGTGATGTCCCTAATGGGCGTGCTCATGTTAATTGGTATCGCCGATTCGAACAGCATTTTGATCGTGGATTTCGCGCACAAGCTGCGCGAGCAGGGCCTCTCGGTCGCCGACGCTGTGATCACCGCCTGCCGCGTGCGTCTACGCCCAATCCTGATGACGTCGCTCGCCACCATCATCGGGATGATCCCCATGGCCATGAAACTCGGTGAGGGCGGCGAACAATATACACCGATGGCCCGGGCCATCATCGGTGGACTCGCTTCGTCGGTGCTGCTGACGATCTTCATAGTGCCCACCGCTTACTTGGTCGTGTATCGCAGAAAGGAGAGGAATGCTGGAGAGACTCGTTCGTAAGAGCTTTCTGCTGACGCTCGTGGTCGCGTGCGGCGCGATGGCCCAGACGCCCCCGCGGCTCACCCTGCAAGAGGCCGAGGCGCTCGCGCTGAGGAATCATCCGCAAATTCAAGCTGCGGAGAATGAGGTCGCATATGCCAACGAACAAATCGTGGTCAATCGGGCTCCCTACTATCCTTTTGTCGCTGGCGACCTCACCGGCGCACAAGCGAACAACGAAGCGCGCCTTGGCGCCGGAGATGTGACCGCGCCACGGCTTTTCACTCGCGCAGGACAAGGAATAGTCGTATCGCAATTGATCACCGATTCCGGCCGCACTCCGAACCTGGTGGCCACGGCCCGCTACACCGCTCAGGCTACAGGCCAGACGCTGAACGCTACTCGCTTCGATGTCCTACTGGCCGTTAATCAGGCCTACTACGGCGTGTTGCGTGCGCAAGCAGCTGTGAAAGTGGCGGAGCAAACTGTGGCCGCACGTCAGACGTTAGCCGATCAAATCACCGAGCTAGCGAGGAATCAGCTCAGGTCGCAGCTCGACGTCAGCTTCGCCGATGTTACGGTTTCCGAAGCAAAGCTGCTTCTTTTGCGGTCCCAGGAAGCTGTTCAGGCGTCTTATGCAGAATTGGCCCGTGCGCTCGGATCGGATCAGCCCATTAACTACCAGCTGGTAGACGAACCGATGCCTCCAGGTCCGCCGGCTGCTCCGAACGATCTGGTTGCTCAGGCCATCAACAACCGGCCGGAGTTGGCCAGCCTGCGGGCGTCGCGTGAAGCTGCGCTGCGGTTCTTCAACGCCGAAAAGGATCTATCACGCCCCACCGTGACCGCGGTCGCTGTCGGCGGCGCGTTGCCTTATATCAACACGCCCAATGTCCCGGAGGGATACGAATCCGTCGGGGCGCACGTCAGTATTCCGGTTTTCAACGGACACCTGTTTTCCGCCCGCCGCGAGGCAGCTCGGCAGCGTGCACTGGAATCCGAACAGCGCCTGCGCGATCAGCAGGAGCGCATCACGCGCGATGTGCGCACAGCTTGGGCAAGCGCCGTTACTGCTTTCCAAAGCATCGATGTTACCGCGCAATTTCTGCGTCAGGCCGCTTTAGGACTGAATCTCGCGCAGGGCCGCTTCGACCTGGGCCTGGCCTCGATCGTCGAGCTCACCCAGGCGCAATTGAATCTGACGGAGGCGGAGATCGAAAATCTCAATGCCAAATATGACTACCAGAATCAGAACGCGCTGCTTCAATACACGATTGGTGCGCTGCGCTAGACTCTCAAGTCCATCGTCAATACCGGCCTCCAGGACCAGCGATAGCCGATAATGATCCCATAACGGGGCTGCCATTCCAGAACCTGCTTCGGGTTAGTGCACAAGGCGCTCGCGGTCAAACCCAGTCTGCGCGATTTCGAACATTCGGTTGCGCGATCGCACGCGACAACCGGGCCGGCGAACCGCAATTCAATAGGTTAGGTGGGACGTGGAATTGCTTTAGACAACAGGATGCATGATGTCCGGTTCGGTCTGAAAATTTTCAAGACCCACCCTGGGTTCACAGCCGTCGCGGTGCTGACGCTGGCCCTTGGCATTGCCGTAAACTCCACCGTATTTTCCTGGATCTACGCTGTGGTGCTTTACCCGCTGCCGGGCGCGCACGACCTGCAGCATCTCGCGCTGATCGAGACCACGACACCGAATGGCAATAATTCGTATCTCGACTACCGCGATTATCGTGACAACCTGAAGCAGGTCTCCGCAGTGGCGATCGGACGCTTCACGCCGCTCAGCGTGGGCGACAAGGGTCGGACCGAGCGTGCCTGGGCCGAACTGGTTTCCGCCAACTATTTCGATGTGCTGGAAGTAAAACCGGTGCTGGGACGGACGTTTCTGGCCGAGGAAGGGCGCGACCGCGAAGGCGGCTACTCGGTCGCGGTGATCAGCTACCGAATGTGGCAAAACCGGTTCCGTGGCGATCCGAAAGTGCTTGGCCGTACGATCCGGTTGAACCGGCACGAGCTAACGATCATCGGCGTTGCCCCGAAGGAGTTCCACGGGTCGCTTGTGGGCGTCGTGCTCGATCTCTGGATGCCGGTAACCATGGCCACCGCGATGGGGACGGGCAGCGGAACGCTTCATTTCCGCGGAACTCGGGATATCACTTCGACAATTGTGCGGCTGAAGCCGGGTATCACGATCGACCAGGCGAGCGGTGAAGTGAAGGCGCTCGCGCGCCGGCTCGAAGCGATGCATCCGGAGACGAACCGCGGTGTGTCTGCGCGCGCGACGCCAATCTGGAAAGGACAGCTGGGAGCGCAGGGCCTACTCATGAAGCCATTGCGAATCCTCATGGCGGTGTGCGTGCTGCTCTTGCTCATTGTGTGCGCGAATGTGGCCAACCTACTGCTGGCTCAGGCGGTCTCGCGGCAGAAAGAATTCGGACTCCGCCTGGCGCTCGGAGCCCGGCGCAGCAGGCTCGCGCGTCAGCTTCTTACGGAGACGCTGCTGCTGGCCGGGGCGGGTGCTTCGATAGGAGTCCTGCTTGTGATGTGGATGGGCGAGTCACTCGTCATGCTGATGCCAGTGATCGACATTCCGTTAGACTTGGGCGGCAGGCTGAACGTGCCCACCCTGGGATTCACGGTCATGATCGTTGTGGTGGCTACCCTGGTCTCAGGCACAGTGCCGGCGCTCCTTTCGGCGCGAGCGGACCTGAATGTGACCCTCAAGGAGGGCGGACGAGCCGTGAGCGCCGGGACGAACTCGCAACACCTGCGCGGGCTGTTGGTGACGGCAGAGGTGGCGCTGGCGATGATGGCACTCATCGGGGCGGGGCTGTTCTTGCGCACCTTTCAAAACGCGAGCGACGTGCAGCCGGGATTCGATATGAGCAACATGTCGATGTCGCAGTTCTATTTGTCGAATGCTGGATACTCTGCTCAGGAGCAGCATCAGTTCTGCCGCAAGTTACGCGATCGGATGCAAGCGCAGCCTGGCGTCCTCGGTATGACCTACTCGGACGTGGTTCCATTAGCGATGCCCGGAGACTCGATACCCTACCACCAACTCGAGGTGGACGGCTATAGTCCAGCGAGGGAAGAGCAGATGATTCACCAGCGTGCGACGGTCCCGCCCGGCTATTTTAAGCTGATGGGCATCCCGCTACTGGAGGGTCGTGACTTCACTGAGATGGACGGAGAGGGTAAGCCGCTGGTGATCATCATCAATGAGACTTTCGCGCGCCGATTCTTCCGTGGACATGATCCAATCGGCCGAAGAGTTCGGGTTGACCATTACCTCGCTTCCGTGATCGGACTCGTCAAAGACAGCAAATATGACACGCCGGTTGAGACGCCGCTACCGTTTTTCTACATCCCGTTCGACCAATGGTTCGCCCCGGGCCTGAATTTCGCCGTAATGCTGAGGACGAACGGCGATCCGATGCTGCTGGCGCCTGTGCTGCAGCGCGAAGCCCTCGCGCTGAACCCGGACGCTGTGTTTCACACAAGCCGAATGGAAGATGCGACCGGGACATCGCTGTACCCTCAGAGAGTCGCGGCCAGCCTCTTGAGGGTGGATGGTGTGGTGTGTCTGGTGCTGGCGGCGATCGGGCTTTACTGTGTGATGAGCTACGCGGTGAGCCAGCGGGCGCAGGAACTTGGCGTGCGGATGGCGCTGGGCGCGAGCAGGAGCGATATGCTTGCGCTTGTCATGAGGGAAGGCCTGCGGCTAACACTGCCTGGATTGGTCGGGGGAATCGCGGCTGCGCTGGTAGGGGCAAGGCTCGTTAGCGGTATGCTGTTCCAGGTGAGCTCGGCCGATCCGGCGACGTTCGCCACGGCGGCCATGTTCTTGGGCCTTGTAGCCGCGATCGCCAGCTATCTGCCCGCCGTTCGTGCCACGAGAGTGGACCCGATGCAATCGCTTCGCTGCCAATAAGCACTTCCCCCCTCGGAATCGCGGCATCGATAAACTGCTAGCCATAGATTGACTGGATCAGCATTTTTCGATCTTTGCGGGCTCTTACCGCGTCCGGCATGAACAAGCGGTGGATATCGTCTTTACCATGAGCTAGAAGTGAGCGATCTGGGGTTCATCGAGAAGGCCCAGCAGCTCGGGTTCTCGCTCAATGAGATCCGAGAACTTTTCGCGATCCTCCTGCGGATGCCGCTCGATCAAGGCGCGCATGCGGTGGAACTATCGCGACACGCCGGCGGCTGCGGTTTCCTGAAGCCTGCTGGGTGAAAAAGGATCGAGTGCGGCCATCTCAGCCGGAGCCTCTGAAATGCCTGTAAAACGGCTTTTCAAAAGACGAAATGAGATGCCGTCTTCGGATAGGCACTTAGGCGGCCGAAAATGTTTTTGGGCTTGCAACTGGTTTGGTCACCTGTCATGCTGCTGTCTTTTGTAGTACGGCCGCTCGGACCCGTCTGAAGCGGACCAGAAAATATCCGGCGGCGATCCACAGAAATCCGACGGTGAGATAGAAAGGAATCGGGGCCCGCAGCGAGAACGGATTTCCGGGCTGGGCGAGCGTGTCTGGAACGACGCCGACCGTCTGGTTCACAGCCGAGTGCATCAGCATCGTGAGGAGCAGGCTCCCTTTGCTATTGGCATAAAGCCAGGCGATCGCGACCGAAAGCGCGGTAGTTCCCATCGCGAAAACGAAAAACGGCTGCCCGTAATCCTCGCCCGGAACGAAAAACAGCGGAAGATGCCAGAGGCCCCAGACCGCGCCGAGCACGATGCTCGCCGACCCGAATCCGAGGCGAGCAGCCATGCGCGGCAGAGCATACCCACGCCATCCGACCTCTTCGCCGGCTTGAACCGGCGTCGACAGAATAATCGCGATCAGGATGATGGCAGGAGATTGGTTTCCGAATCGCGGCCAGGCTCCGGCAAGCGCGCGATACGTGAGCGCAACTGCAAGTTTGATCGCGGGGAATAATGCGACCGCGAAAAGATACCAACGTGCGGCGACCTGCCACCGGAGGATACGACTAAGCAGTGAGGTGACTCCGGCCCTTCCTTCCTCGCGGTAGGTAAGGCACACGGCGACGATCGAGGGTGCGAAGGTTCCCAGCAACAACAACGCGTAACCGGCAACGCCGACTGGTGCGCTGCGGGCCAGGATCGCCAGAGTGCTGAAGCAGCTCCAGGTAAGGGCGAAGGTCAGCAGGAAAAATCCCATCTGCTACAGCCTACGCGTGATTTTGTTCAACGTCCATGGGCGATCAGCATCTAAACCTTCATGCAAGCTTGCCGAAACCTCACGATAATGGTGGGTCAGGCCTTCAGTGCAAAGGCGACTCTACCGAAATGTGCGTCAAAGCAGCTAAGCTCTAATGAAGCTCGCCTCGAATGCCCAACTGTTACACTTTGCGATTGCCTCGCGACTAAGAACGCCTTCCTTTCGTAACATTTCCTGCTCTTTGAAAACATTGGTCCGGTACATTTCGGGACCATCCGTGTTGATCGTGAAGGGAACACCATGTTTCTGGAAAGTCGCCACGATCCGGCCGAACGCTTTCAGATCTCGGACCATACCGTTCTTTAGGTTCGAAGTGGGGCAAAGCTCCAGCATGATACCCTGCTGTGAGACTTCTTTAGCCAGTTTCGGATCCCGCGCCAATGCCAGACCGTGACCGATGCGATTTGGGCGGATCTCTCGAACCACATAACGAAGTTCATTCAAGTCACCGGTCTCACCCGCGTGTATCGTCACACCGAGACCTGCCTCGCGGGCCCGTCGGAAAAAAGGTGCGATTTGCCGCATTGAAAAGCGAGAGCGGTTTGGTCCTGCTAGGTCGATACCTACTACACCGAACGCCTGGTAGCGGATCGCCTTCTCGACGATGATACTGTTCTCACGCGGTGAAAGCCGACGGTCCATCATTAGGATAAGGCCAGCGCGGACCTGCGGGTACTCCAGCGTTGTACGATGCAGGCCGGAAGTGGCGGCGAGGATGATGTGATCGAGATCACGTTCACCCTTCCGGTTACGGAACATCGGGTTGAACCGAAGCTCCTGGAGCGTGAGGTTGCACTTGCGATAGCCCCCACCGATGACGCTAGCTACGGATTCACTCATCGCCTCAGGCGAGGACTGGATCAGCTCCGTCCAACGGTACACCCGGTTGTGCATCTGATCGAGGTTTTGGTTATGCGTTCCCGGGCCCATCGTCACCATCGCCTCGAACTCCCAATAGTCCTTGGTTGGTAACCGGATGCCTTGCCTGTGGGCGATGGACCAGAGGATAGGTGGATCGACTGCAGCCCCGAGATGTGTATGCAGTTCCGCACGCGGCGTATCTGTGGGCTTCGGCATACCCGATTTTACTTCCTGAACTGCCCAAAGTCTGCCGAAAGCTCGGTTGAATCGAGGCCGATTTTCAGCGAGCGGACAATCATTGTTTCGTTGATCACGCCGTGCTACCGTAACCGCGGGAGGTGACTCCATGCTCGCACTCGCAAACGAAACCTCGATCGAAACGCCCTCGCTTGAAGAGCGCATTCGTCGCCGAGCCTATGCAATTTACCTTCAACGGGGCAACGAGTCGGCACTTGCCGATTGGCTTCAGGCGGAAGAGGAAATCCGAAGAGCCGAAGACGAAGCCGTTCAGGAAGCGTCCGAGGAGTCTTTCCCAGCCAGCGATCCACCAGCCTACTAGTCATTGACTTGGGGACAGACTAGGATCACTCCACTCCGGCCAGGGCCAGCGGCTGCGGCACTCCGCAGCGCTCCGTTAGTCGGTCACTTCCACGGTTCCGGCGATTTAGCAATACGTCTTTGGACCTATGGCCCAATCGGCGGTACGATGCCCGGCCGTGAAGTTTGACCTGCAGTGGACACGCTGATGGGATACGTGCCAGCCGGAAGGTTAGGCGGAACCTGGATATTGAGATGAAATTCGCCAACCGACGTCAGCCCTGCGAATACAACTGGAGCTTGAGACTCTCCAATCATTGCACTCAATGGCTCCGAGGATGTAATCGCCTGGGTGATTAACGATCCAGCGGGCGATGCTGCCAAGCCATCCACAAAAAGGGCGATCGTTTCCCCCGGACTTGCCCTCTGCGCCGAGATGAGAACCGATGGGTCGCCAACGATGGTACCGTCGACATGAACAGCGGCGGCA